>Ga0070726_10000848_pt1 | contig 34119 bp, 23 predicted proteins | sample tdAd471_FD_67275 | JGI IMG/M metagenome (GOLD analysis project Ga0070726, IMG submission 67275) | Marine sediment microbial communities from the Atlantic coast under amendment with organic carbon and nitrate - tdAd47.1 | ecosystem: Environmental > Aquatic > Marine > Coastal > Sediment | place...
GCCTGTCACGCGTGGAAGCAATCGCAGGCGGGCTCTCAGCATGAAGGATCGTAAGGATGCTCGTACTCACGAGGAAGAAAGGTCAGGCCCTGCGCATCGGTGGGGCTGTCGTCAGGATTCTGGCAACACGCGGCGGGTTCGTCCGCCTGGGCATCGACGCTCCGGCTGACGTGCCGATCGTCCGCGAGGAAGTCGATCAGCCTGGAACTGCCGATGGTTCCACCGGGCTGCAGGTCGAGCAGCGTTGCGGATTGTCTGCTCGACGTACGAAGCCAGGCAGAGTCGGCGCCGACGATTCAGATCGGTTCCGACCCGTGCAGCGACTTCAACGCAGAAACCCCGACGCCGGAGCGGACGCCAGATTGAAGCCGGGCCGTGTGTGATCCTCGCGCGAGTACGCATCGAAAGTGCATGAGGCTATTTGCGCATTAATTGAGGCAGAACAGAGAATTCTTCGACAAACCATGCCGCGAGAAACGTTATAGCCATGAAGTCGTCGCGACTGGCTGTCTGCCAGAAAGACCTCACTGCCGGCCGCGGTGAGCTTTCGGAAAACAATCCTCGCCGCTCGAGCTTGAATGCCGGGGCGGCTCTTCTTTTCACACCGGAGCATTGGATGAACGAGAACTTGAAAGATGCACTGAAGGGAGACACTGCAATCCTTGCAGATGAGCTTCAACAGGAAACCGTGTACCTGGCTGGCATGAGGTCAGCCTATGAGACGCTGTACTGCAGGCAAGAAAGCGTTGACCTGCTTAACAGGACAGACAACGGTCTCTTCCACCTGTTAAGGGTCGTCTTATACCGTGAGATGATCCTGTCGGTATGCAAGCTACTCGACTCCGCATCGCAGGGGCGCTTTCAGAATGCGACGCTCAGCCAGTTGCAGGAACGGCTTAAGAAAGACGGCCATGAAGACGCATCGAAGCGTCTGGCGGAGTCCCTTCCCTGCCTCAATGACAAACATCAGCCGTTCCGTAACATGCGGCGCAAATCGATCGCACATTCTGACTATGACCTCGCGGTCGGCAAGGTCGTCCTCCCAGATGCCGAACGCTTGCGTTTAGTGGATCTGATCGACGGAATTGGTAAAGCGCTTAATTCGGTCCGAGATACTTTGGGGGTACGCCCGTTAGAACTTTCTCTGGGTGTCCTCCCGGTTCCGGGAGAGTCTTTGCTGCAGGTCCTTCGCACTTTCATGCTCCGACTTGACGCCGAACATGAAGCATTCCTGAGCAGCGGGGATGCACAGGCAATGAATCAGAACGATTCTGATTCGGATGCTGGCATTGACGACGAAGAAACACCTGAAATGGTCGCCTGAAGCCGGCTTCTCAGTTCTGACTGCGGCGGTAGACTCCGCCGAAACAACCTTTGCTGCGTCGCGGTGTCCGGGGGACTCGAAACCTTCAGCCCGCGGCGTGGCGTTTTCGAGAAGGGTTGCCCGATGGCTCATCTGTACCGGAACACGGTCCACCGCGACGTGGACGCGGACGGCAAACGCTGCCGCAAGGATTCGCCCGGCGCTCGCAAGACCGTCGAGAAGTCGAAGGCGTGGTATGGCCGCTACCGCGACGCCGACGGCATCGAACACCGCGTCAAGCTGGCGACGGATAAGACGATCGCCCGGCAGATGCTCCACGAACTGGAGCGGAAGTCGCTGCAGCAATCGGCGGGGCTGGTCGATCCGTTTGAGGCCTGGCATACCGCCCCGCTGACGGAACACGTCGACGACTTCATCGGCACACTGCGCGATGCTGGCCGAAAGCCGGACTACTGCCGCTTGATTGAAACTCGCGTCCGACGAATCGTCGACGGCTGCAGGTTCCGGTTTATCCCGGACATTTCCGCGAGCCATGTTCAGCGGGAACTCGGGAAACTGAAACGCGACGGGCTCGGTCAGAAGACCGTCAACCACTACCTGACCGCCGTAAAGCAGTTCGCCGCGTGGCTGGTCGCGGACCGACGAACCGGGGACAACCGGCTGGCTCATCTGAAGGGTGGCAACGAGAAGAAAGACATTCGCCGGGTGCGTCGAGAGCTGACGACGGAAGAAATCCGGCACCTGCTGGCGACGGCTCAACGTGAGCGGTCGATTCGGCATCTGACGGGCTGGGAACGGTTCACGCTGTACTCTGTCGCGATCGGGACCGGGTTCCGGGCGAGTGAACTCGCGAGCCTGACGCCCGCGCACTTTGACCTGAACGGCGCGGACATAGGGATTCCGACCGTGCGGATTGATGCCGCTGACGAGAAGGCCGGACGCGGTGACCAGATCCCGCTGCCCGACGAACTGGTCGTCATGCTGCGACCGTGGTTCGATCAGATGTCGAAGTCCGATCGGCTGTGGCCAGGCGAATGGGCGGCAAAGCACGACGGCAGCAAGCTCATCGAATACGACGTGCGGAAAGCTCGGGCGGCGTGGATTGCTGCCGCCGATTCGGATTCCGAACACGACGCACGCGAGCGGTCGGACTTCCTGCGGTACTCGACCGAAGACGGAACCGCCGACTTTCACTCGCTGCGGCACACGTATCTGTCGCGGCTGGGACGCTCGGGAGCATCGGCAAAGGCGATGCAGAAGCTAGCTCGGCATACGACGGTCGAGCTGACGATCGGTCGCTACACGCACGCGAACCTCTACGACCTGGCGGCAGCCGTCGAAGGATTGCCGCCGCTGCTGACTGGTCCGGAGTCAGACAGGCCAGAAGCTGATTCCGCAGCGCTGCGGGCAACCGGCACGACGGGCGGCGTTGAGTGGCCGACGGTTCGACCTGACAGCGTGGTTTCGTCCGACGAGAACTCGCACGTTCACTCCGGCGAATTTGTCGAACGCTCAAATGTGGTTGGGCGCATGGTTGGACAAAAGGTTGGACAACCGGCTGATTTCGACCGACCACGGCTGAGAGTGATTGAAGCGCCGGACGCTGACGAGCCGACTTCAGAGACAACCGACAGCGCAAGACAAAACCCGTTGCCGGGCAACGGGTTTGAGTCTGTCAGCGAGTCATTGCGAGTCGCTGAGAATGGAAAGCGGGAGTGGATGGGAATCGAACCCACCTGGCCTCTTTTCAGAGGCCACACCGGGTTTGAAGCCCGGGGCGGTCACCAGAGCCGCTTACACTCCCGAAACAATTCAGCGCAGAGTCTCCACTGTCAGAAGCTGAGGGGCCAGTGTCCAGTGAGCACGCTCGGGCCAGTCAACATGGCCAGCCCAGAGGTGCGAAATGGTCGCTGCCTGGTTCTGGGGGCCGCCTGTTGGATTCTCTGCCAGACTGACCAGGCGATTGAAACCCGGCGGCGTGCTCGCTGTCTGTGAGCTTTCGACGCTGGACTTTGAATTCTCGCCCATCTCTTACAGGACCCACCAGAGAATGTAGCGGCTGATCAGATTGTCGAAGAGGGGGATGCTGCATAGGAGCCGCAGGGGGACATAGAAGACACGGATGAACTCGTTGCCGCCGAAATGCTCGGCGTAGTGCCAGGTCCAGAACATGGGGCCGATTGAGAGAATGTAGCAGAGCACCAGTATGGCGACAGTCGCCAGCCAGAACTGCAGTCGGCGGCGGCGGCGGCGGTGCCTGGTGGGCCTGTCAGCGCTGGCAGGGTTTGTGGCCGAATCTGCTGAGACTGAGTTCCCTCTCCCGGCCCCTGCTGTCTGCGAGTTCGCTGAGCCCGGGTTTACGGAGTGTGGGATTGCGGCGACTGGGATTGCGGCGTCTGGCCGTGCCGGCTCAGGAGTTGCCGACACCTCGGTGACGGCACACGCAGCAGTGATGTCGCACAAATCGGTTGTCTCTGGTGAGTCGGGCATGAGGCTGACGTTAGTGGCGAGATCTTCGAGCGGTCAAACGGGAATCCCGCAGCGGCAGACGAGTCGCGACTGGTTTCCGGGATTGCTGGCCCAGTCAGCGTGGTTGGCCGAGACTGCCTGATCGGCACGGTTTGAGCCACGTTGACCGGGTTTCGAGCACACCATAGCATCCGCTCGGACTGGAACTTACGGCGATTTTCGAGGTTTCGGTTCGACTTCGCGCTTGCCGCCGGTTTGCCCGATTTCACGGAGGGTCACCATCGGGTGGTCGCAGATCTGACGGCTCAGGACCCGGCCAATTTCGGCTGGTCGACCTGCAGCATTTCCGGCCTGCTCGCCCAATTGTGACGGCTCCATCCGCGTTTCACTGCGAAGTCGGTGCGTGTCGGCGACGGCTGGCGAGGCAGGGCGGTGAACCGGTCTATTACGGGCGGGCGACCTGACGGTGTCCGCTGAAGTTGGGCGGGATGACGGACGACGGCAAAGCCTGTGGCAGTGGACGTTTCGTGGGACCGGCGGACCAACCTTCGGTCTGTGTCCGGCGGGGCGTTCAACGACGTCACCTTCTGACGCGGCCACGGCCAGCATCATAAAAAGCATTCGGACTACCAGCCGGCCACCCGGCGGGGATGAGCAGTTATGGATTCAACACAGAACAGCGGCACCCAGCAGGCACTCACCGACTCCGTCGGCAAGGTCAGCGACTTCTTCGGTGCTCTGACAGGGAAGATCGAACGCGGCATCACCGGTCTGTTCGGATCGTCAAACGAACGTCGCGTGCGGAACATCGGCTTCTACCGGGAGAAGGACGGCTCGTCGAAAATCGTTGCCGGCTCGACCATCGATCGCATCAATCAGCTTGAAGCTGCGTACGAGAAGCAGACCGACGACGAACTCGCTCAGACGTCGGCCAGGTTGCGAGCCCGGCTGGCGGCAGGAGAAACGCTCGAAGACATCCTGCCCGACGCGTTTGCCGCCGTGCGGGAATCCAGCAAGCGGCATCTGCACATGCGGCATTACGACGTGCAGATGGTCGGCGGCGTCGTGCTCAACCGCGGCATGATCGCGGAAATGACGACCGGTGAAGGGAAGACGCTGGTCGCGACTCTCCCGACGTACCTCAACGCGCTGGCTGGCAGCGTTCACGTCGTCACGGTCAACGATTACCTCGCCAAGCGCGACATGGAATGGATGGGGCCAGTGCATATGGCGCTGGGGCTGTCGATCGGCTGCATCCAGTCCGGCATGGACGGCGGTGAGAAGCAGCGTGCCTACAGTTGCGACATCACTTACGGAACGAACAACGAGTTTGGCTTCGACTACCTCCGCGACAACATGAAGCCAGCGGCGCGCGGCGACAATCGCTTCAATCCCTGGCAGCAGCAGGTCCAGCAGCCGCTGCACTTCGCTCTGGTCGACGAAATCGACAACATCCTGATCGACGAAGCGCGAACGCCGCTGATCATCTCGGGGCCGGCTCACGATGACCTGTCGAAGTATCCGAAGGCCGATCAGGTCGCCCGGAAACTGCAGCGCGACATCCACTTTGAGGTCAAGGAAAAAGAGCACACCTGCCATCTGACCGACGAGGGAATCCGGGCGGCGGAAAAACTCGCTGGAGTCGAGAGCTTCTACACGGCCGGCAACATGCACTGGCCGCACCTCATCGACAACTCGCTGAAGGCACACCATCTTTACAAGAAGGACGTGCATTACGTCGTCGAGAATGGCGACGTGGTGATCATCGACGAGTTCACCGGTCGCAAGATGACCGGTCGGCAGTGGAGCGACGGCCTGCATCAGGCGGTCGAAGCGAAAGAAGGCGTCCGTATCAAGGAGGAAACGCAGACGCTCGCGACGATCACGCTGCAGAACTACTTCAAGCTGTATGACAAGCTGGCCGGCATGACCGGGACGGCGATGACCGAGGCCGACGAGTTCCTCAAGATTTATGGACTCGACGTCATCAGCGTGCCGACGAACCGCCCGACGCAGCGCATCAACTTTCCGGATGTTGTCTATCGGACCGAGAAGGAGAAGTGGAACGCCGTTGTTGACGAGGTGAAAGAGACCCACACCGACGGTCGCCCGGTCCTTGTCGGTACGGTCTCGATCGAGAACTCGGAGATCCTCAGCGAGAAGCTCAAGCGTGCCGGGATTCAGCACAGCCTGCTGAACGCGAAGTTTCATGAGCGTGAAGCCGAGATCATTGCTCAGGCCGGGCGACTGGGCGCGGTCACGATCTCGACCAACATGGCAGGCCGCGGTACGGACATCGTGCTCGGCGGCAATCCCGAACATCTCGCCTGGGATGAACTGCAGAAGCACTACGCGTCGCGGCTCGACGTACCCAAAACCGTCTGGGACGAGATGACCCAGAAGATCGCCGACAAGGAAGGCATGGACGAGGAAGGCCGCAAAGTTGCGGACCTCGGCGGCCTGCACGTCATCGGGACCGAGCGGCATGATTCGCGGCGGATCGACCTGCAGCTTCGCGGACGATCCGGTCGCCAGGGTGACCCCGGTTCCAGCCGCTTTTTCGTGTCGCTCGAAGACGGGCTGATGCGTCGCTTCATGGGCGACTGGGTCAAGAATCTGCTGACTCGCCTGGGCATGGAAGAGGGCGAAGCGATCGAGAGCGGCATGGTCAGCCGCCGCATCGAAGCGGCTCAGAAGAAGGTCGAAGAACACCACTTTGAGATTCGCAAGCACCTGCTCGAATACGACGAAGTCATGGACGAGCAACGCAAGCGGGTGTACTCGTACCGACAGTCGCTGCTGCTCGGCGCGAACTGTCGCGACCGCATTCTGAGGATGATCGACCGCCAGGTGGCTCAGTCCGCCGAGCACTTCCTCAACCAGCTTTATCCGTGGCAGACCGTTGCCGAATGGTGCTCGCAGGTCATTCATCTGGAACTCGACGTCAGCGACGTCCGTGGCATGGATCCGGAACTGCTCGAAGCCTTCCTGCGTGACGAGACGAAGCGTCAGGCCGAGGAGGAAATCGAGGAAGCCATCGACGAGAACCTGCCTCTGGATTCCGACGAAGAGGAGTGGAGCTGGCGGGCGCTTTCGCAGTGGGTCAACGCGAATTACTCGCTGAACACCAACGATGGCGAACTGCGCAAGGTCGGCCGCGACGAACTGCACATGTACCTCTACAAGCGGGCGTGTGAGGCGGTCGACCGTTACGACCTCGCACCAGTGCAGGAGTTCGTCAAGCCGAACTGGGGAGCCCTGTCACTCGCCGCCTGGTTGCAGCAGCAGTACACGCTGACAATCGACTCGAAGGATCTGGAAGGTCTGGAGCCTGAACCGGCCACCGAGCTGATTCAGGATCGCGTACGGAAGATGTACCGTGACAAGGAAGTTCGGCTGCCGGTTGGCATCGGCTTCCAGAGTTACGCCGTGCAGGATGGCGGCGGAGCACGGCTCGATCGCGAAGGGCTCATTGAGTGGGCAAATCGGCGTCTGAAAACCGAACTCGGTTCCGAACACGCGACGGGCAGCATCGCCGATCTGGAAAAGGCGTTGCTGGAAGGCAGCGAGGCTTACATGTCGCGCGGCTGGAAGTTGATCGGCGAATTGAAAGATCGGCTCGATGGCGTGTTTGGCGTTGTCGCTGACGAGGAAGATGAAGAAGAAACTGCCGAGCTGACGGCCTCGCCCGAAAAGCTCGCCGCAGTCATCGAATGGGCGAACGCTGAGTTCGACGCGGAACTCTCAACCGATGGCCTGCAGGACGCTCAGCGCGACACCGTGCGACAGCGGATTCTGGAAGCGTACGACGCGAAGTACCGACCGGAACTGAAGCAGGCCGAGCGAACGGTGATGCTCGAAATTCTCGACCAGTCCTGGAAAGACCATCTGTACTTCATGGACCACCTGCGATCGAGCGTCAGCCTGATGAGCTATGCACAGAAGGATCCGAAGGTCGAATACAAACGCGAAGGCCGGGCCGCGTTCGAATCGATGTGGGACCGCATCGGCCAGCAGGTCACCAGTACGATCTTCCGTCTGGAAACCGAGCAACAGCAGTTCTCCGGCGGACTCTGGAGCCAGCAGGCCGCGACACACGTCGACGCGGGCAGCGCTGTTGCCGGATCAGACGACGGAGACAGCCCTGCTCCAGCGGGTGGTGGCCGTCGTCCCGAACCCAGCGAACAGGTTCAGGCTGTCGCTCCGATTCGCCAGCGAGGTCCCAAGGTTGGCCGCAACGATCCCTGCCCCTGCGGCAGCGGCAAGAAATACAAGAAGTGCTGCGGAGCGAACGCGTAGCGAGAATGTCAGCAGCCGTGGTTGCGCTCGTTTAACCCAATGCCGCAGGCGACGGCGTCTGGTCCGGAACGCCGATCACGAAAACGCCATCGCCTGCGGCTTCGGGTCAAACGATTACGTTCTGACTGAGATCGATCGAGAACCAGACCGTGTCCAACGAAGACTTCATCGCCGCTCTGGAAGAGAACCATCGGTTTCCTGGCCCCTACACGCTGAAGGTGATCGGCGCAAACTCTGATGCGTTACGCGTCGCCGTCTTTGCCGTTGTCCGCGAGGAGATGCGGCTGCAATACGAACCTCGTCATGAGATCAAGCAAACTCCCAGCGGTCGCCACCAGTCTCTCACGCTGCATCTGACGGCCAAAGACGCCCACCAGGTTGCCAGCGTGTACGCCCGCCTGCAAACGCTCGAAGAAGTCACGATGCTGATGTGACGCGCTGGTGCTGCGAAAGCTCGACGGTTGAAACGATCAACGTTCGAAAGTTGCTCGGGAAGTGCGACGAAGATTCCACTCAGCAGGGATGACGACCTGGTCAGCAGGCAGACTTCGACAGTACTGCGGGGCAATCAGAGTCAGCCTGGAATCGACAGCGCTTCGAGCGGCAGCAGCGCGTTCAGGCTGCCCGAGCGGAAGCCGGCGAGGTCGATCGTGACGCAGCGAAAGCCGAGCCCTTCGAGTTCCGCTACCGTGCGTTTCCGCCGCTCCGGTTCGAGTAATTCTGGCAGCAGATCGAGTGGCACTTCGATGCGTGCGAGTTCGTCCGCTTCCAGCCGCACTCGCAGTTCGCGCGTGCCGAGTTCGTTCGCCAGAAACTGCTCAGCCGCATCGATCCGGCGAACTCGTTCGGGTGTGACGGAAACACCATAAGCAATGCGGCTCGACAGGCAGGGCATCGCCGGTTTGTCCCAGACAGGCAGGCCCCAGTGCCGAGCAAGTTCGCGAACGTCGCTCTTCGTCAACCCGGCTTCGATCAGTGGACTGCGCACGGCATGTTCGGTCGCGGCCTGCATTCCTGGGCGATGATCGCCCCGGTCGTCGAGATTGGCTCCGTTGACGATGACGTCCACTCCGAGTTCCGGCAGCAGTCGGGTCAGCAGCGAATACAATTCGGTCTTACAGAAGTAACAGCGGTTGGCCGGATTCGCCAGATAGTCGTCGTCGAGAAACTCGCTGGTCTGCAGAACCCGATGCCGAATACCAATCTGCTTTGCCAGTGCGACGGACTCGTCGAGTTCTCCGGCTGCCAGGCTTGGACTTTCCGCCGTAACCGCAACGGCTCGATCCCCACACGCAAGTTGAGCGGCTTTGGCGACAACGGTGCTGTCGACGCCCGCCGAGAACGCCACCGCGACGGAACCATAACCGCGGAGTTTACTCAGCAGTCGGTCGCGTTTCTGGTTCAGGTCGGCGTCGGACATCGGCACGTTTCAGATTGGGAGACTCACCACAGACTGAACCCGTGGCTTGAAGTCAAGGCGACATTGATGACCCAACGGGGAATAACATCGTAGCCTGGGGTAAGCGGCGCAGCCGCGCCATCCGAGGTCAACTGCGTTGTCAAACAAGAATTTTGGGATGCGCTCAGTAGCGAAAGTCGCCAGGACTTTCGGCAGCGAGTGACCGAAACTCCTGGCGAGTTTCGCTACCCCAAAATACTTCACTGACAGAGCACTACATTGCTAAACCGCGTTGCGGTGATTTCGAAACGGCCAAGTCGCGGGACATTTTGAACAGTCTGCGCGGCGTCATCCTCGCTTACTCGCCAAACAACTTACCAAACTGCTGCTTCACGGCGGCGATGCCAGAGTTCACAAGTTTCGAATCGCTTGTTGGCGAGAGCAGGCGGCAGCCTTTTTCGTAGAGCATGTCGGCGTGCTCGGGGCTGACGGTCACTGCGCCCCAGGATTTTCCGTGCTGGCGGCAGGCTTCTGAGACTCGATCAATCGCGGCGATGCAGTCGTCGTGGAAGAACTCACCGGTCACGCCCAGGCTCTGACTGAGATCCGCCGGGCCGACGAACAGATGATCGACGCCGTCGATGGCCGCAATGTCAAAGACCTCATCGACTGACTGCTTCGTTTCGATCTGGATCGCGACGAACGTGTTTCTGTTCGACGTCTCGCAGAACTCTTTCGCAGGAATCGACGCGAACCGACCATCAACGCCGCCGACGTTCAGGCCGCGGTTGCCGCGCGGAGCGAACTTTGCCCAGCGAACGATCTCCTCAGCCTGCTCGGCAGAGAAAACCTGTGCGGCCATGATCCCGCCACCGCCCGCTTCGATGCTGCGCGTCACGAGAGCGTAGTCTGTCGGTGCGATGCGGACGAAGTTTTCGAGACCGACGCTGCGGGCGGCCAGCGTTGCGATCTCAAGCTGCTCCGTGGCAAAGCCGACGTGCTCGTGGTCAAACCACACGCCATCAAAGCCGCCCTGGATGCCGAGGATCTGAATGAAGTTGTGCTGCATCAGCCGGCCAACACCGATCATCCGCACCAGTTCGTTGCGGGCGAGTTTTTCCTTGATCTTCTGCATGGGGAAACCTGACTGAACGATGAAGTGCGAAACCACGGCCTACGGGGCAACTGGCGACGAACGGTGACTACAGCTTCGCGGCAGCATCGCGAACAGTCTTCAGGCAGACCTCAATATCGGAGAGCGGGTTGCTCGGGTTCTCTTCGTATTCGAGCGAGACGCTGTACTGGTAATCGAGTTTCCGCAGGGCCTTCAGGCAGCCCAGCACGTCCAGGTCGCCTTCGCCGAGAATGCGAAACTGCTTCTGACGCTTGCCGTCTTTCTCGATCGTCAGCACGTCCTTGAAGTGGACGCCGAACGTTCGCTTGCCGAAACGTTCGATCGCTTCAACAGGGTCCTCGTCACTGCGGAGATAGTGGCCTGTGTCGATGCAGGCTCCGATCAGCGGATGCCGGTCCTTGACCATCTCTTCGGCGTCGCTGATTTTGTCGTAGAGCGCCCGCGGCCCATGATTATGAATGCCGATTGCCACCTGGTACTCGTCGCACAGTTTGTCGAGGAGATCGAAGGTGCCTTTGGACTTCTTCGGATTCGCACTGAGCGACTTGATCCCCATCGCTTTCGCAAAATCAAACGCTTCACGGGCCTTGTTTTCGTTCTCGTCGAAGCCCAGCACTCCGTAGGCGATCAGGTTGACGCCAGCGTCGTCGAGCATCGCCTTCTGCTTCGCAACATGCTCAGGCAGCGTGCCCATCGGAACGTGCTTCGGATACGCCTCCCAGTACTTCAGGCCGAGCGTCTTCGTGTGCTGCAGCGCGGTCACGGCGTCAAAGCCTCGCAGCGAGTAGCTCTGAATGCCCATCTTGAAGCCGGCGTACGGGTCGGCAGCCTGCAGGCCGGTCGCTGGCAACAGCGTCGCCCCTCCGACCGCGGCACAGGTTCCGAGGAAACGACGTCGACTGAACTGGGAATCAAATGCGCAAGACATGGCGGGATCCTTATCTGGTCAATGAAGAAGGCGTTGCAGAAGCGGATCACTGTATCGATCGGTCTCTGCCGCCGACAGCAAACCGGACGGACGATGTGATCATCGCGAGTTGGATGATTCCTGAGACTGGGTGGCCGGGGCTGGACTGAGCCTGCGAAGGAAGCCCCGGACCTTCACACATTGAATCTGCCGCCCCGGAGCTTCGCTCGTTCCTCGCTCCAGCCCCGGCCACCCTGCTGCACACCAGATGAGCAGTCTCAGTCGAGTGGCACGTCGTGATACTCAAGCGCCCATTCCCGCATGAACCGGACGCGGTTGGGCACAACGCGGTAGACGATCAGCTCGGGATTGTCGATCGTGCCCAGGTACTGTCGCAGCAGCGGATTGCCGTCCCAGATTTCCTGCAGCGTTGGCCGGTCCTCGACGACTTCCGCCACGCCCGTGATCCGCACCTGATCATGATGCTCGTCCAGGTAAGCCAGTTCGACTTTGGGATTCGCCGCGATCTCAGCCGTCTTGTGATAGCTCCGCAGGTTGGCGATGTAGATCGTGAAGCCGTCGGTCCGCACGGGAGACACCGGTCGCAGCCGAGGCTGATCGCCGTCCATCGTTGCCAGCTGTGGAAAGCGGGCGCGGACGATGACGGATCGGGCAAGTTCCGGCAGGTCCGCCGGGTCGATCGGTTCCGGAACAGGTTTCGTCATGGCAGAGGTTCCTCGGGTTGATGCGCTGTCGCACGAGTGCTGCCCGCCGCGCTGGAACTGCCCGACGCGGGAACTGCGGTGGCCGTTGCGTCGCTCGCGGGCGGATCGCCGTCCTCCGTTGCCGGCAGCAGCGTTCGGCTGAGGAGGACCAGTCCGATCAGCAGCAGGCCAGCGTGAACATAGCGAGTGAACCGGGCCGTCGGGATCGACTCTGTGATGCGGTGCCCGATCGCCGCCGAGAGGATCGTCAACGGAACGCAGATGGCAAACAGCTTCAGCACGGGCACGGTCACATGTCCGTGCCAGACGTGCGAGAGAAACACGACGGATCCGCCGACAATGAAGTAGCTCTGCAGGTTGGCTCGAAACCGTTCGGGCGGCCAGCGTCGCAGTGTGGCGAAGATCACGAGCGTCGGGCCAGCCGTGTTGTACGCTCCGCCGAGCACGCCTGAGATCAGTCCAAACAACGGCGCGGACCGGTCACTCTTGAGCTGCAGAGAATCCGGTCGCCACAGATTCCAGCTTGAAAAGCCAAGAACGAGAACTGCGAGCAGGCCGGTCACCAGTCGCGGGTCTCCATCCCGGAGCAGCCAGATGCCAAACGGGATTCCGCACAACGACGCGAGAATCAGGGGGCCGGTGTCGCGAAAACTGATGTGCCGCCACTCCTGAATCAGAATCACAATCGCGTTGAACACAGAGAGCGCCGCGATGTACGGAGCCGCCACTCGCAGAGGCAACACGAACGCCAGGAGCGGCATCGAAATCAACGCGTCACCAAATCCCAGCGTCGAACGAACAAGCGTCGCCGCAAAGGCGATCACGGCGATCAGGATAACGATCTCGGTGTCCGGCACGACGCAGCTGTCCTCGTCTGACCCAGGCTGTCCCTCCAACACTTTCAGGAGGCGTTCCGCATTCATAGAGGATCGCCCCGCCCACAGCGAGCAGCCTGCGGTCGACCACCCGCTCGGCGCAGGGTCTCCCGCGCACGGCAAGGGGCAGCAAAGACGGCTCCCGCGAGAAGCTTCTCTGAAGCCAGAAAGGCGGGACGTGACCACTCACGGAATTCCCAGCAGCTCATTCCACTGCTCGAAGTAGCGTTCGACACTGAACCGTTCGCGAACTTTCCGAGCCTCGCTGGCCAGACGGCTTCGCAGCGCATCGTCGCCCAGAATCCGGCTCAGTGATTCGGCCAGCGCAGTGACGTTGCCGTTCGGGACGAGCAACCCGTTCTCGCCATCGCGGATGATCTCGGCCGGTCCACTCTGACAGTCGAACGCGACGGGACACAGGCCGGCGGCCATGGCTTCCAGCAGGGCGTTGGGAAACCCTTCGCACCGAGACGGCAGAGCATAGGCATCCGCCAGTTCGCTCAACGCCGGCCAGGGATTCTCGATCCAGCCTGCCAGAATCACGCGGCCCGTCAGCCGATGAGCGGCGATCTGCGACTCCAGTTCGCCGCGCTGCGGGCCATCGCCAACCACCACGAGATTCCAGTCCGGGTGCCGATCCGCGATCAGCGCGAACGCGTCGAGCAGCAGGTCGAATCCTTTCTGCTCGTCAAAGCGACCGACTGTGGCGAGCCAGTGACGATCGGCTGCCAGCTCAAGCCGTCCCGGCGAACAGCCTTCGTCCGCGGGCCAGACGCAGTTGGGGATCACCTCAACCGGAGCCTTCCTGGCGACCGGTACGACGAGTTCTCGAACAGCCGCTGTCTGCACAACGACCGCCTTTGCGCGAGAATACGTCCGGTCACGCAGCCACTTCCACGAGCGGCCCATCAGACTGTGCCGAGGGTCCGTCCGCTCGCACACAACCGGCTGCAGTCTTGTGCCTCGGCAGGCCAGCAGCGTGACGACGTTCATCCGATCGGTCAGCGACACGATGTGCTCGGCGTTCGTTTTCAGCAGTGCCCGCCGCAACTCACGCACGCGCCGCCGGTTGGCCAGCAGCGCACTGAGCAATCCGGCCGAGTCACTCATCAGTCCGAGGCCGATTCGGCGGACCTCTGACGACACCGGGATCGCGTCGTTCTCGACGGAGTCCAGCGTCAGCAGCGAGACCTCGTGCCCGTGCCCGGCCCACCACGACGCCATGCGTGCCGCCACATGTTCGCTGCCGCCGCCAGTCAGAGAATGAATCACGACAGCAATCCGAGCCACAGCAGGTCATCTCCGTCGAGCAGTCGAGTCCAACCGGCACAGAGTAGATCGCGGGAACCGCAGGACACAACGGCCCGGTCTCGCCCGAGAACAGTCTCCGATGCCACATGACTCGCCGTCACCTTTTCAGCGGCCTACTCCTTACTCTCCTGGTCATTGCTCTCCGATTCGTCACGACTTTCCGACTCGGCGCCCGCTGCAGGCTCGTGCTCTTCCGAACTCGTCGCGAGCAACCAGACTGTCGGCTGCGTCTTAATCACAGCCGCGTTCACACTGGGCTCGACCACGATGAACTTCCGACGCGCTTCCCACCGGACCGAAGCGTCTGCAGCTCTCGTCGCGCCCATTCCGCCACCCATTTCTCCGAAACCGGGGAATTCAGCGATTGCCGAATCCTTCTGCTCTGCCTGATTGGCTGCTTCAGGCAGCGGCGGCTCAGCTGCCGCACCCGGATTCTGCAACGCCGCACCAGCGGGATTTGCCAGGCCGTCTGCCGACTGCTCAACACCACCGCCTCCGTTGAGCGGGATGACTTCCGGCGGCGAGTCGAACGGACCTTCCACACGAACCATCTCCTCGATCTCTTCCAGATAGCAACCGGCGGGGCCTCCGCTGAACAGGAACGGCGTGTTGGCCGGAATGCGCGGCGACGTTGTCGTGATCTCGTTCGGAACCCCGTTCGGATGCCAGGCAAACTGCCGTCCGGACCACGGCTCGATGACAACCTGAGTCGGCAGATCCAGCTCATCAAGCGTTTGAGGAAACTCCTCGTTCTCGTGAAACGCCGACCACAACCGCATGACGATCTGCGTCCCGCGTGCCTGCGTTTTCAGATCGGTTTCCGAATACACGAGGCTGAGTCCGAGATCGTCGATCACTCCGCGCGCGAGCGGCGTTGTCTGCACCCAGCGACGGAAGTCAGCGACCGCGTGACCCCCCAGATCGGCGCGCGACTTCCAGGCTTCCTGCCGATACCACGTCCCCAGTGACAAACTGCCGGAACCGTTGCGTGCCTCAATCTTCTGAGCCTCCGCGATCAGACGAGCGGCTCGAGTTGCGTACCAGTCGACGAGCCGATCAAGACGCCCGCGAGTGCCTGGAAACTTGACGCTCATGTAGTCGAAGAAGAACTCGTCGTTCGCGTAATACTTCTCGCTGCGCATCGACAGCTGCTCATCAACCGGACGAAGCAGCGTGTTGCGAATGACGGTGTGCTCGGCGAAGGAAACCGCAAACGGGTCCAGTGATTTCGCGAAGTGCTCGTCGACAATCGACGTTGCCTGGTCAACCTGTTCCGAGGTCACTCCTGCGGTCCGTGACCAGTCGACGAGTGACTTGAGAATCGAATGCGTGACCGTGTTCCAGCGTCCGTAATCACCGTTGGCTCCGCGTCCGGCCGCGTGCCGGGCGATGGCGAACGCCTGGCGGTGCAGTTCGAGCGCTTCCGCCACGTTGCCGTTCGCCGCTTCCAGCTTCGCCTGTTTCAGCGGTCGTTCGGCGAAGTCCTTCATGTGATTTCGAGTGAACGATCCAAACGACAGGATTTCCGACGCCGGAGACCCAAACGCGCAGTCCGGTCGCGCCGCGGCTTCGCGACAGGTTTCCAGAGTGTCAGTGCCAATGGCGCCGTAGTTCCGATAAATCTCCGCCGTCTCCGCTTCGTCGTCGCTGACCGGTGCCAGAATCGCCGCGCGTTCGGCGTCCGTCAGTCCGTTAACCACTTCAACTGTCGAGCCATCGTCGAGCGTCTTTGTCGTGACGAGTGGCTCGGCGGACGGAATCTCAAAGATTCGCCAGGCCGCCGTCGTCAGCCAGCAGGCGGCGATGCCGAGCACTCCAGACGCGACCGGCAGCAGCCAGCGTTTGAAACGGTCGTCGCCAATCAGCCAGCCTTGCGTCCGCAGGCGGGTCACCACAAACAGTGCTGGGGCGACTGGCAACGCGGCTATCGGGACGGGCACGTCGAAGTTCACTGCAGCCCCCACCCACATCCCCAGCAGAATCGAACACAGCAGGGCAAAGAAGATCGACAGTGCCGCGCGCCGCCAGGCCAGAGACGCCATCTGGGAAACGCTGTAGAAGACGACGACGAACGTCAGGACCGTACACAGACCGGCCAGCCAGCTCAGTTGAGACCAGTCGACAGCGAAACTTCCCGTCACATCGGTGCCACCAGAGAGCGCCCAGAGAATCTGATTGACCGCTCCGACGCCAGCGATGGCAGCAATGGTCGCCAGCATCAATCCGTGAGTCAGCAGCAGCCGCGAAAACCAGATCAACTGCTTGCTCAGCCAGACGTGGCCGGCAGTCACACCGTTGTCCGACAGAAACCGGTAGCTGTCTCCCGACTGTTCGCCCCGAAAGGCCATCAGTCCATAGACGAAGGTGGAGAAGAAGCTGTACATCACCAGGAAAGCGAACTCGCCGCGAGGCCGATATTGCGGATTGCCGTCGACCCAGACGGCCGGTCGCATCGCGCTGCCCACGCACACAGCCAGCAGGATTCCGACAGCCAGAAGGGCCAGGAACATTCGTCGCGACTCGGCGGCTTCTTTCCAGCAGAGGAACCGCAGCACTCGCGAGCGACCGCGGCCCCAGTTGCTGTACAGGAGGCTGAGCCCAGGTCGCGGCGGCGGCAGCATCCGAGCCTGCTCGGGAGTCAGCACCTCGAATTCCGTTCGATCGGAGCCTCCGATTTCCAGCGTGACCGAACCGTCCAGTCCGTCACGCTGCACTCGGACTCGACGAAACAGCGATCGCGATCGGACTTTCGGCATCTCGGAAAAGCTGCGGTTCATCCACCAGCGGACGAGCACAAAGTCGATCAGTCCGAAAACGCCAATTCCCCCGACAAGCACGATCATCAACCAGACGGCGTCCGGGCGATTCAACCAGCCCTCGCTCCCCATCTGGATCTCGGCGGCCCAAACGGAAAAAACGATTGGCCATCCGACAAACATCGCAATCGTTGCCGCGATCACCGCCGGGAGCACCTTGCGAAACACGAGCGAGCAGAACGCACCAACCACCAGTCCGCCGCCGACAACAGCAATCACCCAGTAGCACGCGCCCGCTGCTTCCGTTGTGCTGGTCTCTTTGAACGTGTCGATGGCAGCGCTGATGCCGACAGACAGGCTCGCCCCAATCACGGCAGAAACAGCAAACAGCAGCGCTGTCCCCAGCAGCCCGACCAGAAACTTGATGCTCAGTGTTAAGGCGGGCGGACAACTGAGTGAAACCAGCCGCAGATGCGTGCCCTCTTCGCGCTCGATTGCGAACGAAATCGCGGCCGAGCAGACCGCGAACAAGGCGGTCATCATCGCGGCGACACCAACATACAGCGGCACCAGCGCAACATCGCCGTCACCAGCGCGAGGCTCTTCGATAAAGAACCAGAAGATGAGCTGCAGCAGCGTCGCTCCGAAGAGCAGTGCGACCCACAGATTCCGCTGCTGGCGGTATTCCTTCCACAGCAGTCGTGTGGCGATGGCAGTGTTCATGGCAGATGCCTTTTTAACTTTCCTGCTTCGTCGTTCTGCCGGCCTCGTTTAACGCCCAGCCGCAGGCGCCGGCTTGAACTCGTTCCCTCGCTCTCCGTGGGAACGCCGATCGTCAACATTCCGAGTCGATTGAGACTCTGATCACGAGATCGCGGCCTCGATCACGAAGTGATCACAGACAGTAGCCGGGGGTCGGAGCGCAGCGGAGACTCCCGGAACCCTGGCCAGCAAACGCTGCATCCTGAAGGGATGCCAGACTCGTCTGTGACTCACTCTGTCTTCTGGCATCCCTCCGGGATGCAACGTGTTGAACTCGACATCCGGGGGGGGCTGCGACCCCCGGCTACTCTCTGTAATCCCTCCGGAATCAGTCTTCTCTGGTCAGTTCCGTTCCTCGACGTCGCCCTGCATGAAGCCGACGTAGATGTCTTCCAGACTCGGATGCCGGACTTCGACGCTGCCGACGTTGTCGCCTCGCCGGAATTCTTCGAGACCGGCTTCCTCAAAGTCCCTCACCAGCAGTCGCAACTGCCGATCCTGTTGTGTGCGGTAGATCAGCGTGCCCGGCGTCTGCGGGACAACGGTCGCTCCGTTCCGCAGCGTGACCGTCAACTCGCGGATCGACTCTTTCAGTTCGGCCAGTGGTTCGACCAGTTCCAGGTTGCCGTGTTTGATGATCGCGATCGTGTCGGCAACGCGTTCGACTTCCGAGATCTGATGGCTCGACAGCAGGACCGTGCGACCGGCAGCGGCGACGTCGACCATGCTTTCGAGGAACTCGCGGCGGACGATCGGATCGAGTCCCGAAGTCGGTTCGTCGAGCACCAGCAAATCGGGCTCGTGCGACATCGCCAGTGCGAGGCTCACCTTCGCCTTCATGCCCTTCGACATCGTGCCGATCTTCTTCTTCAGCGGCAGGCCGTAGTTGCAGACCCGCTCGCGGTAATTGTCGACGAACTCGCGTTCGTAGAAGCCGCCGCAGAACCAGCCCATCTCGTCGACCGTCATCCAGTCGTAAAGCGTCGGGCGATCCGGCACGTAACCGACGCGACGTCGAATCTCCTCGCCGTGGATCCAGGAATCCAGACCGTGGACTCGCGCCGAGCCTCCGTCCGGTTCCAGCAGGCCGAGCAGAATCCGGATCGCTGTCGACTTGCCGGCTCCGTTTTCACCGAGCAGCGCGATGACGTGCCCCGGTTCGCCGACCAGGCTGACCTGGCTCAAAGCGACCTGCCGGCCGAAGCGCTTCGTCACGTTCTTCAGTTCAAAGATGGCACTCATGCGGACTCTCCCTGACTTTTGCCGGCAGCGGCCCGGCCGTTGAGCTGTGACAGTTCGGATTCGGCCAGCTGCCGGATCTCGTCCACTTCGAGCTGACTGAGCTGTGCTTCGCGGAGCACCATCCGCAGCCGCTCGCGAATCAGGTCGACCCGTTCCGAGCGGCACTGCTTCGGAGCCGCCTTCGTGACGATCAGTCCCGTGCCGCGAACGGATTCAACGACCCCGTCGTTCTGCAGCTCGCGATAGGCTCGAGCGACCGTGTTGGGATTCACGGCGACCTGTTTGGAAAGTTCTCTGACTGACGGAACCAGTTCCCCCGGCAGGACCGCCTCGCTGGCGATCGCAAACTTGATCTGCCGGACAATCTGGTCATAGATCGCCAGCCCATTGGATGGGTCGACTGAAATGAGCATGACCAGCTCCCCTAGTGTTCTAGTTGGATAGTACGGTAGCTGGTTGCTCGATTCAGTCAACACCGAAGTTCCAGGTTTTGCCAGGAAAGATGAGTCTGCTAGTTTGAGGCTCTACCGCCATCCCTCGTTTAACCCGAAGCCGCAGGCGACGGCGTTTCTGGCAGCTACGCGATACTGTCGCGCAGTCGCCTGCGGCTCCGGGTCAAACGACCTGACCATTCAGCAGAGACAGTTTTATGTCTTCCATTCACTCTCTCGCCGATCAGACTCGCCGCAACTTTCTGACGTCATCCGCCAGCGGCCTTGGTGCGGCGGCGCTCGGTTCGATGCTGACTGCCGACGGCCTGTTCAACGACGCGAGTGCCGCGGGACTGCCGTCGTCGGTCAATCCGCTCGAACCGAAGCAGTCGCACTTTGACGGCCCGGCGAAGGCCTGCATCTTCATCTTTATGGCCGGAGCGCCATCGCAGCTCGACCTGTTCGACGCGAAGCCGAAGCTCAACGAACTGAGTGGCAAGCCACTGCCGAAAGAGCTGCTCGATAAGGTCCGCTTTGCGTTCATCCAGAAAGAGTCCGCGACGCTGCTGGGCACGAAGCGGACGTTCCAGAAGCACGGCGAATGCGGCATGGAGTTCTCCGACCTGCTGCCGCATATCGGATCGTGCGCGGACGACCTGCTGCTCGTCCGATCGCTGCACTCGTCGCAGTTCAACCATCACCCTGGCCAGTTGCTGATGCAGTGCGGGCGGCCGTCGTTTGGTCTGCCGGCAATGGGTTCGTGGCTTACGTACGGGCTCGGCAGCGAGTCGCAGAACCTGCCGGGTTACGTCGTGCTCACGGCGGGCCGAGGCTCCAGCGGCGGCGCGACGCTGTGGCAGAGCGGTTTTCTACCGTCGACCTATTCCGGAGTTCTGTTCCGCAATCAGGGCGAGCCGGTGCTCAATCTCTCAAACCCCGCCGGCCTGCCGCCCGAGCTGCAGCGCCGCGGACTCGACGCGCTGCGGAATCTCAACGAAAGCCGCCTGGCCGAGCAGCAGGATCCGGAGATCGCCAGCCGCATTGCCAGCTACGAACTCGCCTTCCGCATGCAGAGTGCCGCGCCGGAACTGATCGATCTTTCCGGCGAGACTCAGTCAACGCTGTCCGCCTACGGAGTCGACCGGAGGGAGGAACCGAAGGGTGGCGGTCGCGGCCAGGCCGGTCAGACGCGATCAAGCTTTGCAAAGAACTGCCTGCTGGCTCGACGCATGGTCGAACGCGGAGTCCGCTTTGTGAACATCATTTATGCGTCCTGGGACCACCACAGCGATCTCGACAATCAGCTGTCCTACAACGCCGAGGTCGTCGACCAGCCGATCGCCGCGCTCATTAGAGATCTGAAGGAACGCGGACTGCTCGATTCGACCATCGTCGCCTGGGGATCGGAATTCGGGCGTACTCCATTGGGTGAAAACCGCGGCGGTCGCAATGCGAACACTGGTCGAGACCATCACCCGTACGCATTCAGCATGTTTATGGCAGGCGGCGGACTGAAAGGCGGTCTGACGTGGGGCGAGTCCGACGAGGTCGGCTGGGGCATCGCGAAAGACCCGGTCCACATCAACGATCTGCACGCCACGATGCTGCACCAGTTTGGCATGGACCACCTGAAGCTGACCCACCGGTTCCAGGGCCGCGACTTCCGCCTGACCGACGTCGGCGGCCATGTCATCCACGACTGGATTGCGTAACACGGAGCCGCTTCGTTTGCGCTCCGCGCGTCGTCGAGAAGGGGTTGGGAGGGCTCGCAGACTTCCGCGACTCAGAACGCCGCCGCGTTTGACGATCGGTACGCGTGTGCGGAAGATGCGGCCTCGAATCTGTGCTGCCTGAGAGATGCTTTGCGAGGACGACTGATGACGATTCGCCGTGAGACGGTGCGTATTCTGCTGGGATTGATGGTTGCTGCGTTGGCGTCGTGGCTGTCGAGCGTTACAGCCCAGGCCGCTGAGAAGCCGCCGAATTTTGTCGTCGTCTTTACCGACGATCAGGGTTATCAGGACGTTGGCGTATTCGGCTCGCCGGATATCGAAACGCCAAACCTTGATCGCATGGCCAGCGAAGGCGTCCGCATGACGGACTTTTACGTGTCTCAGGCCGTGTGTTCGGCATCACGATCGGCACTGCTCACCGGCTGCTACAACGTGCGGATTGGAATTCTGGGAGCACTCGGCCCGTCGTCGAAGATCGGCATCAGCGACGACGAATGGACCATCGCGGAAGTGCTCAAGCAGCAGGGTTACGCGACGGCGATTTACGGCAAGTGGCACCTCGGCCATCACCCGCAGTTTCTGCCGACGCGGCACGGGTTCGATGACTACTTCGGGCTGCCGTACTCAAACGACATGTGGCCGTACCACCCGAATGTGCTGCACCTGCCGATGGAGCAGCGGCTCAAACGCTGGCCGCATTTGCCGCTGATCGAAGGCGAGAAAGTCATCAAGCGACCGGTGACTCCGGAAGACCAGACGCACCTGACGACCTGGTACACGGAGCACGCCGTCGAGTTCATCGAGAAGAACAAGGACGATCCGTTTTTCCTCTACGTGCCTCATTCCATGCCGCATGTGCCGCTGTACGTCAGCGACAAATTCAAAGGCAAATCAAAGCGTGGCCTGTACGGCGACGTGATCATGGAGATCGACTGGTCGGTCGGGCAGATCCTCGACACGCTCGACCGCCTGGGCCTCGACGACAACACGCTGGTCATCTTCACGTCAGACAACGGACCGTGGCTCTCGTACGGAAACCATGGCGGCAGTGCCCTGCCACTTCGCGAAGGCAAGGGCACGATGTGGGACGGCGGCTGTCGCGAACCCTTCATCGCCCGCTGGCCGGGGAAGATTCCCGCCGGTATCGAGTGCAGCGAAGTCGGAGCAACAATCGACATTCTGCCGACACTGGCAAAGCTCGCTGGAGCCCCGCTGCCGCCGCACACGATCGACGGCGAGGACATCTGGCCGCTGCTGTCGGGCCAGGACGGAGCGAAGTCGCCGCACGACTACTACGCGATGTACTACGGTCGCGAACTGCAGGCTGTTCGCAGCGGTGACTGGAAGCTGCACTTCCCGCACGGCTATCGGTCGCTCAAGGGCGAACCCGGCAAAGACGGACTTCCCGGTCCGTACATGCAGAAGCGGACCGGCCTGGAACTCTACAATCTCCGGTCCGACATCAGCGAATCGAACGATGTCGCCGCTGACCACCCGGAAATCGTTGCCCGCCTGCAGAAGTACGGCGACGAGATTCGAGCCGAACTGGGCGACAGCCGAACGAACGTCAAAGGGGCCGGCGTCCGACCGGTCGGTCAGTTGGGCGAGTAGCCGAAGCGGCAGACTCGATCTGAAAGAACAGTTCAAGACGTAGCGGAAACGAGTTGATGTCTGAGTTCATTACGATCGCCAAAGTGGGTGCCGTGCCGGAAGGCCAGGGCCGACCGTTCACGGTTGAGGGCCGCATCGTTGCGGTCTTTCAGGAAAACGGCGAGTACTTCGCGATCAACGATCTGTGCCCGCATATGGGGGCGTCGCTGTGTGGCGGACACTTTGAAGACGGTGCCGTGAACTGTCCCTGGCACGCATGGCGTTTCAGCGTGCACGACGGCACATGGCTCGACAATCCCAAAGTCAAAACCGACAGCTACCCTGTGAGGATCGAGGGGGACAACATTCAGGTCCAGCTCCCGCCGCTTGAGGAGCCGGCCGGCGAAGAAGATTCAACTCAAACATGAGTTCGCGCGATGGTCTCATCGGGTCATGACCGTCCAGCAACGAATGCAAACCGGGAACGCAGACCGACGGAGTCCGTTTCCGGTCCCGGCATTCATCGACCGACCGTCCGGCGATTTCCGCTGTTCGTCGTCGCGCTGTCTCTGGCCGCGGGGATCATCGCTGGTCGTTACGCACCGTTTTCGCCAGTAGGTTACGGAGCGCTGAGCCTCGTCGGATGCGGAATCTGGGGAGTGGCTCGCCGGAAAAACCATGCACGACTGGCATGGTGCGGTCTTGCGGTCGGCTTCTGTTCGGTCGGTGCCCTGCATCATCAAGTGGCTGTGATGGAGCCGGCCCGAGCCGGTTTGCGACCGCTTTTCGAAGACGACTTCCAGCTCGCCCGCCTGCGCGGTGAGATCGTGAATGCTCCGGAACTGTTCCCTGCTCCGGCCCCGCGTTGGGATGGCGAACGGCCACAGGATGACCTGACGCGGTTCGACCTTCGATGTTCCGCGCTCTTTGACGACGGCGACTGGCGTCCTGTCACCGGTTCTCTGCAGGTCGACGTCAGCGGTTGGCTGGATTCCGTATCGGCGGGCGACCGGGTTGAAGTCTCAGGGTGGGGTGGCGAGTTGCCGCGACGCCGCAATCCCGGCCAGCGTGACGTCAGGGCTGATCTGCTGAGCCGCGGCCTGTGTGGTGTGCTGCGGGTCGAGTCGCCCGCGCTTGTTGCTGTGCAGTATCCCAACAACTCTTTGAGGAGCCGGGTTCGGAGATATCTGCGAGCAGAATTCGATCGAACACTTCAAGCCGGAGTCAGACCGCAAACGCTCCCCGTTGCCCAGGCGATGCTGCTCGGCGATCGGTCACTGCTGAGCAGCGATCTGCGTTCGGTCTTCGTGGAAAGCGGGACGATGCACCTGCTGGCGATCTCCGGTCTGCACGTTGGAATTGTCGCCTTGTTTCTGTACGGAGTCGCGCGGGGCCTGCGGTGTCCGCCACGGATCGCCACTCTGATCATGCTGGCGATCCTGACGTTGTACATCGACGCGGCAGATTCGCGGCCGCCAATGATCCGCGCGTTTATCCTGATCATCATCTGGAGCGTGTCCCGGTTGCTGAACCGTCCTGCATTCTCGGGTAACAGCCTCTCGGCAGCTGCTCTGGTCCTGCTGGCAATCAACCCGGCAACGCTGTTCGATGTCGGAGCGCAGCTGTCGTTTCTCGCCGTCGCCACGATCATGTGGTGCGTCGCGCTGGGGCGGCGGCGCGATGACGGTCGCCGTGTTGATGTTGCAGTCGCTCCTGACAGCCCGCGTGCGCGAGACGCGCTGCGTCCCGTCTGGCAACGCTGGCTGTTTACTGGAGCCCGAAACCTGCGAAGACCGCTGGCAGTCAGTGGAGCGATCTGGGGCGTGTCCGCGCCGCTCGCCGCCGCGACATTCAACATCGTGGCTCCGATCGGCATCGTGTTAAACGTCATCCTCATTCCACTGGTTGGAATCGGATTGTGTTTCGGCTTCCTGGGCATGCTCGTCGGAATCGTCAACGTCGATGCTGCCGCCGCCCCGCTGACCGCATTCGATGCGTTGATCACCCTCGTGATGTGGATTGCCGAGGCTGCGTCTCAGATGAAAGCGGGCCATTTGCCGGTCCCTCGTCTGCCAATGTGGTGGCTCTTGTGTTTCTACCTGGTCGTCGCGCTGGCAATGACTGGAACGATCCGTCGTCGCAAACCAGCGTGGCTCTGGGCGACCGTTGTCCTCTGGCTGATGTTCGGCTTCGTTCTGCCGAACTCCTATGCGAGAACGCGGTCCGCCGAGCTGACCTGCACGTTCCTGTCCACCGGGCATGGCCTGTCAATCGTCGTCGAGACTCCCAATGATCGCGTGCTCGTTTACGACTGCGGGGCGGCAGGACGACCGCAGGCTGCTGCAGTCACACTGCAGCGTTTTCTGCTGGACCGGGGAATCACGGAGGTCGACGGCCTGCTGGTTTCACATTCGGATGCCGACCATTTCAACGGAATCGAGCTGCTGCCGGAATACCTTGCCATCAATCAGCTGCTCATCAGCCGCCACTTTCCGGATGCGGAACAGCAGGGAACACTTTCGCTGATCAACACGGCCGACCAGCGCTCGATCCCGATCACCATCGTCGAACGCGGCGACAGGCTCCAGATCGATCCCGCCGTCGCCCTGACGATTCTGCATCCGAGTGCTGGCGACGAGTTCGATTCAGACAATGAAGCCAGCGTCGTGCTGCAGATCGAGTTCGCCGGTCGGCGCATTCTGCTGACGGGCGACCTCGAAGAAAGCGGCCTGCAATCTCTGCTGAGACAACCGGGACGGGAGATCGATGTGCTGCTTGCCCCGCATCACGGTGCCCTCGCGGCCAGCCCGCCGGAAGTCGTCGCGTGGGCACGGCCCCGTTTTGTCGTCGCCAGCGCTCGACGCCGCTTCGATCCGCAGGCACTTGCAGACCGCTACGGTCCGAATTCCCGAGTCCTGACGACCTCACACTCGGGAGCCATCGAGTTTCGCATTTCGCCGACGGGACATCTCACCGTGCGCGAGTTTCTGGCGGAAACGTCTCAGGCCGATCGTTAATCCATGCCGGGATGCACGATCTGTTCCCAGTAGCTGTCGAAGTCGAAGTGCGGGCTGTTATCCAGGTCGTGGCACTTGTAGCAGCCTGAATCTCTGGCCTGCTCTTTGGTCACTCGCATCAGCTTACGCGCAGCATCTTCATCACCTTCGTTGATGAGTTTGATGTGCTGGCTGCCGGGGCCATGACAGTTCTCGCACCCGACATTCAGCAGATGCTTCGTCGCGACCTCGTTGAGATACCCGGACTCGTAGCGATAGATTTCCTGCGGATGCCAGCCGGTCACATGACAGGCGATGCACTCGGGATCGTAGATTCGCGGAATGCCACGACGACCGGTGCGCAGACTCTCGAATGCGTGACCGTGCCCCGTCTCCTTCCACTTTGCAAACGCCTTCGTGTGGCACTCACCACACGTTTCCGATCCGACAAACGTGTGCCCCGTGCGATGGGGAAGCGCCGGCTCGGTTTCGGCCAGATTCGAGTCCTTCAGCATGTCCTGATAAAACCGCATCAGGTCGAGCATCTCGGGCGGATCCTTGAAGCGTTCTCCGTCGAGTTTGACCATCTCGAACCGCACAGGATTGTCGGTCGAATCCGGGTACCAGCCCGCCACACCGACATGCTTGCCCTTATGGCCGACAACCATCAGCGTCGAGTTTCCAACCTGCACCGGATTGTCGGCATACGGCTCCTCAACGGGGCCCGTACTGAAAACAATCTGGAACTCCGGATGCTGCTGTGCCAGCCGTTTCGACGTTTCGAGCCGGCAATGTGACAACAGCACAAGCAGGTCAACGTCTTCAGCCTGCAGGGTCTTCTTGACCGTTGCCAGAGCCTCGTCCGGGTCGGTCACCGAGATGCCGGCATCAGAGAGGCCGCCGATCTGCTTCGCGATGGCCGGGTCGATGACGGACGTGATCCCAACCCGCCGACCGCCGCTCTCCACAACCTTGAACGGGATCGGAGTCCCGATATCCGGCGAGTCGAACAGAACGACATTCGCGCTGACAAACCCGAGAATCCCGGCGGGATCGTCCGGGTCCGTCACATGCTGAGACAGCAGCCAGCCTCCACCGAGACGCAACTCTTCTTCACCCATTGCGAGCGCCTGATACTTCATGTCGCGCAGCGCGGTCAGCAGCGTCTGAAATTTGAACTGACTCTGCTGCCGGCTGCGTTTGAGCGTGCCGCCAAGGTCCAGCGGAATCGGATCCCAGTCCCGCTCCCGCAACTGCTGCAGCAACGCGGCCCGCCGAGACACTCCGCCATACTGCGGATCGGAACAGCCGCAGGGTTCCAGGTACCCGTGCATCTGCCCCGTTACGGCAAACACGACAGCGGGCTGCGGCCAGTCCTCGCAGTATTCGTCGCTGGCGGAGGGAGCAGACTCTGAGCCCTCCGCGCCACTCCCGTGACCTGTCGGTCCGTGGTCCGCCGAATTGCCATCTGTTCCTGCCCGTTCCGCAGGGCTTCCAGCGGAGCCGCCTGAATCGTCAGAGCATCCCACCAGCAACGAACTGCTCAAAACGGTGGTGGCCATCAGGGCCGCACATCGACTCCAATCCAGAAACATGCCAGAACTCCTTGGCTGGCGGGACAAGCAACAGGCGAAAAGACCGGGCCGTCTCAACGAGGGATGATGGGCACAGGCTCCAGGACCAGACGTCTTCCGGAAACCGAATGCCAGAGGTTCCTGCCTCGCTCCCGGACAAGGTTATCGTCAGCTTCAGACACGCCGACAACGGCAATCAGCGAGACAGGAAGATCACGTCGAGCGTCAGTTCTTCGACGTCAGGATGGTTCGTTTTGAGCACCACCTGCGCCGGGTTATCGGCTGTACGAACAACGGGCGGAATGCCAGGTGGGACGCTGATGGCCAGTCGGAAACGCGAAAATCCCGACGCCGATTTCTGCTCACTCACTTCGGCCTCGAGCCATTCCGGATTGGTGGAAAGCACTGAGACTTCAAACGGCTTGTCGAGTCCCGTCGGGAGCATCAGCAGCTCCATTGTTGTCCCTTCGTCGGCATCAAACGCAGCGCCTTCGACGACCGACTTGGATGCGATGAACCTTGTTCCTGGCCGGTCGAAGAACTGAATCGGCACCGGTCTCCGCAGTCGCAGCTGATAGGAGAACTCGCTGTTCTTCGGCAGGTTCGTGTGCAACGTCACGGGCACCTCATTGATCCCCACCGGAATCGTCGGCTCGGCCGTGACGGTGATCCTGTATCCGCACTTGGGCATTGCCGACTGCAACTCGGGCTCGTCCAGTTCTTCCTGAGGAAAATCGCCTTCCATCCGTCGCTTCAGCTCTTCGAGATCAGCCTCCGTCAGGCGGACAACTTCAGTTGTGATGCCTTCCAGCGGGCACTCAACCGACTTAAGTTCGAAATCATCCACGTAGCGCGAGTAGAAGAAGAACGGCTCTGACTTTGTCTCCAGCACGACGCCCAGGTCCAGGCTGTCAGGCGGCAGTACGGATGCTTCCGGCAGAACTCTGCCATGAACAATCAGCCGCACCTCGCCGTTGTCGTGCTCAGGAGCGTTCGTATGGATGATCGCTGAGTGCTCGAACATCTCGGCGGGATTCCTGATCTCCCAGCTCAGCTCAATCGTCGTCGATTCGCCGGGGGCGACATCTTCGATTCCGACTTCACCGACCGTGCACTGGCAGGTCGACTTGCCGGACTTCAGCTTCAGCGGAGCGTCGCCGGTATTTGTCACTTTGAAGACATGGCTGCCTTTGTCATGCAGCTGCATGATCCCGAAATTGAACTTCGTCTCAGCGAAATCAGCCGTCGGTTGTGGGCCTTCCTCTGACGACGGACGCGGCGTGTCCGGCAGGTCAGCGATCGGCGGCGCGGCGAACTCAGTGTCAACATCAACGTCGCCAAATGAGCGGCTGAGCCACACGACGGCGATCAGCGACAGCAGCAGGGACACGATGGAAACCAGAATGGCTCCGGGACGCATTGGGAGTCTCCTGTTCAGAACAGCGGTGTGATCAGGATCTGATCCACCGAACGGACAAAACACCCGGGAACGGGCTCGAAAAATACGGGCATGATGGTACGCGGACCGCAGGTGATGCGCTAAGTCTGAGGCGGGTCTCCCGGCGAAAATGCATGCCACCGAACTCCCGTCAGTCGCGTACCGCCTGCCATTGCCGTTCGAGCCGCACTTCCGAAACCGGTATCGCCGTCCCCAGTTCCTGAGCGAACAGGGAGACCCGCAGCTCCTCGATCATCCAGCGATAGTGTTCGAGGTTCGGATCGAACAGTTCCCGTTGTCGATGTTCCTCGGCACGAGCCCGGTACTGACGTTCGCACTCCGCGATGATCGCTGAGTTCTTCAAATCGCGGGCCGTTCCGGAACCGGCAATCTTCTTCAGCCGCTGAATACAGGCTTCCAGATAACGCGGATACTGGCACAGCCAGCCCCACTGAGTGGCTGTCAGAAAGCCCGGCGACGTCAGCTCGCGAGACTGAGCCTTCACGTCGTCGGCCGCGTACTTCCAGGCGGGCAGTTTCGTATCTGCAATGACCTGCCGCAGTGTCCGGTATTTCTTCATCAGTGGCTCGACAACCCCGATGACATCCTGCACGGCGACGGGAATCAGGCTGCGCGCCGACTTCAACCGTTGTTGATAATCCGCCTCGGTTCGCGGGTACGGCCCCTTCTGAGGAAACATCGCCCGATCGACGATCAGATCCATCAGGTTCTGCCGGAAAGCGGCCGCCCCTCCCATGGCCGCACTGAGCATCGTCCACTCGTTGAGGTGCGGCAGATTCTCGACCTGCCGCTTCACATACTTCTTCAGCGCGATCGCCGCCAGGCGACGGATCCCGGCCCGCGTCTCGATAGCCGCCCGCGCGGGCTGGTCAAACAGTCGCAGCCCAACCGTTTCGCCCTGATCAATCAGTGACGGATAGGCTGCGACCTGAACTCCGCCGCGCAGCACATTGATCTGCGCCGGCAGGTCGTCAAAGCTCCATTCCGTCAGCCCGTCACGAGTCCACTGCGAATCGTCGATCTGCGCCGGACTGGTCGTCGCTCCAGCGGCCAGTGTCTTTCGCAGTTGCACAAGGTCGCGCCCGGTCGCGAGCGTCTCGCCATCTTCGTCGACAACCCGCACATTCATCCGCAGGTGACCTTCGAGGCGATCGAGTTGAAAGTCTCCCGGCGTGATGCGTTCCGATCCGATCTTCGTCAGCAGGTCGGCAATGGTCTGCTCGAAATCGCCCTGTCCGAATTCGAGCTTCGCCATGATCTGCTTTGCGGTGTCGGGCACCGGGACAAACTGGCGGCGAATCTGCTTCGGCAGGGACTTGATCAGCGCAACAACTTTCTCTTCGATCAGCCCGGGAACCAGCCAGCCCAGCCGTCGCTGGTCGAGCTGATTAACCGCCTCGCGCGGCACAGCGAGCGTCACGCCGTCCTCAGGCGAGCCCGGTTCGAGGTGATACTCAAGCGGCAGCGACATCTGCTGGACGGAGACTTCGTCGGGAAAGTCGTGCCCCGTGACCTGCTCGGTACCGACACGTCGCAGATCCGCCTTCGTCATGTCGAGCGGTCGTTTTTTTCCGCGACGACTCGTGCGTTTCAGCCAGCGCCGCAGATCGTGCGAGTCGGCGACGTCCTGCGGAATCCGTGTGTCATAAAATGTGAAGCGGTCATCGTCGTCGACGATCAGGTCGTACCGCCGCGTGCGGGTCTGCAAACCTTCCAGCTCGTCCATCAGCCGCTGGTTATGCCGCAGAAACGGAAAGTCGACTTCGATGTCGCGTTCGACAAGCCCATGCCGAATCAGCATCTCGCGCGACAGCGTCGGATTGATCTTTGCGAACCGGGTTCTTCGGCGAGGCACAACCGGCAGGCCAAACAGAGTCGCCTTCTCGAAGCACATGGCCGAACCGGCTTTCCCGTCCCACTCGGGATCGCTGTACGTTCTTTTGACGAGGTGTCCGGCGATCGGCTCGATCCAGTCCGGATTGATCCGCGCGACCGTGCGCACATACCGCTTCGTCGTTTCGACAAGCTCTGCCGCGACGACCCACTTGGGTTTCTGGCCAAACAGTCCCGATCCCGGCCAGAGCTGCACTTTCTGGCCGCCCGCCGCCGTGTACTCGAACCGGTCCGTCAGCAGGGCAATGTTCGACACGAAGCCCGTCAGCAATGCGCGATGAATCGCGTCGGCGTCGTCCTGACGTTTGCCAGGCTTGAGTCCGGACTCGGCAGCCAGTTCCGACAACTGATGGTGAATATCGGCCCATTCTCTCAGTCGGTTGTACGAGAGAAAATTCTGCTGGCACGCCTTGCGGAGCTGCCCGCGCGACAGATTGCTGCGCTGCTGGTGATAGAAGTCCCAGAGTTTCAGGTAGCTCAGGAAGTCAGACTTCTCGTCCTGAAACTTTGCCTGCGCTTCATCGGCGGCCTGCTGCTGATCGACCGGCCGTTCACGCGGGTCCTGCAGTTCGAGCGCCGCAGCGATGATCAGGATCTCGTGCAGACAGTTCTCTTCGTGACCGCCGAGCACGATGCGGCCAACGCGCGGATCGACGGGCAGCCGACTGAGCTTGCGTCCGATTTCCGTCAGCCGATTCTGCTCGTCAAGCGCCCCCAGCTCGAACAGCATCCGGTAACCATCGGTGATGTTTCCCGTGCGTGGCGGCTCGAGAAACGGAAACTCCTCCAGCGGGCCGAGTTTCAGCGCCGCCGTCTGCAGAATCACGGACGCCAGATTGGTTCGCTGAATTTCCGGCGGCGTGTACTGGTCCCGCGCGTTGTAGTCCGCTTCAGAATACAGCCGGATGCAGATACCCGGCGCGACGCGACCGCACCGTCCGGCACGCTGATTGGCCGACGCCTGCGACACGGACTCGATCGGCAATCGCTGCATGCGCGACCGCGGCGAGTACCGACTGATGCGCGCCGTGCCCGAATCGACGACGTACCGAATGCCGGGCACGGTCAGCGACGACTCGGCAACATTCGTCGCAATCACGATCCGCCGATGCGGCCCGGTTTGAAAAATCCGGTTCTGATCCTTGTTGGACAATCGGGCATACAGCGGCAACACGTCGGTCTGCTGACCTCGATTGCGTTCCGGCAGCAAGCGACCGCGGAGCGACTTCGCGGTCTCGTGAATGTCCCGCTCGGTCGGCATGAAGATGAGAATGTCGCCCGGCCCGGCAGTCATCAGCTCGTCGACGGCGTCGAGCACCGATGTCTGCAGATCCGGCTCAGACCGCCGCCGCTTGCCCGGTCCGCGACCTTTCCCGGTGTGCGGCTTAGCGCCTGCCCCGGGAGACTTCGAGACATCATCGCCGCCCGTGTCGTCGCCGCCCGTGTCATCATCGTCGGAGACCGGAGGCCGATACCGAATCTCGACCGGGTAAGTCCGACCGGCAACTTCAAGGACAGGCGCCGGACTGTCCGGAGTTCCAAAGTGCTCGGCAAATCGAGCGGCGTCGATCGTTGCCGACGTAATGATCAACTTGAGATCCTTGCGCCTTGGCAGAATCTGCTTCATCCGCCCGAGCAGGAAGTCGATGTTGAGCGACCGCTCGTGCGCCTCGTCGATGATCAGCGTGTCGTACTGCTCGAAAAACGGATCACCCTGCGATTCGGCCAGCAGGATGCCGTCGGTCATCAGTTTGACGTAGGTCCTGGGGCTGGTCGTGTCGGTGAACCGCACCTTGAAACCGACCGCTGCTCCGACCGACGAGCCAAGTTCGTCAGCGACGCGCGACGCAACCGACCGAGCTGCAATCCGCCGCGGCTGCGTGTGTCCGATGACGCCCTCGACACCGCGTCCCATGCCCAGGCAGATCAACGGAAGCTGCGTCGATTTCCCCGAACCCGTTTCCCCACAGACGATGATCACCTGATTCTCGCGAATCGCCTGTTCGATCTCCGCCCGCCGGGACGCAATCGGCAGTTCCTCGTTCAGCTTGACCGTCGGCAGCCCGCCAGCCCGAGCTGCCCGCCGCTCAACTGACGCCTGCAACTGCTTCGTCAGTTTGCCGAGATTGCGATCAAACGGTTTCTTCGCCTTCGACGCGCGCTCGATCGACGTCAGTAACCGGCGCAGCGAAAACCGGTCAGCGAGCATCGCGTCGCCGATCTGTCGTCGCAGTTGTTGGAAGTCGAGTGAGGAAGTCACGTCGGTCGCGGTCAGAATCTGGCGGTCATTGGGCCGCGAACTGTAGTGCAGAGCCAGAGATCTTTCGCCCCGCGTCGAGACTCCGATTCATTCACCAGCGACGAAAACCGGCCACAAAGGAGCACGAAAAGACACAAACAGCAAGCCATCATTTTTGTGACTTTTCGTGCTTCTTCGTGGCCAGACTTTCGTTACGCGTGCGGCAGTAACGCGGCAATGACTGGGGGCTCGTCACTCGTACCTCGCTCCTCGACCCCAGCCACCCCTCTGACAGTCAGAATGCCGGCTCTTCAAGCTGTTCGGGAACGTTCTGCCGGGCACGTTCGAGGATCTGCTGAAACGGAACGTGCTCGAAAATGCCAAACAGGTCATGACGCGAGAGCTTCGCCCGCGTCAGCTTTGGCGACGATATGCCGCACAGGAACTTCGTGAACCGCTGCGGCGAGGCCAGCGTCGCTCGTTCGGTTTCCCGCAACGTCGTTGCTTCCTGCCAGAGTGCTTCGTCGATGCTGGCCTCGCTGATTTCGGACATCGACCCGGTCGAACTCGGCGGTTCGCCTGTCGCGTCGCCGCCCTCTGACTTGCGAATGCAGGCGGAACAGTGGCCGCACGGCTCGTCGAGGGGCTCGCCGAAATGAGCACTCAGCAGCGACGCCTGACACTCGGTGGAGGTTGCCAGTTCGACGACCTCACCCAGCCGTTGCAGATCGCGTTTCTCCCGATGCTGCATGCGATCCGTCAGCGTCGCCTCGATCGCGCCGGTGTCGGACGGCTGCTTCAGGCGACGAAAACGGTTCGTCAGGCCGCTCGGCTTCAGCTCCAGCATCTGCTGCTCGGCCAGCCAGTCGAATGCTCGAACAATGGTAAGCGCCAGACGAACTACAGGTTTCCCTTTCTGGCTCGTTCTTCTTTTCTGTGGTCGGCGATGGTCCAGCGGTGGTGGGGGTTGGCTTTGAGCCAGGTGTCGGGGAGCAGGGTT
>Ga0070726_10000849_pt1 | contig 34099 bp, 32 predicted proteins | sample tdAd471_FD_67275 | JGI IMG/M metagenome (GOLD analysis project Ga0070726, IMG submission 67275) | Marine sediment microbial communities from the Atlantic coast under amendment with organic carbon and nitrate - tdAd47.1 | ecosystem: Environmental > Aquatic > Marine > Coastal > Sediment | place...
ACATCCGTTTTTTGAGCTTATCACAGCACTCGCCAGCGATTTCTGAGGGGAAAGCCTGATGTTTACAGCAACGTTATGCGCTCTTCTGGTTCACCTCGAAGTAAAGGCGGAAGACCTCTTCCATCCACGCCTGGGTCCCCTACCGGGACCTCTTCCTGCGGACCCTATCGCCAAGCTTGGCTACAGCCGCGTTGAGCTCGGCGCGAGCTTCCGCATACCCGCTGGGAGTCACCCTGCCGGATCGGCAGTAGTCGAGCAGGATGTCCTCGCAGGCGCAGAACTCTTCGCACACCGGCCCCACCTCGGTCGCAATCTCAGCCGGGATGTCAGTTACGCCGTTGGCGTCGCCGTGCAGCAGAACCCCCGGCGAAACCGCGAGCCCGCCCACGTGGACAGGAACGTGAACGTCCACGATGTGGGGATAGCCGTGGGAACAGATCAGTTTGTCGCAAAAAACCGGAAACTCAAGGGACCCGACCTGCTCGACGTCGCGCCCGGCGCCGGAAGTAATTAACCCCGCCGCGCCAAAGCTCTGGTAACTCGTGCACATCACCTCACCGAAAGTAGCGGCAACCGACGGGCTGTCCAGATCTTGGAAGACCACCACAGGAGGGCCAGGCAATTCGTCGAAACGCTTGATCTGCTCATCGAGCGAGCCGTACTGCGCGCCGTCGAGCGGAGCGGCCGCAGCCCGAAACGTCGCCGTGGCGGCGTAGCCGATCATGGGCGGCAAGTTCGGATAGCAGCAGGCGATACGGGCGTCCATGTACCCGGCTGTTTGCGGGCGCAGGCGGTAGAGTTCGATGACGTTGCAAACCGTCGGCGTATCAAAGCTACGCAGGAACTCGATCTGGGCGGGAGTGAGACCTTTGTTCGGCACCCGGCCAGTGTAGCTTGAAGCACGACTGTAACGGGTGAGCGTCCGACGAGTCGGCCGGAGAACGGTGTTCGGAGACGCGCCTAGAACGCGTACAGCAGCGTACCCTGCGCCACCGCCACGGCCGTGTCTCCATCGCCTTCTTCACCAGCCGGTTGGTCCGGAGTCTCCGGCGTCGTCGGGCGGAAATAGAGTCCGTCGGTTTCGCGGTAGATCTCCAGTTCCGCGGGGCGCGGAAGCGAGCCTTGGATCAACGCTTCCGACAGCGGGTCCTCGATGAATTTCTGGAGCGCTCTGCGCAGCGGACGCGCACCGTAATGCCTGTCGTCCGCAGTCTGCTCAAGCAGGTATTCGGAAGCGTCGCGGCGAAGCTTCAACTGAATTTCCTTCTCGATCAGGTTCTCGTTGATCTGGCCGACCAGCAGGCCGACGATCTCGATCAAGTCCTCGTCGGTCAGCGCCGAGAACGTGATGACCTCATCGATGCGATTCAGGAACTCGGGGTTGAAGGTCCGCTTGACCTCGTTGAACACCTCGCCCTCGGCCTTGGCTTCCATGCCGCCTTGGGTCGATGCGCCGGAAAACCCGACCGGGGCCTTCGACTGCAGGTGCCGCGCGCCGATGTTCGACGTCATCACGATAATCGTGTTCTTGAAGTCGACCATGTTGCCCAAACCATCGGTCAACTGGCCGTCCTCAAACACCTGCAAGAGGATATTGAACAGGTCGGGGTGCGCCTTTTCGATCTCGTCCAGCAGGACGATCGAATAGGGTTGCCGCTTGACCTTCTCGGTCAGCTGGCCGCCCTCTTCGTAGCCGACGTAGCCCGGTGGCGAACCAATCAGCTTCGAGACCGAGTGCTTCTCCATGTACTCGGACATGTCGAAACGGATCAATGATTTCTCTGAACCGAACAGGAAGTCGGCGAGAGCGCGCGCAACTTCCGTCTTACCTACGCCCGTGGGGCCGAGGAACAGGAACGAACCGGCCGGGCGCTTGGCCGATTTGAGTCCGGCGCGCGAACGGCGGATGGCTCGCGACAAAGCCGAAATCGCCTTGTCCTGCGAAATGACGCGCTTGTGCAGCTCGTCCTCCATGCGCAGGAGCTTGGCCATCTCCTCTTCCTTAATCGAGGTCATCGGCACGCCGGTCCAGCGGGCCACCACGTCCTCAATATCGTCCTTGGTCACCGAGGCCGTCGCCGATTCGTCGACGTTGTGCTTCTCGCGGAGCTTACGTAGGTTCTCGCGCTCCTTGCGCTCCTCGTCGGAGTAAAACCGAGCCTTCTCAAATTCGTGATTCGCGATCGCGTTCTCCATGCGATGCACGATGAACTTGATGCGTTTCTGGACATCCGCGATCTCTTCCGGCATCGACGTCTGACGCAACTTCACGCGTGCGCCCGCCTCGTCCAAAATGTCGATCGCCTTGTCGGGCAGGAAGCGATCCGGGATATATCGGCTGGAAGCGTAGACGGCGGACTCGATCGAGTCGTCCGTGTACGCCACCGCATGGAACTTCTCGTAGCGATCCTTGATGCCGAAGAGCACCTGGACGGCTTCTTCTTCCGACGGCGGAGCCACCTTGACCGCCTGGAAGCGCCGTTCCAGCGAGCGATCTTTCTCGATCGACTTGCGGAACTCGCCCGGCGTGGTCGCGCCAATGCACTGGATCTCGCCCCGCGAGAGAGCGGGCTTCAAGATGTTGGCGGCGTCGAGCGATCCTTCCGCGGATCCCGCGCCGACCAACGTGTGCAGCTCGTCGATGAAGATGACCGCGTTCTGGTTCTCCATCAGCTCCTTCATGATCGTCTTGAGCCGCTCCTCAAACTGGCCGCGGTACTTGGTGCCTGCGACGATCAGCGAGAGGTCCAGCGCCAGGATGCGCTTCTCAGCCAAGAAGGAGGGCACGTCGCCGTCGGCGATCTTTTGTGCGAGTCCCTCGACGATCGCCGTCTTGCCGACGCCCGGTTCGCCGATCAGAACCGGGTTGTTCTTCGTCCGGCGGCAAAGAATCTGAATGACGCGATCGACTTCATTCGCGCGCCCGATCAGCGGATCCAAATTCGAGTCGAGCGCGGCCTGCGTCAGGTCCCGGCTGAACTCAGCCAGCATCGAACTTTCTTTCGGCCTGCTCGACTGCATCTTCTCCGATTGCGAGCGGGCCAACTCCTCGCGGATCGCGGCCAACCGCAAACCGCGCTCATGCAGGATCTCGGCGGCGAAACACTTCTCTTCTCGCAATAGCCCGAGGAGCAAGTGCTCGGTGCCGATGTGCTTGTGCGAGAGACGCTCGGCCTCCTCGGCAGCGTAAGCCAGCACCCGCTTGCACTCGTGGCTGAGAGGCAGGTCGACGGAGGTCGACACCTTCTCGCGAATCGTCGTGTGGGCCTCTATCTGCTTGCGGATCGACTCCACTGCGGCATGGGACCGCAGGAACCGGTTCGCCAGCGCTTTGTCCTCGCGAATCAAGCCGAGAAGCAGGTGCTCGGTCTCGATGTAGGGGCTGCCGAACTGGCTGGCCTCATACCGTGCGAAGAAGATGACGCGTCGCGCCTTTTCGGTGTAGCGTTCGAACATGGCCCATTGGCGGGAAGCTGCCGTTTCCCGGTTGCATCATGATATCAGGCCTCCCGCCGGGTGACTGTTAGCCACTCGCCCTAGAGAGGCTTATGCCGAAGCCGGATTCAACCGACCAATTGGTCGTAGGCTGCCCGGGGGATCTAGGCGCTGCGAAGTCCCGCGCCGCGCGTCCGTGAAGCGTAGTGGCCCTGTCCCGCCGACCGGATCTCGCCCCGATGGGCCAGAGTCTCCAGGCGACGGCGCACAACGGCCTCCACCGCATGCGATATCTCAGCGGCCAGCGCCTCGGCTGGGAACCGCCGTGCGGGCTCGCTCTCCAACAGGCTCAAGATCGCCTGGTCGACGTCGATGGCCGCCGGCAGAGACCCGGCAGCGAGAATCGCCTCGTCCAGAGCGGCTTCGAGTTCACGCGTCTCCTCGCGATGTGGATCTGTAAAGGCGTTCACGCCTTGGAGGCGCCGCGCCAGGTCGAGGACTCGTTCACGGAGCAGCATCTCCCTATCTCCTCCATCACCACCTCCTTCATCGACCCAAAACGCCCCATCTTCAGCGGAAGCGCTATTCTTGTGCCGTTATGTCAGTCACGTCCGTCGAAGCTCCGCCCGAATCACCGCGGGCTTGGAAGAAAAATCCCGGCTCGCAAGTCGTCCTGCCTCTCGGCGTCAAAGCACGCTGGATCCTCGGCGTGTGGGGATTCTGCCTGGCCTACGCAATCGTTCGCTACAACGTTTTTAAGGGCGTGGAATGGATTCACCTACCGCTCTACATCGTCAACAAGTCGTTCGCGTGGGGCGGTCTCGCCTTCATCTCCTGCTCCTATCTGACCGGCAAGTGGATCAACGTGTACCCGGACGACGTGCACAAGCGCCGCTCGCTGGCGAAGTTCCTCGGCCTGACCGGCCTCTACTTCATCGGCTCGCACCTCGTCGCCTCGGCCGCTATGCTATCGCCGATCTATTACGCGAAGTTTTTCGGCGAGAGCGGAAAGATGAACCTGACCGGCGAACTGGTCGTCCTCTTCGGCATCTTGGGAGTCGGGTTCTTGATGTTCCCGGCAATCACGACCCTCCCGCTGATGTATGAAGCCCTAGGAGGCGACCGATGGCAGCGCGCCCAACGCATGGGCTATTGGACGCTGGGGATGGCCGCGCTCCACACCTCGACAATGGGTTGGAAGGGCTGGATCGACGTCGCCACATGGCCGGGCGGCATGCCGCCAATCACCCTTCTGGGATTTCTGACGGCGATGGCCGCCCTGGTCGCGAAGTTCTTCGGGAAGCGCTAGGGAACACGTGCCGGGAACGGCATCGAGAAGCAGCCGCACGCATCGCCTTTTCGCGAGGCGGAACTCGGGAAACCAAGCAGTTCGTCCAGCAATCCGGCAGACGCTCGCAAGCGTCCGCAGAGCGCCGAGCACTCTCCCGAACCTACGGGTTCCGGACCTCCGCCCGATCCGCCGCCCCCTCCGCCGGGCAGGGCCTCACGCAGCGCCACGGTTGGACCTGGCCGCGTCGAGGCGCCGCCGATACGGACCGTCAGCGGAATCTCCAGGCCCAGCGGCACTCCCTCGGGAATCTGAGCGTTCACCTGGCACAAACCTTCCAGCAGGCCCGCCGCCGCCCCGGCATAGAGCACCGGAGCCTGGACATCCCCAAAGAACACCTCCGCCTGTTGAGTCAGCTCCGGGAAGGGCGGAGCCGAGGGCGCCAGGAAGCCTGCTCTGCCTGCCGGCGAGGTCGCACCGCAACCGGTCAAGAACAGGCTGACGCTCGACAGGAGCGGCGCCGGAGCCGCGGCTGAGTTCGCCGAAAAATCCTGATTGAGCGCGGCGACCTGACCCGAGCCCGACGAATCCGCCGTAAACAGAGCCGGCTGGGCGGCGGCCACCAAGAGAGCAACCGGGTTGGACGGAGTCCCATTCGTCTCCACAATCGCCGTCGCACGGCCGCGGCCGTCATCGATCGAAAACGGCAGCACCACGCCCAACTGCTCGCTCGACGCCAACGTCATAGCCGTCGCCTCGCCGTCGACGAGAAACCGAACGCCCGAGAGCTCCGTCGGCAGCCTGCCGCCGCCATTCACCTCGCCGACAACCGTCGCGGCGGGACCCACTCGCTCGCCGAACACCGCCAGCATCTCGCCTGGAGCGACCGCGGTGCGTGCGCCAAAATCCGCGGCGCTGACGATGGCGGCTGGGGCGAGATAAGGCAGTCGCGCCAGCAACAAGAAGCCGTCCCGGTCTCCTCCGGCGTGGCCGGACTGCGGCGCATTCTCTGAAGCCGGCGGCGTCTGGTCAGGAGGCAGCGGAGTGATCTCGCCCCACGCCGCGAGATCGCCGGTCGCCGAGGTCGCCGCGAGGCCCGCCCGCTCGAAGCCAGCCGGGCCGTCCACCAGGAACGGCAGCGCCTGCGCGTAATCGAGTCGCAAGTCCGCGGGACAGAGCCGCAGCAGCGAATCCTGGCCCTCAATCGTCGACCAAACCAACACGCAGTTCGCATCGCCGGAGAGCGCGGCGACCGCATCTTGCGACGTCGCCGAGCCGACGAATGCACGCACCCGTGCGCCGTCCAACGAGGCGTCCACCGCACCCAGCGCAATGTTCGTTCCGCCCGGGTGATCCGCCGAGGCGCCTGCCGCACCCCCCGCCTCCGCCGAGGCGAATAGACGCGGTTCGGAGTCAGAAGCGGACAGAGCCAACAGTTCGTTAGGCGACCCTGGGAAAGCGGCTATCCGCAGCTCGGCCCCTCCCGCGAACCCAGCCGATTGCAGCGACTCGCCGTTCCAGCAGGCCAGATAGCCGTCCTCCTGAGCCACGCCGCGCTCGGCGCCCAGAGTCCCGGTCAAGAGCAAGCTGTTCGAGGTCGTGGCGCCGCTCAGGCAGACCGACCCGCCGCCTGTTCGTGCCAGTGAGGCGACCGATTCGCGTCCCGCACCGCCGAAGTATTCGAACCGATCGATCTGAAGCGCCCCGTCCGCAATACACGCAAACGCACGATAGGCGTCGAAGCCGCCCGCTATCTGCGTGCTCGCTCCAAGGCCGGATGAACTCGTCGTCCCGGCAAAAGCCGCACAGAAAGGTCCATCGGCGACGGCGGAGGCAACCAGCTCCGTACCGCTTCCGCCCAAGACGACCGTGCTGCGCAGCGCGAGTCCGCCGGAGATGTCGAACAGCGCGGCGAACACGTCCACCTCTCCGCGCGCCGCTCCTACAAAGCGATCGGACGCAATGTCGAGCGAGGCCGTCTCGCCAATCAGCCAGAGCTGCGCCCCTGTGACGACAACTGCTCGAGCGCGATCTTCACCGGAGCCGCCAATCAGAAACCGTTCGCTGAACGTCCAGCCTTCCGGTCCGCGCTCCAGCTTGACTAAGAAGGCCTGCAAAGAACCATCGGGGTCAACCGAGCCCTCGACCGGCTGGCCGGGCAGATCCGGAGAATCCGTCTCCCCCACAACCCACAGCGCGCCGGAGGAGTCGGCCGCCGTGCCATGAATGCGGTCCACTCCTGAACCACCCAAGTAGGTGCGCAAATGCACGCCCGTCTGGGCCTGTGCAACGCACGCGACCACCGCCAGACCTACAAAAACCCTACTCAAGCCAAAAACCAAAAACACCCCTCGAATGTTTTGAGACTACCACCGACCGCGAACTCCTCTACAATCGGCCCGGTGCAATCAGGATTCCATTGGGGCCCGTTTACCGCAAGGCTGCCCTTCATCCACGTGCGGCCCGAGTGGCCTGAACTGGTTCAAGGTCTCGTCGTCGCCAGCGCCACCGGGCTCGCGATCGTCCCCCTCTATGCCGAGCACTTCGGCATGGGTTTTGAGACGGCTGTCGCGCTTGTCGTGGTACAGACCATCTTCATCACCTCCGCATTCATGGTTTTCGGCGACCCCTTCTGTCCGGGATGGCTGACGCCCGCGCTGCCCTTGGTCTTGCGCGAGGCAATCGCGATTAAGAGCACCCCCGACCGGATCGATTTCGTCAACGCCGTCGTACTCACCGTCGGGATCGTCTTCCTGCTTTTCGGCGTGACGGGCCTCGGCGCCCGCTTCTTGCGCATGGTTCCGCGTGTCGTCAAGGCAGGAATCATTTTGGGCGCGGGAATGAGCGCGGTGTACGGCGAGTTCCTCCCCCGCTCCGGTGATCGGCCCTCACGCATCGACGCCTACACCATCTCCATCCTGGCGGCGACGGCGCTGACGATGTTGCTTCTCTTCTCCGAACCCGTCGAGCGCTGGAAGAAGACGCGGCCGTGGCTGCGGATCCTAGCTGGACTCGGTATCGCCCCTGGATTTCTCCTCGCCATGTTCATCGGACCGTGGGTGGGCGAAGTCAGTTATCAAACCTTCCACGACTACAACGGTCCCTTCTGGTTCTGGCCGGACTTCGACGGCCTCGTCAGCAACTTCTCGATCCTCGGCCTGGGACTGCCCGAGCCCGAGATGTTCCTCCGAGCGCTGCCGCTAGCGCTCGCCGCCTACGTGATCGGGTTCGGCGACATCATCACGGGCCGAGCCCTAATTGAAGAAGCCGCAGCCGACCGCCCCGACGACCCGATTCTCTTCAGCGAACTGCGCACGCATCTCCAGCTCGGAATCCGCAACGCCGGAATCGCAATCTTCGGCGGACCGTTCTTCCCGTTGCAGGGTCCTCTGTGGACCGGCGCCACCGTCGTAGTCGCTCACCGCTGGCGCCAAGGCCGCGAAGGAATGCAGTCGCTATTTTCCGGCATCACAAGCTACTACTTTCTCGGCCTGCCGTTCTTCTACTTTGTCCGGCCAGCGATGGAGTTCTTCCGGCCTGTGCTCGACGTGGCGTTTTCCTTGACGCTCTTGCTGACGGGATTCGCCTGCGCTTACGTGGCGCTGGCGATGGTGCATGAGCGGGTGGAGCGCGGAATCGTACTACTGATCGGTATGACGATCCTCGGATTCTCAACGGCAACGGGACTGGTCGTCGGCTTTGCTCTGACCATCGGATTGATCGGAGTCCGAGCGTGGAAGCTACCCGAATCCCCGCACGTCTAGCTGCTCGCTGAAACCACCAGTTGGTCGCGGACTCGATATACTGGCTCGCTTGAGCGCCAAGGGCCTATTCCTCAGCTTTGAGGGCGTCGACGGATCTGGAAAAACCACCCAGCTCGACCGTTTCGCGGCCCGTCTGCGGGAAAAGGGCGTTGAGCCCGTACTGGCCCAAGAACCCGGCGGAACGCGGATCGGCAAGGAGATCCGCGCCCTCCTGCTCGACTCCAAGAACACCGACCTCCGCCCCGTCCCCGAACTACTCCTCTACTTCGCCTCCCGCGCTCAAAACATCGCCGAAGTCATCCGCCCCGCTCTCGACGCCGGCCGCATCGTCATCGCCGATCGTTTCACGGACGCCACCGCAGCCTACCAAGGCTACGGCCGAGAGCTAGGCGAGGATGTCGTCCGCCGCATCGAGGCCATCGCCTGCGAGGGCGTGGAGCCGGACTGCACGCTCTGGCTCGACATCGACCCCGCAGTCGGAGTCAAACGCGCCCTCGATCGCGACCCAGGCGACGGCGCCGACGAAACCCGCTTCGAACGCGAGCGACTCGACTTCTATGCAAGAGTCCGCCAGGGCTACGAGTCCATCTGGAAGCGAGCCCCCAACCGCGTCCAGCGCATCGACGCTTCGGGCGGAATTGAAGAAGTGGAGGCCGACATTCTGAGCGCCGTCCGCCCTTTCCTCGCCGAGCGACTCGGCGTGGAGTTGTAGCCATGCGCCCGGCCTTCGGCTGGACGCTGTTGGCCGTCGCAGGCCTCGCCGCAATCCTCGTCCCGTTCGCAATCTGGGAAGGACCCGTCACCCGGTGGACGGAATCATTCGCCGCCGATCCCGGCAACCGCACCACGGCGAGCCTCGTGCTCGCGGGGCTGCTGGCCTCGGACGTGCTGCTGCCGATTCCCTCAAGCTTGGTCTCGACCGCGTGCGGCTACCTGCTGGGCTTTCTACCGGGCATACTCGCCTCCTGGACGGGCATGACGCTCGGAGCCATCGTCGGCTACGTAGTGGGCTCCCGACCTGCAGCGGCGGTAGCCAGACGCTTGGTCGGCGAGACGGAGTTGACCCGCGCCCGCGAAGCCGAGAACCGCTGGGGCGCCTGGACGCTCATCCTGAGCCGCTCCGTCCCAGTCCTAGCGGAAGCATCCGTCGTCTTCGCCGGCATGACCGCAATGCCCTTCCCCCGCTTTCTCGCGATCACCGCCGGAGCGAACCTAGGCGTCTCCGCCGCCTACGCCTGGGTCGGCTCGCAAGCACTCCAAGCCAACGCCTTCCTATGGTCCTTCGCTGGTGCAGTAGCTCTGCCGGGCCTGGCAATGTTGGGTACGCGATTGGTTGGACGTGCCCCCGGTAAGTCGGGAAAGGAGTCCCCCATGCCCAAGCTTCCAATAATCCGGTCAGCAACTGGTTCATCTACGGACTTCCACGACGCCGGGTTGATCGAGTTCAGATTCGATCCAGTGCGGGATGTTGCCGTGGCAACGTTGGCGCTAGGGAGAAGTAGCCTCTTCGAGGGAGTATGGATCGTCGAGATGCACGGCATCCTCCACTTCGAGCTCGATGTAAACTCGCTGCCAGGCCCGGAAGGACGCGCAGAACCACCGGAAGTCTACGATGTCTACTTGTCGAACGAGCCGGAGTTGGAGCGTTGGAAATCCAGACTCAAGGTACTTGACCCGTCAGACGGCTCCCCAGCGGTGTCTTACGTCGTCTTCGCCAGCAGTGTCCTCTGTAATTGGGAAGACGAAGCCCCGAAAGGGCTAGAGGTCATCTGCCGCAGCCTGCGCGTTCAGCCCAGCCGATGAGCGCTCAAGAACCGCGCCAATAGAGCGCAGTTTCTTAACTGGACGGAGGCTCAGAGGGGCGGCACGCGCCAGACGCGTGTGCCGCGGTAAGGCGAGTCGCTAAGCCGGGAACCAACTATTCGGCCCCTCTTCCTCCAGGTCCTGGCCCAATTCGTACTTCAGCGACTGAATCAGCCCCTTGATGTACCCAAAGCCATAGGCAAACGCCATGCGACCATTCGGGTCGTCCTCGTGCCGAGGCATGTGGTCCGGCATCAGCATGAACGGGTAGTCCACTTCATAGAGCGTCCGTAGGACCTGCGGCATCAGCATGTCGCCTTCGTCCGGGTAGACCTCCTGGAAGTCGTCTCGCTTGCCGACAATATTGCGGAAGTGGATGTTGAAGATCCGCTTCTGGCCGCCCAGTTCGCGGATCACGTCGTGGATCTCCTCCTTCGGGTTCTGGAGCATCTCCGCCGTCGTACCGAGGCAGAGGTTGAAGCCGTGATACGGGCTGTCGTGCAGCGAGGCCATCTTGTAGAGCCCCTCCGGCGTCCCGAGCACGCGGTCGACTCCCTGCCAGCCTTCAGGCTGAGGCATGCCTGGATCGTGCGGATGGCAAGCGATCCGAACTTTGTTCTCGTGAGCGACCGGCGCGACGTTCGAAACGAAATGCTCGATGCGCTCCCAAGCCGTATCGGCGTCGACTTTGCCGGCCCGAGTCATCGGCGGATCGGCCTTGGCTTCCGATAACTTCCACGTCGAGTACGACGACCCGCCGCGGCCTGGCGTACGTTCGGTGCGCACCACGCCCAGCAGCGACATGTTGTACTTAATCGCCGGGATGCCGGCGGCGGCGCAATTCTCGATCGTCTTGTTGATGTCGTCGATATCCCGCTGACGCTCCGGCTCCTTGCCGAGCACGATGTTCGCTCGTTTCTCGCGATCCACGTGGCTCGACGGCAAGAAGGGCGCGGCGATCATGTCCATCGTGACGCCGTTCTTCTCAGACAGTTCACGGGCGGCCGAAAGCTCGTCCACGGAATAGAAGCCCCGCTCCGGATAGGGCGGACGCGGCAGTTGGCCGCAAATATGGTTCACGCCGTGCCGCTTGAAGTACTCCAGCATGTGCTGGTTCGTCGGCCCGCGCTGCGTGCCGACATACAAGCTGACGGGCTTCTCCACGGCGGAAGCCTTGGCGGGAGCGGCGGCCTCCGTCGTCGTCTCCGACGAGGAACAAGCGGCGAGAGCCGCGGTGGCGGCGGTAGCGGTGAGGAACTTACGACGTTGCATCGGCGCCTATCGCAGCAACTATCGATAATCGATGTCAAGCGATTATTCGATGCGAATCGGCATTTCGACTGCTCGCTCCATCTCGTAAGGGAGTTGGAAGACGGCCTTGCCGCTGCGGTCGGCAAAATACATGCGAGAGATGGAGAGGCCTCCCGGATCGCCGTCGGCCCAAAAGAAATCGAAGTCCGGGTGAGCGTTGAGCGGGCGGCGGACATACGAATGGTTGCGCGGGCTGTCGGCGGTCACGTTGCGGATCTTCTGCCAGGTCTCGCCGCGATCGGAACTCGACCACAGAGCCACTTCCCCGCCCGCGCCCCAGCGCTGCGGGCCGGGCTCTGTGGGCGCGGTCAGGCGCCAAGTCCCGTCGTGCTCGATGGCGAACGTACCCATGTCGTAGTTGTGCGACGCGGGCATTGCCTGCCGAAAACTCCAAGCCCCTTGATCGCGTCGCGCGATCGTCCAGCGGCGAGGATCGCCCGAGGGACCGGCCCGATAGTCTCGGCTGGTGATGAACAGCAGCACCGGCGAACCATCCGCCTCAAAGTGCATGTCCTTGAGGTAGACAAGACGGCCCGACGAGCGGTAATCGGCAATGAGCGCCGGACTGTCGAGCAGGTCGAGCGGCGGAGTAATCGTCTCGCCGTCGATCGTCTGCCAGGTCCGGCCCATGTCGCAGCTTTCGAGGTAATAGAGATTCGTGCGCTGGTCGACGGATCGATTGGGATGGGCGTTGTAGGCGGTCGCGACGCAGTCTCCGCGGCGAGCGCTCATCTGATAGTGGCCGCCCGAGACGATCTTCTCAGCCGGGGTCCAGTCGAGGCCGTCGGGGCTCGATTGCCAGTAGAGTTCACGCCCGGCCGTGTAGCGCGTCATCAGCAGCAGAAAACCCTTGCCTGGGACGTACCAAGGCTGCGGGTAGGTGAACTCGCCCTCCAGGGTCTGCTCAAACCCGGCGTCGATCGAGTGCGGCTCGCGGCTGCGATAGATGAACCCTGGGCGACGTTGGCCGCGCCCGGAGACGAACACCCAAAGGCGACCCTCGGCGTCGATCGAAAGCGACGGGTTATCGTGCGGGTCGTCGACGGTGAGTTTGTCGTGGACGACGACCGGCTTCTCCACCAGCCCCGTCGCGTGATCGTAGGCGCCGATCATCGCGAGCAGATGCCGCTCGCCTTGCTCGGTCGTGCCGCCGTAGACGAAGAAGGTCTTATCCGCCGTGGGCGAATAGGCGGCTAGCGGGCGGTGCTTGGCCGTGTAGGTTCCAAGGCCGCCCGAGTACTTGTCGCCGTACTCAGAGAACTGGCCGAGGGTGAACCAGATACCGCGATAGCCGTCGATGCGCCGGACCGTCTGGGCAGTCGCACAGACGGTAAGCAGGAGCAGCAGGGCGAGAATGCGCATGGGTTTTGATGGGGAGACGAACGAAGCCTCGCCCGGGCCGGGGGCCGGGTGCACGCCGTGGGCGTGCGCCACGATGGGGGCCGCTACATGTTGATGACTTCGTCCCAGGTCACGGTGCGCTCGGTCTCATAGGCGATGCGGCCCATGATTCCGGCGAGCGTCGACTCACAGGCTTCCACGACGTCGTTGCGGGCGGGGATTTCGCCGCGCACGCCTTGGACGAACTTGTCGATGACGTCCTTGGTGATGTCGTGGTCGGCCTTGCGGAAGACCGGATCTTCGCCGCCCAATTGGATGTGGTATCCCTGCCGCGTCGTGGAGATCACGCCGTCCCTGCCCATGAAGTATTCGCCGACGTCGCGGTAGCCGCCGCGGGCGCAGATTTGGTTGCCGGAGTGAGTGTAGACGCGGCCGTCGGGGAGCTTGTAATTGACCGCGAAGGTATCGACGATGTCGCCGATATTCGTGCGGAACGCTCGGTGGGCAAACCCGCTGGCGGAGACCGGGTGGACGCCGGTAAACCAACGAACCACGTCGAAATTGTGGCAGTTCTGCTCAACGATGATGTCGCCGCCGCGTTCTTTGTAGAACAGCCAGTTGCGGACCTTCTCCTCGCTCGGGTCATGGCCCTCGCGTAGCGGCAGGCCGCCGCCGATCCAGGCGGAACGGACCATGCCGATCTCGCCGATCTCGCCCAGGCGGTTGAAGGCCTCAATGTAGTGGTTGCCGTAGCGCTGTTGAAAATCGACGACGACGATCTGGCCGGGCTTGAGGCGCTTGGCGGCGGAGAGGACGCGGCGGACGCCGGCCGGGTCGACGGCGACGGGCTTCTCCATCAAGATGTGCTTGCCGGAGTCGACGGCCAACTCGAAATGCTCCGGGTGAAGCCACGGCGGAGTGGCGATATAGACGGCGTCAATGTCGGCGTCGAGAATCGCCGCGGCGCTCTTGTAGGTCTGGATCTGATCGATCTTGAGCGTCTTCTTGGACTCTTCGAGCTGGTTGTCGTAGACGTCGGCTAGAGCCGTCATCTCGGAGTTCTCGTTTTGGACGAAGTAACGAGAGACACGCGACCCGCGGCGGCCGGCTCCGAGCAAGCCGATTTGGACTTTCGAGTTCTGGGCCGTACCGCGCACGGCGGAGGCGTTGACGATGGTGAAGCCGGCGGCCGCGATGCCGGCGGTCTTGACGAGGTCGCGGCGGGAGGTGTCAGACGAGGAAGCCATGCGCGGGATTGTATCAAGACCGCCGGGGTGACTTGAGTCACGGCTGCAGAGTCACGGGCGAACGCGGATGTACTTGCGCAGCGCGCGAGGTTTGGGTTCGGCGCCGTAGAGGTTTCCGTGCTTGTCCACCGCGACGAACTCGGCGCCGTTACCCGCAGTGATGCGCGGATCGGCCCAGGGGTAGAGGACGAACTCATCGACCCAACCGAGATGCGCGTCGCCGATGCGGATGCCCATCTCCCAGCCCGGGTTCTGGACGTTGTCGGACTCGGAGTCAGCGACATAGATACGGTCGTGCTCGTCGAAGAAGATGCCGCTGGGGCGACCGAACTGCGTCCACTGGGCAAGGAACTCGCCGTCTTGGGTGAAGAGTTGGACGCGGTTGTTGGAGCGGTCGGCGATGAAGATTCGGCCGCGCTTGTCGATGGCGATGGCATGCAGGGTTCGGAACTCGCCGGGGCCGTAACCGGGCTTGCCCCAGGCCTTGACGAACTGGCCGTCCGCAGTGAACTTGACGACGCGATTGTTGCCGTCGTCGAGATGGCCGTCGGCGATGAAGACGTGCCCGTCGTCGGCGACCACGACGTCGCTGGGAGACTTGAAGTGGTCGCGCCCGCCGCCCGGTTCACCTGGTGTTCCGAGAACCATGAGGACCTTGCCCTCGGGGCTGAACTTGACGACCTGGTGGCCTCGCTTGTCCCCCTTGGGCGTGCGTTGGGGACGCACGGCGTCGGCGACCCAGACGTTGCCTTGCGGATCGACGTCGATGCCGTGCGGCCAGATGAACATGCCGCCGCCGAAGCTCTGGACGACGCGTCCTTCCGGGTCGAATTTGAGGATCGGGTCGAGATCCGAGTCCAGGCACTCGTCGCCGAACCGCTCCAGCGCCGTCGCATCGCAGCGGATGAGCGCCCATACATGCTCGCCGTCCGGGTCAATCGTGACGCCGCCGACGGCCCCCATCGAGCGGCCGGCCGGAAGCTTGGCCCATCCGTCGACCATGCGGTAGGGGTTGGGCAGAGACTGGGCCGAGGCCAACCAGGAGAGCAGAATGGTGAAAGTGAGGAGGCGGAGCAAAGCGTCCGAATTAGAGCATATTCGGGAGCTTGGTCGCCGCGTTGATCGAAGCCAGTTCAATCTGCTGAGTCTCAAGACCGACGGCATTGGAGAGGTCGACGCCTTCGAGGCGGGCGCCTACGAGATTGGCTCCGCCGAGACGCGCTTCTGCGAGGTTCGAGCCGCGCAGATCGGCCGAGGAGAGGTCCGCGCCGGAAAGATCGGCCCGAACGAGCTGGGTCGAGAGCAGATGGGCTCGGTTGAGGTCGGCTTCCTCCAAGCGGGCTCGTACGAGGACGGCTTCGCTCAGGTTGGCCTTGTAGAGATCGGCCCCGCGGAGGTCGGCGGCAGTGAGGTCGGCTTCGCGGAAGTCGACGCCTTCCAGAGGGCGGTTGATGAGCTTGGCGCGTTGGAGGTCGGGCACGTAGTCACTGTATTTGCGGCGCCACATGTTCCACTTCTGGACGCCCTCGGAGAGCAATTCGAGCGGGTCGATCTCCGGGGCGGCGGGCTTGAAGGTTTCCGGCTCGTAGTGATTCGGCCTCTTGGGAGCGGGTCCGGAGGAGGCGTTGGTCGCCTGGAACTTCTTGAGGTTCTCGTAGGCCTCATTGACTCGCTTGAGGGTCTCCTCGGCCTTTTCCTGGAGCCGAGGATTGCCGCTGAAGCGGTCGGGGTGCCAGACCTGTGCGAGATCGCGCCAGGCTTCGCGAACTTGATCCGGCGAAGCGCCGGGATCGAGATCGAGCGTGCGGTACCAAGAGAGGGGATCGCGCATAGGCGAGGGGGCCTTCTCCCAGGCTATCGACAGAAAGGGCGTCTGCGAATCAGAGGAAGCGCTTAGATGAGGCTAAAAGCGCATGCCGGTGAAGCCGCCGTCGACGTAGATTTCCGTCCCGGTGATGAAGGATCCGGCGGCCCGTGAACAGAGCAACAAGGCGGCTCCGATGAGTTCATCGGACTCGCCGAAGCGGTTCATGGGCGTCTGGCCGAAGATCTTTGCGACCCGCTCCTCGCTGAGGATTTTTCGGTTCTGCTCGGCCGGGAAGAAGCCGGGGCAGAGGGCGTTGACGCGGACCTTGCGCTCACCGTATTCGCGGGCGACGTTCTTGGTGAGGTTCAAGACGGCGGCCTTCGAGGCGGAGTACGCAAATACGCGGGAGAGCGGCAGGTGGGAGGTGACGGAGCCGATGTTGAGGATCGATCCGCCGTGCTCTTGAGCGGACATGACCGGTGCGAAGATCTGGCAGCCCCAATGGACGGCTTTGAGGTTCGAATCGATGACGCGATCCCAGTCCTCGTCCTTGACCTCCTCGTAGGAAGAAGCGGAATTGACTCCGGCGCAATTGACGAGCACATCCACGTGACCGTGCTTTTCGACGGTCTGCTTGCAAAGAGATTCGAACGAGGCGCGGTCGGTGACGTCGACGGCGATGAACTCGGCGGAACCGCCGGCTGCGACGATGGCGTCGACACGGGCTTGGCCGCGTTCGGGGGAGCGGCCGGAGACGACGACGTGGGCGCCGGCTTTGCCGAGGCCGTCGGCCAGTGCGCCGCCGAGGACGCCGGTGGCGCCGATGACGACTGCGACCTGGCCGTCAAAACCGAAGAGGGATTGGAGATAGTCGGGTGCGGACATGAACCGATGATTTTCGCACTTTCCGGGCCGCAGGCGGGAGTGACATGCGATGTCAGGTTTTTGTCATGGTACTGACACGATTGCCGCTTTTGGCGGCTGTAAGTTGTTGATAGTTGACTGGGGATGTCGTAGGGATGACGCTGTTTTGGGGGTTAAGTTGTTTGCTTTCAGTGGTGAGATCGGGGTGTCAGGAAGAAGATCCGTTGATCGGTTGATCCGTGGACCGTTGATCCGGGAAGAAGGTCAGTGGAAGTTGTCGGCATAGAGGCACTTGGGGACAGTAGGGAGAGCGCAAGACGTCGACCGGAGGTCGACCTAACCTTCAAGCGCAGCTCGAAGGCGGCACGGCGGAGCCGTGCGCCACGGGGGAAGAAGAAGGAGCATGCGGACCGGTCTGCGTTGCCCGTGCCCTTGTCTCAACGATCGACGAGACGGGGCCGGACATGCTCTTACACGGGTGACCTGATTTTCGGATCTCGCTGCGCTTGATCCGTCGGGCTCTGAAGGTCGTTGCCGCCGGGGAGTCGATTCTGATCTTCGAAGACGCTCCCGGGCTCACGTCTCCATTCGGCCCTCGGAGCTTGCACTCAGGGTAGAACGGGGGTGCAAGGATCGAGGACTCGGACGAGCTGGAAGTATCTGATTTAGAAAGCGTACTGCGGCTGTGACAGAGCCGGTACGAATCTAGTCGACTTCGGCCAGGGGCGTACCGGCCTGGACCATGTTGAGCAGGATGAGGTCTGCGGGGCGGAAGCGCATCTTTGCGAAGGCGCTCTCCTTGGACTCGCGTTCGCCGATGCGATCGACGACAAGCGCCTCCAGTTCGGTGGGGCTGAGGCCAAGCATCGTGGCCGCCTCGTCCCAGTTGTATTCGGCCTTGCCGGCTGTGAGGCTTAACTGCATTTGAGCCATCTCGGGATCTATCTCCAAATGTCGGCGGCGGAGCGTTGGGGGGAAGTGCCGTTCGACTTGCCACGATTGTAGGAGGCGGTCGGGCAGGCCCAAAATCCGAGAATCCCCGTATTTCAGGGGGGGCCTTACCCCATTCCCTCTCAGGCGCCCTTGTATGTCCGGTAGTAGCCGAAAGGACCAGAGCCATACTGCGACCGGGACCATTCCCTTACGACGCGTCTACTATCGGAAGGCAAACGCCCAGGTGATTACTACTAGGGTGTGGCAAACAGCTGCCGCAGGTATGCGGCCTTCCCTGTAGGCCGCCCCGCAAAACCACCCCAGTACTCCCGATAGGAGCACGTGCGGCCAGTTGGGAAAAAAGCGAAAGGTGACGTGGACGAGGCCGAAGAGCGCGGCGGCGACGGCCTGAGCGAGCCGGGGCTTGCCCAGGCGCCCCTCCAGCAGTTGCTGGAGCGAGCCGCGAAAACACAGTTCTTCAGGCAGCGAGACGGCGAGGTAGATGCCGAGAGTTCGGCCGACCAGTTCCAGGAGATAGGAGGGGTCTTCTACCGGCTTGGGATCGAAGCGGGCCATTCCGGTGAGGAGGGCCAGCGGAACAGCGAAGGGCAAGTAGTAGAGGAACCACTTGAAGCCGACGGCGAGATCGCGTCGGCGGAGCGCGAAACGATAGTCGGGACCGGGCAGGGGGCGCAAGACCAAGAAGGCGATCGCACCGACGCCGATGGCGGTCAGCTTGCCGAGAATATCGAGACGATCGACAGGCTCTCCGATGCCAGGGAAGATTTCGCGATAGAGCGTCACGCCGCTGACGGCGGGGGCCGCCAACAGAACGATGAGCAACAGGTCCTGCCAGCCGAGCTTTTTGGGATCGGGCGGGCTGACGACGAAGATCCAGGCCGCCGGAACGACGATGGCGGACAGTTTGGCGATCGAGATCCAAGAGAAGAAGCCGAGCGGAACGGCATAGACGAGATAGGCGGCGAGCGCCCAGAGGGTGAGGCCGGAGGCGATTTGGGGTCGCGTAAAGCGCTGAGCGAGAGCGTGACGCGCGGAGGGGAAACCAGACGTCCAATAGAGCGCCGCCAACATTAGGAAAGCGGCGACGATGGGCACGGCTTGCCCGGAGCCGATATTCTCTAGGGACGCGTAGACGGCGCCTGCCGCCGTCATCAGCAACAGCAGGAGGGCGAGGGTGATTAAGAACGGACTGAGCCGCCGCAAGATCCTAGGGTACTCGCTCCTCGGACTGACGCCGCGGCTGAGGGCGCAGGGCGCGAGACCGCCCAAGGGCCTACTGAAGCAGATCGCGAAGAACGGATCGCTGTTCGAGGCCGAGCTCGAACGCTACACATACCGCCAGTCCTTTCGTTTCCGGGAGTTGGACCGATCCGGGAAACCGGGCGGCGATTACATGGAAATCCGGGACGTCACGTTCACGCCCGACGGCGAACGCTTGGAAGAGTTCGTCAAGGGGCCGGTGAATCGGCTCAAGCGGATCGTGATGACCGAGGAAGACTTCGAGGACTTGCGGCACATGCAGCCATTTGTCCTGACCGAGGACACGCTGTGGCGCTATGAGACGAAGTATCAAGGCGATGAAGTGATCGGCGGAAAAGACTGCTACGTCTTCCGCATCAAGCCGCGCCAGGTGCTGCACGGGCAGCGCTTCTTGGACGGGCGGATCTGGGTGGACAAGGAAGCCTTGCAGGTCGTCCAGGCGGGCGGACTGCCGGTTCCGCAGCACCACAAGACGGAAGGCGGCAACCTTTTCGCCCGGTTCACGACGGTGTACGAGCCCGTGGACGGGAGGTTCTGGTTTCCGGTGCAGACGGCGGCGCGGGACACGCTGCCGTTCGCTTCCGGTCTGCAGCAGGTGCAGTATGAGGTGGAGTACGCGGAGTACAAACGGTTCTCGGCGGACTCGGTGATCACGTTCGGGGAAGAGCCAGAAAAGTAGGCGGAGAAGTAGGAGGAGGCGGTCCAAGCCTCGCCGGAGCCATGGGCTCCGGTGCACGCTGCGGGCGTGCGCCACGAAGAGGTCTCAACGGGTGCGGAGGTACTTGAGGGTGGCGACGCCGTTGGGTTCCTTGCGGCATTCCGAAAGTTCGAAGCGTCTCTCGGGGAAGGCGGGCGGGAAAAACTGGATGCCTTCTCCAAGTAGGAGCGGAAGGACGCCGAGGAGGAGTTCGTCGACAAGGTCCGCCTCAAGGAAAGCGCGAGTGAGTTCGCCGCCGCCCATCAGAAAGACGTCGTCGCCGGGTTCTTGACGGAGTTTTTGGACGAAGTCGGCGGGTGAATCGTTGACCCAGGTGAGACCGTCGCGGTCTCCAGGGGATTCCTTACGCGAGAAGATGTAGGTCTTCCAGTCGCCTTTGGGCGGATCGGCTCCGGCATGTTTACGCACGTCGTCCAAGGTCTTCCTGCCCATGGCGACGACGTCGATTCGGGCGAACAGTTCGACTAGGGCGTCGTCGCCGCCCTGCTGAGCGTCGGGAGGCGGGATAAAGTCGAACGAGCCGTCCGGGCGAGCGATGTAGCCGTCGAGAGTCACCGCGGCACTGAGGATTACGGAGCGCACGCGGCGAATTGTAGCAGGCTATTTGAGTTCCACCACGACGCCTTTAAAGACGTTCGTGCCGCGATTGACTTCGCGGTGGCGCGTGACGCTGTCGCTCCAGACGACGTCGCCCGCCTTCTGCCGGGAAACGGTCGTACTTCCGTCTTCCAGCGTGGCTTCAAAGTGAGCGTCGGTGAGGTAAGCGACGGCGCGGGCGCGCAGGTGTTCATGCATCGGCGCAGCTTCGCCCGAACCGATCTCGACGTGGACCACCCGCACTTGGTCATTTTCGAAGACGACGCGGTAGTGCACAGGATCGACCTGGAGCGGATCGAGGGGGCCTAGTTCGGGTGGATTGGCGGGGCCGGGTTGCTTGAGTTCGACCTTGACGATGGTTTGGGGCTGGTCGGCGATGAGTTCGACACGGTGCCGCTGCCCGGTGGCGGCGCTCCAGAGGGGCTCGCCGGCGCTCCATTTTTGAACGACCTCGCGACCGTCGGCGTAGATGATCTTCTGGCCGCCCTCCTGGAGGTAGAGCATGACTCGATTGATCTGATGCTCGTGCATGCCGGTGGAGTGTTCGACGGGCACGGTGACCTTGACGACGAGGACGCGGTCGTCGTCGACGAAGGTCTCGCTGGATTGGACGGCGGTGAAGGCGGGCAGGGCGAGGAGGAAGAGAAGGAACGGTTTCACGGCTTGGGGATGGTAGCAGGGTTCCCGGGCCTCGCCGGAGCCATGGGCTCCGGGGCACGCCGTGGGCGTGCGCCACGAAGAAAAGCCGGCTAGAGCATGAGGCGCATGTGCTCTTGCATGAGGCAGCGGTTTTGGACGACGACGAGGCCAGCGTCAGCGAGGAGCGCGGCGGAGTGATTGTCTTTGACTCCGATTTGGCTCCAGAAGCCCAGGGCATCGGAGCCTAGAGCAGGGTCCACGAGAGACGCTACGAAACGGGAGCGCCGAAAGACGTTGATGAGGTCGATGGGCTCGGGCACGTCTTCCAAGGAAGTGTAAGCCTTCTCGCCCAGGACCTCGGAGACGTTGGGGTTCACGGGGATGATGCGGTAACCGTTGCGCTGCATATAGGCGCTGACTCCGTGGCTGGCGCGATGCGGTTTGTCGGACAGGCCGACAACGGCGATGGTTTTCGCGCGGTTGAGCAGATCGTAGATTTGGTCGTCGGCGGGTGCGTTCATCGGGCTAGGACCAGAGGCGCTGGAATTTCTCGACTTCACGAGGAGTGAGCTCTCTGAAGGAGCCGAGGTTGAGGCGGTTCAGAGAGAGCGGACCGATGCGGGTACGCCGGATCTTCTCCACCAGGAGACCGAAGCGCATGAACATCTTCCGGATCTGACGATTGCGTCCTTCATTGAGGACGACCTCGTACCAGGGATTGTCGCCCGGTCGAACGAGCTTGATTTGTGCTGGAGCGGTGATCCGTCCCTCAATGCGGATGCCGGCGCGGAATTTCTCAAGCTGGTCCCGGGAGAGCACTCCTTTCACTTTGACTAGGTAGGTCTTGGGAATTTCGGCCTTGGTGGAGAGGACACCGTTGGCGAATTCGCCGTCGTTGGTGAGCAACATGAGGCCTTCGCTGTGATAGTCGAGGCGGCCCACCGGATAGACCTTGTTGCGGTAGCGCGGCGGCAGCAGGTGCATGACGGTGCGACGGCCTTCGGGATCGCTCGTAGTGGAGATGCAGGCTTTGGGCTTGTTCAGGGCGATGTAGACAGGCTTAGACGGCTTGGCGTCCAGGCGGCGACCGTCGACCTTGACCGCGTTGACGGAGAGGTCGGCCTTGTCGCCGAGCTTGGCGATCTCGCCGTCGACGGTGACTTGTCCGCGTTCAATCATCTCCTCCGCTCTGCGGCGGGAGGCGATGCCTGCATGGGCGATCAGTTTTTGGAGGCGCTGGGGGCCGGCGGGCTCAGTCGGGCTTTTCTGGAGGGGTTTGGTCCCCATCGCCGTCGTCGGACGCTGCGGCGGGCGGCTCGGGCGTTTCTTCTTCGGACTCGGCCTGGACAGATTCGGATCCTGCGTCGTCGTCTTGCTCGACGCTCTCTTGGGCGTCGCCTTCTTGCTCGGGGCTCGTTTCGCCGCCGCCTTTTTGGGAGTCCGGTTGGTCGTCGAAGAGCGTTTCTTGTCCATCGGTGTCCTCTTCGCCGAGTGCGGCGCGCGAGAGTTCCTCGAGTTCCTTGAGGCTGGGCAGTTCGGTCAAATTGTCGAGTCCGAACTGCATGAGGAACTCACGTGTCGTTTTGTAGAGCATCGGCTTGCCGACGATCTTCTTACGGCCGGCAGTGGCGACCAGCTTGTGTTTGAGCAGCGTGTGCAGGACACCCGTGCCTTGAACGCCCCGAATGGCCTGAATCTCAGGGGCGGTAATCGGCTGCTTGTACGCGATGACGGCGAGCGTCTCAAGAGCCGGCAGCGAGAGCTTGAGTTTAGGACGGAGGCTCTTGACGAAGTTGCGAACGGCCTCGTGGTGTTCGGCCTTGGTGAATGTCTTGTAGCCGCCGGCGACTTTACGGACTTCGACGCCGCGGGTGGGCTGAGCGGAAGTCTCGATGAGGCGAGCGAGATCGGCCTGGACGGTTTCATCTGGCCAGCCGAGGGCTTCGGCGATCTGCTGAGAGGCCAGGGGTTCCTCAGCCACGTAGACGACGGCCTCGAGCAAGGCGAGGCGATGGTCCGGCTCGGGGAGGGTGCCGGGAAGCGTGGGCTGCTCGGGCGTTTCCTCCGGCGACGGGGATTCGGCGGCGTCAACGGCCTCGGCGTCCGGCTGCGGGACCTCTGCGGGCTCTTGATTCTGGACTTCTTCGCTCATGAAAGATCTGTTGCGGCCATTATGCCGAGTACTCGGAATCCGCGGTGACCCAGGGTCCGTCGTCGGCGAAGACCGAATCGAACATCTGATGTTTGCGAACGACGATGGAGCCGAAGATCTCGCCCTGCCGCATGATGACTGCTTGCATACGGACCAACTCTAGGACGGCGAGGAAGGTGGCTACGAGGGCGGATACGCTGGGTTGGCGCTCGAATATTTCGGTGAGCGAGACGGGACGGTCTTCGCTCATGAGTACGTTGCGCAAGTACTGGATTCGGTTGCCGACGGAGACCTCTTCCTCTTCGACGTCGTAGGTCGGACGGTTCTTGAAGCGTTCGAGGACGGCCTCGAAGGTCTTGACGAGATCGAAGACGCCCACGGCCAAGCCGGGGTCTTCGCCGTCTTCAAAGGCGTCGACAGGCGGATTGGACCAGACATTCTCTTCGACGTGGCGCTTTTCCTGGAGCATCTCGGCGGCGCCGCGGAATTTTTCGCGGTCGAGCAGTTGCTGGACGAGCTCCTCGCGCGGGTCGACTTGCTCTTCCTCGGGGATGGTGGGGTCCTTGGGGAGGAGCAACTTCGACTTGATGTGGATGAGAGTCGAAGCCATGAACACGAACTCGCCGCCGAGGTCGATATTGAGGTCGTCGGCTCGCTTGAGGTAGGCGAGGTACTGCTCGGTGACCTGGGAAATGGGGAGGTCGAAGATGTCGAGCTTGTGTTTGCGGACGAGATCGAGAAGGAGGTCAATGGGGCCGTCGTAGACGGGCAGTTTGATGTCGAAATCGAGCGATGGTTGGGCGTCGAGCGAGATCTCGGCTTGTTCGCCTGCGGGAGCGTCCGGCGCGGCGTCCTTGGGCGGGCTCTTTTGCGGATCTTCGCTCACGGAAATGGAGGGGGGCGTCAGACGCTAGAAGCGCCCGGAACGGCGGGCCGCCCAGGCGCTGGGATCGACGATTTCGGTTTCCCTAGCGTATCAGAATCGGGCCCTCTCTCCTATCCAGCCCGTGGCGGAAGTCACGCGGGCCTCGCTCCGCGCCCAAAGCCTAGTCCGGGCCCGGCGACAGGGCGCGACAGCCCGCCGTTGCAACGACTGGCGAGACGTACTAAAGCGGCGGAGCCCTACGGGCGGCGGACATTTGGGGTCGTCGGCGTTGTCGTTCGTCACGGGAGATATCCCGTATCGCCTCGATCCTCTTTCCTAGCCGAGCGCCCCCAGGAGCCCGCCGCGCGACCCACGCGACCTCCACCACGAGCTGGTTCGCGATCGGTCCTGTACAATGACGGTCGGATCGGAAAGGAGGTCCCCAGAATATGAGCAAGCTGACGCGCAGAGGCGCGATGGCAGGTCTGGCCGCTCTCGGGTTGGCAGGCAAAGCGTCTGCCGCCGCTTTGGGAGTCGGAGACAAGGCCCCGGATTTTGAGCTTCCCTCGTCGAAGGGCGGGAAGGAGAAGCTGTCGGCCTACAAGGGCAAGAAGACCGTCGTCGCGGCGTTCTACCCGAAAGCATTCACCGGTGGTTGAACGGCTGAGATGAAAGCGTTCCAGGGTGGAATCGCAAAATTTGAAGACGCGGACTCGGTGATTTTCGGTATTTCGACCGATGATCTGGAGACGCAAACGAAGTTCGCCGAGAGTCTGAGCCTCGACTTCGCTCTCCTTTCCGACGATGACGGGGACGCAGCGAAAGCTTTCGGCATCTTGAACGACCGGGGCATGGCCGGGCGTACCACGTTCGTGATCGACACGGCAGGCGTGATCCAGGAAGTGATCACGGGCCGGGATGCGATCGGGATCGAAGGTACAGTGACGGCTTGCAGCCGGCTGAAGAAAGGGTAAACCGTTGATCGGTTGATCCGTTCTCTGTTGATCCGGAGGGACGGAGCCTTGGAATAGTTGCGGGCGGCTTGCCATTGGGCGAGCCGCCCGTTTTTCGTGCGTGCGATTAGGTGCGGAGGGTATGCTGTGGCTGCGATGCGAGCAGCGACAGTGGTTCTGGTTCTTTGCGGGTGGATGGCCGGCGGGGCGCTTGCGCAGTCGGACTCAAGCTTTAAGGCGACGTTTGGAGCGAAGACTCAGAGGCATGGGGCGAACTGGAACGGTGGGGTTGCAGACGCGAGCCGGGTGCGCCGGACGACGGGCTGGCATCTACATGACGACGATCGACTGATTGGGCCGGGGAGATGGGAGATCCTGTCGCGATCGGTGGGCGGGGATGTTGCCGCTCCAGGCGTGGTGCTCGATCTGACGGGGCCGGAGGGGAGAGCGGTCGACCTGTTCTCGCGGCGCGCGAACGTGCGGTTTACGCCCGAGGACGTGCCTTACGGGCGGGTGTTCTACCCGGAAGGGGCCGGCAAGAATATTGCGATCGAGCGCGTGCCGACGGCGGTGCGGGTTTCCAGGCCCGAGGGCGAGGACGACTCCCCTGCCCTGCTACGGACGCGCTCGGGGGAGTATTGGCTGGCTTGGACGTCGTTTGCGATGACCAGCCGCGACGGGCCTTTTCGGAAAGGTGCGGATCGGGTGATGGTTGCTCGGAGCCTGGACGGGAGCCGATGGTCCGAGCCTCGCGCTGCGACTCCGGAAGGGGATCATTTTCGCGTGGCGCTGGGCGAAGACGGCGGCGGGCGAGTGGTGCTGGTCTACGCGCTGCAGGAGGAGTTGGGGAGTGGGAACTTCGATCTGTTTGCGCGGACGTTGGAGGCGGGTGATTGGGCAAAGGGCAATTGGTCACGGGCTGAGCGGCTGACGGATGATCCGCGGCCAGACGCCTTCCACAGGATGGCGGGGGACGTCGACGGGAACTTGACGCTGGCGTGGGCAGGGTTCCGGGACTCGCCGGACGGCGGGCGGCCGCAATCGGACATCTTGATGCGGCGGTTTTCGGGCGGGAGTTGGGGACGCGAGCGGAATCTGACGAACTCGCCCGAAGACGACTGGGCGCCGGCGGTCGCGGCGAAGGACGGGCGAGCTTGGGTCGCTTGGGATTCCTATCGCGCGGACGGATACGACGTGCTGCTGCGCGAGGTCGGCGGAGAGACTCGGGAGGTGGCGGCGACTCCGTACGCGGAGTTGCGAGCCGACGTCGCGGTGGACGGCGAGGGCCGCGTGTGGGTGGCCTGGGACGAGGCGGCGCCGAACTGGGGCAAGGACACGGGCTACGCAAACGAGGCGCAGGGGATTTTTTTGAAAGAAGGCGGGGCACGGATTTATGAGCGGCCTGCAACCGGGCGCGTGAGGACGCCGCGGCTGGCGGTTTGGACGGGCGAGGGGTTCCAACAGCCGACTGAGCGCCCGGAATCTCGGGCCGCGGAGTATCTCGACCAACGGCTGTTCCAGTCTCCGCGGCTGACGACGGATGGGGCGGGACGGGTGTGGGTGATTTTGCGGCACCAGTGGAGAGCGGCCGGGCGCTGGGGCGGACACCTATTCGACCTGTACGCGACGACTTGGGGAGAGGGCGGTTGGGTTACGCCGATCCTGCTGCCGCAGTCGACGGGGCGGCAAGACACGGTTGTGGCGGGGGCCGGCGGCGACGGGCAGATGGTGTTCGCAGTGACGGGGGACGGGCGGCGGTTGCCAGTCGCTTTGCCGTCGGAGACGAGCGAGGTGTCGGCGGTTCGGATTGACCAGACGCGCTTCGGCGAGGAGTTGGGAGAGCCGGAGCTCGAGGATTTTCGTCCGACCGCGGCGGAAGATGGTTTTCGTCGGACGCATCCGAACGAGCGTGAGGATCTGGCGCGGATTCGGGGCCACCGCTTGAAGGCTGGAGGGGAGGAGTGGAAGATCGTGCGGGGCGACTTGCACCGGCACACGGAGATCTCGATGGACGGAGCGACGGACGGGTCGATTCTGGACGCCTATCGCTATGCGCTGAACGCTGCGGACTTGGATTTTCTGGGCGTGAGCGACCACAACTACGGCCAGCGCCTGGATACGGACCAGCCGAGCGACGCACAATCGGACAGCGAGTTCCAGTGGTGGAGGACGCAGAAACTGGCAGACGTGTTCTACGTGCCGGGCCGGTTCACGCCGCTCTACGGATACGAGCGAACGGTGAACTTTCCGCTTGGTCATCGAAACATCTTTCATGCGCGACGAGGCGTGTTCAGCCTGAAGGTTCCGAAGCTGCATGTCCGTGAGTCGCCGGAGGTGATCGACGAAGATCCGCCCAAGCTCTGGGCGTACCTGCGCGAGACGGGCGGGCTGGGGATTCCGCATACTCCGGGGACCTCGATGGGGACGGACTGGAGGCGGCGGGACGACGAGGTCGTGCCGGTGGTGGAGATTTATCAGGGCGACAGGAATGCGTACGAGACGGAGGGGGCTCCGAGGGCGGCGTCTCCGGATTCGCCGGGCCTAGGGCAGGCCGGGCAGGCGCCCTATCAGAACGGGCTGGTTTGGAATGCGCTGGGCGTGGGCTACCGGATGGGCTTCATCGCGTCGAGCGATCACTATTCGACGCATATCTCGTACGCGAACCTGATTGTTCCGGCTCGGACGACGACCCGCAGCGATCTACTGGACGCGATCCGGGCGCGACGGACTTACGCTTCGACGGACAACATTGTGGTGGACTTCCAATCGGAGGGACGGCTGCAGGGCGCCTTGATCGAGACGGAAGCGACGCCGGCATTTGAGATCGCGGTGGAAGGGACTGGGCCGCTGTTGCGGGTAGAGATCGTGAAGAACAATCGGGTGATCTATGCGCGGGACGGGCGCGGGGAGCGACGGCTGGCGTTCACCTATCGCGATGCGGAGGACGAGGGCGGCGACATGGTGGGGGCGACGCCGACGATTCGTGATTGGTCCCGGCCGGAGACTGGGATTCGGGCGCGGCCGAAGGGGGAGGAGCGCTACTACTACGTGCGCGTGGTGCAGAGCTACAGCGAAGCGGAGCCTGAGAAGGAAGGCGAGGTTGCTTGGTCGTCGCCGATTTTCATTCGCCGGGGCGTTCGGTGACGGGCTTGGCGCCGGGCCCCGGAAGGGGCGTCTTGGAGCCCTCGGCGAGTAGGGCGTCGAGGTCGGCGTAGGGGTAGATGACCGGAGCTTTGTCTTGCATGAGGCCGCCGGTGTCCGCGGTGGGGCCGTAGGTACTGTGGAGGTCGCGGCCGATCATGCGTAGCAGTGCTGTCTGTTGGCCGCGGTGATGGGCGCTGTGGGCGATGCGGCGGACGAAGATCCAGGCGCGGGTGCGGGGGACCTCGAAGAAGTCGACGGTCTCTTGCCACCACGACTCGGGCTTGGATTCCAGGGCGGCTTGGCGTCGAGCGGAGTCTTGCGCGTAACGGCTGATGAACGCTGCGCGGTTCTCCGTCTCAGGCAATGGGGGGGCGTCGACGTCGATCCCGAGCATCGTCTTGAACCACAAGTTCTCGCTGACGAGCTGATGAACCAGGTGTTCATGAACGCTGCGCCCGCGGGGGTCCGACGGGTGCGGGCGAACGGGCAGGTCTTCGTCGGCGAACTGGCTCCACACGCTGAGGATCTTCAGACGCTCGGTGGCGTAGGTTTCGATGAGGAAGCTGTAGGTCATGCGGTCTGAGACTCCAGTTCAGCAATACGAGCCTTCAGCTCGTCAATCGTCGGTTGAATTTCCTCTTGCGTATAGCGAGGGGTGATGTGCTGCGGGCAGTTGATGTCCCAGGCTTTGACGTGGAAGATCATGACGCGCTGGGGGCGGGCTTTGTAGTCGGGGTCGACCAGTTTACCGAGAAGTTCGTCGTCATCCTCGCGGAATTCCACTTCGCCCCACACTTTGATTCGTTGGCGGTTGGGGTAGTCCATGAGGAAGAGCGTGGCTTTGGGATTCTCCGAAGTGTTGCCTATAGAGATGTACTGAGCGTTCCCGGCGAAGTCGGCCATGGCTAGAGTCTGGTCGTCGAGGACTTTGAGGAAGCCCTTGGGGCCGCCGCGGTGCTGGATGTAGGGTTGGCCGTCGGCGCTGGCGGTGCCGAGGTAGAAGGAGTCGCGCTCGGCGATGAAGGCCTCTAGATCGGGCGTGATGCGGTCGCGCCAGCCGCGACCGTTCTCCATCTTGGCGTAGGAGGCGCGGGAGCCGCGTTGCTCTTGGGCGGCCTTGACGGCGGGGGTGAAAGCGATGTCGCTGACGGGCATGGTGGTTCTCCAGATGGTTTGAAGGGATCGCGGTGCGAGCGGGCCCTTTTGTGATTGGCTTCCGGAGCCATGGGCTCCGGTGCACGCCGCGGGCGTGGGCCACGCGGAGGCACAGCGGGTTGTCAGGCGGCTTGGCTGGATCGGACGACGACTTTTTGGTTGAGAAAGTCTCGCATGAGGTTGGCGACGAGATCGCCTTGGTCTTCGAGGACGAAGTGACCGGCGTCGAGCAGATGGAACTCGAGATCGCTCAAGTCGCGTTTGTAGGGTTCAGCGCCTTCGGCGGGGAAGATGTAGTCGTTCTTACCCCAGGCGATCAGCGTCGGCGGCTGGTTGTCGCGCAGGTATTGCTGCCAGGCGGGATAGAGCGGCGGGTTCGTGCCGTAGCTGGAGAAGAGCTCGATCTGGATGTCCTTGTTGCCGGGACGATCGAGCAGGTACTGGTCGTGGAACCAGTTGTCTGGGGCGATGCGGGTCTCGTCCTCCACGCCGTGGGTGTACTGCCACTTGGTGGCGGCGAGGGTGAGCAGGGAGTCGCGCAGGGTCTTGGCGTTCTCGTCTGACTTTTCGGTCCAGTAGGCCTTGATGGGTTTCCAGAAATCGCGCAGGCCCTCTTCGTAGGCGTTGCCGTTTTGGATGATCAACGACTGCACGCGCTCGGGACGAGCGGCCGCGACGCGGAAGCCGACAGGAGCGCCGTAGTCCATCAGGTAGAGGCTGTAGCGCTCCAGTGAGAGGGCGTCGGTGAACTCCTGAATAATTCGCGCGAAGTTGTCGAAGGAGTAGTCGAAGTCTTCGAGGGCGGGCATGGACGAGGCGCCGAAGCCGGGGTAGTCGGGGGCGACGAGGTGGAACTGGTCGGCTAGAGCCGGGATGAGATTCCGGAACATGTGTGAGGAGGTGGGGAATCCGTGCAGCAGCAGGAGGGTGGGGGATTCTGGGGATCCGGCTTCGCGGTAGGCGATCTGGAGGCCGTCGATTTCGACGGAGCGGTGGTGTGTTTGGGTCGTGGACATGATGGGTCTCCGCTCAACAAGCGGGCAAGGGGTGGGCCAAACGTCTATTTGGGAGTCAACCGGCTTTGTTTCAGCATGTTGGGACGCGACAGCAGATCTCAGAGATTTCTCCATATTTGGCAAAACAACGATTTTACGTATCGCGATCACGTGATTTCGTTAGACTGGCTGCCATGAGCATCACGGCAGCCAAGCCGGTTTTCGATCCGGAGTCGATGCGCAGCCTGCTGCTGGACATGGCCCAGCAGAGAACGGTGGGAGCGGTGTTGGATCTAGCGGTGCGACGGCTGACGGTGCGGGAGTGCGTGGCGTTGGCGCGGATTTGGCTGACGGCCCCAGGGGATATTTGCGTGTCGTGCCGAATGCAGCCGGAGTGCCCTGATCAGACGGAATGCCTGCACTTGGCGGCAAGCGGAGGCGGGAGGCGCGACGGCTCGGAGACCTGGGACAGCCTGGAGGGTCGATACCGGCGTTTCCCACTCGGGGTCCGGAAGGTGGGGCGCATCCTGTCGGAAGCCGTGCCGGTAGACATTTTGGATGACGCGGCGGACAGCAGCTGGATTGTGGAGCCGGAGTGGGCGAGGCGCGAGGGGATACGGGGATTCGGCGGGCAGCCGCTGGTGCATCGCGGGGAGACGCTGGGGGTGCTGGCCGTGTTCACCCGTCAACCGATGACGGACGAAAACCTGTTGTGGCTGCGGATGGTGGCAGACCACGCAGCGACGGCGATCGCGAACGCGCGGGCGTTCGAACAGATCGATCGGCTGCAACGGCGTTTGGAACTGGAGAACGAACATCTACGTGAAGAGGTGCGAGACGCTCGGGGCTTCGGCGACGTGGTGGGGGCGAGCGCTTGCTTGCGCAAGGTGATGACGCAGGTGGACCTGGTGGCGGCCGGGGACACGAGCGTGCTGGTGACAGGCGAGTCGGGGACAGGCAAGGAGTTGATTGCGCGGGCGATCCACGAGAAGAGCGAAAGAAGCGATCGCCCCTTGGTGAAGGTGAATTGCGCGTCGATTCCGCGAGACCTATTTGAGAGCGAGTTTTTCGGGCACGTAAAGGGATCGTTCACCGGAGCGGCCCGCGACCGGATGGGGCGTTTCCAGTTGGCGGATTCGGGAACGATCTTCTTGGACGAGGTGGGCGAGATTCCGCTGGAGTTGCAAAGCAAGTTGTTGCGGGTGTTGCAGGAGGGGACCTTTGAGCGGGTGGGCGACGAGCGGACGCGGACGGTGAACGTGCGGGTGATTGCGGCGACGAACAAAGACCTGGAGCAAGAGGTCGCGGCGGGGCGGTTTCGCGAGGATCTCTATTACCGGCTGAGCGTGTTTCCGGTGGAGGTTCCGCCGCTGCGAAAGCGGTTGGACGACGTGCCGTTGTTGGCCCGACATTTCTTGAGCGAGGCCGCGCGACGGTTGCGGTTGCCGGAGCCGCCGCTGAAGAAGCGGCACGTGGCGGAACTACAAGCCTATGAGTGGCCTGGGAATGTGCGCGAGCTGCAGAACGCTGTGGAGCGGGCGGTGATCCGGTCGCGGTCGGGGCCGCTGGAGTTTGATTTGCCGTCGACGGTAGAAGCGGCGGAGCCTGTGGAAGAGACGGAGCGGCCGATCTGGACGCAGGAGCAGTGGAAGGAGCTGGAGCGGCAGAATATCGAGGCGGCGCTCAAGGAGACGGGGTGGCGGGTCTCCGGTCCTAAAGGGGCGGCTGGGTTGTTGGGGATGAAGCCGACGACGTTGGCGTCGAAGATCCGGGCGTTGGGGATTGAACGCTACCGGTAGCTACTATTCGCTCGGAGGTTCGGGCATCGGCCAGACCTGATCCAGATAGACGAGGTAAGCCAGGATCAGGCGGTACGCCTCGTGATAGCGGTCGGGGGAGTGTCATCTAGGACTGCAATCGCGTCGCCACGAGCAAGCCGACGCCGACAAGGAGGCCGACGGAGAGGATGAGCCCTCCGACCAGGCGCTCCTTGTAGAGGCGGAACCAGAGATAGACGCCGGTCGCGCCGAGTAGCAGCAACGCCAAAGAAGCGAGTCCCGCAAACGCTGCCCACCAATGCGTTACGGTCTGATCGCGATAGAAGCCGGCCAGGTGATGCAGACGATTGAGCATCCGCATGACGCCGGAAACGCTGGTCTCGACCTGGGCCTCTGACGCGCCCGTCACATATCGCACGCTGTGGGTCGTACCCGGACGGACGATTCGAAACGTGAAGCCCTCGCCGTTTTGCGTAACGCTCTGCAGTTCGCCCCACTTCCTTGCCCTCATGAGAGTTTGTGCGAAGGCGCGAGGATTGGACAATTCGGCGGGTTCGACCGGGACGGCCTCCTCGCTCAGGATCGGCTCGTCAGGAAACCACTCCGAGTGGGCCATCTCGACCGCACTCGCCGAATACATCAGCAGGAACGGGAAGAAGAACAGCCCCAACAGCAGGTGAACGTTGCGCAAGTTGGAATACATCTCGGTGTTATCGGATCAGCCAATAGAGAGTGAAGAAGACGGCGTTGCCGGACAAGAAGACGACTTGGGCCCAGCGGTAGCGGGGACGAGAGCCGAGCCAGAGCGCGACGCCGGAGAGAGCCATGAAACCAAGCGACCATAGTCCGGCTTCGTTGTAATAAGCCCAGGCCCGGGTGACGAAACGAGGTGCGGCGTACTTGAGCAGAGCTCCATGTCTGCCCGAGATGAAGCTTTCTAGTCCCGCGTGCGAGCGGACGACGCGCAGTTGCTGTTCGCCTTCAAGCAAGGTCATGGTGCGGAATCCGTTGGGCGTGTAGAGCTTGATTGCGAGGTTGTGGTCATCGTCGCGGCTGACGGAATAGCTCTTAGGCGGACCAGTCAGGGGCAGGTCGAGGTATTCGTAGACCCGCTGAGCCATCTGCATGTCATCGAGGTCGGCGGGCGCCTCGAAGGCCACCAACTGCTGGGTGGTAGGCGGCGACTCTCTCTCCTGCCAAGGAGGCCGCACGACATCGATGAGGCCGGTGAGGCCGTACATGATCAGCGCCGTGAAGGTGAAGAGCCCCGCGTACATGTGGGTCTTCTTGAGAAGACGGAGGAACACCGTGTCTGATGGTAGCGAGGCTAGAGGCCCATGCGTTCGAGTTTGCGGTAGAGGGTCTTGCGCTCGATGTTGAGGATCTTGGCGGCGCGGGTCTTATTGCCGTTGGTGGCCGAGAGGACTTTGCGGATTTGCTCTTCTTCGGCGTCAGCGAGCGACTGGACGGGTTTCTCTTTGGGCTCGACGTCCTGGAGGGCTTCTTGAACAGCCTCGGCGTCGATGGAGTCGAGGGGGCTGAGAATGACGAGGCGCTCGAGCAGGTGTTGGAGTTGGCGGACGTTGCCGGGCCAGTGATATTCCTCAAGGGTCCGAAGAGCTGGCGGCGTGAGGCTGACTTGGCGCTCGTAGCGGGCGCCGTACTGCTCGAGGAAGTGTCCGGCGAGCGTGCGGACATCGCCGCGGCGTTTGCGCAGGGCGGGCAGGTCAATAGAGACGACGTTGAGGCGGAACCAAAGGTCCTCGCGGAACTCTCCGTCGTCGACCATCTTGCGCAGGTTGCGGTTGGTGGCGGCGACGATGCGAACGTCGACCTTGACGGACTTTGGGGAGCCGAGCGGCCGGATCTCTTTCTCTTGGAGGAAGCGCAGGAGCTTGAGCTGGAAGCCGTTGTCGACTTCGCCGATTTCATCGAGGAAGACGGTGCCTTCATGGGCGGCCTCGAACAGGCCCGCGCGGTCACGGTCGGCGCCAGTGAAGGCGCCTCGCAGGGAACCGAAGAGCTCGGA
>Ga0070726_10000850_pt1 | contig 34071 bp, 24 predicted proteins | sample tdAd471_FD_67275 | JGI IMG/M metagenome (GOLD analysis project Ga0070726, IMG submission 67275) | Marine sediment microbial communities from the Atlantic coast under amendment with organic carbon and nitrate - tdAd47.1 | ecosystem: Environmental > Aquatic > Marine > Coastal > Sediment | place...
CCTGGCCTACACGGCGTCAAACACGATCCAGATCGACCTCGACGCCGCCGGCCACGGCTGGTTCGTCGACGACACCCCCCTGGACGACACCGAATTCGCCCTGACCCTCACCGAGTCCACCCTGACCGCCGCCCCATCGAGCCCGGCGTCCGGCAAACTCGACCTCCTGACGACCCTCCTGCACGAATTCGCCCACCTCCTGGGCCACACCCACGAAGACCAGGGCCTCCTCAGCGAAACCCTGGAAACAGGCACCCGCCACACCGACGTCGATGATGTCTTCAGCGAAGACACCCTCTTCGAAAACCTCAACTGAGGCTGTCAACGGAGCCCGCGCGAAGGGCAGTCAAAAACCAGAACAGCCGGACCACCTCCACAAGGTGTTCCGGCTGTTTGCTGTTTCCAACGCCCATCGCAGCAACCCATCAGCCGCCAGCAACGCCCAACAACGCCAGCATTGTCCACGCACTCAGAAAAACCAGCCCCGCACTCGGGCAGGCGCGGCGACTGGTTGAGACGCGGGTGTTGCCGCAGCGATGCGGATTTCTTAGCTTGGCAGCGTCAGAAAGACGAATTGTACTTAAGCTCCTTCGAACGCTTGTGAGATTCGCCCTGCGACACATCGAAAGTACTCCATGAACTTTTCTCGAAGACACATGCTGCAGTCCGCGTCCTGCGGGTTTGGTTTTCTGGCTCTGCAGGGACTCCTCGGAGAGCAGGTGCGAGCGGCTTCAGCTGGGGGGCTGGCCCCGAAAGTTTCAACGCACGCCGCTCGGGCAAAGCGGGTTATCTTCCTGTGCATGAGTGGCGGACCGGCTCAGCTGGACACGTTCGATTACAAACCGCAGACCGGCAAGAAGCCGCATCCGGGATCGGTGTTTCGCTTCCGGCCACATGGCGAAAGCGGTCTGCAGATTTCGGAGCTGCTGCCGGAGACAGCTCGGCATGCGGACAAGCTGTGCGTCATCAACGGAATGCACGCTGACACGGGAATTCACGCGCAATCATTTCTGCAGTTGCACACCGGCGATCGATTGCGAGTGCGACCGAGTCTCGGTTCGTGGGTGACGTACGGGCTCGGAACTGAGAATCAGAACCTGCCCGGCTTCATCAGTCTGAACACGTCGAAGAGTTCGATTTACTCGAGTGCCTTTCTGCCGTCGATCTACAACGGCACTCCGATCGGCGTGAATGGCGAGAACATGAGCCGCGCGACGATCGCCAATATCGAGAGCGATCACCTGCCGCTGTCGACGCGACGACGGCAGCTCGACTTCGTGCAGAGTCTCAACCGCCAGCACCTGGTGGAACGGCCGGGCGATACCAAACTCGACAGCGTTATCGAGTCGATGGAACTCGGATTCCGGATGCAGTCCGCTGCGCCGGATCTGCTCGACATCAGTGGTGAAACGAAAGAGACGCTCGAACGCTACCGTGTCGGCCAGCAGAAGGAGTCGGTGGGAACGTGCAAGGTGTCGGACTTTGGGCGTCAGTGCCTGCTGGCTCGACGCTTCAGCGAAGCTGGCGTGCGATTTATCGAGGTCAATCACGGCAGCTGGGACCAGCACAAGAATCACCGACGGGATCTCACTGAGAACTGCAGAGTCACTGACGCGCCGATTGCTGCACTGCTTGACGACCTGGAACAGCGCGGACTGCTGGACGACACGCTGGTTATCTGGGGCGGCGAGTTCGGACGGCCCGGTCTCACACCGGGTGACGGCAAGAACGAGACTGGGCACAACGCAAACGGCTTTACGTTCTGGCTGGCCGGCGGCGGCGTCAAAGCGGGGTATGTGCATGGAAAGACGGACCCGACCGGCGCTCGCGCGGTCGAAGGCAAGGTTCACTTCCGCGACCTGCACGCGACGATCCTGCACCTGCTCGGCCTGCCTGGCAATGACCTGAAGTTCTGGCACGAAGGCCGCGACCATCGGCTGACCGGTCCCGAAGGCGGCAAAGTCGTGACCGAATTGTTTGCGTAGCCGGCTGCCGTTTGGCGCACCGACCTATGGCGTAGCTGGAAGTAGGTTGGCTGTTTACTCACGGCAGAAAGCGTTTCCACAGAAACGCGGTGCCGTGGCCTCCACCGGAAACGATGTTGCGACCATTCGGGCTACACGCGACGCAGCGGACATCGCCGTTGTGTGCTACAAGCGTCTTCTTCGCAATGCCGGTTGCAGGATCCCAGATTCTGATCAGTTGGTCTTTCCCGCCAGAGATGACCGTCGATCCGTCGGGTGTGAAGACGGCGAAGCAGGCCGCCTCCGAGTGCCCATTCAGGACCGTGATCTGATTGCCGGTGCGCACGTCCCAGAGCCTCACAGTTCCATCCTGGCTGGCGGTGACGACCTGCTGTCCGTCAGGCCGAAAAGCAATCGAGAAAATTCCGTGGCTGTGCCCCACAAAGGCCATCGCCATCTCCCCGGTTTCGACGTCGTAGATTCGAGCAGTCCAGTCCCAACCGCCTGTGGCGATCGACTGACCGTCCGGGCTGAAACGCAGGCAGTTGACGCTGTTCGTCTCGAACTCGCGAATCAGGTCTCCAGTCGAGGCATTCCAGATTCTGACCGACTTGTCCCACGAGCCCGTGGCAATCAGTGATCCATCCGGACTGAAGGCGACTCCGTCAACACGTTTCTTGTGTCCGTTCAGCGTGAAGACTTCGATGCCCTTCTCCCGGTCCCATACCTTCGCGGATTTATCCTGTGATCCGGAAATAATCCGCCAGCCATCTGGACTGAATCCAAGTCCGGAAATGGGAGCCGTGTGTCCTTCAAGTTTGTGGAGAAGAGTCCCGCTGTCGGCCGACCGCAGACAGACGACCTTGTCGCCGCCTGCTGTGGCCATCCATCGACCGTCGGGCCCGTATGCAGCACTAATGACTCGATGTTTGTGGCCGGCCAATGGAAGCAGAACCGGGCGAGTGAAGTAGTACCAGCCTCCCGCTCCGCCAGCGGCGACCAGCAACACAATGCCGACGACCGCGAGAAACCTCTTGAAATCGAAGCCAGAACGGCGTGAGTAGGTCGGGTTCCTGATCCTTGGACTGGCTGGTTTGGCCCGCGCCTTTGGCTCGGGGGGCTCTGAGGTGTTGGTTGGGGGCGAAACAGATTCCTGCTTCTCGGGTTGCGGTGCTGATTGGCCAGTCGATCGATCGCTGTCTGGTCGCATCCTGGCAGTGGGTGGCGATGTCGACTTGACTGCGTCGGCTGGGTTCCCGACCGGCGGCGACGGCGACGATGTTTTCAGCTCGGGAACGGTGGCAACAGTCTGCCAGTGACTTGAGCCGGCGCGCTGAACGTCGTCTTCAGGGCCGAGCGTTCCGGCATCAATGAGCTTCCGCAGCTCGGCCAGATCGACTGGCCCAAACTCCTGGCCGAAGGTTCGCCACATCCACTTGCTCATATCGCTTTGCACCGTCTATCGAAGATGGCAGCTGTCGTTAACGCGTAACCAACCTCTCCTCAGTCAGAATTCGCCAACGTCGTCCTGATTCTGGCTTGTGAATAACGCGTTCAATGTTGATTGATCGGTCGACTCGTAGACGAATCGGGCGGAGCCGTCGCCGAACAACAAGTGGGCTCCCCCGGCGTGCCTGCTCCGCGGCCCGGCGTTGCTGTCGACATTGTTCTGGAAGGTGCAACTAAGTCCGTTCGGCAGCGGGTCGCAGAATGGGATCCAGTCCGACGCAGAATCGTCGTTAATGCCGCGGCATTGAGTGTCGCAGTCGAGTCCGAGGCTGGCCGAACCAGCAGCGTGAAAGGCCCACACGCCGCGGTTGTCGCGCAGCGATGGCTGAACCTGCAGCTCGCCGACCATCACGGTGTTACTGGAACCATCGGTGATTTCTGAGTGCCGCAGGCCGACGTTCTGATTCATCACACCGCGGTATTCGGGATTCTGCCAGTCATCCATGCCCCAGCTTCCGGCACCGAAATTTGCTCCGTAGTTGCCTCGCTGATAGGTGATCCCGAATCGCGGCTCGAAGAGCACGTCCTGTCCGATATCCGTCGGGCAGAGATAACTCGGGACCAGCGTTTCCCTCAGAGCCTGGTTGGCGGGGGCATCGCTCAGCAAGTCCGGCTGGTACGTCCCGTATAACGTGCCGGAATCCAGATGCGGCAGGACAAGGATCGCCCAGGTGGCGCGAGGATGGTCACGTCCATTGTTCAGATACCCGGACGCACGGATCGAGGCGGGCGGGAAAGTCGAACTTGTTGCGTGATAGTTCTGGAGTGCGAGACCGATCTGCTTGAGATGGTTACGGCACTGCGAGCGGCGAGCGGATTCCCGCGCCGCCTGAACGGCAGGCATCAACAGGGCAATCAGAATGGCGATGATCACGATCACGACAAGCAGTTCGATCAGATTCATTCCCGTTCTGCGCTTCGGAGTTCCGATCGGAGCTGCTTCGAACTGAGAACTGCGGCAGGTTCGGCACTGACGGCAGAAATCCATAAGGCGCTTTCACTGTTCTGGAGACTGCCGGCTGGCCTCCGTGGTGGATGAACGGATTCGAAGCCCGTGGTTGGGTGAGCGCGAAGTCATGTTTGACGTCGATAAGTATTTGTACGCATTCAATCTGGCAGAAACTCCACCAGCTCAAGCACGGTTGAGATTGAGTGACCAGAATCAGCTCACAGGTCAGTCGTTTGTCTGTTAGTTCGTGGACGGCTTCCTGGGAGGGGCGTACCCGAGCGGTCCAGATGGCAGGTACTCCTCGCGACTGATGATCCCATCGTCGTCGGCGTCTCTACGCTCGAACCAGCGGGCTGCATCTTCGGCTCCCCTGCCGACCGAGAATTCCGCCTTGTCCAACTGGTCGTCGCCATTGATATCCAGGTCCTTGAACATGATCTCGCGCGGCGTCGGTGGCGGGTCCGGCAGGTTGTCAGGCACTTCGCCTGGCCCGAGGACTTCGTAATCTGCTGAGACTTCGCAGCCGATGGCCCCTGCCAGCATCCCGACCGAGAGCAGACTGCAAATCCACTTCCCTTCTCCTCGCATGACGGTTCGTCCGTAGTTTGAAAGGCTGCTTGACGACCAGAGAGGCAGCGTCGCGACGAGATACGTCGCCAGAAGGACGCATCAGTTTCGCCGGTCCCGCTGAGGCACTTTCTGTTCTCCTTCGCTGTCTGCCGCGGGTTTGCGTTTCAGGATCAGCAGTTCTGACGTGATCGAACGGCTCGATTCAAAAGTCTCCGGCCGTTCCGAAGACGGCCAGCGGTCAGGACCGCGTAACGAGCACATCACGAGCCTGGAATCTTCGAACTTATAGATGCCCCGCACGGCGACTGTTTTCTCTCTCACTTTCCGAGTGATATCGATTGTTGATGGCGTCTTCGACGAGTCGGTATCGATCTCGTACACGATGTCTTTCCCGTTCTTCCTGCCGGTGAATTTGAATGTCAGCCTCGACTTCTCGAAGTGCAGTTCAAATGGGAATCTCTTCGACGCCACTCGGCGGCCAGCAAAGATCACCTTGTCGGCAACCCAGACTCCGTTCATCTTTGTGGTGTCATCTGGCTCTGGTGGATCCTCAGCCATGAGTGGCCCGGTCACTGCAAAGAGCAGGACGAGAGCCGTCAGGTGATTGCTTCGCATTGCACCGTTCCGAGTAACACATGGTTCTTGTCTGGCGGTTAACGTGATTCCGTATTGCGGCCGTCGACGGGAACCCGCGGAAAGATGAGTTCAAACGACGGACGCCGCGACGAGTGATCTCGCCTGTCATTCGCTGCCGAAGAGTCCGCAGCCAGCGGCATAGCCGGGAAGTACTCCTGAAAGCTGATGAATCCGTCGCGATTGGCGTCCCGCAGAGAGAACCACTTGTGTCCGTCCTCACCTCGACCGCTGAGAAATTCGGCCATCGTCAGCCGACCGTCTCGATCAAGATCGAGCACGGCAAACTGAATGACCCGGGGATTCGGGTTGTCATTCCAGACCTGCATCACCGCATCCGGATCCGTCGCTTCCACTGCCGGCTCGCCAGTCTCTGTGGCTGGACTTTGATTCTGTGCAACCGGTGTCTCTTCCAGAGGAACCATTGACAGTCCCAGGGCAACTCCCGCGATTGTCAGCAAGAGAACTTTCGACCGATACCGGTTTCTTTTACGCGGGATAATCGAGGTTGTCAGTGTCAGCAGTGATTCCGGGATTGCGAACAACGACGGCTGCTGGACGTGAGCGAGGCAGCTTTCGAGCAGCTCGCTGACTTCGCGAGCGGAGTGGAATCGCTGGTCCGGTTCCTTATCAAGCAGCCGGTTGACGAGTGCGGCGAACCACGTCGGCAGTTCGGGGTTGAGCGACGCCACCGGCTGCGGAGCTTCGTCAACCAGGCGCCGCAGCGTGGCGATTGTTGAATCGGCTTTGAATGGTGAAACGCCCGTCGCAACTTCATACAGCACGCAGCCGAGGCTGAAGAGGTCCGACCGAACGTCGAGGCTCTCGCCGCGAGCCTGCTCGGGCGACATGTACTGCGGCGTTCCGGCGATGACGCCCCAACGCGTCATCGAAACGTCGTCGGCTGCTCGGGCCAATCCAAAGTCGGTCAAAAGCGCCCGCTCGATTCCGTGTTCGAGCATGATGTTCGCGGGTTTGACGTCGCGATGAACGATGCCCTGTTCGTGTGCGGCGGCGAGTCCGGCGGCGGCCTGCATTCCGATGCGCAGAACCTCTCTCAGTTCGAGCTGTCCGCGTGCGGCAAGCCGTTCGGCGAGTGACTCGCCCGCCACCAGCGGCATTACGATAAACGGCAACCGTCCCGTCGGCTGGACCTGATGGATCGCGAGCACGTTTGGATGGACAACCGCCGCTGCGGCCTGAGCCTCACGCGTGAATCGCTGGCGGGCCAGCGGACTGTGCGCGAGCTGCGGAGCGAGCACCTTGATGGCGACGTGCCGCTTGAGTTCCAGGTCGAAGCCGCGCAGCACAACGCCCATGCCGCCACGGCCGATGATCTTCTCGATGCCGTAACCACCCAGCCGCCCGAGATAATTCGCATCGTCCGCCGGTTCGAGATACTCGACGCCGAAATCAACCTGCGACCATTCGTCTCGCAACGGGACGGTTTCGTCGAGCGCATCCGACGTCAGCAGCGCGGCAGCCTCCTGAAAGAACGTTGGTTCGGCGGCGAGACTTTCGATCGTCGCGCCACACGATTCGCACTCGTCAAGATGCCGGACCAGCGATGCTTCCTCGCCCAACGACAGTGTGCCGGTGAGAGCGGACTTCAGCAGATCGATCGAACAGAGGTCGTTCACGAGTCACTCTCCATTTCGGCAACGACCTCCCGCAGACGAGCAACAACACGACAGCGGGCAACACGCACTGCGCCGGCTGACATACCGAGCTTCTGACCGGCCTCGTCGGACGACCTGCCGGCAACACCCGTTTCCCAGAACGCCTGCCACGACTTCGGACTGACCTCGCCACGAACCACTTCCGACGCGTGATGAAACATCGCCCGGCGGAGTTCACGATCGAACTCCAGCGTCTCGGATTCCGCGTTTGCGGGCAGACTTTCCAGTAGCCCCTGCATGTCCGTGCCGCCAACCACGATGCCCTGTCGCTGCTGCCGTCGCAGCCAGTTGATGACCAGATTGCGAGTCACTCGCCGCAGCCAGCCGCGAAACGAACCTCGTTCCCGATCCGGATCCCAGCGTTCGATGTTGCGGCTGACGGTCAGAAAGAATTCCTGCAGCAGCTCGCGACTGTCGGCGTCCTGCAGGCCGCTCTTCCTCAGCAGGCGATAAACGACGGACTCGTACAGCGCGACAAACTCGACCCACGCTTCGTGATCCTGAGAATCACGCAGACGCAGCAAAAGGCTGGCTCGTGTCGTCGGTGAAAAAGTCATGAGTCGTATCCTGCAGCAGTTACACGCTCCCAACGAAGCTGCGTTACAGAAAACCAGAAGATTCTGACGAAATCGAATCGAACCTCTGACAGGCATCCGTCTCGACTCGGCCCACTGTCTGCTTTGGCGGAAAGCAGCGGCTGCGATCTGCTTGAGCTACGCGAGTGCCGAGTTGACGGTCAGCCATCTGGCGGTCAACAGGGTGAGGATCAGGCAGGCCCACCAGGCCGCGACCTGGGCAGTTCGATGCCGCCACAGGCGAGCGATAGTGCCGACAGCAAAGGCGGTCAGGACGATCTTGAATGCGGCAAGCTCGACCGGCTGATCAGCCAGAGATGCGGCAATCGGGTTCGTTTCCCGCATGACTCCGGCAGAGTGGGTGAGCACGGTCCAGATCAGGTCCAGTGTTGAGAACGCGGCCACCAGCCCAAGCGATCGGTGCACCAGAGCACGTTCACGTGGAGTCGAGCGTGCCGCTGCTGGTTCTGGAGGCGGATGTTGGAGCAGATGCCCAACGGCGAATACGCAGAGCACCATCGAAGCAATGCTCATGGGGTAGTTCAGTTGGTTCATGAGTCGGACCGCGTTTCTGACTCGCCGATTCTCTGCGTCAGCTTGCCGAATCATGTCGACGGTGTGCCTGGCACGCGCTGAAAACTCTGCTGACGGCTCGAAGCCCGTGATCCAGTCGGTGACGGTCGCCTGCTGTTCTTTCGAGAGCGAGTTGAGCAGTCCACTGACCGTGCCGATGTCGTCCGTTTCATGAAGCAGCAGTGTCAGTAGTTCGAATCCGAGTCCGGTTTCACGAACAATGACCGGATGGCAATCGTCCCAGATCAGGTAAAACTGCCGGTAGCTGTTCTCAATCAATCCTGCAGCCGACATCCCGATTCTCGTTGCCTGGTCCCGTCGGGTTTCCTGCCCAGGACCGGGTTCCTCGTCGGCGACGTAACGAGCACCTGTGGCAATCTCCGCCAGTTTTGACGTTGTCGAAGCGGCCAGCTCGTGACCGTTGACTGATACCCGCCCCGCAGCAACTTGAACGGTGTAGGGCGGCGGCAGGTAGGCCCCGTTCAGGAACACCCAGATTTCTTTCAGTGGCTCACTTCTGAAAGTGTTCTCCGGGATACCGGGCCTGACTGGCGTTTCCTGGCTATCAGTTGTGAAGTCCCCGATGAGTGCTGGTCTTTGAGAGTGGCCTTTGTTGAGTCCGTTCCCGGCTGTTTCTCCAGCCGATGATGCGGAGAAATTCGAGGCGCATATCGCGACCACCAACGCTGCGAGTGCCGTCAGTCTGATCAAACAGCTGATTGTCGATTGAAGTGTCATGCTTCGGTTCCTGCGACAGTTACACGCTGCAAACGACGTGGTGTTACAGAGAATCTCGAGATTGCCGCCGTGTCACCGCAGCCAGCGGGCGTGGCGAGTCAGAATTCGGACCGCTGCTCAGTTCGCCCCTGGCTGGGTACACTGCAGATGATCGTGCAGCGTCTGTCGCACACACGGGGCAACGATCTATCCAGTCTGTCTCGCAGCGTCCGGAAATCACTCATGTCTGATTACGAAGAAGACCCGACAAAACGTCCGCCGTTGGGACTGCCTGTTGGCAGCGTGCGCGCTTTGCTCACGCTGTTGATCGTTGGTGTCGTGACGCGGAGTGTCGCGCTGGGCCGGGACCTGGATGTGTTGTGGGTCGAAACGCTGCTGATCGCGCTTGCCCACTATTTCACATCGCGGAGATTCATCAATCTGCCGCCGGACGTTGTGAAGAAGATCAAAGTGGAAGGCCTGATCGAGGACGAGAAGCATCCGCTGTTTCTGCCGCGGCACTCGATCCGGTTCCTGCTGATCGCGACGTTTGTCGGTCTGGGAGTGTACCTGTACCAGGAAGGCCGGCTGCTGGAGCCGCGAGCAGTTTCACTGCTGGGGATCGTCGCGGCCTACATCATTGGATGCCTGGTGCGCGGCGTCGGTACCTGGTTCGGTCGTCGTCGCGACAAGCCTGTTTCGACGCTGTGGGGCGACCTGAAGGCACTGATCGTGCTCGGTGCGGTCGTCGCCGCCGGGCTGCCAGAACTGCTGGGCACCGACCCCTGGCCGCTCGACTACCAGAAAGCCGCGCTCGCGCTGCTGCTGTTCTACTTCGGCTCGCGGTAGTGAGAATGGCAGGTCGTGCTTGAGCAGGTGTTTCGTTGAGCCCAGATTATTCACATAGCATGTCGAGTCCGCGTTCACTCTCCCGCTTGCGGGAGAGTCGCGGTCTCAGCCGCGGAGAGGGTTTGCATTGAATGGTCGCACCTTCTGTCCGGCCGATCGCAGAGCCCACCTGGTCGCAGGGCCAGGTCAATCGCAACTGTCTTGATCGGCAACTCGTTCGTTTGCCCCGACTTTGGTGCCAACCGTCAGACGCGACATGCAGACGCCCTCCCCGCGGCTGAGACCGCGACCCTCCCAGAGGGAGGGTGAAATCCATCGCGTTGAGTCTTACCCGGAATATTCATGTAGAAATCCGGTTACCGTCCTGCCGCAGGCACCGGCGACCAGAACGCGTCCACGTCGAAGATGGCCGGCGCCTGCGGCTGGGCGTTAAACAGGATTCGATCAGTCGGCAGACTCGACGGTCATCTCGCCGTTCATGACCAGCCAATGACCGGGGAACGTGCAGAGAAATGGGTAGCGGCCCGGTTCGGTGGGGGCCTCGAAGTTGATCGTGAACTTCTCGCGCGGCAGGACAATATCGGTATAGGCCAGCACGTCGGACGATTCGGGAATGTACTGCCGGGCGGCTGCTGCGGGATCGGCGATCAGTTTGTTGGCAAGGTTGCCGACGCGATGCAGTGTGCCGGGTTTGATCAGCGCCCAGTTGTGTGGCACGACGTCGGGGTTCTGCAGCGTCAAGCGGATCGGCTCGCCCGCCTTCACCGCAAACGACCGAGTTGCGTACGAGAGATTGCCGGCTGTTTCGATGGTGATCTCGCGGGCGTTCTTCAGCTTCTTTTGAAATGGGTTCGGAACCTTCTGCGTCGCGAAGAGCAGGTCAGCAATCATCGGGTGCGGGGCGATCATTCTGGCGACGGGCTGGTAACCGGGGAACTCGGTGAATGGTTCATCGAGCTGATGCACGGTGATGAACAACTCGCGATCGACACCGGCTTCCGGTTGCAGCAGCAGATGCAGCACGTTGACGGGCCGCAGGTCCGGCAATTCGAGGAACAGCGTGCGGCCATCGTTCAACACATGAGCTGATGCAATCTTGAGGGCATCGTGCCCCTGCGTGCCGACATGCCGCGCGGAGAACTCAGGCGAGCCGTAGGCCGCGCTGTAGCGGTAGTTCCAGGCTTGAGCGAAGTGGCTGTCTGACTTCGTGGCGACGGCAGGATCGAGCTTCTCGCTGAACGTGACGGCGACGCCGTTTTCATGCAGATGAAAATCGACCGGCTGCTGGACTCGCCCGCCCGTGTAGCGGACGCGCTCGAAGTTGCCGTCGTCCGGCGTGTAGCTGCCCCAGCCCTGCATTCCGCTGACGTACAGCTGGCCGTCCTGCGGGTTGAAGCGACCGCGATGAGCACCCGAACGGAACTCACCCGGCAGCGGCACGGCGGCTCCCTGAAGCTGGCCGTTAACTTCGTCGCGCAGGATGAGGCAGTGCGTGCCCGCTCCGAACGACGTGTGAACGAGGTTGCCGGACAGCGGTCCCCAGCGATCACTGTCAGCGAAGATCTGTCCGCCCGCCGAGTTATCAACGCCGCGCGGCAGATACACAAACGGGAGGTCCGGCGCCCGACCGTCTTTCGGGCCTCGATAGCCGAAGAACTGCGGCGCGTGGCCACCGATCTGCGGCGAGATCGTCTGCGCCGAACGCTCGATGTCGGGTCTCACGGCACAGATCATTGAAGCCGGTGTCCAGCTTCCTTCCGAGCACGGCACCGTGACGACTCCGTCGGGATACAGGCCGAGTCCGTCGGGATTGCGGAAGCCGGTCGCGATGACTTCGGACGACTGGCCGTCGGCAGAGATCTTCACGATGCCCTGGTTGCCGGACGCGATGTAGAAGTTGCCTTCGTGGTCGCGCTGCAGGCCGCAGATGAAGTCGTGTCCGGCTGGCGATGTCTCGAAGGCGTCACTGAAGCATTCGTAAAAGTCGGCTTCGCCATCGTTGTTGAGGTCGTGCAGGCGTGTGATCTGATCGCGCCCCAGCACGAAGATGCCATCGTCGTCGATGAGCAGTCCCAGAGCGTGATGCAGTCCCGAGGTGAAGCGCCGCCACTTCGCGGATTTCGACGGGTACTCGAACCCGCTGACGTGCCAGACGTCGCCCTGCATCGTGCAGACAAGAGCCGAACCGTCAGGCAGGAAGTCGTGGCCGCCGAAAAACAGCGGTGCGTTCCAGGGATTCTCGAACGGCGGCACGATCGTATCGACGGCGTACGGCTTGCCTTGGCCGTGACGGATTGGAGTCTCGATCACCTGCGGCCACTGAGGGGGACCGCCGTTGAGCATGTCGCGGTTCGGGTGCTCGTTAACAGGTGCGATCGTTCTCTGAATCTTTCCGTCCGACAGCACAGCCGTGTCAAGGAAGACGGTTCCGTCTGCTTCGTAGCTGAACGCGACGCGAGCCCCACTTCGATAGAACCCGCGATACCGCGCACTGTCCGGTACCGGCCTGTTCACGAAAAGGTGCGGGAACTCGAAGCGCTCGCCGTCCATCAGGATGCCGCCGACAAACCCATGCCGGATTTCGGAGAACTTCAGAAAGCCGCCGCTCCAGACAGCTTCGTACTGCAGCGTCTGCGGATTGAAGCACGTTGCCAGTTCGCCGTTCTCGCCGAGCCGCACGCATACTCCGCGAGCAATCGTCTTTTTGCCGTCACGAAACACGCCGGCCTGCAGGCTGCCGAGTCTGGCGTCGTTCCAGCGGGCGTCTTTCCAGAAGTCTTCGTTCTGGTTGCCCCAGTGGCCGAGGTCGCCGCCGTCCAGGCCGGGAAACTCGGGCAGCAACGGCGGGGCAGATTTCATCGAACGAAAGTGTGCAGCCTCTTTGTGATAGAAGTCGTAAACGCGGTCGCGATTCACCGGGTGCTGCCAGTTCGGCCACAGCTCAGAGTCAACAGGACGGCGATCGAACGCGAACTTCGCCGGGCCGTGCGCATGGGCCTGAGCATGTGCGACGACCGCTTCGATGTCGGACAGCTGTGTTCCGTCGGGCCGGCCGAGTGTCAGAACAAGCTTCAGAACATCCAGCCGCTGCTGTGGCGACATGGCCGCGAGCAGACCTTCGGGCATCAGCGTGCCGGCTTCGAGGTGATCGTCGATCGTCTCGCGCGGAATCGTGAGGAGCTTGTCGGAGGCCGGGTCGCGCAGAACGAGCGGCTGGCTCGTGTCGTCAACCGGCTGTTCCTTCGCACCAACCCGGTAACCCTTGTGAATGCGACCGTCGTCTGTCACGACGACGTGTGCGACAAACTCAGGTTCGACCTCGCGTTTCGGCCAGAGCAGCGACTCAACGATGTGCTGCGCTTTGCGTCTGGCAGCGACCTTTGTGAGTGCCGGTCCAACGCTGCCGCCATACTCCCCAATCCTGTGACACTGCAGGCAGGCAAATTTCGGGGAGCTGAAAACCAGCGCCCCGCGATGCGCGTCGCCTTTCTCCGTGGCTTCCTCCAGCAATGAATCGACGAGTTGCTGGGACCAGACGGGAGCTTTGTAATCGTCAGCACCGGATGACTGGCTCGTCGAGTTTCCCGGCGCAATGGCTGCCCGCTCCCACAACAGCAGAGTCGAGTCGTCTTTCGCCGGCGGAGCTGCGGCGGTCGAAGATGCTCCGGTGATCTCGCGGACGCCGCGCGAAATCCGCACCCAGTCGACCGGCCCCGAACAGCCAATGCCGCCCTCCACCAGCCGGCCAATGGCGAGCCCTCCAGCGACCGCCCCGCGACCTGTTGATTCGATCTTCTGATCCGCGACGAGCTGGCCGTCAGCAAACAGGCGGACGCGCGCGGCTTCGTAAATCATCGCGACATTGTGCGGCTTGCCGTCGCAGATCATGGCCTTTGAGCGGACATGGTCGGGTTTCATTCCCGGCATGTAAGCCGTCAGAAAGCCGCTGCCGGTGAACGAGAAAATTTCCCAGTGGGCTCCCGAAGCCTTCGTGTCGCTGGCCACGAAAATGTTGAAGCCATTGCGACTCGGCACAGTGACACGGCACTCCACGGTGAGCGGCGGCGACCGGTACTCGGGCCGACCATCGAGCACGGTGCCGGAAACTGTGACGGGCGGCGCCGGCTTCCTGGTCGACCAGGTTCGCAGTGTTGGCTTCTCGCCAGCTGGCTTGCCGTCGAGTTGCGGCCGCAGCCAGTTGAGGCCGTCGATGTTGTCCTGCAGTCGCGCTTCGGCGTTTTCCTGGGTGTGGTTGAGAATGCCGATCGGCCCGTCATAGCCGCTGTCACGGATGATTCTCAGCAGACGCAGGTCGAGTTCGCCTTCGCCCAGAGGAACAATCTTCTGCCCGCGCTGATCGCCGTCGCGGACCATCCCGTTGAGGTTCAGTGCCAGCAGATGCGGCTTCATTGTTTGAAGCAGCTCAGCGAAACGATCGACGTGTCCGTGTCCGTGGTGCAGGTTGTAAACGATGCCGACGTTCGGCAGCTTCAGTTCGTTGATGATCGCGATCTGGTTCTCCGGCTCGCCGAACCAGCCGCCGTGGTTGTACAGCGCGACTTTGCAGCCGATCTTCGCGGCCGCCTCGGCGATTGGTCGAATCCGGTCCGCTTCTGCTTTGACTTGAGCCGCCTGCTCTGCGGGAGTCTTCACAGCACCGCCGCTGCCGGTAACCCAAAGCTGCGGCGTCACGCCATGCTTCTCGAAAATGGCCAGCGTGTGCTTTGCCTCGTCGTTCAGCGATCGCGGAAACCACCAGGCTGTCAGCTCAACGCCGTGCCGTTTGCAGGCTTCAATCTCGGCCTCGAACGTTGGGATGTGTTTCGCGCGGTAATCGTAGGCGTAGCGCTTGATGCCGAGTCGTTCGAGCATCGCCGCGCGCTCTTCCGGTGTTCGATCCCGATCGTCGAACGGAACGATGCACCACGCGACCAGGTTGTCACGAGCGAAGATCTCTGGGGATCTCGACTGAGCCAGCGCTGCCGCGCTCAACATCGACAGATGCACGACACAACCAGCGGCCAGAACTAAGGCAAAACGGCGGACTCGAAATCGATACATGATGGGCTCACCTGACTTCTGCCAAATGACAATGTGCTCAGAACGACGGACGAAGATCCGGGCGAGTCTACTGAGCGGCGTCTGGAGGGGCGAGCCGTTTGAAACAACGCTCGATGTCGATGTCGGTCGGGAGCGGTATCACGAGAGCATGTCGCACCGACCAGTCGGAAGCTGTCGCGTGGCTGCATCACGTTGCCGAAAAACAACATCAGGCTGCTTCGCGGCAACACTCCGTAAGTCTTGTGAGTATTGTTAGTTGCGTCACCTCTCGACCAACTCCCGACATCACACAAACTTTCCTGCCGTTTCTTAGCTGTCCCAGTTTGACTGACCGAAAAGCTGTCGTAGGTTCATGGTGTCGCGAGTGACGGCAGCAAATTCATCGTCGTCGCAACGGGCTCTATTTTCCCACGCGGCATCAGGTTTCAGGTATCGCTTGTACTCGAACGGTCGGTGTTTGTGACCAAAGTCACAGCCGTTCGAGTCGAGGGGGGAATGCTCCTCACGGGGCTAAACAGAGAAGAGGACAGTTATGAAGAACTTCGTCTCGAGCGTTAAGCGTTTTCTGGCTTCCGAAGATGGTCCGACCGCTGTTGAGTACGCCGTCATGATGGCTCTGATCATCGTCGTCGTGATCACCACGGTGACGAACATCGGAACGAACGCCAACACGCAGTTCGCCAAAGTCGAAACCGCCCTTCAGTAAGAATGGTGTTCGACAACCGAACAGAAAAAGCCAGTCGCCCTGCAGGACGGCTGGCTTTTTTCGTGCGCGCTGACCGACAGAAGTCCTCAGGCCGAAGCGAAGTGCCCGCGGCGGTTGCTCCCGATGCGGAGACGGTCCTGTTTAGAATCCGGAGACGAACATCCAGCCGGACTGGTTGCTGTTCGATGTTTCTTTCCGCGATTCACACCGAGGATTCGCCATGCCGCGCCGCGCTCTGCCTGCCCATCGTTCGCTGGTCACGTTTCTGATTCTCCTGGCTGTCGTCTGCAACGCGGGTCTCTCGCGGGCCGCCGGTCCTCGAGTGCTGCCGGACGGCGAACTGCCCAATGATGCACGACTCGGAGCCCTCAAGGATCTCAACGGCTACTTCCCGTTCGAACCGAGCAAGTCACCGGAAGCCTGGGAGAAGCGTCGCGAGTACGTGAAGCGACAGATGCTGGTGGCCTGCGGGCTCTGGCCCATGCCGCCTCGTCCGGCGATCACCGCCGAAATTCATGGCCGAGTGGAGCGCGACGAATACACCGTCGATCGAGTGATCTTCGAGTCGAGTCCGGGGTTGCTCGTCACGGGCAGCCTCTACAAACCGAAGAAGATTGACGGCAAGGCTCCAGCAATTCTCTGCCCGCACGGCCACTGGACGACGGGGCGGTTTCATGATCACGGCGACGCGGGCATCAAGCGCGAACTCGACAGCGACGCGGAAATCTTCGAGGTCGGTGGCCGGCACCCGCTGCAGGCTCGCTGCGTCCAGCTCGCTCGGATGGGCTGCATCGTCTTTCTGTACGACATGCAGGGATATGCCGACGGCGGCTCGTTCACCTACGAACTGATTCATCGCTTCGCGAAGCAGCGTCCCGATTTCAGCGCGCCCGATCGCTGGGGCATGTTCAGCGCTCAATCGGAACTGCGGCTGTTCAACGCGCTGGGACTGCAGACCTGGAATTCGATCCGCGCCGTCGACTGGATCACCGGATTGCCGGATGTCGACGCGTCGCGCATCGGCGTCACGGGAGCCAGCGGCGGCGGAACACAGACCTTCATGCTGGCCGCTCTGGATGACCGCATCGCTGCCGCGTTCCCGGCGGTGATGGTCAGCACCGCCATGCAGGGAGGCTGCACCTGCGAAAACGCAACGTACCTGCGAGTCAACACGGGCAACATTGAGTTCGCGGCGATGGTGGCGCCGCGCCCGATCTTCATGTCGGGAGCGAACGACTGGACTGTCGAGATCGAACAGAAAGGCCTGCCGGAACTCAAACAGCATTTCGCTATGCTCGGCGTGCCGGACAACGTCAATGCAAAGTGGTTCGACTACCCGCACAACTTCAACCGCCACAGCCGCGCCATGATGTACGACTTCTTCAACCGCTTTCTGGAGCTTGGCCACAATGAGATCGTCGAGCGTGACTACAAGCCTCTGACGAAAGATGAGGCGACGGTGTTTGACGGCAACCACCAGCCACCCGAGCGGACGGAAGAAACCGAGGCAGCGTTGCTCGCGACACTCGACGAAGCCTGGCAGCAGCAGTGGCTCAAGCTGGCACCGACCAGCACGGACGGGCTGGCTGAGTTTCGGCGCGTAGTCGGCGGAGCGATCGACGTGATGATCGGCCGCGGCCTGGACGACGTTGGCGAGGTCGAATACGACAAGCAGTCAGAGACCGAACACGACGGCTATCTTGAGTATGCCGCTCTGCTGCGGGCGAAAAAGTTCGGCGAAGAGCTGCCGACGATCTTTCTCTACCCGACCGACTGGAACAACGAACTCGTCATCTGGATCGACGGCGACGGCAAGTCCGGACTGTACGCTGACGATGGATCGCTGCAAGCTCCCGTCGCGAAGCTCGTCAAACAGGGTTACGCGATCGCGTCCGCCGACCTGCTTTACACGGGCGAGTCCCTCAAGGACGGCCAGCCGCTGATGCAGGCCCGCGTCGTCAACAACCCACGCGAGTTCGCCGGCTACACGCTCGGCTACAACCACTCGCTGTTCGCGCAGCGCGTTCACGACATCCTGACGCTGATCTCGTTCAGCCAGCACTACAAAACGAAGCCCGAGCAGATTCACCTGGTCGGCGTGAACGGCGGCGGGATCTTCGCGGCAGCTGCCGGAGCCCAGTCCCGCGGAGCACTCGCCAGCCTGGCCGTCGACACACAGGGCTACCGGTTCGAGTCGATCACCGACATCCGTGACGTCAACCTCTTTCCCGGCGCCGTCAAATACGGTGACGTGCCGGCTCTGCTGGCGCTGAACGCTCCCGTCCGAATCTTCATCGCTGGCGAGCCACTCGATGCAACGCCGGCTCTTGCTGCCCCGTGGGCGGTCGAAAAGGCCTTCGGCAAAATGACCCTCCAGGGCAGAACCGACGTGCCGATTGCCAGCCGGATTGCCGAGTGGCTCGACAAGTAGCCGACGAGGCCACAGCCAGTCGACGAAATCAATGAGCCCCGACATTCCTGTCGGGGCTCACACCGGCATTCGGTAAAGCGTTTCTCAGTCCGCGAGCGGCTGCACTTCAACCTTACGGATGCTGACCTTGCTGCCGGGATCGTGCTGCTGGAACGCGAAGTGCCCTTCTTTGAAGGTCAGGGCAAAGTCGAGGTACTCGTACAGTTCGTTGCCGTCGACTGTCACCTTGATCCGCGTCATGTTGCGGCCGCGCCAGACGTCGTCACGAACTTCCAGCTCGTACGTGAACCAGGTGTCCGGTTTCACGAGCTGCTTGTAAACGTGGCAGAAGCCGTACAGCGAACCCGTGCGGATCGGGTCCCGATGCGTGCTGTCGATCTGAGCTTCGTAGCCATCGGTGAATCCCGGTTTCCGAGTCGTTCGGAAATACAGACCCGAGTTGCCACCGTCGTTGATCTTGATCTCTGCGCGGTAGCGGAAGTTTCGGTAAGGGCCACGAGTGCAGACCAGCATCGATGGAACTCCCGATCCCTGAATCGCACCGTCCTTAACTTCCCAGACGCTCTCGTCCTTTCCGACTTTCTCCCAGCCTTCGAGAGACTCGCCGTCAAACAACGGAATCCACTTCCCCTCCTCAGCAAAGCTCGCCGAGCAACAACTCAGCAGCCCAAGCGCCGCGGCACAGTAAACGACGTAACCAGAAAGTAAGTTTCGCATGATTGGAGTTCCTTGTTCGAGATACGTATTCAGCCAATGACGAAATCGCCGCCTGCAGGAATAGCAATGAGCAACTCAGCGTGTGAGCCCGCTGATGGCTGGAGAACACAACCCGGGTCAATCGCTGCAGAATTCCTGCGGCTGCAGTTTGACGTGATCTTGAGATGGTGAAAGTTCTCGGAGACGGATATAATCGCCGCCCGGTCGCGATCTGAATTCTGATCGCAACCTTTCCGGCTGGAAGTAAGCGAGTAACGAATTTCTTCATTGAAGTCGTTTTTCAGCCAATCGGGAATACGGCAGGCGCGGACCGTTTGCCTCCCGTGATTTTCACGGCTCCAGCGCCGTCGCTTTCTGCTGCCAACCATCGGTCCTGTTGACCGCTCTGGAAAGCCGCCAGCGTCATAACGGACGCAGCGAATTCTGAGACTCTCTTGTTTGCTCAGAACTTCTGACGGACGCGGCAATTGCTGTTTTCAGGCGGCATCTGCTCACCCGCTTGACGAAGTCCGGGACAGCCTCCCGCACGTCGTCTCGTTCTGGTGCTTGACTGCCAGACAGGCACGCTTTCGCCTCGTCCCGAGGGACAGGCACTTCTCAAAGAGGATCGAACCCATCGCACGTAATCAGAACACCTACGCCAAACGTCAGCGCGAGATGGAAAAGAAACAGAAGGCCGAGGACAAGCGGATGCGGCGCAGTCAGCGGAAAGCGGCGGTCGATAACGCGGAGGCCGCAGAGTCGCACGACGAGGTCTCGATGGACACTGATCAGTTCGAAAAAAACGCAGACTGAAGAGTTCTCAGGCATCCCGCCTGATGACAGATACCCCGTGAGTGGTCGGAGTTGAGTGAGTGTTTCACACGCAGATGGCCGCACAACAGTTTTGAGAGAATCGGATAGAAGAATGGCTGAAGGCACAATCAAACGAGTTACAGACAAGGGTTTCGGCTTCATTGACGACGGAACCGGCAAGGACATGTTCTTCCACAGTTCGAACCTGGAAGGCGTTACGTACGACCAGCTTCGTGAAGGCCAGCGCGTTTCGTACGAAGTTGGCCAGGGCCCAAAAGGCCCACGAGCGGAAAATGTGCGAATCGTCTGAGCCGCTGCGTTCCACGCACTGCAATCAGAGAGCGATTCACGGCACCGGGAGCCAGCCAGGTTCCCGGTGTTTGTATCAGGTGGCGTATTAACCTTCGGCAGAAGCTCGTGATTACGAGTTCACGAAAGTCTTTCTCTGATGCAGCATAAGAAACCACCTCCACTCGTCTCCGGTTCCCGCCGGCCCGTCTGCCCCGTGTGTGGACAGACCAGCTATTCACGCGCGGGAATTCATCCGCAATGCGCGGTCAAGCAGGCTGACGACAAGCGTCTCGAACGGATCAGGGAACGGAACAGAGCGGGCTCTGACCCACCGCTCAATATCGTCAGCGGGGCATGGCAGAAGGTCTGCCCGAAATGTAACACGTCGCTGCATGTCCGAAGAAAAGCCTGCGACTGTGGCTTCGAGTTCGCGACGAAAGCCGCTTCCGGTGCCGCCAAAGGTGCCGCTCAATGATGGCCTTCTGGAGCGTCGTGGTCGCACTGTCTGTCGGCATCCTGCTGTTTGTCGTTTCTCAGTATTTTTCGCTCTGGCTGCAGGCGTACGTTTCCAGCACACGAATCAGTCTGCTGTCTCTGGTCATGATGACGCTGCGGCATGTTGATCCGCGGCTCGTCGTGCGCTGCAAGGTCATGGCGGTTCAGGCGGGGATCTCCGATATCCCGACGAACGCAATCGAAGCGCAATTACTCGCAGGCGGCAACCTTGAGCGCGTCACGCTCGCATTGATCGCTGCCAACCGGGCCGGCATTGAACTCGACTGGAACACGGCCACCGCAATCGATCTCGCGGGCCGGGATATTCTGGATGCCGTCAGAGTCAGTGTGAATCCGCGAGTCATTGACTGTCCGGAACCTGGGACCGGTCGTGGAGAAACGCTCGACGGAGTCGCTCGGGACGGGATCCAGCTGATGGTTCGCGTCCGCGTCACCGTTCGCACCAACGTGTCGCAGCTTGTCGGCGGAGCGACCGAGGCGACGGTGATTGCCCGCGTCGGAGAAGGCATCGTTTCCGCGCTGGGCTCATGCGAGACGTATCTCGAAGCGCTCGCAGATCCGCAGGTGATCTCGCGGCGCGTCTTGTCTCAAGGGCTCGATTCTCAGACGGCATTCAGCATCGTGTCGATCGACATCGCTGACATCAGCGTCGGGAGAAATATCGGTGCTGGACTGCGCATCGACCAGGCAGAAACAGACATCCGGATTGCTCGTGCCGCGGCAGAGACACGCCGTGCCGCTGCGGTTGCGCGGCAGCAGGAGATGGTAGCCCTGACCGTGCAGAACCTCGCTGAACGTGTCGAAGCTGAAGCACTCGTCCCTCACGCCATCGCTGACGCATTTCGCACGCGGGGACTCGGTGGGGACGGAACTGGCTATCGCCACCGGGCCATTCGCCACCGCCGGATCAGTCAGTCACCCCGGTCGCCAGCACCACCGCAGAGATGATGGTCGTTCCCATGAGCATGTAGATGCTCAACGTGTGGACGGCCCCGTCCGCAGTCGCAATTCCAAGACTCGACGCGACGATACACATCAATAGAAACAGAAGAGTTTTCATGGGGTTCCCGTGGGGTAGGCCTGCGAGCAGGCGTGGTTAAGCGACCGTGCTGTCCTGTTTACAGCTCGCCTGCCGGAAAGGGCGAGAGCCGGTCATTCGATCTTCGGCTCACTCACTCTGAAGTGCCCCGAAAAGCTCCAGAGCACGTTGTCTGGCAGCACCGTCGGAAGCTGCGTGTCGACTGCTGGAGTCTCGCGTTTGCGCCTCGTTGACCGTCAACGGACGACCGTTGAGCGGAAACTGCGAGAGGTGGGCGATTGCTTCTTCAGCATCTTCCAGCGACGGCATCGCGACGAACGCGAAACCACGCGGCTTATTCGTCGCGATGTCCGTTTTGATCTGAACGGACGAGACTCGACCAAATCGGGAAAACAGACTTCGAATGTCTGACTCCGTTGCCGAGTGTGGCAGATTTCCAACAAAGATTCTTGTCATGGGTTTCGTCTGATTTTTCTCTACTGTGGTCCGTGACTGCGCTGCAGCCACGTTCTTCTTTCGGTGAGGGCACCGGCAAACGCTCGGTGTCTGGAATCTTTACTCAAGCAGTCACCGTCTCAATGACGAGGCGTCGATCGCTGAAATATCTTCCGACCACCTGGCTTTCGACGTTCGACCGGGACCGATTCGCCAGCGCGTTGTCTGACGTCGGCACCCGATGCAGAAGTGGCATCCGATGCAGAGCCACTTCTTCAGTCGGAGACGACATTCATCTCCGCAGCAGACACCAGCCGCTCAACTGGTTCCCGGCTCGGCACGATTTCGTTGCGAAACAACGAGACGCTGGCTGGGAACGAAGCGTCCGGGCCAAAGCCGATGGAGAAAGCGAAAGCCTCAGAAACCTTCCAAGGCGACTCCAACAGCTGCCGATGAGAGAGCAAGAGACTCGCAATTTCGAGTCGTGACGGTCGCACACAAGCCGACCGCCAAAGGCATCGCACCGCATCGATCGCACTTCAAGTTCTCTAACCCTACCTGCTCATCGACCTTCATGCAGTGCCATTCGACACGAATTCGCGTCAAAGTTCTGTCACAGAACATAACCCGCTTCGCTTCAACTGGTTGCCGCTTGCCCGTCAAGCAGAACGAGCACCAGTAACCGTCTGCGGAGCCCACGAATCGTATGCTGGTTCGAGCAATCTCAGTTGGCGACAGAGTCCTGACCATCGATCATCTCGACAATCGGGGTCTGCTGATCGAAAAACTGCCCCGTCTCGCTTCCAGACAATCGCCTGAACGTTTTCAGTCAAAGACGCGACCATGCCAGATGCCGCTTTTTCTGCACAGACTCCGTGGCTGATCGGGATGCTGCATTGTCCGCCTCTGCCGGGCAGCCCTCGGTTTGACGGGGACCTTGCTGCGTTGCGTGATCGCGTTCTCAGCGACGCAGAGCTGCTTGTCTCCGGCGGGTTCCGGTCACTGATGCTCGAGAACTTTGGTGATGCGCCGTTTCTGCCGGGCAGCGTTTCCCCAGTGACGATCGCCCATCTCACGACGCTGGCCCGCGAAGTGCGCGTCCGGTACCCGCAGGTCGAACTGGGTATCAACGTGCTCAGAAACGATGGCTGCGCGGCGCTGGCGATCGCACACGCCGTTGGGGCGAGCTTTCTCCGCGTCAACGTTCTGTGCGGTGCACGAGTCACTGATCAGGGACTGATCCAGGGTATCGCTCACGACCTGCTGCGTCTGCGAAGTCAGCTTGCCGCGACGAGTATCCGGATCCTCGCTGACGTTGACGTCAAACACTCGGCCCCACTGGCCGCTCGACCGATTCGTGATGAGGTCGGCGACGTGATCGAACGCGGATACGCTGACGCGATCATCGTGTCGGGATCAGCCACCGGCTCGGCGATTGACAACGGGCATCTTGAAGAAGCGGTCGACGCTGCCGCAGGAGTCCCGGTCCTCATCGGAAGTGGCGTCAACGAAGCAACCGCCGCCGAACTGCTGAAGATTGCCGATGGAGCCATCATCGGCTCGTCTCTCAAAATCAACGGCCAGGCAACGGCCCCGGTCGACATCACGCGAGTCCAGCAGCTGCTGGCTGCCGTGCAGTGACGCGAGACCGGTCAGGGACTTCGGCAACTGTGACGCGTACTGCCCAAACGCCAGCATGCACCGACACTGGCCACTCGCACTCGCCGACGGATGACGCCGCGCACTCCGACTCGGTTACTGTCGCTCCAACTCGGTTACTGACCTGCCGGAAACACTACAAACCCGGCCCGGCCGTCGCCTTCAACTCCCGAGTCCCCAGCGCCTTTGCGAAGAGCCCACTCGTTGCTTCCGAATTGCACTTCAGACGAACCAAGGCTACCTGCCGAAAGACCTGGCGTTGAAGCGGCCAACCGGGCGCGTGTGCTTGCGGAGAGCGTCCATCACAGCCTGATAGATAAACGGGTTGTTCTGCGGAGAACGCTGGTTGTCTTCGGACCAGTCTTTGTAACCGAGCGTATCGAAGGCGATGTCGTCCTGCCTGGCCAGTTCTGCCAGAACATCGCGCATCAACTCTGCCCCGTTCAGCAACGCATCTCTGACGACCGGCGTTCCGTCGGAATATCGCAGACGCTGCAGTTCAACCGGCGTGTCTTTGGCTGACAGAACTCCCTTTGGATCCGTGCGGACCGCAACCGGATTCCACAAAACGGTCTCCGCGTCATATCCCATGTCAAACAGGATCGGCAAATGCTGAGACTTCTGCGGCCAGGGACCGCGTGGCGAATACTTGACTTCGCCAACGCCGTCAGTGTGCAGAGCGTGCTCCGACCAGCGGGCCATGCCTTCGAGGTACCACTTGTTCTTGAAGTAGGTCGTGCTGTACTGAATCAGGTGAAAGAACTCGTGCGCCGGTGTGATGTTTTTCGGCGCTTCGACGTGCTTGCCGATGCCGATGACCAGAGTGCGATCGCCGGGTTTCCCTTCAGCGATCTTCTTGGCCCGCTGAGCACTCTCGAAGGCGACACCGTTTACGCCACCGATCTCGGATCGCTCGCGAAGAGAGATCTCGATGCAGTCGACGCCGTCGTACCGCTCGCTCTGCAGCGGATCCGGAAACTTCAGAACGCCGCAGAAGACTTCGCGTGCAGCCCAGAGTTGCTTCGCGACATCTTCAACATGATCCGGCACGCCGTCTGAGTTCTGGTCCGCAAGTGGAACAGCCGACTTGCCATCAATGGCGTAGAAGATGCGGAACGGCGCACGAACATGATGCTCGGTCAGGACCGATCTCTCCTGTGCGCAAACATTGCTGAGAGTCGACATCAGCGTCAGGGCTGCTGCGAGACCGGCTGCAAACGGCTTGCGGGCCATATTCATATTCCTGTCAATGATCGCCCGATGGTCCTGACGGATTCTCCATCGTGCCAGTGACCTGTGTCGTAATCTGAACTGCTGCACCATATCGCGTGAGAGGCGAGTGAGACACCGTCCGCAGCCCCAGCACGAACGCTTCATCGGCTCGGACGTTTCGATCGAGGAGCCCCTGTAACACGGTCGGCGTCAGTCATGATCGGAGCCCAGGCGACCGGAGCAAGTCGTTCGTCGTGATTGACTGCAGGCTGCGGACCTCGAGCAGGGAGTTCGGTGAACGGAGCTTTTTGTCATTGAAAATTCAACACTCGCAGAAACTTCACGCATGTTTCACACGTCGTGCCGATCCTGAAACCCAATTGGATGAAGTGTCTGCGGTGATGGAACACTGCAGAAAGGCGACATTGGGAGTCAGGGATGACGGCGTCGACCGGATCGGCATGGACGCGGCAGCTGGGACATATTCTTGCTCGCCCCGTGAAACGGATGCGGGCGCGCTGGCGCCGCGAAGAAATTGTGTCTGGAGCCGAAGGAGCTTCCAAGGACGCGTGGTCTGAATCGTTCAAGAATCTGACGCGGCGGCTGCTGTATCGGTGCTGGCCCACACAGGCCGCCGAGTTTGAATGCCCGGTCTGCGGGTACGTCGGGCCGTTCAAGGACAAGAGCGTGCGGCACGGCCCCCGGTGGCGTCGCCGGTTCTCGAAGTGCGTTGGCTGTGGCGCGGCGGAACGGCACCGCATGATCCATCTCGTCATTGACGAGCTATTCGGAGCACAGGGTGGGCAATCGCTGCTGCACGTCGCCCCGGAACTCTGTCTGCAGACACAACTGCGTGACGTCTTCAAGACGTACCACACGTCGGATCTGTATCTGCCGGATGTCGACTTTCAGGAAGACCTGCAGGCGATGTCATTCGCCGCTGGCAGCTACGACGCAGTGCTGGTGTCGCGCGTGCTGATGATCCCGCCGGATCTGGGTGCGTGCCTGGACGAGATACGCCGCATTCTGAAACCCGGCGGATTGGCGCTGATCGCGGAAGCGTTTCATGTGGGCCGTACCGAAGAGTTCTCTGAGATGCGGCGCGGCGAGTCGCGCCGGCTGGGCAGCGATCTCGTCGGCCAGCTCGAACAGCGCTTTTCATCGGTCGAGCTGTATCGCTCGGATCGCTACGACGGGAAGTATCAGCTGACGAACCTGATCGAGCAGGCTGGCCGGGCGCACGACGAGTTCCCTGACGCCGTGAGGGCGGAGGGCCGTGGGTATCACGAGGTTGTTGCTGTCTGCCGGGCATGACGGCATCGAAGGGCACGAACCGATCGTCGTGGTCGCAACAAACGACTCCTGCAACGCCAAAGTTCCTCGGAATTCCGGAACAGGTCATGGACGCAACGCTCGTTCCGCCGCCGCTGCCGGCGCATGAGATCTGCAAGGTCACCCAGTCACTGCAGTTCCCGAAATGCCTTGTCCAGCCGTGTCTGCGGCCGTGGACCTGGCTGGTGGATCGTGGCCTGGTGGGTGTGAACCGGCTGGAAACGCACATCGTGATGTCTGGCTTTCCGCGCGCCGGGACGACCCTGTGTCAGCTGATGGTGGAAGCGAGCGTCGAGGATGTGCTGGTCTTCGGCAAAGAACGCCACGCCCTGGATGTCGCGCGGTATGGGTCGCGTCGCAAGCAGTTCATGATGACGAAGCGGCCCCGTGACCTTTTCGTTATCGACCGCATCCGTGACTTTTATGCCCGGCGACCGACCAACGTGAAGTTCGTGATGTTCCTGCGGGATCCGCGGGCAATCCTGACGTCGCAGCATGTCGATCGGCCCGGCGAGTTCTACGTGTCGGCAGAACGGTGGAAAGCGACGTACGCCTTCTGGCAGTGGGCACTGCAGTCGGATGATGTGACTGTTGTCCGCTACGAGGAGCTGGTCTCGACACCGCGGGTTGTCGAGCAGCGTCTGGCAGAGTTCGCTGGCTGGAAGTGTGTGCGTCCGTTTGAAGACTTCCATCAATCGGTTCCCAGCGGGTTCGACGCGGGAGCGTTGAACGGCATTCGTCGTCTCGATGCTGCCAACACTGAACGCTGGAAGCAGTCGAAGTATCGCGAGCGAATTGAGTCGCTGCTGCGGTCAGAGTTTCCTGACCTGCCCGCGCGTCTGATTGAGCTTGGCTATGAAACCGACGATGCGTGGGTGCATTTGTACGCCACGCCGCCGCGGACGTTCGTCGAAGTGAGCGCGCCGCGCAGAGAGGCGGCCTGAGTTCTGTCGACTTCGCAGCGCTCTCCCGCTGACAGTCGGAGAATCCGATGGTCAGCTGCCAGGTGACGCTGGTTCGTCGAGGCCATGCGAGCGCAGCTTCTGACGCAGTGTCGCGCGGTGCAGGCCGAGGAGGCGGGCCGCGGCGGCTCGGTTGCCGTGGCAGTGTTTGAGCGCTGCCGTCAGCAGAGTGGGCTCGACGCTCTGCAGGAAGTCGTCATAGAGCGACGCTTCGCCGCCATCGCCGTCGAACTGGCTGAGCTGATCCGCGATCCAGCGCGACGTTTCACGCAGCAGAGGTTCGGTCGTTGAGACATCTCGACCGCCGGCAGTGACTTCAGGAGCCGGCAGGTCGGTCGGCTCGATGGTCGCGCTGCCGGTCATCAGCGCCGCGTGCTCGACCGTGTTGCGAAGTTCTCTGACGTTGCCCGGCCAGGATCGCGCGGCGAGTTCGCAGAGTGCTGCGGGCGAGAACTCTTTTGTCGCGCTGCCGGCGGTTGCTCGCTGCAGAAAGTGGCGAGCAAGTTCCGGGATGTCCTCACCGCGCGCCCGCAGTGGCGGCAGGTCGATTGAAACGACTCCCAGGCGGAAGAACAGATCCTCGCGAAACGCGCCGGATTCGATCAGCGGTCCGAGTTCGCGGCTGGTGACGGCGACGACGCGAACGTCGACGATCTTTGTCGAGCTGGCGCCGACGGGCAGAATCTCCTGCCGTTCAATCGCCCGCAGCAGCTTGATCTGCACTGGCAGCGGAACATCGCCGATTTCGTCGAGCAGCAGCGTGCCGCCGGACGCGCGTTCGAACAGGCCTTTGCGGGCGGACGTCGTGGCCGGAGAGACACCGCGGGCGAACCCGAACAGCTCGACTTCAAGGTTTGCCTCGCTCATTGCCGCCAGGTTGACCGGCACAAAGGGAGCACTGTTTCGCGGGCTGTGGCGATGAATCGCTCGCGCGACGAGTTCCTTGCCGGTACCGCTTTCGCCCGTGATCAGGACGGGAACGTCGCTGCGTGCAACCAGCGCCACCTGTTTGAAAATCCGCTGCATTGCGGGCGAGCTGCCAATGATCGGCTCGTCGTCCTCTGGCTCAAGTTCTTCTGATTCGGCATGCGGATCCGTTTCGCCGGAAGTCGCCGCACTGCTCAGGGCTCGGCCAACGAGCGTCGCGGCCTCATCAAGATCGAAGGGCTTGGTCAGATAATCGAACGCGCCGGCTTCAACCGCGCGAACGGCCGTTTCGAGATTCCCGAACGCCGTCATCACGATGATCGGGACGTCGCCGCAGCGAGACTTCAGGTCAGCCATGGCCGAAATGCCGTCGATGCCTGGCAGTCGAACATCAAGCAGCACGGCGTTCGGCGCGAACGGTCCGGCAGTCTTCAACGCCTCCTCGGCCGACGATGCGACCGAGACCTCGTGCCCGCCGTCGCGCAGCAGTTCGCCGAGGCTCCAGGCAATCGCGGGCTCGTCGTCGACAATCAGAATGCGACTCATGAAGTTCTGCCGGAATCGGGAAGTAGAAACTGGAATACCGTACGCTCGTGTTGACGAGACCAGGTCAGATTGCCGCCGAGATCCTGAGCGACCTGTCGAGCCAGTGCCAGGCCGAGCCCCACGCCCTCCGATTTTGACGTAACAAACGGCTCGAACAGCGACGAGGCCACATCCGAGGATGGGCCGGGGCCGTTGTCGCTGACGGTGACACAGTGGCCGGCTTCGGTCGAGCGAACGTCGAGCCACACGCAGCCTGCCGAGCCGGCGGCCTCAATCGCGTTCAGCAGCAGATTCATGATGGCCGCCCGGACCCGCTCCGCATCGGTAACGGTGCTTTCCGCATTGATGTCCGAGCTGATGCTGAGTTCAACACGGGCATGCTCGGCGTGCGGTCGGATGAGCTGCTCGATTTCCGTAACCAGATCCGGCAGGCGAACAGCCGCTGCGTTCGGAGACTCCTGCCGGCTCAGTGAGAGCAGCCGCTGAATCTGATCCTCGGTCAGAGCAAGCTGCCGCAGCGCGACGGCAAGACTTTCATCGGATTCCGACACGGCAAGTGAGCAGCGCTTCTGATGAAGCTGCACGGCGAGCCGAGCACCCGTCACTGCGTTGCGAAGCTGATGTGCGAGACCTCCCGCCAGCTGGCCGAGAAGCCGGACGCGTTCGGTGTGCTGCACGGTCTGCCGCAAGCGATCGAGTTCTGCGGCCAACTGCGAGGCAGAGACAACCAGATCGTCGAGTTCATCGCGCGGAGCGTTTGGGGCCTCGCTGTCCGGCAAATCGCCAGCGGCGATGGCCGCCAGCAGTTGCTGCACCGTCTGAACGCGACGGCTGATGCTCCGAGCCAGCAACGTCGAAATGCCAATCACGGCGACCATCGTGACACCACCAACGACCAGTGGCGGCCACAAAGCGGACTGTCTGGCCGCTCGCCAGTCAGCTTCGGGATACAGCACAATGACGGTGTCGACGTTCTCTGGTCCGCGGACACGAACGCGCGTCACAAGAAACAGCGTCGGCTGCAGATCAATGACCGGCAGATCGGAAAGCGACTGCTCGGGCTCCGGCGGACGCGGCGGTAGCGCGATGAACTGAGAGCGAACTGCAGCCGGCAGGTCTTCCGGCAGCGTGCTGGCCGACACGCGATCGCTGCGATCAAACGCGACGAATTCTGCGCCGGACAGCCCCTGCATCTGCATGAGAACCGACTCTGTGAATGGAACGGTCAGTCGGCCGAGCGTCTCCGCCACTCCGCGAATCTGCGCGAGCGTCCGCACTTCCGCCTGCCTCACCGCCAGCCAGGACGATGTCACTGCGATGCCCGACACGGCGAGCACAACCGTCACCGAGAACGGCAGCAGAATCTGAGCCTGGATCGAACGTCGCACAGCGTTACAGCCTGCCTCGAAAGATAACGATCAACGATTCGGAAGCGGGAATCGCCAACGATAGCCGTCGGTCAACGATCCCGCACGCAGGTCGCTGGCGATCAGCTCGCCGCGCTCGGAGGATCGATCGCCGTTCAGTCGATCCCGATTTGCCATCAAGGCGGCATCCAGAATCGATGGTCCGCGTGCCAGCGTCGCGTTGAGGTCAGGGTTTGTTGACGGGACGTTGAGGCGTAGACTGGTTCGGTTGTTTCAGAAAGTGCCCATCCATTCCCGAGGGGAATTTCGTCAATGAGCCAGTCCCGTCCCAATCGACGTCAGATTCTGAAGGCTGCCGGCGTCTCGCTCACGTTGCCCGCTCTGGAGTGCTTCGCCGAACCGGAACGGTCCAATTCGGCGAAGGCGCGAAACATCGTCTGCATCGGAACGTACCTCGGTTTTCACCAGGCGTCGTTCTTTCCGAAGCAGGCCGGCCGCGACTACGAGCTGTCAACGCTGCTTGAGCCCGTCGCCGAACACCGGAACGACTTCACGGTGTTCTCGGGGCTCGATCACCGCGCTGCGAATGGGCATGGAGCGTGGAACAACTTTCTGTGCGGTCAGGAACCCAACGCGTACTCGCTCGACCAGATGATCGCCGACCGGATTGGCCAGCAGTCGCGCTACCCGTCAATTCAACTGAGTGCCGGCAAGGCCAGCCGCACAATGAGTCACACGAGGCACGGAGTAGCTCTGCCGATGGTTCAACGACCATCGGTCCTGTACAGCAAGCTCTTCGCGTCGGCAGAAGACCGGGCTCGGAACGAGTATCTGCTGCGGTCTGGACGCAGTGCTCTGGATGCGGTCCTTGAGGATGCGCAGCGACTGCAGAAGTCCGTCTCGGCCAGGGACAAGGCCAAACTCGGGGAATACTTCGAGTCGTTGCGTGAAGTCGAGAAACGCATGACGCGACAGATTGCCGCGGTTGACGATCCGATTCCAGAAACCAGTTACCGGCTGCCCGACTACGACCCGGTCGCTCCCACGCTGCAGCTGGAGGCGGAAACGCTGATGTACGACCTCATGGCGCTCGCACTGGAAACCGATTCCACTCGAGTCATCACGATGTTTATCGGCGGCCTGGGGCAGGTCTTTACGATCAACGGCGAAACGCTGCAGGCTGGCTACCACGCTCTGTCGCACCACGGCAACGATCCGGATGCGATCGCAGATTTGGTCAAAGTCGAAACCGAGCACCTGCGCTGCTTCAACGGTTTCCTGACGCAGTTGAAGTCGAAGACCGATGCCCATGGGCGACCGTTGCTCGACAGCACGATCGTCGTGCTGGGAACGGGCATGGGCGATGCCAGCCGGCACGCGAACTCGAACCTGCCGACGCTCGTAGCCGGCGGCGGATTCGACCATGGCCAACACGTCGCGATCGACCGTCAGTCAAAGAACGCCCCACTGCTGGGCGATCTTTACATCACGCTGATGCAACAGCTGGGGCTCGAAGCGAATCAGTTCTCTAACGCGAACCGCAATCTGAATCATCTGTTTGGTTAAGAGCGTTCTGGAATCATCTGTCGTCGTGGAACTCGCCACAATTCACCGCTCGGCCCCAGAATTCACCGCTCGGCCACTGAAGACGGGCTTCTGGCGAAGTCCACTCCGAAATTGAGGTGGGACTTCCGGCGAAGTCCACTACGGAATGGCTGAATCTCAAACAGAGGCAGGACGATGCGGACCGCTCTTTGCACACTGATTCTGATGGTCCCGACGCTTGCCGTTGCCGCAGACAGGTTACCCGAGGATCAGCTCAGGCTGCTTCGCGCGAACTGCGTCGACTGTCACGGCACGGAGACTCAGGAAGCAGGGATCAATCTCGATGTCACCGCAGTCGACTGGAATGACGAAAGCAATCTGCTTCTGTGGGAGCGGGTGCTGAACGCTTTGCAGGCTGGTGAGATGCCGCCGAAAGACGCCAGCGAACTCGCGGATGCCGACCGGGACGCACTGACCGACTGGATCGAGCAGACGCTCGTCAGAAACACGCCGATCGGAGGCACACTGCCACGGCGGCTCAATCGGGTCGAATACCAGGCAACCATCGAGTCTCTGTTCGGCCTGAAGAACTTCTCGCTGCCGGACGGCTTTCCGGTCGATCGCGAACATCATGGATTCGACAACCTGGGCGACGGACTTGTGCTTTCGCCGCCTCTGCTGGATGCCTATGCCGAAACGGCTCGGCGTGTCGCTGACGAGATCTATCCGCCGCCAAAGTCCGCGCCTGAGGCGACGCTGCATCGAGCCGGGCCGCAGGATCTCGTCATCAGTTATTCGTCGTCGAAGGTCGTGGGCGATGCGATGCGTCTGGGAATGAAATGCGATCCCATCATGCGCAGCTGCACCTGGCCGAGTCGCATCGAAGCACCGACGTCGGGTGTCTACACCGTGACCGTTGAGTTGTCAGCGTTTCGGTCGCCTGCAGACGATGGTCCGCTGATTGCGAAGGTCCTCGCCCGCGATGTTGCCAGCAGCGATAGTGTCGCGCATCGGTCGTTGCGCGTGCTGCAGGAGATTGAAGTTACCAGCGAGTCGCCCGAGGTGTTCGAGTTTGAGGCGACACTTTACTCCGGCCAGACGCTGGTTCTGCACTGGGCGAATGCGACGCTCGACAGCGATCGCAACGACAAGGCCGAATTGCAGGACTTCTTCCGCCGCAAGGGCGAGGCAAATCCGCGGTATCTCGCTGCCTGGCACGCGATGCTCAACGGAGAAAGCGGCCAGGGGTTTCGAGGCGGAATCGGCTGGGAACGAGTGAAGGCGCAGCTGGCTCGCGACGATCTGCCTGCCATCTCTGAGAAACAGAAGGCAGCGCTGCTGAAGAAGATCGCGGGAAACCCCGTGCTCTATGCCGAGACCGTTGTCTTTGACGTTTTTGAGAACGGACCAGCCCTTGAGGTCCACGGCCTCACGCTCAACGGGCCTCACCGGATTGTTGATGGTCCGGAAGATGTCGAACGTCAGCGTTTGCGGAAACTGTTCGTCGGCGGCGAGTCGCAACCTGAGGAAGTCATCCGGCGATTTCTCACAAAGGCGTTTCGTCGCCCCGCTGATGATGCCACTGTAGAACTCTGGTTGCGGGTCTATGAGCAGCATCTTTCTGCCGGCCACACGGCCGACGAGGCGATGCATCTGGTGATTCGCAACGTGCTGATCTCGCCGCGGTTTCTGTATCGATGCCTGCAGGACGGCCCGCTCGACGATTACGACCTGGCGACTCGCCTGGCGTTCTTCCTCACGGGGCGGCCACCTGACGACCGGGTTCTGCAGAAGGTCGGCAAGCTCTCCGACCCGGATGTGCTGAGGTCGCAGGCAACGCGACTCCTGCCGAACAAGGCCAGTGCTCCGTTCATTGCCAACTTCACCGGGCAATGGCTGGATACGCGCCTGCTGCCCGACATCATGCCGGACCAGGAATTCGGCTTTCTGCCCGGCGACGAACAGAGTGCGCGGGCTGAGGTTGAGTACTTCTTTCATGAAATGCTTGCCGAGAACCGGCCCATGACGGACTTCATCGATCCTGACTTCACCTGGACCTCAGCGCGGCTGGCAAAGAATGTCTATCAGTTGAAAACCGGATTCGACAAGAAGAAGGCGAACGCGATTCACCGGGTCTCGTTGCCGCGCGGAGGCCGTCACGGAGGCGTACTGGGCCAGGCGGCCGTCATGATGGCGACGGCCAACGGCGTTGATACTCAGCCGGTTGTGCGTGGCGTGTGGGTGCTGGAGAACATTCTGGGCACGCCGCCCCCGCCTCCGCCCAAAGCCGTGCCGCCGATCACTCCCGACACCGCGGGCGCGAAGACGCCGCGCGAACTGCTGACGCTGCATACCTCAGAACCGACCTGTGCCGGCTGTCATCGAAAGATTGATCCGGTGGGCTTCGTGCTTGAGAACTTCGACCCGGTCGGTCGCTGGCGAGACAAGTGGCCCGGCATTGACCAGCCGATCAACGCGGGCACCCGACTGCCGGACGGAACAGAACTTCGTG
>Ga0070726_10000854_pt1 | contig 34001 bp, 1 predicted proteins | sample tdAd471_FD_67275 | JGI IMG/M metagenome (GOLD analysis project Ga0070726, IMG submission 67275) | Marine sediment microbial communities from the Atlantic coast under amendment with organic carbon and nitrate - tdAd47.1 | ecosystem: Environmental > Aquatic > Marine > Coastal > Sediment | place...
TCAAGTCGAACATCGGGCATCTCGAAGCGGCGGCGGGAATCGCGGGTCTCATCAAAGCGACGCTGGCTCTGCAGCACGGCATGCTGCCGGCGACTCTGCACTTTCAGCGTCCCAATCCGGAGATTCCCTGGCAACGTCTGGCTGTGCAGGTCGCCGTCGAACCGCAGAGTCTCGTGGCACGCTCGCAACTTGCCGCGGCAGGCGTCAGCAGCTTCGGCTACTCCGGCACGAACGCACATGTTGTCCTGCAGGCTGCAGACGTTCTCGTCGGAGATGATGCGGCGACCGGGTCCCGAAACGCACGACTCGGCGGTCGACCGCTCTACGCTTTTCAGCGTCAGCGGTACTGGTTCGAAGCAGCATCGCGAGCGAGCGTGGCCACCGCGGCGTACCGGGTCGAATGGAAACCTGCTGCCGTGTTTCGCGCCGGTGCCGCAGGGCCGCCGCCGGGAGCCAGTTTGGCGCAGGCCAATCGCGAGGCGTGCCAGGGGGCGCTGCAGGTGCTGGCTCGTCTCGGCATCGAACCGTGCGACGATGATTCAACCCTTGAGGCAACGTTCGATCGTTGTGGCATCGCGGTATCGCACCGGCAACTCTGGCGACGTCTGCATCGGCTGGCTTTGCTCCACGACCACAGCGCTCCGACGGTTTGCGTGCCGGCTGCGACGCTCGACATTGTTCGTCGTTGCGGATCAGCAATGCCCGACGTGTTGCGCGGCGCCCCGGCTCTCGACCTGCTGTTTCCAGCCGACGGAGAAGTCGGAGCGGCTGAAATCTATCGCGAAACGGCGGCCAGCCATGTTCTCGCGAGTAAGCTCCGCGACGTTGTGGGCCGTCGAACGAGTGACACGGAACTCAGCGGAGTCGCGAAGTTCGCGCAGAGTTTCGGCGAGTTACGACTTCTCGAGATCGGAGCCGGAACGGGAGCAACGACTGAATCGCTGCTGAAAGCGCTCGCCGATCAAAAGTTCGAGTACACGTTCACGGACGTGTCTCCGGCCTTTGCAACGTACGCAGAGAAGCTGGCCGCGGAGCTGGGGAACCTCAACTTCGCCACGCTCGACATCGAACACGAACCGGTTGCGCAGGGGTTCGCAGAGCACTCCTGCGATGTCATTGTCGCCGCGAACGTTCTGCACGCGACGCGCGACATTCGAAGCACGCTCGCCCATGTGCGGTCTCTGTTGAAAGACGACGGAACGCTGCTGCTGATTGAGCACACCGTGCCGCACCCGTGGCTCGATTTCACGTTCGGGATGCTCGACGGCTGGTGGCGGTTTGAAGATGACGTCCGCAGCGACTCAGCATTGGTGCCCATCGACCGCTGGCCTTCGTTGCTGACGGAAGCCGGGTTCTCGACCGTCGACGTGACGGATCCGGTTGGCGATGGCCAGGTCGCCATCGCTGCCGTTGCTGCTGCTCCTGCTGCGACCCCGCGAGACGAAGAGCGTTCGCAGTGGCGAGTGATCGGCGGTCCGGCGGCCGACCAACTGGCGGGGATTCTCCGAGCGCGAGGCCAGCAGGCGGAGTCCATTCACGACGTCAAGGCTTTTGAGTTCAGCGGAGAGCAGTCGTCAGACACTTCCTCTGCTGGACGGACTTCCGGGCCGTCGCCGCTATACAACGGACTGGAAGTCCGTCCTGAGGGAAGAGCGGCACTGCTCAGCCGCCCGATGAACGTTGTTGACGTCCGCCCGCTCGAAGCGGTCTCTGCTCCGGACGATCTCGAAGCGAGCGAGAAACTGTTGCTCCAAAGTCTGGAACTGCAGCAGCGGGTCTTGCGCAGCAACGCTCGACTGCACCTCGTCACCAGGAACGCTCAACGAGTGGAAGTTGACGACGATGTGCACCCTGGTCAGTCGGCGTTGTGGGGCCTGGCAAGGGTGATGGCGGTCGAGCGTCCCGAAGCTTTCGGCGCGATCTCTGATCTGAGCACGACGGACGATCTGGAAGTCCTCGCCACGTCGTTGCTGCTGAACGATGGTGAGGAGCAGTTTGCCATTCGGGATGGCGTGTGCCATGTCGCTCGACTTGTTCCGGACGAATCCGGCAGTCAGGTACGGATCACGGAGTTTGATCCGGAAGCGAGCTGTCTGATCGTCGGTGGGCTCGGCACGCTTGGCCGCGAGGTCGCGAGCTGGCTCGTCGATCACGGTGCTCGACACCTCGTTCTGACGTCGCGTACGCCGCTGGGCGACGAACCGTCTTCAGGTTCGTCATCGGCTGAGAGCACACTCACAAGAGAAGAGTATGTTCGCAGGCTCCGGCAACGCGGTGTCACCGTCGAGCCTGTCGTCGCCGACGTGTCGGTCAGGTCCGATGTCGAGTCACTGTTCTGCCAGCTGGCGGGATGGCCTCGGCTGGCCGGCGTGATCCATGTGGCGGGAGAATTGCAGACGTGCCCGTTGGCCGGGCTTTCGAGCGATCAGCTGCGGGAACAGCTGGCGCCAAAGCTTCACGGAGCGTGGTATCTGCACGAGGCGACTCGTGACCGCGACCTCGATCTCTTCGTCTGTTTCTCGAGTGCCGCCAGCGTCTGGGGCGCCGCCGGGCAGGCTGGTTATGCCGCGGCGAATGCAGCGCTCGACGGGCTGTGTCAGCATCGACGAAAGCTCGGGCTGGCGGGGACGAGTCTCAACTGGGGGCTGTGGTCGGCTGGCGGCACGGCAGATCAGCAGCGGGATCACATTGAGGCCAGCGGTCTGCTGCCGATGCCGACTGCGGACGCGCTCAGATTTCTGCAGGCGGCGGTCGCCGGCACCGCAGCTCAGCAGACAGTCACTCGTACGGACTGGGGGACGTTTCTCCCACAGTTTAACGCTCGCCGGACGCATCATCTGCTCGATGAACTGGTCGTCGCGAGTTCCGACGGGTCGGCGGATGCCGGACGTGGTTCCGAGCAGAACCGGGCTGCGGCATCTGCATCGCCCTTCGACGAGAGCGGACGAGGCGGGATGGACGCGGTTGCCGCTCGTGAATCCGTCGTCCGGTTCAGCATCGGCGAACTGCGTGCTTTCGTGCGTGATTGCGTCGCGAAGGTGACTCGGCTTGATCCCGATGCCATCCCGGACGATGCCGGGCTGTTCAGTCTTGGAATGGATTCGATGATGGCTGTCGAAGTGCGACGCCGTCTCGTTCAGCGGTTTCAGGTTGCACTTCCGGCGACGCTGGTTATCGACGCTCCGAATGTGAACGCGATCGTTGACCGGGTTCAGCGGGAGATCGCCGCGGTCGGCGGTACGACGCAGGAAACCGATACGCCTCGTGCTGACGATCTGGCGAACCCTGGCGTGAGCCAGCGATTGAGCCGTGCGCCAGCAACGACTGACAGCGAGAATGTCGAACCGGCAGACCGTCGTCAGCCGTTCGGTCGCGAACCGATCGCGATTATCGGACTCGGGTGTCGGTTGCCTGGTGCGCGTTCTCCGGACGAACTCTGGCAGCTGCTGGCGGAACGTCGCTCGACGGTTTCCGCCATGCCGGAAGGGCGCTGGCCGTCGTTGACTGCTGGCGAAGGTCGGCATCTCGAACAGGCAGGCTGGCTGGACGATCTCGCCGGGTTCGATTCCGACTTCTTTCGCGTCAGTCCGCGCGAGGCTCGCACGATCGATCCTCAGCATCGGCTGCTGCTCGAAGTCGCCTGGGAGTCACTCGAAGATGCCGGCATTCGCGCTGACGAATTGCGGGGTTCCCGAACAGGCGTGTTCGTCGGCATCACGTCGACCGAGTATCGGTCGCTGGTTGCTGAGGCCGACGGCGGAGTGAGCCAGCTGGTCACTGGTGGTCCACTCAACGCGGCGGCTGGGCGAGTCAGTTTCTCGCTGGGGCTGCGCGGGCCGAGCCAGTCGATCGACACGGCCTGCAGCAGTTCCCTCGTCGCGATCCACAATGCCGTGCTGAGCCTGCAGGCGGGCGATTGTTCACTGGCACTGGCGGGTGGCGTTAACGCGTTGATCTCGCGGGAAACTTCGGCAGCGCTGGACGCAGCCGGCATCCTCAGCCGGCGCGGGACCTGTCACGCCTTTGACGCGTCCGCCGACGGCATCGCTCGCGCCGAGGGATGCGGCATCGTGGTTCTGAAGCGGCTGGCCGATGCCCTCCGCGACGGCGACCGGGTTGACGCGATCATTCGAGGCTGCGGTGTCAATCAGGACGGAGCATCCGCCGGGCTCACGGTTCCTAACGGTGACGCTCAGCGCGAACTGCTGGAGCGAGTTCTGGACGTGTCAGGCCTCGCGCCGCGGGACGTCGCTTATGTCGAAGCTCATGGAACCGGAACACCGCTCGGAGATCCCGTTGAGGCGCGTTCGCTGGCTGCTGTTTACGGGGCTCAGCGAGGACCTGGCAGCCGACTGTTGATTGGATCGCTGAAGACGAATCTTGGCCATCTGGAGTCAGCGGCCGGCGTTGCTGGTCTGCTCAAAGTCGTGCTTGCAATGCGGCATGGAACGATCCCCGCTCAGCTGCATGGCGAGGTTCTCAATCCGGAGATCATCGCAGAGAGCCTGCCGCTGACCGTTGTCCGGGAAGCGACGCCGTGGCCGCAGAGTCGTCGGATCGCTGGTGTGAGCAGCTTTGGGGCGACGGGCACGAACGCGCATCTGCTGGTGGAAGCGCCCGCTGTTGCAGAGCAGGGGGGAGGGGCTGGTCCTCGCGGCGCCGCTTCAATGCCCGTTCGGCTGGTGTTGTCCGCAAAGTCGGCACGCGCACTCAGACAGCTGGCAGAACGATACGTCGAGTGGCTGATGTCTCATCCGGACGCAGACCTCGCCGCGTTCTGCAGCACAGTGAATTCCGGTCGGTGCCGCTTTGAGGTCGGCTGCGAGCTGCAATCTGCAAACCGGGAAGACCTGCTGAAGCAGCTGCGACAACTGGCGAACGAGACTGAGGTCACCGGCTTCGAGACTGCGGCAGCAACGGCAAGTTCGAACGATCGTCTGGGCGACGACCCAGCGGGCCAGCGGTCAGCGCCGATGTCGCTGCCGACCTATCCGTTTCAGCGCGAACGCTACTGGGTGACATCAATGCCGCCTCGGCAATCGGAACATGCCAGCTCGGCTCCGCTGTCGCGACCTGCTTTGGACGTTTCGGAAACTGAGGAGTCGCGCGTTCTCCCCGAAGTTTCCGACAGACCTCGCGTCACGTTGTCGCTTCTCGGCCAGGCGGACGAAACCACCAACGGCTGGAGCGGTCGCGAGTTGTCGGCGACTGAGTCGCGTGGTGAGCTGCGGATTGACTCGGTCGAATCCAAACGCTCAGCAGACGACAGAACCGTCGACAGCGACGCATCAGTGCGCGACGTTGATTCCGGAAACGAGAACGCGTCAGGCAACGCGGCGGAGACGGGCGGCATGATTGAGGTCATCCGTCAGTTGATCGCTGACACGCTCTATCTGGACATCGGGAGGGTTCAGGACGACCGCCCGTTCATCGATCTGGGACTCGACTCAATCCTCGGCGTTGAGTTCATCAAGGCGGTCAACCAGCGGTTCGGACTGCGTCTGAAGGCGACCGTCGTTTACGACCATTCGACGGTGTCGGCCTTCTCGCAGTTTTTAACAGAGCAGGGGGGCGGTTCGCGGGAACGTTGTCTCCCGAAAGCTTTCTCTGCCGATGCCGCTGTGCCCAGCGATGCCGGCCCGCCGAGCTTTGTTCCTCCGGCTGACCAGGCGGAGGATCGCCGTGGCCAACGAGAGGGTCGCGGTGAGCAGGCCGTGCCGCCTTTAATTGCCGTGATCGGTATGTCGTGCCGCTTTCCGGGGGCGCCGAACGTTGACAGTTTCTGGGAGAATCTGCGGAACGGCGTCGACAGTATCTGCGAAGTTCCCGCCGACCGCTGGGCGGGAACAGACTGGTTTCATCCCGACCCCAAACACCCCGGCACGGCGTCGTCACGGTCGGCGGGGCTGCTCGACGATGTGGACCTGTTCGACGCGGCGTTTTTCGGAATCGCTCCGAGCGAAGCGGCGCGGATGGATCCGCAGCAGCGGATTTTTCTCGAAGAATGCTGGCTGGCGATCGAGGCGTCCGGCATTGATCCGCGTTCTCTCAGCGGTGCAAAGTGCGGGGTCTTCGCCGGCGCTGGAGCGAGTGACTATCTCGACGCGACGGGAGCGGCTCGCGAACGGCACCGTCTGCAATTGACCGGGTCGCTGGCGTCGATGCTGCCCGCGCGGATCGCGTACCTGCTCGATCTGCGCGGGCCGGTTCTGGCGATCGACACCGCGTGCTCATCGTCGCTCGTCGCGATTCACGAGGCCTGCGAGAGCCTGCGGCACGGCGGTTGCGACCTCGCGCTGGCCGGCGGCGTTTCGCTGATGCACACGCCGGCGAGTCAGATTCTGACCAGTCAGTTCGCGATCACGTCGCCCAGCGGTCGGTGCGCGTCCTTCAGTGACGATGCCGACGGAGTCGCGTGGAGCGAAGGCTGCGGCGTTGTCGTGCTGAAACGGCTCGACGATGCTCTGGCGGATGGCGACCCGATTCATGCCGTGATTCGCGGTTCGGGCGTCAACTACGACGGTGCGACGAACGGCATGACGGCTCCGAGTGCCGACTCGCAGACCGATCTGCTGCGTGACATTTACGATCGGTTTGGGATTGATCCGCGTTCGATTACGGCGATCGAGGCTCACGGAACGGGCACGCTACTCGGCGATCCGATCGAGTTCGACGCGCTCCGACGCGTCTTTGCCGACCTTTCCAGTGACCGACCGTCCGTCGCACTGGGCTCGGTGAAAACGAACATCGGCCATGCGGCGATGGCAGCCGGAGTGGCCGGGTTCATCAAAAGCGTCCTCAGTCTGCAGCACCACGAGTTGCCACCGATGCTGCACTTCCGGGCCGCCAATCCGCACGTCGATCCAGGCGGCAGTCCGTTCTTCGTGAACACCACACTGACTTCCTGGGACGCTGACGAGCGGCGAACTGGTGTCAGCTCGTTCGGCATGTCCGGCACGAACGCGCACGTCGTTCTCGAAGAGGCTCCGGAACATGCCGGCAATCGACGTTCAGCGCGACCACGCACACAGTTCCCGCGCAAGCGATACTGGCTGGAGCCCCCTGCACCGGCACCGGCACCGGCACCGGCACCGGCACGTGCTGCTGAGCTGGCTGAGCCCCGTGTCCGAGCTGAGTGGTCGCTGCGTCTCTCACGGGACGATGCTCCCTGGCTGGCCGACCACTGCATTGGGGGCGAGGTCGTGGTGCCGGCGGCCGTGCTGATCGCTCATGCTCTGCAGCGAGTTCCGTCGGGACAGGTGGTCACCGAATTCTCCGTTGTGCGTCCGTTGCGCGTGCTTGAACGTGGCGACGTGGCCGTTCGTTGCCTTCGGGACGGTGGGACGGACGCGGGACGATTCGTCATTCGCAGTGCAGAAGGCGATGTTCACGCGAGGTTTTCTGTCGCTCCGATCGGCGACGTTCAGCAGCCCGTGCCACAGTTCCTGGACGACAACCTCCCGCTGCTGGACAGCGTCCGGCTGGCCGGGCTCGGGCCGTGCTTCGACGCGCTGACCAATGTCCGCGGTGATGATTCGCAGGTTGTCTCCGACGCCGTTGTGCCGCAGTCGCTGTTCAACGTCGTTGGGCCACTCGCAAGCTCGATCACGCTGCTGGATGTCGCGGCGCAGACCTGTGGTCTGTATCTGCGTCGCGAGGAGCCGAGCGGCGGATTGTTCCTGCCGTTCCGATACGGTCGGGTTTTTGTGGCAGATTCCCTGCCGATGGAGTTTCGTTGTGTAGCCCGGTGCGTGAAGGCGAGCGATGCCGAGCAGGTCGTGGCCGACGTCGACTTCTTTGATCGCGACGGCCAATGGCTGGGAGAGATCCAACAACTCACCTGCCGCCGGTCGCCAGTGACCGACGGCCAGACAGACACGAAGGCACGGTCGGATTCTCAGTTGCAGCGAACCGCGCACGAACGACCGACCGCTCGCCTGGAACCTCTGATTCGAAGTGACGAGTTGAACGCTGCCGCAGCACAGGTCGCTCGGCCTGCCGATCCTGCATTGGTGGCCTGGCTGCGCGTGCAGGTTCAGACGTTGCTGGAACTCGAAGAACCGCCGTCAAGTGATGCCGGCTTCTTCGACATGGGAATGGACTCGCTGACTGCGATCGATCTTGATGATCTCATTCGCGAACGGTTCGGTGCTGAGCTGTCGTGGCCCGCGACGCTGGTGTTTGACTTTCCAACAGTTCGGGCGCTTGCCGCGGAACTGCTCCGACTGGGAATCGCCTCGGCCGCGGATCGTTCGACAGGCTTGCCGCCAGTCGCTGACGTTGCTGTTCGGAATGCGAATCCTGTCGAGGCTGTTTCAAAGGTGAGCGACGATCGCAGCACGGCGCCCATTGGTTCTCGCGTGGTCCCAGGCAGTCGATTGGCACTCCGTCCCGACATCGGACTGACTGACAGTCGGGGCGGAGACCCAACCTGCCGAGAGGATGATTCGGGAACGTCTGCAGAAGAACCGTCCGGAGACCGCCACGGAATCGCGGTCGTCGGGATGGCCTGCCGGTTTCCAGGAGCGGACAGTCTCGGCGAGTTCTGGGAACTGCTCGCCAGCGGACGCGACGCGATCGCCGAGATCCCTGCTGGCCGCTGGCCCGAGGCCGTGTGGGATTCGACAGGCGATCCGGACCATGCGCTCCCGCCTCGGCACGTTGGCTTTCTTGAGGGACTCGACCTTTTCGACGCAGGGTTCTTCAGGATCACGCCGCGTGAAGCGTTGAGCCTTGATCCGCAGCAGCGACTTCTGCTGGAAGTGTCGTGGTCCGCGCTGGAGCACGCCGGGCTGGCTCCCTCAACGTTGCGTGGTTCGCGAACGGGCGTGTTCGTTGGGATCAGCACGAGTGACTATGAGCGACTCGTCGCGCAACAGGGGCGGCATGCGGTCGATGGTTTCTTTGGCACCGGGAGCACGCACAGCGCGACCGCCGGACGGTTGAGCCACTTTCTCGGCCTGCAGGGGCCGGCCATGGCGATCGACACGGCATGCAGCAGTTCGCTGGTGGCGGTTCATCAGGCCTGCCAGTCGCTGCGAAACGGAGAATGCGATCTGGCGATTGTCGGCGGAGTCAATGCGCTGATCCTGCCGGAACTGACGATTCAGGCCAGCCGTGCGGGAATGCTTTCTGCCGATGGTCGGTGCCGGACGTTCGACGAATCGGCGTCAGGTTATGGCCGAGGTGAGGGCTGCGGCGTCGTGATTCTGAAACGACAGAACGATGCCCGACGCGATCGTGACCGCATCCTCGCAACGGTGCTGGGGAGCGCCGTCAACCAGGATGGCGCCAGCAGCGGACTGACAGTGCCGCATGGCCCTTCGCAGCAGGCCGTCATCACAGCAGCTCTCAGGCAGGCCGCTGTCGAGCCGCGCGACGTGAGCTACCTCGAATGTCACGGAACGGGCACCAGTCTCGGCGACCCGATCGAAGTGAACGCGGCCGCCGCAGCACTCCGCCCGCGATCAGCGTCGGAGGCGCCTGCGCTGGAGCTTGGTTCGGTGAAGACGAACATTGGCCACCTCGAAGCCGCCAGTGGCATCGCCGGTCTGCTGAAGACCGTTCTCGCACTGCAGCACGGTCTGATCCCGCCACACCTGCATGTGGACGCGCCGAATCCACGCATCGACTGGGCGCATCTCCCGCTTCGAGTGGCCAGTTCTGCGACTGTCTGGAACTCACCAGGACGAATCGCCGGCGTGAGCAGTTTTGGATTCACGGGCACAAACTCTCATGTCGTTGTTGGTGAAGCGCGGCGTGAGGTTCCCGGAACGGTTTCGTCGACAGGGTTGCCGGACCTGCTGGTGCTGTCGGCCAGGTCGGAAGGAGCGCTGCGAGAACTCGCGATTCGTCACCGCGACAGCCTGACCAGTGGAACGGCGGCGCTGTCTCACATCTGTTTCACGGCGGCTGTCGGGCGAGACCATTTTCCGCATCGGCTGGCCGTGCTCGCGCGAACGGGCCCACAGATGGCCGACCTGCTCGACGCGTTTCTGGAAGGTCGTGCTGCGGCCAGTGTCTGGGCAGGCACGGCACCGGTCGACGGCGAGGCGTCGCTCCGCCATGCGGCGATGGAGATCGAAGCGACCGCGCATGAACGTTCGATTGATCGGTGCTCTGCGTTTGCCGAACTGTTCGTGGCCGGGCAAACGCTCGACTTCACTCGCCTGTACGATTGTGCGGAGCACCAGCGAGTGACCATCCCCGGCTATCCGTTTCAGAGAACTCGATTCTGGATCACCGACCTGCCTGCACCCGTCGGCACAGAACACTCGTCCGTTGTCGAATCTCCATTGCTCCGCGCTCTCGACACGGTGTCTGAACTGAACACAAACGTCGGGACTGATGATCTCGTCCGGCCACCGCGTCAGTTGATGGCGATCGATGGTCTCCCGCATTCAGAGACGCGATCCGAACGTGTGAGTCTTGAACCCGTCGAAGACGCGTCGACGTCGCCAGATGAAACGGCCGTCAACGAGACGCCACCGAGTCACGGGCGAACTTCCCACCGGCTCGAACCACACGAAGAATCTGGCCTGCCGATCGGCGAGGTCGCTGACGATCTGCTCGACCTGCTGGCCGCAGCGATGTTCGTCGACGCGGGCACGCTGAGTTGCGATCGACCCTTCACTGAACAGGGACTCGATTCGATCCTTGGCGTCGAGTTCATCAACGCTGTCAATCGGCGGTTTCAGTTGAAGCTCAAGACGACGGCGATCTATCGCTGGCCAACGGTCACCGCGCTGGCCGCCGAGATCGCCGGTCGTGACGAGCGGTCGGCGGCGTCGAGCCTGCCGACGGTGCTCGCGTCCCAGCCCACCGCAAACCGGTCCCCCGATCAGGACCCACCGGCCCGACAAGCGGACCAGCCGTCCGCTGAACGGAATGCTGAGGCCGATTCACACAGTGCGAACTCGAAGGACATGCCCGCGCCCATCGCGGTCATCGGAATGGCGTGTCGCTTTCCGGGGGCAGACGATGTCGACGGTTACTGGCGACTGCTGACTCGCGGTGAAGATGCCGTGAAGGCCGGGCCGCCCGCGCGTCCGTGGAGCGTTCGTCGGTCACCGGGAGGCTATCTGGACAACGTTGACTGCTTCGATGCGGCGTTCTTTTCGATCTCGCCGGCCGAGGCGGCTGCGCTGGATCCGCAGCAGCGGATCTTTCTGGAAGAGGCATACCACGCAATCGAGGACGCGCTCATTCGTCCGGAGCAGATCCGCGGATCGCGCTGTGGTGTCTTCGCGGGCGTGGCGGCGTCCGGCTACGAGCGTCTGGCGGAGCACGGGGAACTCGACCGTTTCGCGCTGACGGGATCGCTGCCGTCAATGCTGCCCGCACGCGTGGCGTACGCGATGAATCTTCGAGGGCCCGTCCTCGCGATCGATACGGCCTGTTCGTCGTCGCTGGTCGCGGTGCACGAAGCCTGCGCAGCGTTGCGGCGCGACGACTGTGATCTGGCCCTGGCAGGCGGCATCACCCTGCTGCTCAACGACGATGCGCAGGAACTCACCGCACAGTTTGAAATGAACTCGCCGACTGGCCGTTGCCGTCCCTTTGATGACGCGGCCGACGGTGTTGTGTGGAGCGAGGGTTGCGGCGTTGTGGTGCTCAAGCCGCTGGATCGTGCCATCGCCGACGGTGACCGCATTCATGCGGTGATTCGCGGAGCGGGCGTCAATCACGACGGAGCGTCAAACGGAATCACGGCTCCCAATGCGGACTCGCAGGCGGCCCTCATTTCACGAGTCACCACACGGGCGGGTGTCGATCCGGCGACGATCGGCTACGTGGAAGCTCATGGCACGGGAACTTCGCTGGGCGATCCGATCGAGCTGGAAGGTCTCGCGACGGTCTTTGGTTCACGTCCGACTGATGCTGGCCGCTGTGTCATTGGGTCGGTGAAGTCGAACATCGGCCACACGGCTCTGGCTGCCGGGGTCGCAGGGCTGATCAAGACCGTGCTGTGTTTGCGGGAGCGGACACTGGTTCCGACCCTGCATGTGGAGCGTCCGAACCGGCAGTTCGCGTTTGACGATTCCGCATTCGAAATCAGTCAGTCGACGCGATTCTGGGAACAGTCAGACAATGCTCCGCGGCGAGCGGCGGTCAGTTCGTTCGGCCTCTCCGGCACGAACGCGCATGTCGTTCTTGAAGAAGCTGGTGGGGAGCCGCGAACGATTGATCTCAACGAGCAGGCCGACTGGCAGGGCAACCTGGTGCTGCCGCTGTCCGCTCGCACGCCGGATGCTCTGCGTGAACTGGCGGGCCGCTATCGGAAACTGGTCGCCAACTCCGACGAAGCCCGGCTGGCGGACATCGCTTTCAGCGCCACGACCTGCCGGGCTCATCAGCGGGAACGCGTGGTGATCGAGTTCGCCTCAAAGGATGAGGTTCTGCTGCAGCTGTCCGCTGTTGAGGCCGGAAACCTGCAATCGACCGGGATGCTCAGCGAGGCAGGTCAGCGATTTCTGCAGAACGAGACGGCGGTCGTTGCTGAGCTGGAAGCTGAAGTGCGGCGGGTCGCTGGCCGACCGTTGCGGCGCGTCGCACTGCCCAACTACCCGTTTCAGCGAGAACGGCACTGGTTCTCAGGGACGAGTGTTCTGGCGGAGCCACAGCGGCATGCGGCTCGATCCAGCATTCCGATCGCGCAGCGCCGCATCAGCCTGGAGTCGTGGCCGTGGGTGATGGACCATCGCGTGTTCGACCGGACGATTGCTCCCGGAGCGCTGCTCGTCGCGCTGGCTGCCGATGCTGCGACCGGCCAGAGCGCATTGACTGCTCGGCGTGTGAGAGACTCTGTGTGGGGGCCGTCGAGCGCGCGGCAGGACGGCGAGGTCGCGGCAGCATTCAGACACTCGGTCGTGCTTTCCAATGTCGCTTTGCGAACGCCTCTCGAAGTGACAGCCGGGCACACTCGCGAACTGCGTCCTGACTTCGACGCGATGGACGCGGCGCGACTCTCCATTCAGTCACGGTTAGAACAATCCCGGTTCGATGGGCTGTCCGGCTGCAGTGACGACTGGGTTGAACACTGTCGCTGCAGGCTCGGCGAGCCACTCAGCGCGAAGCACGACAGCAGCGGCAGCGCGGCCCGCAACGGTGCCGGTTCGCTTGAGCCGGCTGACATTCGGATTCTCCAGACGCGACTGGCGGAACGATCCGCCGCGGACTGTTACGCGACGATTGAGTCGGTCGGCATTCATCTCGGTCCCGCCATGCGCGGGCTGCGGCGAGTCTGGTCGGCTGGTACAGAAGCGCTGGGAGAGATTCAGCTCCCCGCAATTGTCGAGTCTTCGCCTCACGCTGACGGCTTCCGAGTCGCTCATCCCGTGCTGCTGGATTCGTGTCTGCAGCTGGCGTCTGTCATGGTGCTCGACGCGAATCTGACGGACGCGTTTGTGCCGGTAAGCATTGACCGTGTTGAGTTTCTGGCTCCGCTACCGAATCGGTTTTTCTGCCGCCTGACGATGGATCGTCCGTTCGAATCTGACACGCAGACCTTGAGGGCCGATCTGGAACTGCTGACGATCGATGGTGTGCGTCTGGGGCAGCTCAGCGGTTTTGTTGCGCGGCGTGTCTCGCGGGACGCGTTCGTGCGGACGGACAGTTCGCCGGTGTTCGAGTCCGCCGCGACGCCCAATGTCGGCGATCTGCTGTACTTGATCGACTGGGTCGAGACTCCGAGACGTGTCCCGCTCGCGCTGACGCAAGTCGTTGAACAATCGGCTGACGATTCAAAGACTGACCGCAAGACCAAAGGCGAGTGGCTTACCAGGCTTTCGTGCGACTTCATCGAGCGGGCGTTTCGCGAGAGCGGCATCGTCCTCGAACCGGACACCGTGCTCACTGAAGCCGCCATTGCGAAACAGCTCGGCGTGCTTCCGCGGTTCGAGCGTCTGCTGACTCGACTGCTGGCGGTGCTCGTCGAGAACGACATCCTGCGTCGAACAGGCGACGGGTACCATCGGACCGTGACGTCAAACGCAGGTTCCGAGGTGGATTGCGGGAAGGATCAGCAGAGTCCGGAAGCCGAACTGCTGACGCGATGCGGAGCGCAGCTTGCCGACGTCCTGGCAGGCCGGGTCGACCCGCTGGGGCTGCTCTTTCCGAGCGAGGGGGTGAGTGCCGCTGACGTTTACCGTGCGTCGTCCGCCTTGCGGCAGATCAACGCTTCTGTTGGTGGGATCGTGCGAAGCCTCGTGCAGTCGGGGCGTCCTCCTGCTGAGACGAACGGCGCGGAGACGTCACGCGTTATTAACGTGCTGGAGGTCGGCGCCGGAACGGGCGCGACGACGGCCGCAGTCCTCGACGCGCTCAGCGGGATGGCAGCGATGAGTCACGTCTCGCTGCGGTACGCCTTCAGCGATGTCGGTCCGGCATTTCTGGAGCATGCCGAACGGAACCTCGCTGAGGTGGCGCCGTCGTGGGTCCAGTTCGACGTCATACCGCTTGATCTCGATCGACCGTTCGATCAGCAGGCGTTTCAGGACGGTGAGTTTGACGTTGTGATCGCGGCGAACGTTCTGCACGCGACCCGTGATCTGCCGGCAGCGCTGCAGCGACTTCACGAAGTGCTGACGCCGGGCGGGATGCTGATCATCGCTGAGGCAATCGGTCGGCACGCTCATGCGGACCTGACGTTTGGGCTGCTCGACGGCTGGTGGCATTTCGAGGACTCGATTCGCGCGGACTACCCGCTGCTCGCACCCGGCCAGTGGCTCGATGTTTTGCGGCAAGCTCGGTTTGAACCGTCACCCCTGACCGCTGAGTCGGACCGCTGCCTGGTCGTTGATGGCGAGCAGGCCGTCATCGCCGCGCGCTCCCTGCCTGCCGCGTCAAGTTCGCACTGGCTGATTGTCGCACACCGGCGCGATGTGGCGGAAACGCTCGCCGCCTTGCTCGCAGACTCCGCCGCCGCTGTTGAGGTTGTCGCTGCCGAGCAGTTTCGAACCGAAGCTCCGGAGCAGGCGATCGGTGAGGAATTCACAGGAATTGTCTACCTCGCCGATTTCCAGACAGCGGCGGATGGCGAGCCTGGTGAGGCGGTCGAAGGCCAGCTCGAAGAGCGTCTTCAAACCCAGGGGACGTGTCTTCTCGGACTCGTTCGCCGACTGGCCCGGCAGCGTCCGACGTTATCCGACGGGGTCTGGCTGGTGACCGAGCAGGCCGTTGCGACCGGCTCGGTCGAGCGTGTCAGTCTTGACCAGAGTCCGTTGTGGGGTCTGATGGCCGGCCTGGCGACGGAGCGTCCCGAGTTGAGAACGTTTCGTGTTGATCTCGACGACTTTGGCAGTCAGGCCGGCAGCCTGGCAACGGAACTCAATCGCCCGTCGTCCGAGGACACGATTGCCTGGCGACAGGAAGCGCGGCTGGTTCCAGGGCTGCGATCCGGCAACGACCCGGCCGAGGGTGGAGGCATCTCAATCCGCAGCGGCGTGACGTATCTGATCACTGGCGGGACGGGAGGACTCGGCCTCGAAACTGCGAGCTGGCTGGCGGATCGCGGGGCCACTTCGATCGTGCTCGTGGGGCGTCGGCCGCCGAACGCTGCTGCTCAACAAGCGATTGAGTCGCTCTCCCGTGGCACGGTGCAGGTGCGGTTTCTCGCTGCGGATGTGTCCTGCGAAGGTGACGTGCAACGTGTGCTGGAGGAGATTCGCGATTCGGAGCAGCCGCTCGCAGGTGTCCTTCACGCGGCCGGAACACTCGACGATGCGGCCATTGATGTTCTGGGATGGTCGCAGTGTGAAACCGTGTTCGCTCCCAAGATTCAGGGAGCCTGGCATCTTCATCGCCTGACGCGGGACGAGCCGCTTGAACTGTTCGTTCTTTATTCAAGTACGGCAGCGGTTCTGGGAAGTCACGGGCAGGCCAACCATGCGGCGGCGAACCAGTTTCTCGATCAGCTCGCGCATCATCGACGAGCCCTCGGCCTGCCGGGCATCAGCATCAACTGGGGGCCGTGGTCGCGTGTTGGCGAAGCCGCGCGGCGTGCTGACGATGTTGGGCCGAGGATGCGGGAACTGGGTTTCCGCTGGCTGAGTCCGCAGGCAGGAATGGCCTGCCTGGAACGGGTGCTCGATGCGAATGCCGTGCAAGCAGTGGCGGTCGACATCGACTGGCGCCGATTCGTGACTGCGACGGCGACGCGGTCCTTGCTGAGGAATCTGTCAGGTGGTGCGACTGTCGAGGTGAGCGCCGCCGCGAGCGATGAAACAAACCGCGACGAGGTAGCAGCCTTCATCGCTGCCGAGGCAGCTGCCCTGCTGCGAATGCGGACGGCCCCGGCGGGAAGTGACAGCTTCTTTGATCTTGGGATGGATTCCCTGATGGCCGTCGAGCTGAGGAATCGTCTCAACTTGAAGTACGCGCCCGATCCGCCGCTGACTTCGACTGCCGTCTTTGATCATCCGACGCCTCAGAAACTGGCCGGGCTGGTCACAAACCGCATGTGCGAGTCGCAGCACGACGCGCTGTCAGCGCGAGCCGTTTCGGCCTGCTCGGTCGAACCTGCCGACGGACAGAGCGACGCGATTGCCATTGTCGGAATGTCGTGCCGGTTCCCAGAGGCCGGTTCGCTCGACGAGTTTGCCGCATTGCTGTTCGGCGGGCGCGATGCCATTTCGCGAGTGCCTCCCAGTCGTTGGGATGCCGAGGCAGTTATCGCGGCGACCGGTGCCGAGGCGACGGCTTCTGGCGGATGGGTCGTCGGCGCTGAGCTGTTTGACGCGGAGTTCTTCGGGATCTCGCCGCGTGAAGCGCTGCGCATGGATCCGCAGCAACGGATCACGCTGGAGTGCGTCTGGGAGGCGATCGAGCACGCGGGCGTTGCGGCGGGCGAGCTGGCCGGCAGCCAGACGGCGGTGTTTCTCGGCGTTTCGGAAGCCGATTATGGTCGGCGAGTGATGGCGTCGCCGGGCGACGTCGACTTCTATGCGGGCACGGGAACGAGTGCGTCGTTTGTCGCGGGTCGAGTGTCACACACGCTGGGGCTCAGCGGCCCGAGCCACGTTGTCGATACGGTGTGCAGTTCATCGCTCGTCGCTTTGCATCAGGCCTGCCAGAGCCTGCGGTTTCGAGAAGCGGACATGGCGATCGCGGGCGGCGTCCATCTCATGCTCTCGCCGGACGGCTCCGTCGCGTTGCAGAAAACGGGAGCCCTGTCGCCGGACGGTCGTTGTCGCACGTTTGACGCAGCCGCCAACGGGTTCGGGCGGGCGGAAGGATGTGGCATTGTGATTCTCAAGCGGCTGGCCGATGCCGAACGCGATGGCGATGACGTTCTGGCTGTCGTTCGCGGTTCGGCGGTCAATCACGATGGAGCGTCCGGTGGCCTGACCATTCCCAGCGGGCCGGCTCAGCAGCGGGTCATCCAGGCGGCTCTGCAGCGGGCTGGTGTTGCCCCCCGCGATGTGGATTATCTGGAAGCGCACGGGACTGCGACGAGCCTCGGGGATCCGATCGAACTGCATGCCGCCGCCGAAGTACTGGGGACGGATCGCGACGAGCCGCTGCTGGTCGGGTCGGTCAAAGCGAGCATCGGTCACGCCGAGGCTGCTGCGGGGATTGCCGGCGTGATCAAAGTCGTGCTGGCGATGCAGGCGCGCCGACTGCCGCCGCAGTTGCATTTCATGACGCCCAACCCACACATCGATTGGGCTCGCCTGCCGGTGCGAGTTGTCGACCGGGTTCGGCCCTGGCCCCGCGAGCAGATGACAGCCGGTGTCAGCAGTTTCGGACTGTCGGGCACGAACGCCCATGTCGTGCTTGCCGGACCTTTGCGAGAGGCTGGTCCGCGTCGTCAGAAAGGCAGCTCGCCACATGCCAGCGTGCTGATGCTGTCCGCGCGGAACGAGGCGGCCTTGCGACAGATGGTGGCGCGTTTTGCGTCATGGCTTGCCAGGCATCCGGACGTGTCGCTGGCTGATGTGTGCGGGACCGCTGCGAGACGATCGCTGTACTCGTGCCGGCTGGCTGTTGTCGCTGATTCTGTGGAACCACTGCAGCAGGAACTCGCGCGACTGGCCGAGACCGCCCGCGGAGGAGAACTCGTTGTCGCCGGGAAGACGCCGATCGAAGAAACGCTCCGGCAGGCAGCGACCGAGTTTGTCTCCGGTCGCTCGACAGAACTGAGCACGCTCCTGGGGAACATGCCTCATCGGCGGGTTCACCTGCCGACTTATCCGTTTCAGCGAACCCGCTACTGGATTGATCCGCCGGGAACGTCGCCTTCTTCCGTGTGCAGTGAGCAGGTTGCGGCTGACGGCGATCCGGAGGTTGAGAGCGCGTATTGCCGAACGCTCGAACGTGATGCTGCATCGCTGTTCGACCGCGGTTCGCTCGTTGAGTTGATCTGCGATCAGGTGCAGGCAGCGCTGGAGTTGTCGTCGCGACCGTCGACGACGGCACTGCTGACCGACCTGGGAGTCGATTCGATGGTCGCTGTCGAGTTGCAGGAACGACTTCGTCAGCGTGTGGATTCCGATATGGAGCTTCCCGCGACGGTCGCGCTCGAATTTCCGACAATCGAGCGTCTGGCTGACGCGCTCCACGCGACGCTGCGGAAGCAGTCATCGGATGGCAGAAACACTCGATCGACCAGCTGTGATCGATCTGATGCTGCGGCGGAAGATGCGCATGACGATCTCGATGGGCTGTCGGACGAGGAGATTGCGGCCCGGCTGGACGACGAAATCAACGCGGTGCTGGGAGAGCAGTCATGAGCGAAAGTCGGCGACTGCGACAGGCACTGACGGCGATCCGCGCGCTGCGGGAACGCAACGCCGAGCTGGAAGCCGAATCGCGCGAACCCATCGCGATTGTCGCGCTGGGCTGTCGCTTTCCGGGCGGCGTTTACTCACCGGAAGATTTCTGGCAGCTCCTGCATGATGGCACGGATCCGGTCCGTCCCGTGCCGATCGACCGCTGGGACAACGATGCATGGTTCGACAGTGATCGGGAAAAGCCGGACCGACTTTATGTGAAGGAGGCGGCATTTCTGGACCAGATCGACCGGTTCGACGCCGAACTGTTCGGCATTGCGCCGCGCGAAGCGCAACGCATGGACCCTCAGCAGCGGATTCTGTTGGAAACTGCCTGGGAAACGTTCGAACGGGCAGGCTGGGTACCGCGCGAAGCCGACGATCGCACGGGCGTCTTCATCGGGTCCATGTGGAATGAGTACGCGAATCGCGGTCTGCAGATGCTTGAGAACCTGGACCCGTGGGTGGCAACGGGAGCGGCGGGTTGCTTTCTCGGCGGTCGGGTCGCTTACCACCTCGGGCTGCGTGGTCCGACAGTTCCAGTCGACACGGCCTGTTCATCATCTCTGGTTGCCGTCCATCTGGCGTGTGAAAGCCTGCGCCGCGGAGAATGTCGTCGCGCGATCGCCGGCGGTGTCAACGTCATGCTGGGGCCGGAGCTGACCGTGCTGATGTGCCGCCTGCAGGCACTCTCGCCCAGCGGTCGCTGCAGAACGTTCGATGCAGCGGCGGATGGTTACGGGCGCGGCGAGGGATGTGGTCTGGTCGCGTTGAAGAGACTCTCCGATGCGCGCCGCGATGGCGATCCTGTATTGGCCGTTGTTCGAGGCTCGGCCTGCAATCACAACGGAACGGGCAGTGGCCTGACCGTTCCGAGTGCCGACGCGCAGCGCGATGTGATTCAACTGGCCCTGCGGCAGGCGGCGGTGCGTCCAGACGAGATCGGTTTTGTCGAGGCTCACGGAACGGGAACGGCGCTGGGTGATCCGATCGAGCTGCGGGCTCTGTGGTCCGTGCTCGGCGAGCAACGTGACAGCGAGCTGCTGGTCGCCAGCGTCAAAAGCAACATTGGTCATCTGGAGGGTGCCGCCGGAATCGCCGGCCTGATTCGGACGGTGCTGTGCCTGCAGCACCACGAGGTAACGCCGCACCTGCACCTCACGGAATTGAACCCGCGTATCGCCAGCGAGAGTTTCGCCGTGCGAATCCCGACCGAGGTCGTTGACTGGCCGACTCGTCAGGCAAGCCGGCTGGCCGGGGTCAGTTCGTTCGGACTGAGTGGCGTCAACTGTCATGTCATCGTTGGTGAAGCTGACGCCGGTCTCGCATCAACGGCTGATCTCGTGCCATCGTTTGAGGACCTCTCGATCCAGAATGAGTGGCGAAGCGGGCCGCTGCTTTTGTCGGCGGCGTCTCTGAACGCTTTGCGGGAACTGGCCGTGCAGTATCGAACCGTGCTGCAGGCCGAGCCGCAGACGAACGTCGCGGAGTTCTGCGCGGCGACCGCTTCCCGTCGCGGTCGTCTGGAGTTCCGCTGCGCGGTGGATGGCGACTCGGCGGAAGCGCTCAGCCGGCAACTGCAGCTTGTCATCAGCGGCCAGCCGCCGGAGACGACGTCGTCTGTGGGCCGAAGGTTTCTCGGCGGAGGGCCTTTTGAAACGGGTCGCCAATCGGTGCCGCATGTGCCGCTGCCCACTTACCCGTTTCAGCGGCAACGTTACTGGTACGAACCCGCGGCGACGTCGCCGGGCGAGGGGCACGCTGACCGACGACGAAGCTCCGACCTGCTGTACCGCGTTGGCTGGATCCCCGGCGGAAGGCACAAGAAGCCGGAGAGCGCAGCGGCGGACGCGGATTTCGCGGCGGAGTTCGAGATCATCGACCTGCGGCCTGCGGGGAACTTCGATCAGGCGATGGAGGCACTGCTGAAGCTGAGTCGGCGAGCACGATCGCTGCTCAACGCGACAGACACGAACGCGTCGCAGAGGCTGGTCGTGGTCACCGCAGCGGCAGTGGCCGTCGAGGAAGATTCCGCTGTCGAGCCGTGGCAGTCTCTGCTGCTGGGAGCTGTGCAGGCCGCCTCGCTCGAACATCCGCAACTCTTCGCGGGGCTGGTCGACCTCACGCCGGAACACTCTCAAACCGTAGGAGCGGCGCTGCGGTCGCTGGTGTCTCGGTCGCTGACGGAAGCGGAGAGGCAGATCGCGGTGCGTGACGATCGCGTGTTCGTTCGCCGAGTGATCCTGGACTCGAAAACGCAACGCGCGACTGGCGAGCCGGAATCCGAGCATCGTCCGGCTTCGTGGGAGGGGACGTGTCTGGTCACCGGCGGCCTGGGGGCGATTGGGCGTGCGCTGGCGGGGCGAGTTGCGGCGTCGGGGGCCAGCCATGTAATCCTTGTCAGTCGACGTGCGCCAGATGCCGACACGCAGCGCGCGATTGAGGAAATGGAACGGACGGGATGCTCGGTCGGTGTCCGCTCGGTTGATGTCTCGGCCGAGGCGTCCGTCCGCAGGTTGCTCGACGAGATCCGTGATCGATTCCCTCCGCTGCGCGGCGTGATTCATGCTGCCGGCACGGCGGAACTGAGTTCGTTTGCGGAGCTTTCCGACGAGCACGTGCGGCGGGTGTGGGCGGCAAAGGTTCTGGGCGCTTTCTACTTGCTGAAGCATGTTGAGCGGGAAACGCTGCAGCGCGTGGTCTTCGTGTCGTCAGTCGCTGGCGTCTGGGGTGGCGACCGGCAGGCCGCTTATGCGGGAGCGAACGCCTGGCTCGACGGGCTGGCCGCACAGTTGCGGAACGAGGGCGTGAACGCTGTCAGCCTCGACTTCGGGCCGTGGGACAGCGGCGGACTGTCCGATCAGCGCATGATCGAGTGGCTGTCCGCCAGCGGACTGCGAGCCCTTTCAAACGAGCGAGCGTTGCAGGCGTTCGACGAAGTCCTGACCGACAGAGCCGCTGCGTCGATCGTTGTGGCCGACGTCGACTGGCCGCGGTTCCTCGACGTGTTTGAAGCTCGTCGCCGCAGTTCGCTGTTTGATGACGTTCGCGCTGAGCAGTCGCTTGAAGATTCGATCGACGATATGACATCGCGACTCGCGGGCGACTGGTCGACGGAGGAACTGACCGAGCTGGTTCGACAGGCGACCGCAGATGTTCTTGCAAAGCCTGTCGAGCTGGTTGATGTCGAACGCGGCTTCTTTCTGCAGGGGATGGATTCTCTGATGGCGGTCGAACTGCGGCGGCGTCTGGAACGCCAACTGCGGCTGCGACTGCCGGCGACTCTGGCGATGGATGCCCCGCGAGTGACCGACGTCGTCCGCCTGCTGCTGGGCTCTCATGTCGATTCGAACCGGCGTGTGCTGGCGGGCGATGCGACGCGTCGGAACGTTGAGAACGAGCCCGTCGCCATCGTTGGGCTGGGCTGTCGATTTCCGGGGGCGAGCAGTCCTGACGAGTTCTGGACGCTGCTGGAGGAAGGCCGGGAAGCGATCCGGGAAGTGCCGCGCGAACGCTGGAACATTGATGACTGGTTCGACCCGGACGCGAACTCGCCAGGGTGCGTCTACACTCGGGTGGGCGGCTTCATTGACGGGATTGACCAGTTCGACCCGCACTTTTTTGACATCACACCGCGTGAGGCGGTGACTCTGGATCCACAGCAGCGATTGCTGCTCGAAGTCAGCTGGGAAGCTCTTGAACATGCCGGCATGGTTCCGGAAACGCTGCGAGGATCGCGGACCGGCGTCTATGTCGGGGTCGGGGCGAATGAGTACGAGGCTCTGTGGCCGGACGATGACGGCACGAGTATCAACGGCTGGTTTGCGACGGGCAACGCGCTCAACGCGATCGCTGGCCGGGTCGCTTTCACGTTTGGTCTGACCGGACCGGCCGTCGCGATCGACACGGCCTGCAGCAGTTCTCTGGTGGCACTGCACCAGGCAGTTCAAGGGCTGCGCAGCGGTGACTGTGATGCCGCGCTGGCCGCGGGCGTCAACGCGCTGTTGCGGCCCGACAGTATGGTCGCGGCGTGTCAGGCAGGAATGCTCTCGCCGAGCGGTCACTGCCACACGTTCTCCGCCAGTGCCGATGGCTATGTGCGCGCGGAAGGCTGTGGAGTCGTCGTGCTGAAACGGCTCTCCGACGCCCGGCGGGATGGCGATCAGGTGCTGGCGGTCGTGCGCGGGTCGGCGGTCAATCAGGATGGTGCCAGTGGCGGTCTGACGGTGCCGCACGGTCCGTCTCAGCAGCAGGTGATCGAAGCGGCATTGCGAAACGCAGCGGTCGATGCCCGGCAGGTGGCCTATGTCGAGGCTCATGGAACCGGCACGAAGCTCGGCGACCCGATCGAGGTTCAGGCAGCTGCGGCGGCGCTGGCGTCGAACCGTCAGCCTGAACGGCCACTGCTGATCGGATCTGTGAAGACAAACATCGGCCATCTGGAATCGGCGGCCGGGATCGCCGGGATCATCAAGGTCACGCTGGCGATGCAGCATGGGCGGATTCCCCGACAACTGCACGGCGGCACCCTCAACCCGCATGTGGAATGGGATCGTCTGCCCGTCAACGTGGTGAACGAACCACTCGCCTGGCCAAGCGACGACCGGCAGTTCGCTGGCGTCAGCGGGTTCGGTTTTACAGGGACGAACTCACATGTCGTTCTCCAACGAACGGCCACGGAAGCACGCTGCAGCGAGGCAGCGGCTGAGCCTCAGAGACTGATTATCTCGGGACGCACTGCAGCGGCTTTGCGGGAACAGGTGCGGCGCTACCGGGACTGGCTGCACAATCATCCGGACGCGTCACTGGTTGACGTTTGCGAGACAGCTCGCCAGCACCGCCAGCGGTTTGCTCACGTCGCGGCGTTTGACGTGACGAGTGTCGCGGAAGCCGTCGAGAAACTGACAGACTTCGCGCTCGACAGCGGAAGCCCATCGGCTCTCGCGGAGGACCGGCGTGATGATCAGCCGGGGAGTGAAGCTCGCGAGTTTCGACTTGTGCCGTTGCCGACCTACGCGTTTCAGCACCGGCGTTACTGGATTTGTGAGCCGCGTCGTCGAACGACACAGCGTGCGGCTCGAACGCTGTCTGGACGTCGGCAGGAACTCGCTGATGGCCGCGTCGTGTACGCAGCGCAGGTCAGTCTCGAAGACCAGCCGTGGCTGAACGACCATCGAGTGTATGGCGCCGTTGTCGTTCCGGGGGCGACCTGGGTGGCACTGGTTCTCAAGGCGGTCGGCCTTCCCGGCGAACTGCTCGATGTCGAATTTGAGGAAGCAGTGCGGCTCGAAGACGACGCGCGGTGGCTCGAACTCGTCCTGCTTCCCAGTGACGAAGTGGGTGGGTCGGGGAGACGCCGATTCGAGATTCTCACGCGGCCCGACGGAGCTTCCGACGTCGAGACGCGTCACGCATTCGGCTTCGTTCACGCTGAGAAAGCGAGCGAGGCCGCTTCCGCTGCAGCGCCGTCCGCCAGGGCCTGGATCGAGGATGACCAGCGGCTCGCGCTGGTGACGGCCGCCCGCGATGGTCAGCTTCCAGGGCGCGATGCTTCCGCGGTCGAGCTGCTGCGGGAACTTGATCCGGTCGAGATGTTTGCTGAGTTTGCGACGCTCGGACTTGACTGCGGAACGATCTACCGGCAGGCGTTGCGGCGGTTGTGGCTCGGAGAGAAGGAGGCGGTCGGTGAGATTGCGATTTCAGAATCGCTGGCCAGCGACCCGTGCAACGAGCCGATTCATCCGCTGCTGTTCGATGTCTGCAACTGTGTGACGGGAGCGTTTCTGGCGGCACAGCAGACGGCGGACGCGGAGTTGTACGTGCCGCTCGGCTATCGTCGGATTCGCTGGTTTCAGTCCGTTCTGCATCCGGAGGGCCAACCGTTCCTGTGTCATGTGCGTTTTGTCAGACGAACGGCGGAAACAGAAACGTTCGATCTGCAAATCGTACGAGCTGGCGTGCCCCTCAATGGCCGCGTCGCGGAGACGGAGTTACTTGCGATCGTCGAAGGGCTGACCGTAAAGCGAGCACCGCGCGACGCGTTCCTTCGCGTAGCAGACAACCCGTCAACAGGAACCGAAGCAGGCCGATCGAAAGCGGCGTCGGCTGACTCCCGGCTGCTCCCGCTGCTGCAGAAAACTCCCGCGGAGAATCGGTCGCGCGTGGTGCTGGACTTCGTTCGTGAGGAATTTCGTGACGCTCTCGGCAAGGATGCCCTGCCCGATCCTCACGCTGGAATGATCGACCTGGGGCTCGATTCGCTCATCGGTGTGGAGCTGCGCCAGCGTTTGAACGTGGGTATTGGCGAGGCGCTGCCACTTCCGGCGACCGTGTTCTTTGAGCAGCCGACGATCTCCGGCATCGCCAATCATCTGTGCGAGCTTCTGGGTGAACATTACGAGTGGTTTTCGCCACGTAACGCGGAATTGGATTCCGAACATCAATCGCTATCCGACGCTCCCATCGCGGCGTCGCTACTGAGTGAAGTGCTGAAGATGTCTGATGAAGAAGCCGCAGAGGCATTGCTGGCCGAGCTGGAAGGGGAGAGCGAATGAGTCTCGACCCAACCCGGCGAGCGCTGGTGGCGATTCGCGGCCTGAAGCAGCGCGTTCAGGAACTGGAAGCCGCAGCTGATGAACAGAGTCGGTCGCACGAGCCCATCGCGATTGTCTCAATCGGCTGCCGGTTTCCGGGCGGAGCCGATTCCGCGGAAGCGTTCTGGCAACTGTTGTGCGACGGTGTCGATACGGTTCGTCCTGTTCCGGCTGACCGTTGGGACAACGAGGCATGGTTCGACGCCGCAGCGCGAGTTGATTCTGAGGCGACGGCTGAAACCTCCATCGCCCGCGGCAGGCTCTATACACGCGAGGGCGCGTTTCTCGACGACGTCGCCGGTTTTGATACGGAGTTCTTTGGAATCTCTCCGCGCGAAGCCGAGCAGATGGATCCGCAGCAGCGGCTGTTGCTGGAGACCACCTGGGAAGCACTCGAACGAGCAGGGTGGGCCGCTCCCGAGACGCGCCGAGGGGCGGGCGTTTTTGTCGGGTCGATGTGGGGCGAGTACTCGGCTTCCTCGTTCGACAGTGATTCGACAATCAATGCTTACTCCGCGACCGGCGCCGCCGGCAGCTTTCTCGCCGGGCGGTTGAGCTACCAGCTGGGTCTCGCTGGCCCGAGCATTCCGGTGGACACGGCGTGTTCGTCGTCGCTGGTCGCCGTGCATCTGGCGTGTCAGAGCCTGCGACGGGGAGAGTGCGAGCGGGCGCTGGCTGGCGGCGTCAACGTGATGATCTCACCGAAGACGACCGTGCTCATGTGCCAGATGCAGGCTCTCTCACCGGAAGGCCGCTGTCGGACGTTTGACGCTTCGGCGGATGGCTACGGTCGCGGTGAAGGCTGCGGTGTTGTCGCTCTGCGGCGTCTCAGTGATGCCGTGCGCGATGGCGACCCTGTCCTCGCCGTGATTCATGGATCGGCGACCAACCACAACGGCAGCAGCAGTGGCCTGACCGTGCCCAACGGACCGGCTCAGACCGCTCTCGTTCGAGCGGCATTGCGTGACGCGCGGCTTGAACCGCGACAGATCAACTACGTCGAGGCGCATGGAACTGGCACAAAACTCGGCGACCCTGTCGAACTGCGAGCGCTGTGGGCGGCGTTGAATCCGCAGCGGGAACCGTCCGACCGATTGCTGGTCGGGACGGTGAAGACCAACCTCGGACACCTGGAAGGCGCGGCCGGAATCGCCGGCCTGATTAAGACGGTGCTCAGTCTGCAGCACGGCAGAATCCCGCCGCACCTGCACCTCGAAACATTGAACCCCGAGATCGCTCGTGAGCAGTTGCCGGTCGAGATTCCGACACAGTTGACCGAATGGCCCGCCGCTCCGGCACAGCGGTTCGCTGGCGTCAGCGCGTTTGGCCTGAGCGGCATCAACAGTCATGTCGTGCTCGGAGCGTTCCCCGATCCAGGGCGGCCTGAGACGGCAAGTGCCTCAGCGCCACGCCCGCGATTGCTGGTTCTCTCAGCCCGGACGGAAGCGGCGTTGCAGGACCTCATCGAACGGCACGCTGACTGGTTCGACGACCATCCAGACGCCGACCTGGACGCGGTCTGCCATGTGCTCGCAACCGGACGCGAACATTTTCGGCACCGGCTGGCAGTGCTGGTCAAGGACGCTGCAGAAACGGCTGCGCAGCTTCGTGAGGCGACGGTCAGAACGTCGCAACAATCTGAAGATCGCGTTCAAAGGACCGACGGTCGGATTGCGTGGCTGTTTCCCGGTCAGGGCTCGCAGGTGCCGGGGATGGCTCGGGAACTCTATGAATCGCAGCCGGTCTTTCGAGCGGTGCTCGATGAATGTGACGGCCTGCTGAAGGAGTTGCGGGGGCAGTCGTTGCTTGATGTGCTCTGGAGCGAGTCCGCCGTCGACCCGCACTCCGGGCAGCGACTGCTTGACCAGACGCTCTGGACACAGCCGGCCCTGTTTTCCGTCGAGGTGGCGTTGGCGGAACTCTGGCTCAGTTGCGGTCTGGAGCCCGACGTTGTCGCTGGCCACAGCGTCGGTCAGTACGCGGCTGCCTGCGTGGCGGGAGTATTCGATCGGGAAACCGGTCTGCGATTGATCGCCCGCCGAGCCGCGCTGATGCAGGAACTAGGGGCTGGTCGCGGAGGGCCGGATCGCGGGCTGATGTCGGCAGTGTTTGCGACCGCAGACGATGTCGACTCCGCGCTCGCCGGGCAACGAGACATTTCAGTCGCTGCGTTCAATGGCCGGCACGTCGTTGTCAGCGGCGGAACGCCAGCGATGGAAGGTCTGCTTCGGAAACTGGAAGAGCGCGAGATCCGCTGCGTGCCGTTGAACACGTCGCACGCGTTTCATTCGGCCATCCTGGAGCCCATGCTGGACGACTTCGAAGAGTTTGCCGCCTCGCTGACCTTTCATCCTGTTCGTCGACCGCTGGTCTGCAATGCGACCGGGCTGATGGTCGATGTCGAGCAGACTCTCGACGCCGCGTACTGGCGCCGACACGCCCGCCAGTCGGTCCAGTGGGAACGCACTGTTGAGTCGCTGGCCGACGCTGGAGCGACAACGCTGCTGGAGGTTGGTCCACAGGCCGTGCTCACCGGCATGACGGTCGCCTGCTGGCCGGACGCAGAACTCAGTCCACAGTCTCTGACAACGTTGCCGACCCTTCGCGAGCGGGCTTCCGGCACGACCGAGCAGGAAGCGTTTCTGTCAGCGGTGGGCGGGTTGTTCGTTGCGGGGCAAACAACGGATCTTGCGGCACTGTTTCGCGATCGTCCGCGGACTCGTCCAGCGCTGCCGACGTACCCGTTTCAGCGACAGCGGTACTGGAAGAAGTCCCTCGCCTCGCTGCCGGATGACGTCGCCGCGGACGACACCGCGGGCAGTCCCGAGCGCCGGTCTGGCACCCCGGCGGCGACGAATGACCTGCTTTACCGGGTCGAGTGGAAACGTCGAACTCGGCGTGCCATTCCGGCGTTCTTCCCGGTGGATTCGGCAGAGGTCATCGAACAGGCCGGACGCGCGTTCGAGCAGCGTGACGATGTCGATCTTCTGCGTCGGTATCCCTCAGCCCTGGATGACCTCGCAGGTTTGTGCCGGCGTTTGATTCACCGGGCGTTCCTGATGCTGGGTAATGAATCGCTGGGCGCTGACGGACTGGCGATCGACAGCAGCGATCAGGCCGCGCTTGCGCAGAGATGGAACGTTCCTGATGATTATCGGCGGAAGCTGTTGTCTCGCTTGTTCGAGATCGCCAGTGAGCAGTGCGACTCGCCGTCCGAGACTCTCGAGCTGACCGACGACATCGACCAGCTGAAGGCGACTTACGAGTTTGCGCGAATCGAGGTCGAACTGGTGGAACGCTGCGGGATGGCTCTGCCGGAGATCCTGACAGGGCGAGCCGATCCGCTGCCGCTGCTCTTCCCGGAAACCGGCACCAGTGCTGAGGATTACTATCGAAACTCGATCGCGTCGCAGGCGGCCGTCGACCTCGTGCGTGATGTGGTTGCCGGTCTGCTGACTGGCCTGCCCGAGTGGCGCAGGCTGCGAGTGCTGGAAGTCGGGGCCGGAACGGGGGCGACAACGTCTGAACTGCTTCCACTGTTCCCGTCTGACCGGACGGAGTTCCACTTTACCGATCTGTCCGCAGGTTTCTTCAGCGATGCGCAGCAGCGGTTCGGCGGTTGCGGCTTCGTCGAGTGCCGGCGTCTTGACATCGAACATGATCCGGTCGAGCAGGGCTTCGCGGCTCATTCGTATGACCTTGTGCTGGCGAGCAACGTGCTGCACGCAACCTCGGACGTTGAGGCCGCGTCGCGGAACGTCCGTCGCCTGCTGGCTCCAGGCGGCAGCTTCGTCATGCTGGAAGCGACCGCCCCGGAACCGTGGCTCGATCTGACGTTCGGCTTGCTGCCGGGCTGGTGGAACTTCCGCGACCGCTGGCGATCCCACGCGTTTCTGGGCGCCGGTGCGTGGCAGGAGATGCTGAGCGAGTGTGGTTTCCCGTCGGTCAATGTGTTGAACCCGCTCGGCTCACAGCGGCAGGCCGTGATTCTGGCGGTTGCCGACGAGTCGCCTGACGATGCCGGCCTCGTGATCACGCCGTCAATCGAGGAAGCAGGTCAGGCATCGTTTCTCAAAGCAGCAACCGGCCAGCCGGGGACGTCGTTGATTGATCGCTCGGCGCTGACGTTGCCGCGAGACATATCGGAAGTCGCGTTCGATCGACTGGAGGAAGTCGTCGCGGATGTGTTGCAGAAGTTGAGGCGAATTGCCCAGCTGCCAGCGGAGCAGCGTCCCCGGTTGTGGCTGGTGACTCGCTGCGCCCAGCGCGTCGTTGATGGGGACCGCGTCGAGCCTTTGCAGACCGTGCTGTGGGGGCTGGCACGGGTGATCGCGCTCGAGCACGGCGACTTTTTCGGTGGCGTCATCGACCTGCCAGCCGATCGTGCCGCAGCCGTCGCCGGGATGAACGATCCGGACGCTGTCGAGAGCCTGCTGAAGTCCGTGCTGCAGGACGGCGGTGACGAGGATCAGTTCGTGATCCGCGACGATGTCCTGTATGTGCCGCGGCTGGTCGCGGCTGCCTCGCCGCACGAACCGCACGCGGTCGCGGAGATCTCTTCAGAGGCGACGTACCTGATCACCGGAGGCCTCGGAAAGCTCGGCCTGCAGACGGCTCGCTGGCTCGCGGATCATGGAGCGCGGACTCTTGTGCTGCTCTCGCGGCGCGGACTGCCTGACGCTGCGCAGACTGTCGACCGCGAAGCGAGCGATGAGTGTGAAGCCGCCGTACGTCGGTTACGCGAACGTGGAGTCGACGTTCGCGTGCTGGCTGTTGATGTTGGAGATTCGTCAGCGCTTGGCGATGCCTGGCAGACGCTGGGAGAACTGCCGGCTGTCCGCGGCGTCATTCATGCAGCGGGAATCTCGGATGTCGCGCCGCTGACGGAGCTGACGGTCGACCGGATTCACGCCATCTTCGCGCCAAAAGTCCGCGGCACCTGGAACCTGCATCGCCTGTTGCAGGACGCTCCTCTCGACTTCTTCGTGACGTATTCGTCCGCGGCGTCCGTGTGGGGCGGAGCAGGGCAGGGGCATTACGCCGCCGCGAATGCGTTTATGGACGGCCTGTGCTCTGACCGGCAAGCACAGGGGCTGCCGGCGTTGAGCATTAACTGGGCGCGCTGGCCGATCGGCGTGCCGACGACCGAACATCATGCGGCGATGGAGCGAATCGGCGTGCAGGAGTTCTCAGTCGCGGAAGGACTGGGCATGCTGAATCGGCTCCTCGCTGCCGGATCGACCTCGACGTCATCAGGAACTGCCGTCGTCGCTCGAGTCGCCTGGCCGCAGTTTCTGGCCGTCTATGAATCGCGGCGGAAACGACCGTTTCTGTCGACTCTTCGCGCTGACCTGATCGCTTCGTCGGAGCACGAAGACAGAACAGCGCTCGTCGGTTCAATGCTTGCTCGCGTCTGGGAACGGCCATCCGCAGAGCGTCTTGAGCGTCTGCATGCCGAGCTGCAGGAAGCGGTTGCCGACACGCTGCACATGACCGCTTCGCCGCCGCTTGACGTTGGCTTCTTCGATCTGGGGATGGATTCGCTGATGGCGGTCGAGTTGCGAAACCGGCTGCAAACGGAGCTGCAACTGAGCGAGCCGCTGCCGTCGACCATCGTGTTCGACTATCCGTCCATTGAGTCGCTGGCGACGGAACTGTTGCGTTTGATCCAGGGAGATCCGCGCGTTGCACAGCAAGGTCGCGATCAGCCGCGAACGCCGTCGGCCGCGCGCGAGCCCATCGCGATTATCGGAATGGGCTGCCGGTTCCCGCAGGCTGCCAGTCTCGACGAGTTCTGGAGTCTGCTCGAACGCGGTGGCGATGCCATCCGGCCAGTGCCTCCCGGGCGCTGGGACGACGCTGCAGCGACAGCGAACATCCCGGCGGGGTTCCTCGACGGGATCGACCTGTTTGATCCGCTATTCTTCGGTATCGCGCCGCGCGAAGCCGTCGCGATGGATCCTCAGCATCGTCTGCTGCTGGAAGTAGTCTGGGAAGCCACCCTCAACGCGGGCATCGATCCGAAGTCGCTGCGGGGGGAATCCGTCGGGACATTCATTGGAATTGTCAGCACCGAATACGGGCAACTGTTGCGGCGGAGTGTTGACGATGTGTCGCTGCACGCGGTCACGGGAGCACCGCTCAACGCCGCCGCCGGACGAGTCGCCTACACGCTGGGGCTGACCGGCCCGGCTCTGGCGATCGACACCGCGTGCAGTTCGTCGCTGACGGCCATTCATCAGGCCTGCCTGAATCTGCAGAGCGGCGACTGCGGGATGGCGCTCGCAGGCGGCGTCAACCTGATCCTCTCCCCTGACAGTATGGAAGCTTTTGCGGGGGCCAACCTGCTGTCGCTCGACGGGCGGTCGCGAGCGTTCGATGCAGCGGCCGGCGGTTTCGGACGCGGAGAAGGTTGCGGCGTCGTTGTGCTCAAGCGGTTGAGCGCTGCCGAGCGCGACGGCGACGGAGTGCTGGCTGTCATCCAGGGCAGCGCCGTGAATCAGGACGGTGCCAGCAGCGGACTGACTGTTCCGAACGGGCCGGCCCAGGAACGGGTGATCCAGGCGGCCCTGAACCGTGCAGAGATCCCGCCAGCTTCGATTGGCTATCTGGAGTGTCACGGAACGGGGACGAGCCTCGGCGATCCGATCGAAGTTCACGCCGCCGCGGCTGTGCTGGGGACGGGGCGCGATGCTGCTCATCCGCTGAGACTGGGATCCGTCAAGTCGAATCTCGGGCATCTGGAATCTGCCGCGGGCGTCGCCGGCCTCATCAAAACGGTCCTCGCGATGCGGCATCAACGCCTGCCCGCGAGCCTCCATTTCAAGACGCCGAATCCGCACATTCGGTGGGAAGCGCTGCCGGTCACGGTGGTATCGCGAGGTGAAGCCTGGCCGACCGATCCGGAAGGCGTTCCGCTGCCGGCCGGCGTGAGCGCGTTCGGTGTGACGGGCACGAACGCGCATGTCGTTTTGAGGGCTCCGAGTTCAGCGCAGACTCTGACGGACGATCGATCCGCGTTTCGATGTTCGCCACCGGAGTATCAGCGGAAACGCTACTGGGTGAGGACACGGTCTGATTCTGCCGCCAGCGAGTCAGCAATCCGACTGCCTGGCACGCGGACGGAACTGGCAAATGGCGACATCGTTCACACGGCACAGCTGTCGTTGGGAACGCATCCCTGGGTTGGCGATCACCGGCTGTACGACGCGATTGCCCTGCCGGGGGCGACGCATGTCGCACTGGCTCTCATGGTGACTGGCTGTCCGGCCTGCGTCGGAGATGTACTGTTCCGGTCGCCGGTGCTGTTTGACGAAGCGGATGAAGTGCAGTTGCAGACCGTTGTGAAAGCGGCGGTGGATTCCGAATCCAGACGGGCCTTTGAGGTCTATGGCCGGCCAACAGGTCACTTGGAATGGACGCTGCACGCTTCCGGCTGGGTTCGCGGCAGCGGACTTGAGATTGCGACGGTGGCTGGAGTCGCAGAGATACCGTCCGGGCGTGTTCTGAGTTCCAGCGAATCCAGGAGCGGTCTGAATTCCTGCGAATCCAGCTACCTGGAACGCGGACTCGAACGGCTCTCTGCCGAGGAGTTCTTCGCGACGTACGAAGCGCTGGAACTGCAGCTCGGTCCGGCCTTGCGGGGCATTGACGCCTTGTGGATTGGTGACGGTGAAGCGGTCGCCCGGATCGTTGTCCCGCACGAGCTTGCCGGCGAGCCGACTCAGCCGATTCATCCGGCCGTGCTGGATGCCTGCACGCAGGTTGCCGGTGCGGCTCTCTGGAGGAAAGACGCGGGGCGAGTCTTCTTTGCACCGTTGCAGTACGGTGAGCTGCGGCTGCAGCGCGGCGTGCCGGACGAATTCTTCTGCGAGTGCCGACTGACGTCCGACGTGTCGCCGAGTGCCGAAACCTGTTCGTTCGATTTTGAACTCCGTGACGAAGCAGGCACGCTGCTCGGAACGATCTCGAACTTCACCATCAAGCGAGCACCACGCGATGCGTTCCTGCGAGCCAGATTCCGACAGGGCGGCGACGAGCTGGCGAACTGGTTCTACAGCGTCGAGTGGGAGCCAGCGTTGCGTGACGACGCGTCGCAGGATCCTGTCGAGAATGAAGTACATCTCTGCTGGCCGGACGGAGCGGCATTGCGTCGCAGTGTGCAGCCACAGATTCAGCAACTCGTGAACGAAGCCGGCATTGGCGAGGCGTCACTGCAGGCCTACGCCGAACTGGAGCGGTTGAGCGTCAGCCTGATGCAATCGGCATTTGACTCACTGGGAGTTCCTCCTGACGCGACCGATGCGGCAGAGGTCGGCGCCGCATGCGGGATCAATGTTCGCTTTGAGAAGCTGGTGCACCGATTGCTGGCAGTCCGCACCGCGGGCTCGGTGTCTCCGGTTGATGCCGACGTTGCAGCTTTGACCGACCGCTATCCTGACGCGATCAACGAGATCACGCTGCTTGCTCGCTGCGGCGAGCGGCTGGCCGAGGTGTTGAGTGGCAGCGTCGATCCGCTGGGGCTGCTGTTTCCCGCCGACGGTGTCTCAGCGGCGGACCTGTATCGCGATGCGCCGGCCCTCGCGCTGTTCAATGCTCTGGTGGCGCGGACGGTCGCTGCCGCTCTCGCCGACTTTCC
>Ga0070726_10000856_pt1 | contig 33921 bp, 39 predicted proteins | sample tdAd471_FD_67275 | JGI IMG/M metagenome (GOLD analysis project Ga0070726, IMG submission 67275) | Marine sediment microbial communities from the Atlantic coast under amendment with organic carbon and nitrate - tdAd47.1 | ecosystem: Environmental > Aquatic > Marine > Coastal > Sediment | place...
ATGCGAAGGTCAACCTCCTGCGCCTCGCCCATGATGCCGGCTTCGGGTCGAAATCGGCCTTCTACGCGGCATTTCGCGAGGCCGAGGGCATGACACCGGCGCGATGGCGTCGCGAATTCGCATCCACAACCGATTGATTTAAAAGAGAACAAACGTCCGGACCATTGATCTGGATTGGTTCGGACGACGCCCGGGCCCGGGCGCGGCACAACGGCCCCATCACTTTGATGGAGCTGTCTCATGTCCTCTCAATCCTCTCTCCCCAACGCGCCGCAAAACCGGCACTGGGTTCATGCCCTGACCGGGGTGACGGAAATTTCCCTTCTCATCGGCCTCAGCCTGTTCGCCGCGATTGTCGTCCAGCAAACGGTGTCGCCGGGCATGATGGAAGCACTCGGTATCGGTCAGGACACCGGACCCAACTTCCTCGCAGCCGCCCGCGCCATGGGGCTTCAGATCGCGGGACAGTATGGCGTGCTGGTCGCCGGGGTCGCGCTTGTCGGCTGGCCGCGCGGCCGCCGCAAACTGCGTGACTACGCGATCGCGGCGCCGACCAACCACCCCCGCCCTCTGGCCTATGGCGTTTTCCTCGGCCTGATTGCCTCCATCCCCTTCTCCATCATCTTCATCCTGCAGGATGTCGCGCCCATCGGTGCGGATACGCCCTTCTGGGCCGTCCAGCGTGAGGCCGAATGGGACTGGACGTTCTGGCTCTTCATGGGGGTCGGCAGCTATGCCGCTATCCCGCTGGTCGAGGAATTCGCCTGGCGCGGATACGTACAGGGACGCCTGATGGAAGGGTTCGCGCCGGGTGCCGCCATCCTGCTCTCTACGCTGATCTTTGCCCTGCTTCACGTCCAGTACCTGCAGGCGGACATGGCGCTGCAGCTGACCTTCGCCGGACTGATCGTCACCAGCCTGTGCTTCGGCGTCTCCACGTGGAGGACTGGCAGCCTGGTCCCGGCGATCATCGCCCATGCCATTGTCAATACGCCGTCTTCGACGCCTTTCCTGTTTGCCAAGGTGGCGATCGCTGTCGCGTTGATTGTCATCTTCCGAAAGGCGGTCTGGCGTGAGCTGACCGTGTGGGCCGGCCTGTTTTTGCGCTGGAGCACCCTGGCGGCCCTGCCGGCACTCGCTGTCATCGCTGGCGTCGCGGTTCTGGCGGTCACGCGGATGGATCTGGCCCCCTGGATCGGTGCCGGTCTTGCGCTTCTCGTCCTGGCGTTCGGCTTCCTCAAGCGGTCCGGCTACGCCAAATCATCGCAATAACCTATAGGTCGCAAAAAAATTATCGATTTTACGTCTAGACCGACGCAGGTCATCCTTCAAACAGATCGACAGGTTCGGTGCGGATCGAGGAGGATCTGGCACGGAGCTCTATCAGGCAAGTGCCCTCCGGACTGTTGTGATCTGACCAAAGCCATACATGCCCCAGCATGTATATTTTTGGGCCGCTTCGGCGGCCCATTTTTTGCAAGAAAATGGGGGCCCGCACCCCATGCACGAGCCCCCTGAATAGTTTGGGTATTACCCTGTTGCACGCGAGCCAGGCCTTGCCTGACCGATCGCGTGCACACACTCCCAAGGTTGTACTAACAAGGTCATAACAAGCACACGACCGTGACTTGTTTGTAATAATGCGCACTTAGCCGTGACCGGGCGCACGCATAAGTATATTCCTACCCGCCAGACCGATCCCAGTTCTTCGGCATTTCCTTGAGGTGGACATCGAGCTGCGGGAACGGGAATTCGATATTGTTAGCCTTCAGCGCCTTGCCGACCGCGATCAGGACATCACTTCGCACATTGGCCAGCCCGTTCTGCGGATCGGTGATCCAGAAGCGCAGGTCGTAATTGATGGCGCTGTCGCCATACTCCATGAGATTGCAGACCGGAGACCGTTCCGACACGACGCGCGGCACCTCACGGACGGCCTCGACCACAATCTCCTGAACGCGCTCCAAGTCCTCGGTTCCGTAGGAAACACCAAACGGCGCATGAAGGCGCACGATGCGGTCCGACTTTGACCAGTTGATCACCCCATTGGCGATGAAATGTTCATTCGGGATCAGATGCTCCGTCCCGTCACGCGTGCGCATGGAGACATAGCGCGACTGCATGCCCGTCACCCAACCAAACGTGCCGTCGACCTCGATGGCATCGCCCGGCTTGATCGACTTGTCCGCCAGCAGGGTGAAACCCGCGGCGAAGTTGGAAACGGTCTTCTGCAGCCCCAGACCGACGCCAATACCGACCGCGCCGGAGAAAATCGCCAGGGTCGCCAGGTTAAACCCGGTCAGTTGGAGCGCCACGAGAAGCGCGATGATGGGCAGGATGAAGCCGATGACCTTGGAAATCAGCGCCCGCAGGGCTGGTGAAATCTCGTCCGCCCGTTCCAGCTGGTGCGTGATCGTGCGCCCGGCCAGGGAGGCCAGCCAGAACAGCACGCCGAAATAGAGAAGCGTGCGGATAATGTCGAAGAGGGACAGATCCACCGGCGCCCCGTCAGGGGTTTCACCCAGCGGGATGGCCAGGGCCTGCAGCTGCAGCACGACATCGTCCAGCAGACCGAACACGTCGAGCGCGGCGATGGGCCAGGCCGTATAGAAGGCCAGAGAGGACCAGAATTTCGACCGGATGACGAGCGTCACGGCCCGTATAATCAGCCAGGCAGTCATCAGGCTGATGGCGGCATCGACCAGCGCATAGGGGCGTTCCAGCGCCCCGAGGGATATCCGGATCGCGGCCAGCACACCGACCAGGGCGACCGGCGTCGCCAGGATCATCGCCGCCATGAAGATGCGCTTGGCGAGGCCTTTTTTGAGACGCGGATGGGCGTGGCTCTCGACCAGATCACGGATGCGCGGTCCGAAGATGAGCGCGGGAATGATCGCGGCCGCGATCAGGCCGATCTGCAGGGCGACATCGAGATTGAGCAGGGTCGCGACCAGCCACTCCCAGAACTCCCGAAACCGGGCCTCCGCCATCTCGACGGGCAGGAGTTCATCAAGGGCACTGTCATCCTGGGAGGTCTGCATAGCCACTCCGGCAAGCTCTGGATTTTGAGAGGGTTAGCATGGTGGAGGTGACAGACCAAGATTCATCCTTCCCCTTGACGGGGAAGGACGCACAAAGGGCCGGACGAGGCGATGCGCGAAGCGTTCAGGCTTCTGGCGCGATCACCCGCCCCTCTACGCTCGCGCGCGGTCCCCCTCACCCAGCAAGGGCGAGGACAGGCGCGTCTAGCCCAGCAGCTTCTTCTGCAGGATCTCGTTCACCGCTTGCGGATTGGCCTTGCCCTGCATGGCTTTCATCACCTGGCCGACAAACCAGCCCATGGCCTTGGGCTTTTCGCGGACCGAGGCGGCCTGGTCGGGATTGTCGGCGATGAGCTGGTCGATGACGGCTTCGATAGCGCCGGTATCGGTGACCTGTTTCAGGCCGCGATCCTCGACGATCTTCGCCGGATCCCCGCCCTCCTCCCAGAGGATTTCGAACACGTCCTTGGCGATCTTGCCGGAAATCGTCTTGTCCTCGATGAGCGCCACAAGACCGCCGAGCTGGTCGGCGGAGACCGGACAATCGGTGATGCCCAGACCTTCCTTGTTCAGGCGACCGAAGAGCTCGTTATTGACCCAGTTGGAGGCCAGCTTGGCATCGCGCCCCTGGGCGACCGTCTCGAAATAGTCGGCACGGTCCTTGTCAGCCGCCAGGACGGAGGCGTCGTAATCGGACAGGCCGAGCTCGGACATGAAACGCTCGCGCTTCTGGTCCGGCAGTTCCGGCAGGTTGACGCGGATCTGGTCAACCCAGTCCTGCTGAAGCTCCAGCGGCAGGAGGTCCGGGTCCGGGAAGTAGCGGTAATCATGCGCTTCTTCCTTGGACCGCATCGACCGGGTCACGCCGGTGCCGGCGTCGAACAGGCGCGTTTCCTGATCGATCTTGCCGCCTTCCTCGATGATGTCGATCTGGCGCTTCGCCTCGTACTCGATCGCCTGGCGGATGAAGCGCAGGGAGTTGACGTTCTTGATCTCGCAACGCGTGCCGAGATGGGAGAAGTCACCGGTCTCGCGGAATTTCTCGTACTGGCCCGGCTTGCAGACCGAGACGTTCACGTCGGCGCGCAGCTGTCCCTTTTCCATGTCACCGCCGCACGTGCCGAGATAGCGCAGGATGGTGCGCAGCTTGGACACATAGGCCGACGCTTCCTCGGGCGAGCGGATATGCGGACGCGAGACGATTTCCATCAGCGCCACGCCGGAGCGGTTGAGGTCCACATAGGTGTGGCTCGGATCAAGGTCGTGGATCGACTTGCCCGCATCCTGTTCAAGGTGGAGACGCTCGATACCGACCGTGAAGCGCGAGCCGTCATCGCGTTCGCACTCGATCTCGCCCTCACCGACGATGGGGAACTGGAATTGCGAGATCTGGTAGCCCTGCGGCAGATCCGGGTAGAAATAATTCTTGCGGTCGAAGCGGGACCAGAGATTGATCTGCGCATTCAGGCCAAGCCCGGTCTTCACCGCCTGCTCGACCACGCGCTGGTTGATCACCGGCAACATGCCCGGCATCGCCGCATCAACGAGGGATACCTGGGTGTTCGGTGCGGCACCAAAGGCGGTGGCAGCCCCGGAGAACAGCTTCGCATTGGAGATGACCTGGGCGTGGACCTCCAGGCCCATGACGATTTCCCAGTCGCCGGTCGCGCCGGCAATGCGATAGGTGTTGTCGCTCATTTTTCGTCTTCCTCGTCGTCATCCCATTGGGGACGGTCTTCTTCCGGTACGGCCTGCGCCGCCGCCAGAACCCGGCCTGCCGCAGTCACGGTCAGGCCGAAAATTACAAATCCACCGCCCGGCACCATCAGGCAGATCGTCCAGATCGCCTTCGGGGCCAGCGGAATGATCTCGCGGAACACCAGGGCTCCGGCGAGCAAAAGTACTGCGCCAATCAGGAAGGACGGGCGCGCCAGCTGCAGAGCCTTGTCCGGCGACAGGGTCATTCACGCACCTCCGTCACCTCGACGCCGTCCGGCCGTGTCGCGTGATAGACTTCCTGGGGCTCGAGATGCATCTCCTTGCCCTCGCGGCGAAGGGCCGCGCGCATGACCTTGTGCTCACCCGGCTGGTCCAGGACGATCCGCGCCAGATTGATCACACCGGAGCGTCCGCGCTCGATGTCGAGCATGCGCGCCAGCTGTACCATCATCGGCGAGACGATCACGCCCGGCACACGCCATTTCGCACCCGGCTCGCCTTGTACCAGCAGGGCTTCCTCACCGAATCCGAACCAGAGCACACCGGTCTCGTCGATCTCGCCCTCACGGGCCATCGTGCTGCCGACGCCGCTGATGAAACCAAGGGATTCCAGCTCGAACAGCGCCTTGAGCTGCGTCAGATCTCCTGAGCCTACCGGCAGGAAATCATCCCCGATGATCATCGGGGCGAACTTGTTCACCAGCCCGAGCTCGCGCTCACCGAGCCGGTGCAGGCAATCGATCAGCGGGATGCCGACGGAGCCCGGCGCCAAGACCTCGAAAGTCAGCGCGGCGGCCCAGATCTGCTGCATCATCGGATCCGCAGCGCGTTCGGCGCGGGCCGTGAAGGCCAGCAGCCAGCTCTCGCTCAGCGGTCCCTCGGTGGCCTTGCGGCCCTTGGTCCGCGTCAGGATCTGCTCTGAAGCCTTGAGCGCGATCGCCTCGCGATTGGTCTGGGTCAGCAGGGCTTCGGACAGAAGGCGAGCGGACGTCCGCCCCAGAATGTCCGGATCGGTCTCCACCGCCGCCTTCGCGTCGACACCGAGCGCCTGATCGACCGCGTCGGCGGACGTGAACTGCGCGAGCGTCAGCGCGGTCTCGGTTTTCTCGTCCGACCACGGCACGCCAATCACCCGCCCCAGCGCCTTGGCCGCACGGGTTTTCACCGGCTCCTCAAGAGAGAAGACCGCAGCCCAGTCGATCTTGATTTCAGAACCGCCAGACTTGCCCATCAGCCTACCACCACTTCTCCGGCTTGGCGTTGAAGCCGGCAGCGTCCTCGACGGCGGCGCCGACCTTGAACATGGTCTCTTCGTCGAGCGCGCGGGTGATGACCTGCAGGCCGAGCGGCAGGCCGTCCTTGTCCGTGCCCGCCGGAACCGACATCGCCGGCACGCCCGCCAGGTTGGCGGTCACTGTGAAGACGTCGTTTAGATACATCGCGATCGGATCGTCCGACTTGGAGCCCAGCGCGAAGGCGGCCGACGGTGCGGACGGGGTCAGGATCGCATCAACGGTCTCGAAGGCCTTGTCGAAATCCTGGAGAATGCGCGTGCGCACTTTCTGGGCGCGCAGGTAATACGCGTCGTAATAGCCCGCCGAGAGCACATAGGTACCGATCATGATCCGGCGCTGGACCTCGTGACCGAAACCAGCTGCGCGGGTGTTTTCGTAAACCGCCGTCAGGTCCTCACCCGATTCGCGCAGCCCGTAGCGCATGCCGTCATAGCGCGCGAGATTGGAGGAGGCCTCCGCCGGAGCCACGATGTAATAGGCCGGCAGGGCGTATTTCGTGTGCGGGAGGGTGATGTCGACGATCTCGCACCCAGCAGCCTTGAGCCAGTCGATCCCGGCCTGCCAAGCCTTCTCGATCTCCTCCGGCATGCCGTCGACGCGGTACTCCTTCGGAACGCCGATCTTCAGACCTTTCACCGACTGGCCACAGGCGGCAACGAAATCCGGCACGTCCTGCGGCAGCGAGGTGGAGTCCTTGGGATCATGTCCGGACATGGCCTGCAGCAGGATGGCGCTGTCCTTGACCGTCTTGGCGAACGGGCCCGGGTGATCGAGCGAAGAGGCAAAGGCAATCGTGCCCCAGCGCGAGGTTCGGCCATAGGTCGCCTTGACGCCGACCGTGCCCGTGAAGGCCGCGGGCTGGCGGATCGATCCGCCCGTATCCGTCCCCGTCGCGCCGAAGCAGAGGTCAGCAGCAACCGCCGCGGCCGAGCCACCGGAGGACCCGCCCGGCGTCAGCATTTCGCCCTTGGCGCCCTTCCAGGGGTTGTTGACCGGCCCGGTGTAGGAGGTCTCGTTTGACGAGCCCATGGCGAATTCATCCATCGAGGTCTTGCACAGGAAGACGCCGCCATTCTCCCAGAGCCTGGCCGTGACCGAGCTCTCATAGGTCGGCTTGAAACCGTCAAGAATGTGGGACGATGCCGTGGTCGACACGCCCTCGACCGCGAAGAGGTCCTTGATGGCGATCGGTGCGCCTTCGATCAGGGAGCCCTCGCCCTTGGCGAGTTTCGCGTCGGACGCAGCGGCCATGGCCATCGTCTTGTCCGCATCAAAGGCCGAGAAGGCATTGAGCGCCGGTTGCGCCGCCTGACAGGCCGCCAGCGCTTCCGTCGCCAGCTCGGTCGCAGAGACCTCCCGGGCCTTCAGCTTGGTCGTCACCTCATCGAGGGAGAGTTTGAGAAGATCGCTCATATGACCTTATCCGATCTTGTCTGAGCCGGTCTCGGGACCGGCAATCGATTTTTCGTAAAACACATTGTCTTCGGTGGCGCGGTAGTCACCGAATGCGTCGCAGGCGGTGAAGCCGTGGCTGGTGTAGAGCGCGATCGCCGCATCCGAGCGCGATCCGGTCTCCAGACCGAGCCAGGAATAGCCCTCGGCGCGAGCCCAGCGCTCCACCTCGCTCAGGATGGCGCGGCTGGCACCGGAACGGCGCGCGGCCGGACGGGTGAAAAAGCGCTTCAGCTCGACCCGTTCACGGTCCAGCGGAACCCCGGCCCCGCAGCCCAGAACCTCATCGCCCGAACGCGCAACCAGGAAGCATGCACCATTCGCCGCCAGGGTTTCCGGCGGCATGTGGTGGCAATGCTCCGGCGGGTAGATGTCGAGCATGGTGGCGTTCAGCTCGTCGATCAGCGCCCGGGCGTCCGGCGAGGTCGGGTCCTCGCGGCATATGTCAAACGTCGCGCTCACGCCTATTCGACGGATTTCGGCACGACGAAGAAGCCCTCATCGGACTTCGGCGCATTGGCCAGCACCCGGTCGCGGCAATCACCATCGGTGACCACATCCTCCCGCTGCGGCAGCGGGAATTTGACCGGCGTGGTCATGGCCTCAACGCCGTCGACATCGACCTCGTTGAGCATTTCGATCCAGTTCAGGATCCCGTTCAATTCGCCCGTCAGGGCATCGAGCCGGTCCTCGGGCTCGGCGATACGCGCCAGCCGCGCGATACGGCGTACGTCGTCAGCAGTCACGGACATGGGAAATCACTCCGGAAATTCGAAGCCGATTGAGTAGCAACCGGCCTTCGCAACTGCAAGAAGGCTTGACGGCTTCGCCTGCGCGTCGCAACTGCAGGACATGCCAGTTTTGACGCTTGAAGACCTGCCGGACGGCCCTCTGCTCGCACTCGACCCGGGAACGAAGACGATCGGCGTTGCCGCCTGCGGCGCCTCGCGCGGCATTCCCATGGCTGTGGAAACCGTCAAACGCACCAAGTTTCGCGACGACGCCGCGCGGATTTTCGAGCTCTATGACGAGCGCAAGGCCGAGGGCATTGTTATCGGACTGCCGGTCAATATGGACGGGTCGGAGGGCCCCCGGGCCCAGTCGGCCAAGGCGATGGCCCGCAATCTCTGCCAGATCCGCGACATTCCCATCGCCTTCCAGGATGAGCGCCTGTCGACCTTCGAGGCCGAGGAAAAGCTGATCGCCGCCGGTGTCCGCCGCGACAAGCGCAAGGACATTATCGACGCCCATGCCGCGGCGAACATCCTGCAAAGCGCGCTGGATCGACTGGAGATGCTGAACGAGTAACGCGGCGACTATGTTGAGGCGCCGTCCGCGCGTCCCCACGCTCGCCCATCACGTGCGCGGATGGAGGCGGACCTTATCCGTCCCCTTGATGGGGACGGTGGATCGAAGCATAGCTTCGAGACGGAAGGGGAGCGGCCTGCCAGGCCAGAGCGAAAACGACAACGAGGTAAGACCTTGAATTCTATTGGTGGAGCTTTGTTCCCGGTGTTCGGGACGATTCTGGTCGGCTGGGCCCTGCGCCGCAGCCATCTGCTTCCCGATGCGAGCTGGGGGCCGATTTCACGCCTCGCCTATCTCGGTCTGTCACCGGCCATTCTGTTCATCTCCATTGCCCGCGCCGACCTGTCCGAGCTTCAGCTGGGCAGTTTCATGGCCGCCGCCATGGGCGGTTTCCTCGGCATGGCCGCCATCACCCTGGCGCTGAAACCGGTGCTGAAGGTCCCCGGCCCGACCTATACCAGCCTCTTCCAGGCCACCTGCCGCTGGAATGGCCTCCTGATCATGGCCCTCGCCATCTCCCTGTTCGGGCATGAGGGTGAGGTTCTGGTGGCGCTGATCATGGCCGCCTCCATCCCGCTGGTGAACATGGAGTGCGTGGCGGTGCTGTCGATCTGGGGCGATGGGGCCAAGCCGGACTGGAAGTCCGTGGTCTACCGCATCCTCACCAACCCCCTCATCCTCGGCTCCGGTCTCGGCGGGATCGTCAACTTCGCGGGCCTGTCCATCCCCGATCCGCTCTGGGACACGCTGGAAATGCTGGCCCGGGCCGCGCTGCCGCTGATTCTTCTCGCCGTCGGTGCGGGGCTCAACTTCACCGCCATGAAAGCCCGCCCACGCCTCCTGGGCCTTTCGGTTTTCCTCAAGCTGATGGTCGCCCCGCTCGTTTTCTACGGTGTAGGCCTGCTGATGGGTATTGAGGGCGTCGCGCTGACCGTGCTTGTCCTCACCGGCGCGTCGCCGGGCGCCGCATCCGCCTATGTCCTCGCCAAGCAGATGGGCGGCGACGCGCCCTATTCTGCCGGCGACATCACCGCCTCGGCCCTGTTCTGCTTCATCACCATCCCCTTCTGGTTGAAGGTGCTCGGCTAGAGCCGCATCCAATCGGGTGTTTCGGTGCATCTTACCACCGAAACACGAATTGGAGCGTAAAATGACAAACTTGATCGGACGTGCCGGATTGCTCGGCGCTGGCCCCTTCTTCGCGGGCGGACTCGCCCTCATGCAGCCGCAAATGACCGCGGCGGCGGACGGTGCCGGTTTCCTCGGTTCAATTGCACTGGAACCGGCCGCGTGGATCAACGGCCATATCCTCATGCTCGTTGCCGCCGGGCTCTATGCCCTGGCGGGGAGTGCCGTCACGCGGACGCTCGAAGGACAGGGGCGACCGCTCGCAGGACAACTGATCGGTCTGCCGTTGATCGCTGGCGCGGTTCTGCTCGGCGGAAATTTCGCGCTCGACTTCGTCTACGCCGCGCTGGTCAACGGGATGGATCTCGAAACGGCCAATGCGGTGCGTACCACGCTGATCTCGGATCCGATCCTTCCGACCATCTTCTCGGCCGCGGGCCCGGCTATCTGGCTTCTCGGCATGGCGTCGCTGGCTCTCTATGCGCTGATCACCGGCGCTGTGTCCCGACTGACAGGCGTTCTGATCCTGGCCGGATGGGGCATTGTGATGGGTCTGCACGGAGCCTTCCCATACGCCGAAGCTCTGGGCCATTTCACCGTGGGTGCCGGCTTCGGCCTGGTCGCCTTCGCGCGCAGCGACGCCTAGTCACCCAGACAATAGCGTTCGCCCTCGTCAGCGAGGCCGAACCCGGCCTCAATGACACTCCTGCGTTCAGGGCTCCCGGGATAGCGGACCGGGTTGGTGTGGTTGAAATGGATAAAGCGGACCTTCGCCTTCTCGGCGTCCGGAAGGTCCGCAAACCGCTCCATGGAGTGGGTGATGAAGGGATGCGGGAAGCCGGACATGTCGCGTCCTGGGATTTCACCATTGGCAAAGAAGGTCGCGTCCACATAGGCCACATCCACCGAGGCAATCATGTCCTCAATGGCGGTCCCCTGCTCCTCCCACTCTTCCCAGCTGTCGATATCGGGCAGGAAGAGCGCGCTCCGGTCCGGACCTTCGATGCGATAGCCGACCACCTCGGTATATTCCTGCCGGTGCGGTACCAGGAAGGGCGTCACGGAGAGCCCCGCAACATCCGCCGGTTCGCCATCCTGAAGCGCTTCCAGCTCGATATTATTGTAGCGGATCAGCTGGTCCCAGGGTCCGTTGGTGAAGAGATAATTCGTCATGTCGGGCATGGCGTAGACCGGCACATCGCGCGCGCCCATGCTCTCGAAGCCGAGATACATCAGCCCGACATAATGGCCCATATGCGCATGCGTCAGGAAAATCCCGTCGAGTCCGGGCCGGTCCTCAACCGGCATGAAGCGGTCCAACCGGTAAAGCTGCTCTCGCATGTCCGGCGTGGCTTCGAACAGCACTCGCTCCCCGGTCCCGCGATTGACCACGCCCAGCGACGTTGCGAGGCGCCGCAGGGACGGATCCGCCCAGGCCGGATCATCGGAATTGCCCATCTGGGGCGCACCGCCATCCTGGGCCACCCCCAGCACGACGAGCTCCACCGCACAGCGTGGTTCGACATCGGGCTGGAGCGCCGCCAGGGCGAGAGAAGCAAACAGACTCATCATGGCCGGAACCGTGCGCGCTCAAGGCGCCCGAGGTCAAGCTAGAGCGCGCCGACCTTGATCAGCGACTCGGCGCTGGCCAGCACTGCGTCACGCGGCGAGATAAAGTCGATCCCCAGCACCTCGCGGGCCTTGGCGTTGTTGTAGTGATTGATCCGCCCCAGCCGGTGCGCCGAGGGTTTCAGCTGCGGCATGAAAAGCGCCATCAGCTTGGCGAGCCAGACCGGCATTTCCGATTTGGGGATTTTGCGATCCGGATAGGCCTCGCGCAGGATCTTGCCGACGTCCTTGAACCACATCGTGTCGACCGCGAGGATGAAACGCTCGCCCGCCGCCTCCGGGCGGATCATCGCCTCGACATGGGCCTTGGCGATATCGCGCACATCCACCACGCCGAAAGCCAGCGGCGGGAAGGCCGGAACCGTCCCGTCCATGCTGGCGCTGACCAGGCTGATCGAGGTGGAGACGTCCTTGCTCATCACTGGCCCGAGCACGGCAGCGGGGTTGATCACCGCGAGTTCCATCCCCTCGCCCTCGCGCTCGATGAAGTCCCAGGCGGCGCGCTCCGCATAGGTCTTGGACTGGCTGTAGGCCGGGACAGGTTCCGGGCCCTCAAACGTGGTCCAGCTTGTCTCGTCGTAAACCTCAGGCCCGGCAGGGCCCCAGCCATTATCCACCGCCGCCACGGACGACGTCAGAACCACACGCTTCACGCCCGCCGCCTTCGCGGCGCGCAGCGCCCGCAATGCGCCTTCACGCGCCGGGATGATGAGGTCATCCGGATGTTTGGGCTGGGTCGGCGGAAACGGGGAGGCCACGTGCTGGACGAAATCGACGCCCTCCATCGCTTCAGCCCAGCCCTCGTCCCGGGTCAGATCGAGACTGACGAGCTCGATCTCGACAGGCTTGCCGGCATACGCACTCAGAATGGCATTGAGCGCGCCGGCTTTTTCCGCCGAGCGCGCCGTACCGCGCACGGTATAGCCGCGCTCGATCAGCTCCAGGATGAGGTGGGACGCGATGAAACCGGTGGCACCGGTGACCAGGACTATCGGCATGATGTTCTCCCCTTGCCCGCGCTTCGGGCTCTGTCGGGAGGATAACCAGATTTGCCGAAAATGCTCTAGTTCACCCCGACCGTCTCGCTGCGCCGTTCCATCCAGGCGATGTCGCGCCATCGACCCGCGAGCGGGCCGTAGCTCATCTTGCCGAGCCGTTTGCGATACCCCAGAAGCTCGAACCCGCACGCCCGGTGCAGGCGGATGGAGGCCTCATTCTCCCGCATGATCCCGGCCACCAGCGTCCAGATGCCCTCGGCTTCCGACGCCATCACCAACTCGTTCAGGAGCACGCGACCGACACCCTGACCGCGTGCCGCATCGGCGATGTAGATCGTCACCTCAGCGACACCGCCATAGACGCAGCGCGAGGAGGTCGGGCTCAAGACGGCCCAGCCGGTGATTGCGCCCGAGGGGTCGAGCGAGACCAGGCGCGGTGTGTTGAGCTTGCCAGCGTCGAAGTCTGACCAATCCGGCACTTCGCTTTCGAAGGTCGCGTGGCCAGTGGCCATCCCCTCGCGATATATCGATAGAACCGCCTCGGCATCCTCGGCTTTCATCGGGCGAATCGTGATCACGGCGCGGACCTCCAGGCTGGGGTGCTGACTGTGGTCCCTCTTGTCTTGCAGGGCAACGCCCCCTATACCGCCGCAAACCTTTTTGGGCCTTTGTGAATTGGGAGCCAGGATGACCCGCGCGGCATTCTCCTACGATTTCCCGCACCGCCACCTGATTTCGGTGGCCGACCTCAACCCCGTTGATCTCTCCATCATTTTCGAACGCGCCGAGCACTGGCGCGCGATCAACAGGACGCGGCGGAAGTCCTCCGATGCGCTGGCCGGCATGACGGTGCTCAACCTCTTCTTCGAAAACTCCACCCGCACGCAGGGCAGTTTCGAGATGGCAGCCAAGCGGCTGGGCGCCGATGTGGTGAACTTCGCCCTCGCCCACTCCTCTGCCGCCAAGGGCGAAAGCCTCGCTGATACGGCCCGCAATCTTGCCGCCATGCAGCCGGACATCCTCGTCGTCCGCCATAGCGCCACCGGCGCGCCGCAATACCTCGCTGACCGCACGCACATGGCCGTCGTCAATGCCGGTGACGGCATGCACCAGCACCCGACCCAGGGCCTGCTCGATGTCTTCACCATGACGCGGCACTGGGGCTCGGTCGGAGGACGCCGCATCCTGATCGTCGGCGATATCCTGCACAGCCGCGTCGCGCGGTCGAATATCGGCCTCCTCTCCATGCTCGGTGCCGATCTGCGCGTCTGCGCACCGCCGACCCTCCTGCCCGGCGATATCGATCAATGGGGTGTCGATGTCTTTCACGACCTTGATGAGGCGCTGGTCGACTGCGACGCGGTGATGGCCCTGCGCCAGCAGCGCGAACGCATGTCCGGCGGCTTCATCCCGTCCGGCCGCGAATTTTTCCACCTCTTCGGCCTCAGCCGGGAGCGGATCGCCCGCGCCAAGCCCGACGTGCTCGTCATGCACCCCGGACCGATGAATCGCGGTGTGGAGATCCACTCCGACCTCGCGGACGATCCGAAGCATTCGGTCATCATGGAGCAGGTGGAGAACGGTGTCGCCGTCCGCATGTCCATTCTGGAACTCATCGGGACCAATCTGCGCGCGGAGGATGAGGCATGAAAACGTCATTCGCCATCACCAATGCCCGCCTGGTCGATCCGGCCTCCGGCACCGATGCGCCGGGCGGCATCCTCGTCGAGGACGGGCTGATTGCCCAGACCGGTGGAGCCCTCGATCTATCCGGCGCCGACGATGTCATCGATGCGGGCGGACAGATCCTCGCCCCGGCCCTGATTGATCTGCGCGCAGCGAAGGAAACCGCCCTCACCCCGGACGGGGAAACCACGTCCAGCCTGGCCGCCGGCGCGGCCGCCGGCGGGTTCGGCACGGTGGTGCTGGCTCCCAATGCCAACGCCCCGCTCGACAAGGCCGACGGGTTTGCCGGCATGAGTCGCGGATTGTCCGCGCACGGTGTCCGCATGCTCGCAGCCGCGGGCGCGACCCGCGGTTTGCGCGGCGAAGAGATGAGCGAGCTCGGCCTCATGGTGCGCGGTGGCGCGGTCTATGCCGGCCATGGCGATCATCCGATCACCGATACACAGACCCTGCGCCGGGTCATGAGCTATTCCAGCCAGTTCGACATCTGGCTGGCCCTGCGCCCCGCCGACGCCGCGCTCAGCGCGGGCACGGTCGCGACGGAGAGTGACTGGTCGGCCCGCATGGGCCTGCCCTCTGAACCCGCCATGTCCGAACGTATCGCGATTGATCGCGACGCCTCCATCTGCGCCCTCACGGGCGGCAAGCTTCTCGTGGACCGCGTCTCGACCGCGGATGGTCTGGCCGCTATCCGCGCGGCCCGCAAACGCGATATCGAGATCGCCGCCAGCTGCGCAATCGCCCACCTCACCCTCAATGAAGTCGATGCCGGCGGTCTGGACAGTGCCTTCCGCATGGATCCGCCGCTGCGCCTGGAAAGCGACCGCCGCGCCCTGGTCGCTGCTATTGCCTCGGGCGAAATCGACGCCATCGTCTCCGACCATCGTCCGACGCCCTATGACGACAAGGGCGAACCCTTCGCCCTCGCCATCCCGGGCACGCTGGCGCTGGAAACCCTGCTCGGCGCGCTGCTGGCGCTGGTCCATGACGGCGAGTTGACCTTGCTGGAAGCCCTGCGCCCGCTGACCAGCGGTCCGGCCAGCCTGCTCGGCCTCAAACAGGGCCGGCTTGCAACCGGGGCTCCGGCGGACTTCATCCTGATCGATGGCGACACGCCCTGGGTCTGCGATCCCGCATCGCTGAAGTCTCCGCGGGGGAATTGCGCCTGGGCCAAACGCCGCTTTACCGGCCGGGTCATGCAGACTTTTGTCGACGGGCAGGAAATCTACAACTATAACGGGTAGCGCCATGGATATTCTCTTCTTCGGCCTTTCCGCCCTCGGCGGCTATCTCCTCGGCTCCATTCCCTTCGGTCTGGTCCTGACCCGGCTTGCCGGTCTGGGGGATATCCGGGAGATCGGTTCGGGCAATATCGGCGCGACCAATGTCCTGCGGACTGGCCGCAAGGATCTCGCCTTCGCCACCCTCGTGCTCGATGCGGGCAAGGCGGGCATAGCCGCAGCAATCTTCGGCTATGCCCTCGGGACGACCGAAGGGTTGATCGCGGGGGCCTTCGCCTTCTCCGGGCATTGCTTCCCGGTCTGGCTCAAATTCAAGGGCGGCAAAGGCGTCGCGACCTTCGTCGGCACCATGCTGGTCGTCTACTGGCCGGTCGGCCTGGCGGTGATCGGCACCTGGCTTGGAATGGCCGCGATTTTCCGCATTTCCTCGCTCAGCGCGCTTGTCGCGGCCCTCGTGGCCCCGCTCGCGGCGCTGGCCTTCGGACGTCCGGACGTCGCGGTGATGGCGGGCGTCCTCACCGGGCTGATCTACTGGCTGCACCGCGCCAATATCCAGCGCATCCTCAAGGGCGAGGAACCGCGTATTGGCGACAAGAAGAAGAGTGATACGGACGGGGCAGAAACGGAGGCGGGTTGACCCCCGAGACACTTACCCTTGCAGCCCTGCGCCTCGCCCGGACACCCGGACTTGGTGCACGCGGATTCGCCCGGCTGGTCGCGCGCTACGGCGATGCTTCCGCGGCCCTCGAGGCCCTGCCGGGTCATGCCCGCGCCAAACATCTCCCGGTTCCCGACATCACGCCTGAAAGCGTCGCGCTGGCCGAAATCGAAGCCATCGACGCTGCCGGTGCCCGCCTGATTGCATTTGGCACACCGGACTATCCGGTCGGGCTCAGCCTCATTCCGGACCCGCCCCCGTGTCTGATCGTGCGGGGTGATATTCGCCTGTTCGACCGCCCCGCCTGCGCTCTTGTCGGCTCCCGCAATGCCTCGGCGGCGGGATTGCGCCTCGCGCGTGACCTCGCCCGCGGTCTGGGCGCGGAGGAGGTCGTCGTCGTCTCCGGCCTCGCCCGGGGCATTGATGGCGCGGCCCACCAGGGCGCGCTGGAGACCGGCACGATCGCCGTCGTGGCCGGCGGCATCGACCACCTCTACCCGCCCGAACACGCCGAGCTGCAAGCAGAAATCGGGGAACGCGGCCTCTTCCTGTCGGAACGTCCGCTCGGCGCGGTGCCGACCGCCCGCTGCTTTCCGCGCCGCAATCGCATCATCTCCGGCCTGTCACTGGGAAGTGTGATTGTGGAAGCCGCGCTGAGATCCGGCTCGCTGATCACCGCACGCTGCGCCGCCGAGCAGAACCGCGAGGTTATGGCGGTGCCCGGCTCGCCGCTCGATCCACGCTCCAACGGGACGAACCGGCTGATCCGCGACGGCGCCCATTTGATCGAAAGTGCGGAGGATGTGCTGAGCATCATCGGCTCTGCCCGGGCCCTGGCGACGCGCGAACCGGTTCCCGAATACGACTGGCCTCAACGGGAATGGCCGGAGGCGCTGCCGGACGAGCGGAATGCCGGGGACTCAACCGGGCGCGGTCAGCCGGACCTGCTCGACCTGATCTCTGCCACCCCGGTCTCGGTCGATGAAATCGTGCGCCAGTCCGGCCTGCCCACCGGCACCGTCCGGGCGCGTCTGCTGGAACTTGAACTCGACGGTCGGGTGCTCACGACGCCGGGCGAGCGGGTTCAGCGCAACTGGTCCTCGGACTCGTAGGCGCCCTCCATCTCGACGATGAGCGCCGCCAGCTCAATCAGACAGCCGGACCGCGCCATTCCGCCCTGCACGGCCTTCTCGGACAGACGACGCAGATCAAAGGCCAGCTCGCTGGACAGCGGCCGGGTGATTTCGCTCGCCGGCATGGGCTGCCCGAACAAGTCCCGGTTCTGACGTTTGAAAAAATCCGCTAGCCGCATTAAACCCTCCCGCGCAGAGAGAATAAATTACAACCTTTCGATGCATATTCCAAGCACTACCCGCGCTTGAGCGTCTCGAGCAGGAGGTCGCGCGCATCCTGGACCTGGCGGGCCAGAGCGGGTGAGCCCTCGCCGGTGTCCGGGTGCAGCTTCTTCATCAAGGCACGATGAGCCGCCCGGATCGTCGCTTCGTCCGCATCGGCTTCCACACCCAATATCTCTCGAGCCTCGCGCAAGCTCATGGACGGAGATGGTGCCGGCGGAGCGCCTTTCGTCTTGCCCTCGCCCGGGCGTCGCAACCCGAAAGCCTGGGTGAGCATGCCGATGCCGAAAATTGCCAGCGGGCCACCGATCACAGCCCCGCCCCGAAGCGTCAGGACCACACCCGCCACCACAGACCCGCCCCCCAGAAGCATCCGGACCATGCGGGCGGCGTCGGGTGTTTTCTGACGGGAAAACCAGAAGGCGAAGCCGAGAAATCCGGCGAGGAGCGAAAAACCGAGCAGGAAAGCCGTCATGTCAGAACGGTATGGCCTGGCCCTCAAGTCCGGGAAGTTTGAGGACGATGATCAGATCGCGCAGCTCCTGACGCGCCGCGACATGGCTCATGGTGAAGGGGATGGTCGATCCGTCCTCGGTCAGGTCCAGCAAGGTGAGCCCGACCGGGAAAAGTTCGCGATAGATCACGCGCTCCGCGAAGCCGGGCGCGAGGCGGAAGCCAATCCGCTGGGCGAGCATTTTGAGCCCCTCGCCGACGCGTCGCTTGTTGCGTGCATCAAGCATGGCCATGCGATTGCGCATCACCACCCAGTCGATCGACCGGCGGTCCATGGCAGCCTTTCGCTTGCGACACTCCCAGACCATTTCGCTGTAGATACTGGGACGACCGACTTCATAGGTATCCGGATCGACCTCGGCCAGCAGGTCGAAATCGATGAAACTGTCATTCACCGGCGATATAATACTGTCCGCTGTCGCATGAGCCAGACGCGAGTAATGCGTGTCCGCGCCGGGTGAATCGATCACCACGAAGTCATGAGTCAGCTTGAGCTGGGTGAGCGCCTCCGAGAACCGGTCCGTTTCCTCTGCCTCGGCCAGATCGAGATCGCGGTGCGCACTCGGCGATAACCGGATCTCCTCGGGCGTCGGCAACTCGACCCCGTGACGCGAGGACCAGGTCGTCCGGTTGGACATATAGCGCCCGAATGTGCGCTGGCGGATGTCCAGATCAATGGCGCCGACACTCTTGCCCATGCGCAGGAGCGCAATGGCCAGGTGCATGGCGACGGTGGATTTGCCCGCCCCGCCCTTCTCATTGCCCACGACAATGACATGAGCGGCTTTGACACCGTCCTTGATGCGCCCGATGGGACGGGCGGGAAGTTTGAACTCCGAATGCGTCGTCATGCTCCGGACTCTACTGCGGCGCGCTCGACCGCGACAGCATGCGCGGCAGGTCGAGCTGAATTATTCGTGCGCCCCCGGACCGCTATCGGTGAGCGGATTGCCGGAAAAGTCAACGGGCATGCAGTAAGCACCCTGCACGGTCAGATCCGCACAGAAGGCCATGGCGTCGGCGTGGCTGTCGAACGGCCCGGCCTTGAGACGCAGGAAGACACCGCGATCTTCGAGCGTGGTTTCCTCGAAACGGGCCTCACGCGCTTGGAGCGCGGGATACTCGGCCTGGAGTTCAGCCCAGCCCGAGCGGAGGTTTTCCTCATGGCGATACGAGGCCAGGTGCACACCATGACGAAGGCTCTGCGCCTCTGCCCAGTCCGCCGGCAGCGGTTCAGCCTCGGACATGACACGCGGCACCACGCCGTCGGGGAGCGGCGGGCGGTCATTGAGCGCCGCCACCAGCTCCAGCAATTGCGGCAGCGCCGTTTCGAGCCGATCCGGGTCGTGACGGGCCATATAGGCCAGGCGCTCGGCTGTGGAATCCGCAAGGATCGCCGCGGGCGTTTCCGCGACCACAGCGACCGGCGCTGCGACCTGCGGATCGCGACTGGTCAGACAGCCGGTCAGGCCAGCCGACAAAAGGAGAAGAACTGCTATTCGATTCATGGCATCAGCTTCTAGACCGAGTCGTCTTGCTTGCCTCCCTCATCGCTTATGAGTAAGCCGTCTCAAACCGTTTTTCGAGACCCCCATGCTCACACAGCAAATTCCTCACGCCACAACTGTTTCCGCTCTGCGCACCCGGGTCAAAACCTGGCGCGAGGACGGGCTGTCCGTCGGTTTCGTCCCGACCATGGGCGCGTTGCATGACGGTCATCTGTCCCTGGTGCGTCTGGCCAAGGCCCACACCGACCGCGTGGTCACCAGCGTCTTCGTCAATCCGGCCCAGTTTGCGCCGCACGAGGATTTCGAGACATACCCCCGCCGTTTCATCGACGACGCCGAGAAGCTCGCGGAAGCCAAGTGCGACCTCATCTACCTTCCCGAGACCAAGACCATGTATCCGGACGGGTTCGACGCGAGCGTGAAAATCGGCGGTCCGTCCGCCGGGCTTGAAGCCTCCGAGCGTCCACACTTTTTCTCCGGTGTCGCCACGGTTGTTGCGAAACTCTTCAACCAGGTCCGCCCGGATGTGGCGGTCTTTGGCGAGAAGGACTACCAGCAGCTCCAGGTCATCCGGAAGCTGGTGAAGGATCTCGACTTCCCCATCGATATCATTGCGGCCGAGATCGCGCGTGAGGCCGACGGCCTCGCCATGTCCTCGCGCAACGCCTATCTCGATGAGGACCAGCGCCAGCGCGCCGGAAAGCTCATCGGTATCCTCAAGGACTTCGCGGCGGCGCTGGCATCGGGAACACCGGCGGCGTCCGCCCAGACCGATGCACTGGAAGCCGCTCGCAAAGTGTTCGACCAGGTCGACTATATCGAGCTGCGCGATCCCGCCGACCTGTCGCTCCTTCCGTCCGGGCCTCTGGACCAGACCGCCCGGATCCTTGCGGCGGTCCGTCTGGGTGACACCCGTTTGCTGGACAATATCGCGGTGGCTCCTTCCCGCGGGTGATTTCCGGGTTAAGGTGCGGTTCAGGCACCAGCTGATCAGATCGGTCCCATGACGCGTCTCGCCCTACTCGCCCTTTCCGCCGCCCTCGCAGCGACGCCCGCGCACGCGCAGTCGCGCGTGCAGATTCTCCGCCCGGATTTGGTTGAGAGTTTCCCGCATGATGTCACGGCATTTACCCAGGGGCTTTTCGCGTCCAACGGGCAGCTCTTCGAAAGCACGGGGCAGTTTGGCGAGAGCAATCTGCGCGAAGTCGAGCTGGGGTCCGGCACGGTGCTGCGCCAGCAAAACCTGCCGGCGAGCGTCTTCGGTGAAGGCAGCGCGCGCATTGGCGATGAAATCTATGTTCTGACCTGGATGTCCCAGACCGGATTTGTCTATGACGCCAACAGTTTCGAGCAGGTCGACAGCTTCACCTATGCCGGCGAAGGCTGGGGGCTGACGACGGACGGTCAACAGCTCATCCTCAGCGATGGCTCGCCCACGCTGCGCTTTCTCGACCCGACCGACATGTCACTCGTGCGCGAGCTTGAGGTCACGCTGAACGGGCGCGGTGTGCGTCGCCTCAATGAGCTGGAATGGATTGACGGCGAGATCTGGGCGAATGTCTGGATGACCGACAATATCCTCCGCATCGACCCGCAAAGCGGCATGGTAACCAGCGTGCTGGATATGCGCGGCCTGGTCCCCGAACACTTGCGCGGCAGCCGGGACGCCGTCCTCAACGGCATTGCCTATGACGCGGAGAATGACCGGATTTTCGTGACCGGAAAGCTCTGGCCGGTCCTGCATGAAATCCGCCTTCCTGCGGCCGAATAGGCCTTACCAGGCTCCCAGTTCCAATAATTTTGCACGCAAATCATCCGGCAGGTTTTCACCGCCGGCCGCGACTTCACCCAGATCCCGCGGTGCGTCTTCCGGCTTCAGATAGCGCCAGCCCTGGAAGGGGCGTTTCGGTGCCGGGGCCGTACGGACCAGCTCCGGCGCCATGACGATGGCGCAGCGTTTGATCCCGTCTGCCCCCTGGACCTGCTCCAGCGAGACGATTTCGGATCGGCACTGGATCGATCCGTTGATCACCCAATAGAGCGATCCGCCATTTTCCACCGCCTCCTTCTGGGAGGGCATCATGCGCGTAACGTGCACGATGAGCTCCGGCTCACCAGCCGCACGACGACGGGCGCATTCTTCAGTGCGCCAGGCTTCAAGCTGCTCGATCGAGCTCACACCGACACAGAGTTTGACGAGGTTCATGGTCATAAAACTCAACTAGGCCGACTCTGGTGCAGGGTCAAAAGGACGCTAGTATCAAAGGGCAACCGTTTCAGGAGCCACATGCCGCAGGCGATCCAGACCCTCTCGACCGACAAGGCCCGGCTTATCACCCTGGTCCTGGTCAGCGCAATGCTGACCATCCCGGTCTTCTTCCTGATCCAGCTGGCGCTCCTGACCAGCGGCCACCCCGAGCTGACGCAACAGGGCATGATGAGCCAATCCGTGCTCGATGCCTTGCCGCGCTTTTCGCTCGTGGCCGTCTTCGTCAGACCGGTGCTTTTGATCCTGACCCTGGTGGCCCTGCTTCGCCACTGGAAGATTGCGCTCTGGTTCTTCCTCGCGGCCTTCGCCGTGCGGATCACCAGCTGGTTCATGATCGTCTCGGCCACTGCCTTTGAACTCCCGACAGGCTTTGTCTCGCTCGTCCTGGAGTTCGCGACAATCTACATGTTCCTGCGCTTTCCGGGTCTGCGCTAGCGACGCAGGAATTCGATGTCCGAGAACAGGATGTCTACCTCCTCGGTGAAGGTCTGGAATGCCGCCGATCCAGAGATCCGCTGGGACATCCGGCGCATTACCGGGGCCGGCAAGCCCTCCATCGGCGCGTACTCCTGGACGAGTTCGAACGTGTTGATCCGCACCGCGAAGTTCGGCTTGAAGCTTTCCGTCGCATAGATCCGGATCGTTCCGATCTGCGGCATGTCCTCCGAAAGCGTAAGTTCGCCGGAGAGATAGGGTTCAAACTCGACCATCTCCTCGTCATCGGCGCGCGGCGCAAAGGCGTAGCGAAGGCCGGACGCATCGTCGAGCGCCGCCATGCTGCCCGGATGGAAGCTCAGATCGCCAGCGCCGAAGAACAGACCACTCCCCTCCTCGGTCGCGTCCTCATCGGGTTCGATAATGTCGTCCCAGATCGCGCGTTGGCCCTCTGTCATCGCCTCGTCAGACGGCGAGACCAGCGTCCACTGCTCGGCCTCGTCAGCCGCGCCGTCATAACGTCCGCGCACCTCGCCCTCTGATGTCACAATCGTCATCACGAAGCGCCAGTCGGACCGGTCGCCATCTTCGACGCTGGCTTCCAGCGCGCGGGCAACGGGCTCGGGAAGATCATCCGCGAAAGCGGGCATGGCGATGGAAGCAGCGAGGCTGAGGGCGGCCGCAGCGTGTTTGAACATGGGGAACTCCATTCGGAGGTTGGGGCTCGATGAATATGACAATTCAAACCGGAGGCGTCGCCTTAAATCACCGTCAGATTCCCGCTTGCCCGCAGGCTTTGTGTGGCTAATCTGGACCAGATGACAAGACAGCCCGATTCGACTTCCCAGGCTTGGACCTGGCTCGCCGTTGGCCTGCTCTTCCTGCAGGCGCTCTATCCGGGCTATTGGGTCGCACAGATCACCGTGCTCTGGCTGGGGTTTGACGACTGGGCGGCGTTCGGAAACCTGACGCGAAACCAGATCTCGCATGCCAGCACGCTCTCACTGTCCGCCCCCTTCGTCCGCTTTGTCTTCCTGATCGCCGCAGGCGTGGCTTTCCTGATGCGAAGCCGACTGTCCTATATTTTCCTGCTGATCGTCATCGGAATGCATCTGGCTGCCTGGATAGCCGTTCTGACCAATCCGTATTTCCGCGGCAGTATTATCGGCTATATCGTGCTGATCGTCGAAGCGGGCAGCGCCCTGGCCATGCTCTTCGCAGACCGCAAGCGCGGTGAACCCCTGCCCTGGGCCCGCCGCGCCTAGGCTGCCTGGCGATCGACGAAACCCGCCTCAGCGTCCAGATCAATATCGAACGTCTCTTCGCTCTTGGGCATGGGACGCTTTCCATCCCCGAAGACTTTCAGCTTCAGTTTCCAGGCCAGGTTCACCGCCTGTTTGAACACCGCCCCGAACCCTGTCGTCTCACAGGACTTCGGCGTGTAGCCGAACTGTCGACGCAGCACGCCATTGGCGAAGAGGATGGCATTGAGCTTGCGCGATTCCGGGGTGGAAATCTCGAAGGGCACGGAGACGTTCAGCTCGCGCTGGTTCTCGATCCGGTGCGGTCCGTGCAGCGGCCAGTTGGCGGCCATGCCGGGTTCGAGATCGACCGTAAAGGCGTCCTCGTCCCAAGCCGGATCGAAGGGAATGTCCTCGGTCTGGTCATGGTGCAGCACCGCCTCGACATCATCGCGATTGAGATAGGGCATTTTGGGCGGATAAGTCCGGAAACGCTTTACGCCGCGCATGTGCCAGAGCATGGTTTCGGACACATCGGAGTGACAGAAGACCTGCGCAGTCGGTGAGGAAATCAGGATGCCGGCCTCGGCCAGGAGCGGTTTGAAGCCCGGGTCGGCCTTTTTCATATCGCGCAGCATGGCATCGAAGATCGGACGGTATTCCGGATCGCTGTCCATGGCGTGTCGGAGATTGATCCAGAGCTTGCCCTTGCGAACCGCCTCGATCAGCTCCATCCCGGAGATATTGTCAGCCTGTCCGGCACGCCAGCTGTCCCGGTCCGTGGCATCATCGCCCATCGTGCAGATATCGGTCAGCTCACGCGGGTGACGCTCGATCAGCGCGGCCAGTGCCATGTCTGAAAATGCATGGTGTTCGTGATAGTTATGGCGGATCACGACAGGGGTTTTGCGGAACTTGCCCTTGGCTTCTTCGCTCCACTGGCTGGAAAACCGGTCGATATAGGTGTCACGCATTGATCCGCTCCTCACTGGCTTACGCTCAGTGGAGCAAAACGCGTGCCGGTTTCCCGCCAGAGGCGAGACGGCGGATCAGGCCTCCGCCGTTTCTTCCGCCAGAGCCACCAGGACATCACCCTCGGCGACCTGGGTACCGGCCTCGACACTGACCTCGCCAATCGCGCCATCGCGCGGCGCCGCCAGGGCGTGCTCCATCTTCATGGCCTCGAGCACGACGAGGGCCTGCCCCTTGGTCACCGCATCGCCCGGCTTCACATTGACCGCGAGAACCTTGCCCGGCATTGGCGCCTTGATCACGCCCCCCGCCTCCGCCGCATCGGCGGCCGCTTCGGGGCTCGGGAAGGCGAAGAGCGTGGTCTGGCCGCGCGAGGAGACGAGATAACCCGCCTCCATCAGGTCGACATCCCCCCGCAGCGGTTCGTCATCGAGCGTGCCTTCGAACTGGTAGTAGCCTGGTTCACCGCTGCCATCGACACTGTCGATCCGGAGCATCTCGCCCCCCATTTCCACCAGCATGGAGTTGCCTTCGAGGCGCAGGGCGACTTCCAGCGTTTCGTCTCCGACGGCAAACCAGTTGCGCAGACGCGAAGCCGAGTTCATCCGCCAGCCATCGGCGATGCCGAACGGGTCGGACGTATCACCGCCCGCTTCCAGCATGGAAGCGAGGCCCGCATATCCGGCAGAGGCCAGATCAACGCCTGCAGGCACCAGCTCTCCTTCGCAGTGGCCGATGAAGTCCGTGGAAAGCTTCGCATCCAAAAAATCCGGATGCATGACGGCGCGACGAAGGAATCCGCCATTGGTCTTGACCGGCCAGACCGACAATTCGTCCAGCGCAAAAGCCAGCGTGATCGCCGCACCTTCGCGGTCATCGTCAAAGCTGATGATCTTGGCGATCATCGGATCGTAGTGGAGCGACACCTCCCCGCCTTCCTCGACGCCCGTATCCACCCGGACGCCATCCCCCTCTTCGGGCAGGCGCAGGATGTTGAGCGGGCCGGTAGAGGGCAGGAAACCGGACTGCGGGTCCTCGGCGTAAAGACGCGCTTCCATGGCGTGTCCGCGAAGCGCGATCTGGTCCTGGGGCGGCACGGATCCTCCGGCCGCAACGCGGAGCTGAAGCTCGACGAGATCGAGCCCGGTGACGAGTTCAGTGACCGGATGCTCCACTTGAAGACGCGTATTCATCTCCATGAAATAAAAGCCGTCTTCGCGAAGATCACCCGATCCATCAACGATGAACTCCACCGTCCCCGCGCCGACATAATTCACCGCCTTGGCGGCATTGATGGCCGCTGAACACATGGCCTGGCGGACGGCGGGAGTCATGCCCGGCGCCGGGGCTTCCTCGATGACTTTCTGGTGGCGACGCTGCAAGGAACAGTCGCGCTCATACATGTGAACCACCCGGCCATGGCTGTCGCCGAAGACCTGGACCTCGATATGACGCGGCTGGGTGATGAATTTCTCGATCAGGACGCGGTCATCGCTGAAGCTCTTCGAGGCCTCGCGCTTGCAACTTTCCAGCGCCGCGAGGAAATCCCCGGCCGCCTCGACCTTGCGCATCCCCTTGCCGCCGCCGCCGGCAACGGCCTTGATCAGGACTGGATAGCCGATGGAATCGGCTGCAGATTTCAGCAGTTCCGGGTCCTGATTTTCACCGTGATAACCGGGTGTTACCGGAACCTTTGCAGCCTCCATCAGAGCTTTAGCCTTGTCCTTCAGCCCCATCGCACGGATCGCGTCGGCCGAAGGACCAACGAAAATGATCCCGGCTTCGGCGCAAGCGTCAGCGAAGGCTGCATTCTCGGACAGGAAGCCGTAACCCGGATGGATCGCATCAGCGCCGGTTTCCCGGGCGGCCTCGATGATCTTGTCGCCCAGGAGATAGCTTTCCGACGCCGGTGCCGGGCCCAGACAGACCGCCTCGTCCGCCTCGCGCACATGCGGCGCCAGCGCGTCGGCTTCGGAATAGACCGCGATGCAGCGAATCCCCATCTTGCGCGCAGTGCGCATGACGCGACGGGCAATCTCGCCCCGGTTTGCGATAAGCAGCGTATTGATCATGGTTTTTCCTCGCCGGATGACGGGTCAGTCGAAGGGTTTGAGGCGCTGTATTGCACAGAGGCGACCAGGACGAAACTGATGATCATCAGAAGATACCAGGAGCCCAGCTTGGCCCAGGACACCATGTGCCAGCTGACATCCTGCCCCGGATAGGTCCAGGCCCGCGCGAAGGTGCCAATATTCTCAGCAAACCAGATGAAAAGCGCGACCAGCAGAAAGCCCACCACCAGCGGCATGGACCGGTGGGCGACATCGGGCCGGAACCGGACCCAACAGCGCCCGTAGACGATCACTGTGGCGCCGAACAGCAGCCAGCGGATATCGGGCAGGTAATGGTGGGCGAAGAAGTTCACATAGATCGCCACGGCCAGACAGGCCTGCAGCCAGAGCGGCGGGAAGTGGACAAAGCGGAAGTCGAAAATCCGCCAGACCCGCGCCAGATAGGAGCCGACGGCGGCATACATGAAACCCGAAAAGAGCGGCACTCCGGCAATCCGCAACAGGCTCGCCTCGGGATAGACCCAGCTTCCGGCGGCCGTCTTGAAGATCTCCATCACCGTGCCGACGACATGGAAGACGGCGATGACCTTGGCTTCCTCGAGGCTCTCCAGCCGCGTCAGCAGGAGTGCGAGCTGGATCGCCAGGGCAGACAGGGTCAGGACGTCATAGCGCGCCACAGCGGCGTCAGAGGGGTACCAGAGGAAGGTCGCCAGCAGGAGGGCGAGCATGAGCCCGCCAAAGAGGCAGGCCCAGGCCTGTTTGATCCCGAAGGCCAGAAACTCGAACAGACCCTGCGTCCACGGGCCTTTGACGAAAGCCGTACGAAACGCCTCCCGGCGGTCGTGGAGAAAGCGACGCGGATCGAACCCGGCCAGCAGCGCCCTACTCCGCCCAGTTGGCGCTGAGAACGCCGCTCGGCTCCTGTCTGCGCGCCTTGCGAAGACGGATCATCGAACCATGGTCACACGCTTCCATGGCTTGATCTTCGAGCCAGTCATTCACCAGCTCGACAAACTCGCTGTATCCGCTTGCAGCAACTTCGATCGACGCCGAGCGTTTTTCACCACCGCCCTTGGGTATGGCGACAACTCCGGACCTGTAGAGCGCCCGCTCCACTACTCCGCCCAGTTCGGCTTGCGGCGTTCGAGGAAGGCGGCGAGGCCTTCCTTGCCTTCGGGCGAAGAGCGACGACGGGCAATGCCCTTGGCCGTGTGGACCAGAAGGCCGTGATCAATCGGCTTGCCAGCTACATCATCGACCAGGCGCTTGGCGTCCGCGACGGCCCCCGGACAATTGCCGAAGGCAAGCTGGGCGAGATGTTCCTCCATCCCGGCCATCTCCTCCATCGTCGTCACGACATACTGCGCAAGGCCTATTTCGTATGCGAAGCTTCCATCGAAGCGCTCGGCTGAGGTGAAGAGCGCCCGCGCCCAGCGCGGCCCAATGGCACGGACCACGAAGGGAGATATTGTCGCCGGGGTCAGGCCGAGACGGACTTCAGAGAAGGAGATTTTCGTGTCCTTCATCACCACGCCGACATCGCAGGCCGCCAGCAGGCCGGCACCGCCGCCCATGGCGGCGCCATGAACCAGGGCGACCGTCATCTGCGGCAGGTCGTAGAGCCGCTTGAGCATGGTGGCCAGCCCCATCGCGTCTTCCTGATTGTCTTCCTCGGTATAGTGCGCGGCCGACTTCATCCATTCCAGATCCGCTCCGGCAGAAAAGCTCGGCCCGTTCCCGCGCAGAAAGACGATTCGGGCCTCATCGGTATTGGCCCGCAGGGTTTCGAAAATGTCGGACAACCGCGCGATCATGTCGGCATTGAAGGCGTTGTGCTTGTCGGGACGGTTCAGCGTGATCACCGCGACACCGGCGGGGGAGACATCAAGCAGGACGCTGTCATCGGACATGGTGGGATCCTTTGCGGTGGGAAATCTTTGATCTTGATGACCGGTTTAATGCGCGCCGCGCGTGTCGCCAAGTCGGCGACCGTGTGGCAATGGAGCGGCATTTCGCAGCAGCGGCAGCCTTGCGCGCATAGAACGCGCATAGAAAAGGCCGCCGGCAAGCGCCGACGGCCCAGTCAAATGCAATTCGGTCAGGACCGCGCGGACTTAGTCGCCGCGGAAGATCAGACCTTTGAGAATGGACAGCACGATGATGGCCAGGAAGTAACCGACCGCCAGAGCGCCGAGATAGAGCAGATAGTCCATCTGGGTCAGCTGACCAGCAAACGCGGCCGCATCGAAACCGGCTGCGCCTTCGCCGCCACGCACCATCGGCATGACAACGTCAACGATGACGTGAATGACAACACCGACCACGGTGAAGATCAGGATCGCACCGAACTCGCGCATGAGCAGCGCAAGCACGAGGGCGATCACGCCGAGCTGAATACCCAGCGGCATCCAGTTGACGACAGAGCCGTCACCGGCGTGTGCCAGGAGGCCCGGCATGAAGAAGTCGATGGCAGGCTGAATGTAGCCCATGATTTGGTTCAGAATTTCCATGTCGCGGTCCCCTCCCGCTTGAACAGACACCACGCATCTTACCCCAAGACACGCGCGTTAACTAAACACTCTTTCGAAAATTCCGTCGAGAAAAGCGAGTTCTCCTCTCAGGCGAATTTTCTTAACCTTTTACCACAACCCGTTTGACCGCGAACAGAATTCCGACCGCGATCACATATCCGACATAGAGCAGGGCCAGATACCGCCAGAAATACGGCTCGAGCACGTCAGGCAACAGAAACGGACCGACTTCGGCGAAAACCGGCGACAGCACATCGAGCGCGATATGCGCCACGACAGCCCCGGCTGCGACGAAGAAGAGGCGTGACCAGTTCGACATGGAGAGCGCAGCCAGAACAGCCACAACCAAGCCCTGGACGGCATTCACCTCGTAAAAGCCCTCGCGCGCGAAGACCAGGATATCCTGGACAATCTCTGGCATCTATCTCCCCCTGCCGGCAGAAAACGCCGGTTGCGGGCAAAGTATTAACTGGAATTAACCCGGAGTCACGCCCCCTGCGCGCCTTGCACCCTGCTCCGCCGCCCCGTTGAGACACGCCGATGTCAGAGCGCCCTTTCTCCGAGCTTTTCCACAGACGACAGGATTCGCGCCCGCGCTGTATCGCTCAACCCCTCCACCATGCCGAAAATGGAGTGTCGGACCGGGCCAAATCCGGCGATCCGCAAGATCCCCTTCTCCGTCGCCTTGAGGGAGTGCGCGCCGAAAAGAAGTTTATAGGCGATGCCCGGCATGCCCATCGTCACGATCAACCTCGCCGACTTGCCCTTCATCCGGCCCACCGGAAAGCCGCCCTCGTGCTCGGGCTCGCCGAGCATGAAGCCGTCACAGGCGCAGATTTCGAGGAAGGATTTGAGCGCGGCCGGCATGGTGCCCAGCCAGAGCGGATAAGCGATCACCACATGATCTGCCGTGGCGATTTTCTCGCGCTCGGAAAACACGGGCTCGGGCGGCGGCGCGCCGAAATCATCCGCGCGGCGCAGAAAGCCATAGTCGAGCTGACCGATATTGATGCGCTCGACCGAATGCCCGGCCCACTGCGCGCCGCGCGCATAGGCGTCGCAAATGGCGTCCACGAAATGCGTCCCGGAGGTATCGGGATGTCCGTCGAGAATACAGATGCGTCGGGTCATGGAAGTTCCCTCAATTCGATTGAGGGTATTCCAGCCGGACTCGCCGGTCAGTGTGGCAGGTTGGCGCGGAGGCCTACATCCGGAACACGCCGAACTTCGTCTTCTCGATCGGCGCGTTCAGCGCGGCAGACAGACTCAGACCGAGGACGCGGCGGGTGTCACGCGGGGCGATGATGCCGTCATCCCAGAGCCGTGCCGTGGAGAAATAGGGGTTACCCTCCTCCTCATAGCGCTCCCGGATCGGTGCCTTGAACTCGGCTTCTTCCTCGGCCGACCAGCTCTCGCCGCGATGCTCCATCGCGTCGCGCTTCACCGTGGCCAGAACGGAGGCGGCTTGCTCGCCCCCCATGACGGAGATGCGCGCATTCGGCCACATGAAGAGGAAGCGCGGGGAATAGGCGCGACCACACATGCCATAATTGCCCGCCCCGTAGGAGCCACCGATGATGACGGTGAATTTCGGACCGGCAAAGGTCGAGACAGCGGTCACCAGCTTGGCGCCATCCTTGGCGATACCGCCGGCCTCGTATTTCGAGCCGACCATGAAGCCGGTGATGTTCTGCAGGAAAACCAGCGGGATACCGCGCTGGGCACACAGTTCGATGAAGTGGGCGCCCTTCTGGGCACTCTCGGAAAAGAGGATGCCGTTATTGGCGATAATGCCGACCGGCATGCCGTAGAGCCGGGCGAAACCCGTCACCAGCGTCTCGCCATAGAGTTTCTTGAACTCGTCGAACTCGGAATTGTCGACGATGCGGGCGATCACCTCGCGGACATCATAGGGCGCGCGAATGTCGGCGGGGATGACGCCGCCGAGTTCGGACGGGTCGTAGACCGGGTCGCGTGGCTCGGTCACGTCGAGATCGACGGACTTCACCGTGTTGAGATTGGCCACGATGCGGCGCGCCAGGTGCAGGGCGTGCTCGTCATTGGCGGCGTAGTGGTCGGCGACGCCGGAGGTCCGGGCGTGGACATCAGCCCCGCCGAGGTCCTCGGCGGAGATAATCTCGCCGGTCGCGGCCTTCACCAGCGGCGGACCGCCCAGGAAGATCGTGCCCTGTTTGCGCACGATGATCGTCTCGTCCGACATGGCCGGCACATAGGCACCACCCGCCGTGCACGAGCCCATGACCACCGCGATCTGGGGAATGCCCTGCGCCGACATATTGGCCTGGTTGTAGAAGATGCGACCGAAATGCTCGCGGTCCGGGAAGACCTCCGCCTGGTGCGGCAGGTTCGCGCCGCCGCTGTCGACCAGATAGACGCAGGGAAGCCGGTTCTGCATGGCGATTTCCTGCGCCCGCAAATGCTTCTTCACCGTCATCGGATAATAGGCGCCGCCTTTGATGGTCGGGTCATTGCACACGACCATGACCTCGCGGCCGGATACGCGTCCGATCCCGGCAATGACGCCCGCCCCGTGAACATTGCCCTCATACATGCCGTTGGCCGCCAGGGCGCCGATCTCGAGGAAGGGCGTGCCCGGATCCAGCAGACGCTCGACCCGATCGCGCGGCAGAAGCTTGCCGCGGGAAAGATGCTTCTCCCGCGAGCGTTCCGGCCCGCCGAGCGCGGCCTCGGCCGTCTTGGCGCCAAGCGTTTCGACCAGCGCGTCCATGGCGGCGCTGTTCTCGCGGAAACTGTCGGACTGGGTGTCGATCGAAGACTTGATTTGGGTCACGTGAAAACCTTGATCCGGCTTGAGTTTGGAGGGGTGATTAACCCGTCGCGACGGGTAAAGGCAATGACCCATGCATCCAAACCGGCCGCGCGGGGCATCTTGTGTTGCGAAACCCAGGGGAGACGAAACAAATGATCCGACAAACCGCCTTGATCCTGATGTCCTTCGCGCTGAGCACCGGCGCCATGGTCGCAAACGCCCAGGCCCAGACCGACACCGAACTGCCGCCCGGACAGGTGATGGTGCTCGGCACCTTCCACTTCACCGGCGGCGGCTCCGACATGATCAATCCGGAAGTCGATGATTTCCTCTCACCGCATCGCCAGGCCGAGATTGCGGATGTGCTCGACCGGCTGGAAGCCTTCGCGCCGACCCGCATCGCCGTCGAGCTGATGCCGGAGCACGAGGCGAGCTTCAACGCCCGCTACCAGCGCTACGTCGCGGGAGAGGAAACGCTCGGCGTGAACGAACGCCAGCAGATCGGCATGCGCCTCGCCGCCCGTCTCGGTCATGAACAGCTCTACGCAGTCGATTCCCAGGGCGGCATGGATTTCGAGGCGATGATGGCTGGCGCCGCAGAGGCCGGCCAATCCCGGCTGATGGAAGACTGGACCGCCTATATCGGCGAGGTCCAGGCCTATATGGGCGAGATGGACAGCCTTGACCGTACCGTGCTGGAACGCCTGCGTCAGGAGAATACGCAGGAAACAGCGGACTATCACAGCCTCTACCTTCTGCTTGCCCAGATGGGGTCCACGGAGGATCCGGTCGGCGCGCGCGAAATGACCAATTGGTGGGGCCGCAACATGTTGATTTTCGCCAATGTCGCGCGTCTGGCGGAGCCGGGCGAACGCGTCCTCGTGATCTACGGATCGGGCCACAAGCACTTGCTGGACTATTACGTCTCCAACGCGCCGAACCTCGAACTGGTCGATTCGCTCGACTGGCTAGGGGAGGAATAAAATAAATTCACCGCCCCGGCCCGATCTGTCGCTTCCCCGCCGTGATTCGCATGGCGGGGCGGTGACTTAGCCGGAGGGACCCGACCCGCATAAAAATTCCAAATCGCGCGATGGATCGAATTGCCTCCTTTCGTTTAAGATTCGATTCAGAGCTGGTCGCCACCCTCAGGGACATGGGGAGACGCCGCGCAAGCGGGGCTCAAGGGAGGTCACATGCGTTACGTTCGTGTACTGGCCATATTGTCTGTTTTGGCTGCTCCGGCGCCCGCTCTCGCACAGCAGGTCGCCGAGTCGGCCCCGGGTCTGGCACCCGCTGATAGTTTTAATCCGGTCCAGGCCTTCGAGCCTGCGCCTGGCTTTCGCATCCGTCTGGCCACCGAGAGCGCTGACACCACGGGCGTCCTGCTGCGTGAGGACGACGCCGAGGCCCAGTCCGTAACCGCCCTCACCGGCCAACTGGAATTCCACCCTTTCGGCGACGAGTTTTTCCTCTCCGCCGGCGCGCGAAAGCGTTTCGACGAGAACCAACCGGACTGGGCGCGTCTCCATCCGGATGAACGCCTCGCGCATCTGCCTGGCCTTGAACTCTCCGATCTTGATCGCGACAACCGTCTTGAAAGCCTCGTCCGCTATTTCGGCGCCGGCATGACGGTTCGCACCATGGACGACTGGAGCCTTCGCGTTGAGGGCGGGGCCTATTTCCAGGACACAAGCGAAACCCGGCTCGAGCTCCTCGACCCGGAGACCGGCGAGCGCGTCCTGCTGCTGGACGATCTCGACCGTGTCGATCGCGAAGCCGTCGGCGACAGCCAGGCCCGCTCCGTCCGCCCTGTCGGACATCTGGTGATCCGCCGGCGGTTCTAGAGCTTCTGCAATCCCCCTTCTCCCCGCGCGCGAAGCGGCCTAGTCTTTCCGCATAATCAATCGCTTCGCCCACGGGGTCTGCGCGGATGCTGCCGCTCAATCTGTCCTTCCTGCCCTTTCTCAACAAGGTCGAGAAGAATGCGCTCAAGGCTGTCGAGCATGAGGTGGAGTGGTTCTGCCTGCCTGCGGGGCAATTGCTGTTCCGCGAGGGCGATGATGCCGACGCCTTCTA
>Ga0070726_10000857_pt1 | contig 33886 bp, 36 predicted proteins | sample tdAd471_FD_67275 | JGI IMG/M metagenome (GOLD analysis project Ga0070726, IMG submission 67275) | Marine sediment microbial communities from the Atlantic coast under amendment with organic carbon and nitrate - tdAd47.1 | ecosystem: Environmental > Aquatic > Marine > Coastal > Sediment | place...
CAGCCCCATATGCTTTCTGTGCAACACTTCCTTTAGACAATACTGCTGGATATTCTCCAAGACGCATTGTCCCTCCCATATTACTCTGTGCAATTTTTTCCTTCTGCTCTGGCATAATATCCACCACCAAATGCGCAGCCTCCGGATGTATCTCTGCAGTACTTACATCCTTCAGTTTCAAGACATTTTTTGCGTACTCCAAGACTGCCAATTGCATACCGTAGCAAATACCAAAGTACGGAATGTTATTCTCCCGTGCATATCGTATGACATTGAGTTTCCCTTTAATACCGGTCGTACCAAATCCTCCTGGGATAAGGATGCCGTCATACTTTTTCAAATCCTTTAAAGTCCGTTTATTCTCAAATGGCTGTGACGCAATGTAATGTATTTCTGGAGTCAGTCCCACCTTATACGCAGAATATTTAATGGCTTCAAGCACTGAAAGGTACACGTCTGATAGAATGAAGTCTCCAGAATTGAAATACTTCCCCACCACTGCAATCTTTACAACATCACTTCCATTCTTAGACTTGCGCACAAAGGCTCGCCATCGAGATAGGTTGGATTTCTTTGTCTTTGTAATATTGAGTGTTGCACAGATACGGTCTGAAAGTTTGTCTTTCTCAAAATTAAGCGGCACGTCGTACACACTCGCCACATCTGGAGCAGAGATAACATGCTGTGGCTCTACGTTACAAAACTGCGCAATCTTTTCCTTACGCTTCTTGTCGAGTGCAACAGGACCACGTGCGAGGATAAAGTCCGCAAACACACCTGCGCTATTTAGTGTCCGTGCAGCAGTCTGTGTCGGCTTTGTCTTCATCTCTCCAATACTTCCTGGCACAGGAAGATACGACACCATCACCACCGCAACATCGTCTGGCTGCTTAGACTTCATCATACGTACCGCCTCAAGGAAGAGAATATTCTGGTACTCTCCTACCGTACCACCAATTTCTATGATAGTGACATCCGCATCAGCAACCTGTGCTGCCTTTTTGATACGTGTGATGACCTGCTGTGGAATATGTGGCACCACCTCTACATTTTTTCCTCCATATTCTAGGTTTCGCTCCTTTCGTATCACCTCCTGGTACACACTCCCGGTGGTCATGTAGTTGATATCAGGGATATCAGTATTCAAAAAACGTTCATAGTTCCCCATGTCCTGATCTGTCTCCAGACCACCACCAAGTACAAACACCTCTCCATGCTCTGTAGGGTTCATTGTACCCGCATCCACATTAATATATGGATCAATCTTCATTGCGGTCACTGTAAGTCCTCGTGCCTGCAAAATCTTTGCAATGGAAGAAGAAGCAACTCCTTTCCCGACGCCACTCATAACACCACCGACGACGAAGAGATACTTGTGCTGTTTCTGGGTTTTCTTTCGTGTCTTTCGTCTCGGAGTGTTTTGTGCCATGGTTTTGTGTTTAGACTTTCAAATATCGTGCGATAGCGAGCATACTAGAGAGTCCGCCAAGCACCACACCGGACCCTACGATAATGACAAAGATCTTACCAAACTCTGTCACGTAATAGTTAAAGACAGATAATCCAAAGAACGCATCTGTTGCTGGACCAAGCCATACAACCAAAGGATACAGAATAAGAAGTGTCAGTACTCCAGCAATGAGTCCATACATGACTCCTTGGAATACAAACGGACCACGAATGAACATGTTCCCTGCCCCCACAAGACGCATTACAGAAATTTCCTCACGGGTAGTGAAGATAGCAAGGCGAATTGTATTGAGTGTGATAAGAACAGTCACAATAACAAGCACGATACTTGCAACATATCCTGTTTGCTCCACAGCATTGATAATTGCAGTCAATTTATCAATTGCTACCTTATTCTGTGAGAAGTTGATTCGATCAATCACTGGAGCATCAGGACTCTCTTTTTCTCGCTGTGTTTCCAAGAATGTAGCAATACTCTCATACTGCGATGGATCGGTGGCACGAACAGAGAGTGACGCACCAAGTGGATTCTCTCCAAGTTCATCAAGTGCCTGAAGGGTAAGCTCGTCATTCTCATGACGAAGGCGGAACTGTTCAAGTGCTTCTTCACGAGAGGTGTAGGCGACCTCAGCAACATCAGAAAGTGCTTCGAGAGATGTCTTAAGCCGTGCAATATCCTCTTCTGCAGCAGTGGTGACCAGATATACGTTTACATCCACCTTGTCACGAAGTCCCGTAAGGGATGCATCGAGCAACTGGCTGGCAAACAATGCGCTTCCAATGACAAAGAGTGTGATAGTCATCACAAAGATAGACGCAAAAGAAACATATGCGTTCCTCCAGAACCCTATAAAACCAGACCGTACAATTCGCTTAAAATCTACCCACATAATATTACAAAACGTATTTACCCTGTTTATCGTCCCTGATAATGCGCCCATCGTCCATAGTGATGACCCGTTTCTCAAGTGCATCAATCACTCCTTTATTATGTGTTGTCATAATGACCGTTGTACCCAAGTCATTGATTTTCTTCAAAATCTGTACAACCTCATATGTTGCAATAGGATCAAGGTTTCCTGTTGGCTCATCTGCAATGATGATATCCGGCTGATTCACAATTGCTCGCGCAATTGCAACGCGCTGCTTCTCCCCACCAGACAACTCCCCTGGGAAGTTCCACATCTTATCTGCTAAATCTACAAGTTCCAATGCCTGCGGTACATTCTCACTGATCTCTTCGTCAGTACGACCATTTGCCTCCATAGCAAACGCGACATTCTCATACGCAGTCTTATGCGGCAGCAACTTAAAGTCTTGAAACACTGTTCCAATCTTACGTCTAAAATCTGGAAGGCGGCTCTTTGGAATAGAATGCACATCAAGAGACTCGAAAAAGACAACCCCGCCTGTTGGCTGATCCTCAGCAATAAGCATCTTAAGGAGTGTTGTCTTCCCTGCTCCAGAGTGTCCCACAATAGAAACAAACTCCTTGGGTGCTACCTGGAACGTAACATCCTCGAGTGCAATAGACTCACCTCCGCTGTAAATCTTTGAGACGTTATCAAAATAGATCATATCGTAATGTAATCCATTTTACTGCAATTATCTGAAAGAGACCAGTAACGGAGTGTATACATGCTAACTCCTCATTTCGACAGCTTTTTTAAGGGCTTTATCAAAGGTTATTACTTCGTACTCTCGAGAGAGAATATACAGAGACGTATCAACAAAAGATAACTTCTTTGGTGCATCCGGATATCGAACAGCAGTTCTCCAAAGGAGACGATCGGTAGGAAGGAGCATGGAAGACTCGAAACAAAGTGCAGAGAATTTTTTTATCGCATCTTCTTGTTTTCTCTGGCGCATGATAGTAACCACTTCTCCAAACACAATCTCAGGAACAAGGACTGCCCCTTCTATGTTTCCAATAACCTTCTTTGCCTTCTCATGATTACTATCCTTGAAAGAAAAGAAGGATATCCATACACATGAATCTAATATAACGCTATTCTCCATATACCATTTCGTCTATACGCTTACTAAGGTCCTCAGGTTGTTCCCCCATAGATATGTTCCACTTGAGAATATCTTTTCCTGTCACAACTTTTTTCTGCACCGCAGGTACCGCAGTAAAAAATGGTGCACCATTTTTGGTCACCTCAATTGCAGTTCCATCGCACACCATACCTCCCATTTTTTTTGGGTTACGAAGAAACTCCCGCATGGAAACTTCCACTTTTTTATCTTTCTTTTTCTTCATACCAAAATGGTATCATTATTTGTCTGACAGTGTCAAATAGTTATCTACGCCTCTTTTGCAGCATCCAAAAACTCTTGTATACCGCCACCAAGCACTTTCTCGACATCACGAATCTCAACATCAGTTCTATGGTCTTTCGCCATCTGATACGGATGGAGGACGTATGAACGAATCTGACTCCCCCACTCTATCTTTACAGACTTCTCCACCGACAATCCCTTTAACTCTCGTTTCCGCTGCTCTTCTTCAAACGCATACACCTTTCCAGCAAGAAGTGACATGGCTCGCTCTCTATTCTGTTGCTGACTTCGCTCTGATGACGCGTGTACGGAAATGTTGGTTGGTGTATGTACAATACGCACGGCCGTCTCCCGCTTGTTTACATTCTGACCCCCTGCTCCACCAGACCGTGCGAATGAAATTTCAAGGTCGTCTTCATTAAGTGCCACTTCTTTATGATCCTGTAATCTTGGTGACACTTCTACAAGTACAAATGAGGTCTGCCGCTTTCCGTTGGAATTAAATGGAGAAATACGTACAAGACGATGTACACCAGACTCTGTCTGCAGCATTCCATACGCACCTTTCCCTTCTATCTCAAAAACGATATTACGATATCCATTATGATCATTTGGATTAGAATCTATCACTGTCACTCCCCACCCTTTTCCTTCTGCATACTTCTGATACATTTCTACCAACATACGGGCAAAATCCTCAGCATCATCTCCTCCCGCTCCCGCTACAATGGTGATGACTGCGTTATTCTTATCATATTTACCCTTTCCTTCTGCCTGGTCTTTCAATTCCTGCAATTCTTTAATGAGTTCTTGTGCTTTTGCGGAATCATTCCAAAAATCTGGCAGATTCATTGCCGCTTCAATCTCCTCTATACGCATGGAAATATCTTCCTTTGTCATGCCTCTGAGTATAACAGAAACCAGTCATTTCTGACTGGTTTCTGTCTTTGAGCCATTGCCCAGGATTGAACTGGGGACCTCCGCCTTACCATGGCGGCGCTCTACCGACTGAGCTACAATGGCAAAAAATGGTGCAGCAGCCGACCTCATCTCCGGATTATAAGTACATCCTGTAGCATGTCATAGTTACATGCGGTGTTCTGCTGCACCCACCACTGATAGTGATGTGTTGCACAGGATACCAAAAACTTATTGAAAATACAAAAAGCCCACTCTCGTGGACTTTTTACAATGCGCGAGCGAAGGGACTCGAACCCTCAACCTCCCGCGTGACAGGCGGGTGCTCTAACCAATTGAGCTACGCCCGCAAAAGATATATACCCTTGCGAGTGGGCAGAGTATATCCTCTTTCGAAAAATATTTCAATACATTATTTGTGTCGACGGGAGGATTTGAACCTCCGACCTTAGGTTTATGAGTCCTACGCTCTAACCAACTGAGCTACGCCGACGTGGAGAGAGAATACCATTTCACTGTCCCAAAAACAAGAAAACACCGAGTATATCGGTGTTTTCTTGATCGTGTTGCGGGGCCCGGAATCGAACCGGGGTCTGGAGGTTATGAGCCTCCCGAGGTGCCTCTCCTCTACCCCGCTGTGTGAGATACCCTACCAGTTTTCCGCTATTGACGCAATAGATACTACACAGCCCCAAACTCTCGAAACACACGCTCGTACTGCACAATCGTATCCTGCGCAAGCCGTTTTGTAAGCACAAAATCTGGACCACCATGCGCAATCTTGTTCCGTACAAGATGTGCGTCCCATGCGTCACGGATAGACGGGAATGGCTGGGCATTTGCAGATTTCAACTTCTCTCCAATAGTCTCTCCAACATATCCTGACGCATCAAGCACCTCTTCAAGCATCACATCAGCGGCAATAATTGCCTGCTTCCAGTCATTCGGATTCTCTGTCGTGATGTGTTTTTTAATATCCTCCCATTCTGTATTTTCTGCCCCACCACCTTCGTGTTGTAATTTCCATCGTTCCTCTTCCTTTTTAATAGCCTCTCCCTCCTCCTCCAGCACCTGATTAAATCGCATGTATGCGTAAATAAACCCTGCGAAGAAAAGGAGTGACAGGAGGAGCGCAATAATAGAGTACACCTCCCAGAAGTGCAGGAGTCCCCGTATGAAATCATCTACGGTTGGTCCAGCAAGTGGATCATCTCCATATCCAAAGAAGTGTGCAACCCACTTCACAATAGGCATAAAATCTATACCGTATTGCTGAAATACAATGTCGTTATCGTCAGGCGTCATAGTGTTGATGCCACAAAGAGACTATGCCTGCTCTATCTTCTTTGCAATATCAAAGACACGAGCGTCCCCTGCATGTGGTCCTATACATTGTACCCCAACCGGAAGTGCAACACCGTCTTCATCCACTGTTCCTGCAGGTACTGAGATGGCAGGTACGCCGGTCAGGTTTGCTGGTACGGTGAAAATGTCTTCAAGATACAATGAGAGCGGATCACTCTTCTCTCCAATCTTAAATGCCGGTGTCGGTGCTGTCGGAAGCATAAGCACGTCAACATTTTCAAATACCTCACGAAGTTCTGCACGCATCATTTCTCGCACCTGCTCTGCCTTTCCATAATATGCATCGTAGTATCCAGATGAGAGTACGTATGTACCCAAAAGAATACGTCGCTTCACCTCATCACCAAATCCCTCCGCACGCGTCTTGTGATATTCATCAAGTAGGTTCTCTCCTTCTACATGCAACCCATAACGCACTCCATCAAAGCGTGCAAGGTTTGATGATACCTCTGCAGGCATCACAATATAGTATGCAGCAAGCCCTTTCTCCATAAGTGGTACCGAGACATCTACAATCTTATGTCCCTGTGCTTCTAACGTTGCCAACGTTTCCTCAAATACATTTCGTACTCCTTCAGCAAGTCCCTCTTTGAGAAAATCTCGCGGTACACCAATCCTATATGTATCTTTTACCGGAACCTCCGGATATGTATCTTCTTTGATAGTGGTAGCGTCCATAGCATCATCTCCCTTGATGATGTTGTGAAGTAATTCCGCATCTGCGACCGAGTTCGCAAGTGGTCCCGCCTGATCAAGTGAGGATCCCATGGCAATAAGTCCATGCCGAGATACTGCTCCGTATGTTGGCTTAAATCCAACCAGTCCGCAGAACGATGCCGGCTGACGCACCGAACCTCCTGTATCTGTTCCTAATGCAGCCACCGCCCCACCCATCGCAACGGCTGCTGCAGATCCTCCAGAAGAACCGCCTGGTACACGGGTGGTATCTACGGGATTCTTTGTCGGTCCAAACGCAGAGTTTTCTGTAGACGTACCCATAGCAAACTCATCAAGATTTGTAGACCCTACAAACACTGCACCTGCTTCGCGCAGTTTTGTAATGACGGTTGCGTCATACGTCGCGACATAATTCTCAAGAATTTTTGAAGCAGCAGTCGCTTTCTTTCCTTTTACAAGAATGTTGTTCTTAATCGCGATAGGCATTCCCAGTAGTGGCGGTGCGTCATTTCCCTCCTTCGCATACCGCTCTGTCGCTTCTCTTGCCGCATCTTCTGCATCATCAAACACCTCAAGGTATGCATGTACCTCCCCATCACGTTCTGTAATAGCACTACGTACATCACGAAGTGCATCGAGTGGTGTGTATGAACCCTCTACAAATTTCTCCCGCAGTGATTGTATGGTCATATTATTCATGGTCGCCAAGTATCTTTTTAACCTCTACATACTGTCCTTTTCGATGCGGTGCTTCATTCAAAATTGCCTCGGTGTATTGTCCCGCTTCGTTTGTCACCTCATCTTCTCGCATCACATTATAGAGCGCACCAACTTCTTTCGGCTTTTCTTCTGTTGTGATGGCATCCACCTCACTTACATACCCTAAAATACTTGTGATACTGTCAGCAAGTGATACTGCCTCATCATCGGTAAGGTCTATCCGTGCCAGTGTCGCCAAATGCTCTATCTCCTCTCGTTTCATACGAGAGATAGTACCATAAAATAGGTCACTTCAGAATCTTCCTGAACTCCTCCTCACCTATAATATTTACACCAAGTGCTTTTGCCTTCTCTTCTTTAGACCCCGCATCATCTCCTGCAACAACATAGTCCGTATTTTTAGACACAGAACTTGCTATATGCCCACCTGCATCTCGTGCCATGTCTTGAGCCTCACTTCGTGAAAGCGTTGGCAATGTTCCGGTAAAGACCAGTGTCTTTCCGGTAAGTACCCCTCCTTCCTTCTTTTTTGGATTCACTACGGTGATATGTGTAAGGAGTGCCTCAAGCATATCTGTATGTGCAATATATTGTAGCCATGCGTAAAGAGACTCTGCCACAATATCTCCAACACCATGTATGGATATCATATCTTCAAGCGACGCTGTTCGCACACGTTCCAGTGAACCAAAATGGTCTGCAATGAGTCGTGCAGTTTCTTCCCCCACATGCTCTATAGAGAGTGCAATGAGAAGTCTATAGAGTGGTACTTCTTGTGCTGCCGCTATAGCTTCGACTACATTCTCCGCAGCTTTTTTCTTAAACCCAGGAAGTTGTTCCAAGTCTCCCACTTCAAGCGTGAAGAGGTCTACTGGTGTATTGATGAGATTTTGATCAAGCAGAAGGTCTATGATGCGTGGACCGACACCATCTATATTGAGAGCATTCTTTGATACAAAATAGTACAGCCGTTGTCTGTGCAGCGTTTCAGAATCTTTTGAAACACATCGATATGCTGCTTCACCAGGAATACGTTCGATACTTCCGTCTCCACCACACTCTGCCACCTTCTTCGGAAAACGATACTGTTTTGCATTTTTAGGACGAAGGTCTGTTAAGACTGATACTATCTCTGGGATAATATCTCCCGCTTTCTGCAAGATAACCGTGTCTCCCACACGTACATCTAATCGTGTAATCTGATCCTCATTATGCAGTGTTGCACGAGACACAGTAGAGCCGTCAATAAACACGGGTCGGAGATGTGCCACTGGTGTAAGTACTCCCGTACGACCGACCTGCAGTTGTATATCCTCAACAACGGTGGTTGCCTGCTCTGCAGGAAACTTAAACGCCATTCCAAATCGAGGAGACTTTGCGGTGTATCCCAATCGTTGTTGTAACGCAATACTATCCACTTTCAATACAACACCATCCATCGCATATGATTCACTATCTCGTTTTGATACCCACTTTTTATAAAACGAAAGTATCGCAGCGACATCCTCACACACCCGATAATGTGTATTTACTCTAAATCCAAGTTGCTGCAGCAACGCTAATTCCTCTGCCTGAGTCTTTGGTTCTTTCGGTCCAGAATATGCATCAATATCATATGCAAAAAACGAAAGATTTCGTGTGCGTGTCACCTCCGCATCAAGCTGGCGGAGTGACCCTGCAGCAGCATTGCGTGGGTTTGCAAACAACGGTTCTCCACTCTCCATCCGCGCTGCATTCAATGTTTCAAATGCATCTTTAGAAAGCCACGCCTCTCCGACAACAATGATATCTACCTCCTTCGAAAGTGTTTTTGGAATATCTGCAATGGTACACGCGGTATGTGTAATATCTTCACCCACCACACCGTCTCCTCGTGTGGTGGCACGATACAATGCTCCGTTTCGATACTCTACAATTACCTTCAGACCATCAATCTTATGCTCTGCAACATACGAAAGTTTTTCTTGTACTCCTTCTTTCTCCAATATGCGATACAATCGCTCTTCCCACGCACAAAGCTCCTCTTCTGAAAAGACATTGTCAAAAGACCACTGTCGCACCCTATGTGTCACTTTGGTAAATGCAGCAGACACTCTTCCTCCTACTGTTTCAGTCGGTGTTCCTTCTTTTTTAAGCTCGGGATACTCTTTCTCTATGCGTGATAACTCCTGCAGGAGAGAGTCATACGCTTCATCAGAAATCTCCGGAGCATCTTGCTCATGATACAACCGTGCATGCTGCGCAATGAGCGTTCGCAATTCTTCTGCTCTTTTTCGTACCGTCTTTGGTGCCATAGTACACCTACTATATCAAAATACGGTGGTAATCTCTCGCTCCACCACCCGACTACCCGTAAGTGCGTTACATGACGCATTGTATCCTCGAGACTTAACTACAGAACACTCTGCCCCGACCGGACAATCGCTTCGCATCTGTGTCCCGTCCACAACCACCGACTGGGAACTGGATGTGCTATAGAACTTATAGAAACTCACAATAGTACACGCATCTCCGCCATCCCACGTGAACTCAAATCGTTGTTCTTCACCACTTCGTACACGCCCATTACTATTCGCAGCAGTTACCTCCATACAGGTAATACTTGTTGCACTTCCTTGCAGTGAACCATCTCCTGGTACATCAAACTCATTCTGAGTCTCTGACCCATCGTAATATTCCGCACATTCTGCACCTGCATATGCCGCATGGAAGGCGGTCTCAGACTCATGTGCAACACCTGAAATCTGTAACTGCTTAAACACAATACCCAACATCGCAAGACCAATCGAAAGCACAATGGACGCCACTACCACTGCAATTAAGATGGTAAACCCTCGTGTATGCTGTTGTACCAGTGTGTTATTCATATAGATTAAATAATACTGTCTTCTCTACAATGCTAATAGTGTCTTGTACATATGTTGATGCCCATGACACTGTTGATGTAATAAGAACCTCCGTATCATTATCTGTTTCATCAAGCACAATTGTCCGCGTATAGATAGAGGCGTCACCTGACGCACTTCCATGTGTATAGTACGCACCAGAACTTCTATCCCCATCTACATAGAGACGACAGTTGTCACTAGTACATGACACAATAGAACTATCGGTAGGCTCAACACTGCATCCTGTATCAGCATCTTTACACGCAGCAGCCAAATCATCATACCAGTCCCATGTATTTCCCCCATCAAGTGCATCGTCATTGCGCAGTGCAATCATATGCTCAATACCTTCTTGTGCAAGATAGGTTGCGGTAAACTGTTCTCGCGCCAAGGTTGCCGTCTTCACACTCTGTGTCGCAACACGCATTGGTACAATCACTGCCAAAATAAGCACAGTGATAGCAACCAATGTTTCAACAAGCGTAAATCCTTTGTGTGTGTTGGTATACATATTAGAAATCAACAATACGCTGCGTGAGCGTAGATTGTAAATAAAAAGTCGACACAGGAAGTGAATCATCTGTGGGAACACCCCGAAGCACCACGCGCACTTGCGGCTGCACACTGTCACCTCGCGTGCTTCCTGTAACAAAGAACTGTGCGTCCTCCACGGTAACTTCTGGAGACGTGATACGAATCCACGACCCAGATTCTATACGAATCTCCAGGGAATCATCGGTGCTGTTAAACCGATACGCCGTACGGTCATCGGTCTCAGAGTTTGTAAATACAATACCGTCTCCCCCATCCGCACAGTCTTGTGTACCGGTCGGTAGTGTCCCGCCGATAGAGTCTGTACAGTAGTACCCATGACCTGTGCGGATATCTCGCGTCATCATGTCTGTCGCGAATGAAAGATTTGTTGTAAGTGACTGGATACGTTGTGTCACACCACTCGATGTCACCAAGACCACGAGCGTTCCAACGGACACCACCATCACTATCGCAAAAATAGAGACGGCGACGAGCATTTCAATGAGTGTAAATCCTTTTTGATACATACTACTGCACTAACGTGACCGTTATATATCCAGTATACCCGACCTCTACTGTTGCCACAGGACCACCTTCACTCGATTGTATATCAATCGAAGCACTTTCAATCTGTGCATTTTGTACCTCGGAGTACCCTTCTACATAGAAGAGTGCCGTGAACTCTGGTCGCTTAAATGAAATATCCAAGCGATCAAGTTCACAGTACTCTGTACTTGAACGCACGACACACACATCAATCACCTGAAATCTCCTACTCAACTGATACGCATCCAATATAGACGCGTCTCCATCATATCGAGGACGTTCTTCAGATCCGCCATACAAAAATAGCGGATACCCCTGACTATCTGGTGTGAAACTCACCCCATATGGAGAATCAAACACACCAGATGATCCCAGTACGTTTAGTGAATAAGACTGTGCCTGACGTATCGAAAGTGCTACGTCGTACGCCAGTGTCTTCAACAGAATCTCACTGTCAAACGTATTAAATCGTAGAAGCGAACCTGAAAGGATAATAAGCATCACTGCCATAGACACCAATAACTCCACGAGGGTAAACCCCCGCTCGCTAGTAGCCGAGAAACGCTTTTGTAACGCTATCTGTAATCGTAAGAATATCGACATGAAAGAAATAGACACACACAAAACCAAGAATGAGAAATGGTGCAAATGGTATCTCACTCTTCATTGTAAGCCGTGCGGATAAAAAAGGCATGTGTGTTTTCCCCGTTTGTAGTGCAATGATACCCACACTCACTATCGCCCCAATCCAAAATGAGAGAATGATCATGCTCACCGCCCCCCACGGACCGAGAAGTACCCCTAGTGGCAACGCAAGCTTTGCATCCCCCAACCCCATCCACCTCCCTTTGGAGACAAACCAGAAAAACCAGAAAAACAATCCTGCGACAACACCTGCAAAAAGATACGAGAGTGGAAGTCCTTGGTGAATGAAAAGAAGAAGTGACGTAAGACCGAGAAGTGCCACCATCTCATCGGGGATAATGGTGTGCATGAGATCATACGTCACTATCACTACCAACGCTGCTGACACCACACATAGCAGTCCTGTTGTGAGCCAATCTGTACCCACCAGATGCGAGAGTACAAACAATACTATCGTTACTACTTCTACAAAAAGATATCGTGCTGCAATACGTGCATTACACGCTCTACATCGCCCAACCTGCAGCACGTATGAAACAACAGGAAGTAATTCAAACCACGCAAGCGTCTGCCCGCACGATAAACAATGGGACCTTCCTCCTAGTTTTTTACCTGTATGCAGTCTACAGATGTAGACATTGAGAAAACTACCTATAATTGCTCCGAACAATGCGACAAAGAGTATGTTCATGCCTCAATTTTAACATACGAAAAAACCGCCACGTGGCGGTTTTTTGAAGGAGAAGAGTGATTATGGACAGACCGTGACTCCGGTATCACTGTATGATGCAGTGACTGTCTTTGCAGCACCAGTAGAGTCAACACAGTAATACTGTCCAGTGTTTGATACAAGTCGTGCCTTAAGCGCCCATGCAGTACCACTACTTGAACAAGCAACATAACTATCTCCACCAGCAGCACTCGATGCCCCATCGTGCATCGGGTCAATTCCACCAGCAGCACTACAGAGACTTGTGTAACTGTTACTGTTATCATCATAGTACAACTCTGCCTGCGCACGTGCGTTGTTGAGGTTCGCCTTAATTGCAGCGTCAGAACCCTTTGAACGAGCGCTATTGAGTGAGGCAAGTACCACAGATGCGAGGATACCGATGATAGCGATAACTACCAGGAGTTCGATGAGGGTGAAACCGCGCTTTGTGTTCATATTCATAATCTATGTTGCTATGCTAATTTCTAATAGTAGGAAATAAAATCCAATCACTCTGTACAATACAGTACCTTCATTATACGTCCTTTATCCGTATATAGCCACATTCGTGTGGATAATACTAGATTGCTGCAGTAATGTTGTAGATTGGAATCAGTACCGCAGCCACAAGAGACCCTACCCCAAGACCAAGCATCACAATCATGGCAGGTTCGATAAGGTCAATGAGCGTATCCACCGCGTTATTTACCTCTCGTCTGTAGAACTTTGCTAGTGTCGTTAAAATATTGGCAAGGTTACCCGTCTCCTCACCCACCCGACTCATCTGCGAAAGCACTCCCGGAATTTCCGGATACTCTGCAATAGAGTCTGCAAAGGAACGCCCCGCTTTTACGTCTACGGTTGTAGACTCCACAATGTCTCTGAACACTTCGTTATCTACCACCTCACTTGTCACCTCAAGTGTCTGCACCATAGAAACCCCACTGGTGAGCATCGTAGAAAGGTTGTCACAAATACGTGTCAAATACAGTTTCTGATACAAGTTTCCAATATATGGCAACGAGAGTTTGAATTCATCAAAGAGTCGTTTTCCTGCCTTTGTTTTCTGGAACTGCCAGATAAGTACACCGATGATAGCAAGCACTACCACAATAAGTCCGATATAGTTTCGCAAGAAATCTGAAAGACCAATCACCACCTTCGTATAGATTGGGAGTTCCTGTCCAGAGTCGGTCAAAATCACACTAATACGTGGAATCACGAATGTAAGCATCAGTCCCATCACAATGAAGAAGATGCTGATTACGAACGCAGGATAGATGAGTGCGTTTCGTGCCTTCGATACAATCTCATACATACGATCCAAGTAGTCTGCAAGGTATGAAAATGTCTTATCAAGTGTTCCAGACTCCTCACCAGACTTCACCATAGAAATAGCAAAGGGAGAGAAAATGTCTGGATGCTTTGCAAGCGCTCGAGAGATACTGCTTCCTCCCTGCAAGTCATCAGAAATTTCTGTAAGTGTTCTTTGCAACAATGGATTCTCACTCTCATCTGCAAGCAAACGGAAAATACGAAGTGCAGATACCTGCGCTTCAAAGAGTGTAGAGATCTGACGAAACAGAATAACAATTTCCTTAGACTTCACATGCTGAAACCATGTAATCTCCAGTGCCATCAAAGACTTCTTCTCATTCAGCGGCTTTACTGAAATAACCGTATACCCACGATTCGTCACCGTCCGAATCGCTGCTTCAAGGTTCTGCGCATCAACCGTACCCTCTCGGATAACATTGTTTGCATCATTTGCTTTATATGAAAATAACATACGTATTACATGAGTCGTTCAAGACCCTTTGGATTAATAGAATATGAAAATGCATTTTCGACCGTAATCTCTCCCTTCTGCACCAACTCTACGAGCGAACGGTTCATATCAATCATACCGTGCTCGAGTCCTGTCTCAATCACAGTCTGTATCTCATGTGTACGACTCTCTCGAATAAGGTTTGCTACCGCAGCGTTGTTTATCAAGAGTTCATACGCAGGAATAAGTCCTCCAGAAATACGTGGCACTAGACGCTGTGAGAAAATACCCGCAAGTGACCCTGACAACTGCAAACGAATCTGGTCCTGCTGCCCTGCAGGGAAGGAGTCGATAATACGGTCGATAGTCTGCGCAGCGTTGTTGGTGTGAAGTGTAGAAAATACCAAGTGTCCTGTTTCTGCTGCAGTCACTGCAGTTGCCATGGTCTCACTTCCTCGCATTTCCCCCACCATAAGTACGTCCACATCTTGACGAAACGCACTGCGAAGTGCCTGTGAGAAATCTTCGGTATCCACTCGCACCTCTCGCTGATCAATCAGAGACTTCTTTGGCTCAAAGATATACTCGATTGGGTCCTCAATCGTCATGATATGCTCTGCGCGTGTTTCATTAATCATCTGGATCATCGCTGCAAGTGTTGTAGACTTTCCCTGCCCCACCGGACCTACACAGAGAAAGAATCCTTGCGGACGCTGTGTAAACATCTCCAAGATTGGTGGCAGATTTAGTTCTTCCAATTTTGGAATTGCATTTGGAATATAGCGCAGCGCAACTGCAACCGTTCCTTTTTGGAAATAGGCGTTCCCACGAAACCGTACGCCTTTCCGCCCTGCGTATGAGAAGTCCACCTCCTGACTTTTCAAGAAAGCCTCCACCTTATCCGGTGGTAGCATGACACGCAAAAAACCAAGTGCATCTTCTGATGTCAGTTGTGGTTTTTTGATCAGTGGAATCAGAGAACCTGCCACTCGAATCAGTGGGTGTGATCCTGTAGAAAAGTGGAGGTCTGACCCCTTCTCTTCTACGACAATATCAATAAGATCATCGAGCTCTCTCTTATAGTCTACCGTTGCCATTACCTCTTATTATATATGTAAACTACGCTGGTGTATCTGGGTTCTCAACAGGAGGAACGTCAGGCGTAGGTGCAGGGGGAGTCTCTGGTGCAGGTACTGCATCTTCTGCTAAATCCTCATCCGCCTCCTCTTGTGCAACCATAAGTTCACCCCCCAGTTGACTCACTTCTTCAAACGAAATGTCATGATTAAGCGCCTTGATAAGTGCATCTTCTTTCATAGAAATGAATCCATTCTTTCGTGCCACTTCTAAAATCTTCTCCTCTCCTGCATTCTCAAGAATGAGTTGCTCCATCTCCTCATTCACCGACACAGCCTCCATAACCGCAATACGTCCTTTTGTACCATTTGGACAGTCCTTGCTCGCCTGAGCCTGCAGCACTGCATCTGCCTGTGGAATAGATGCTTTATACTGTGGGTCTATGTCCGAAAATTCATCATTAATATACGTGCGTACACTATCAGAAATAGGTACTTCTTTGGCAGACTCCTTACACACACGACGCACCAAACGCTGCGCAAGTGCAAGTTGCAGTGTTGGTGCAATCAAATATGGGTCTACCCCCATATCCACCAAACGCGGCACTACTCCAATAGCGTTGTTGGTGTGAATAGTAGAAAGCACGATGTGTCCCGTAAGTGCAGCCTGCACCGCAAGTTGCGCCGTCTCCTTGTCTCGAATCTCTCCCACCATGATCACATCAGGGTCCTGACGAAGTGCAGCTCGAAGTCCTGCAGCAAACGTGTACCCAATCTCCGGACGCACCTGCGACTGACTCACTCCATTGATGTTGTACTCAACCGGATCCTCAAGTGAAAGCACATTCTTCCCCACCTTATCTACCTCATTCAACATGGCATAGAGTGTCGTAGACTTACCAGACCCAGTTGGACCAGAGATAAGAATAATTCCAAACGGTTGCTTCAATGCCTTACGAATCAGTGCGATATTGTGTTCTGACACACCAGTCCCCTCCAACGAGCGCACTCCTGCCTCTGTATCCAGAATACGCATCACAACCTTCTCCCCATGATTAGTCGGCAATATAGAGACACGGAAATCAATCTTCCGCTTATCAATATTTGCAGAGAAGCGTCCATCCTGCGGCTTACGTTTCTCATCAAGGCGCAGTGCCGCAAGAATCTTCACGCGTGCCACCACTGCAGAATGCAGTTTTTTTGGAAGTTCCAAAGACCGTGTAAGCACACCGTCAACACGGAATCGTACCTCCACCCGCTCTTCATACGGCTCAATATGAATATCAGATGCACTGCCGTCAACCGCATAGCGCAAGATAGTGGCTACAATTTTTGTAACTGGAGCGTCTTCTTTAATATGTTCTACATCACCCTCCTTTTTTTCAATCGTGTCATCGTCTGCTTCTGTATCTAAATCTACATCGAGAGACTCGAGGGCCTCTCCCACCTCTCCGGTAAGGTTTTCATACGAAGTAAGCGCATGCTGTAGATCTTGCTCAAGGATGACTTCCAAACGATACGGAAGATGATGTCGTGCAGAGATAAAATTAAGTGCATCACGAAGTCCATAGTCGTCTGGATTTACGACCCCTACAATAAGTACTCCGTCTTCAAGACCAAGCGGTGCAATACGATAGTGTTGTGCAGACTCCTCAGGAATATACTGCATCACCTCCTCACTCAGTTTTGTATTCTGAGGCACTTCTCGTGTTGGCAATTCATAATATGCAGCCAATGCATCACGAAGTGCTTGTGGATCAACACCTTCTTTAACGAGCGCCGTTTCAGCGGTCATATTCTCTGCCTCAACGAGACGCTCAACACGTTCTGCAGTCGCCGCATCAAGCACTCCTTTTTCTTGCAGTAGTGTCAGTATGTTCATGAGATATCTCCATTAATTATTGTGTATTTCCAAATGGATTGGTACGCCCTGTTGGCTCATCTACAATCTGCTGACGTATATCAACAAATGTAGCAAAGCGTTCATCAGTAAAGAATGATGCGTTTACATCAACAGACCGGAGTTTCTGGAGTTGCACCAAGAGTTCCTGTGCCTCAAGCGCAGTAGCATCTCCCATAACACCTGTTGCAGAGAGAGGGTCTTCGTCTGGTGTACTGGTGCTAAGAAACACAAAGTACCCAAGTGCAAGAACTGCGATAACGCCAAGTGCTATGAAAAGTTTTTTAAGTAGTGGTGTCATATATTTGTTGTAGATACTGCTTCGTCGGCAGGAATACCGTACAGACGAACCTTAAACTCATATTCGACCAACTCTCCTTCTCCTATAGAGAATGAAAGTTTCATAATTTCCATGAGTACCAGACTTTGCTCAAGATCCTCAAGGAATCCACGGAATCGATCGTACGATCCAACGACCGTGAAATCGATATCCTGTGTAAGGAACTCACTTGCGTCAAACCCAGGAGATACAGTCTCTGGCTCCACCTGTCCTCCTTCTTCAAAGTCTCCATCTTCACCATCATCTTCCCCGATAACCCCCACCTTTACACTCTGGAAGATAAGTCCATGCACATCAGCGAGCGCTTCAATATCGACAAGTGCAGCAACTTCGTCTATCTCTCCGTGTGGTACAAATGCTTCAAGACGTTCAAGGTCACTCACCGAAAGTGCGTTGTACTGCGCTACCAAGTTATCAAGCAGTGCATTAAACTCCTGTACCTTACGCACCGTCTCTTCGTACTGATCAACTTCAGCCTGCACTTCTCCAATCTGAGAAAAGAGTGGACGCACGAAGAAAAAGATGACGAGTATTCCTACAAATATTGAAAGTGCTGGTCGTGCAATTGAAAACATAGTACGTATTATACTGCCGGTTCCGGCTCATCTTCTAAAACTTCTTCTTCGACCGGAATTTCTTCTTCACCTGCATCTTCTACCACCGGAATCTCTTCTTCAATGATAGGAGTTGGTGCTGCCACTGGTACAGTGTATCCAATATCTGATGCAGATACATCCGCACTTACCTTAAATGACACCTCTCCTGACGAAGTCACAATTTCCTCTCCTTCATCTCCTCCAAGAGAGATTCCTGTCACTGATGAATGCATCAAGATATCATCCTCTCGATACTGTAGATTCTGCAAAAGAATTTTTGCAAAATCATCTGTTGCTCCGTCAAGAGTGATGGTGATGTCCCCCACTGCAGTACGACGAAGTTCAAAAGCAGTGTACTGCACACTCGCTTTTGTACTCTCTTCAAGTGCGGCAAAGACTTTTGAGGGAGCGCTGTGTCGCTCAAGGAGATATCCTGCAGCATCGAGATGACGATTTAATGCGTACACCACATTAAAGTCTGCTTCAGAGAAACGTCCTCGCTCTGTCGCAAGCATTTCCCGCGCCCCATCGAGTGTTGTACCGATATAGTATTTATATCCAAATGTTCCGAGTGCAAGCACGAGCGAAACTCCAAGAAAAAGACTCCCGAAGAAGGAGATATTGTTAAAAACACGTCGTTTTTTTACACGACCAGGCGTTGCACTTTGTGCAACTTGTTTTGGAATGAATGATGAGCGAGGCGCGTCTGCCATTACTGTATATTATACGATGCTCTATTCCAAAGCGTACAGAAATACTGTGGACAGTACCTACTCTTGATTCATCTCAAATAACTGAAGTGCTGCTCCCATTGCGACACTGAATGACGGACCAATATCTGAAAACGTCTTTTCGAGAAATGCAGGATACGCAACTTTTCCGAACGGATTACCAACCTCAACTGGCTTTTGGAGTGCCTCCTGTGTAAATGGCGTAATACCTGGAAGTGATGCACCACCACCAAGGAGTACCACTTTCGAAACGGTAATACCCAATTCCTTCTCTGTTCGTGCAATTACATTTGAAAACTCCCGAAGTCCTCGAGAAAGTGCCGTCTTCACTTCTTCCGCTCCGCCTGCACCTCCTGTCGTAATGTCCACAGACCGTTTTGCTTCTTCCGCCGCTGCAAAGTCTATGGATTGCGCCTTCATATACGCATCAGTAATTTCACTTCCAGAGAGGAGTAGGCTATGTGCATGCACAACCACACCATTCTGTACCACATATAACTTTGTCGTCTCCGCGCCAAAATCTACCAAGGCAACAGTCTCGTCTGTTGTTGCAACTGATCGTACTGCGCTAAATGGTTCAAGTTCATTATATGCAATGGTAAGTCCTGCACCTTCAAGTACCCCACGAATCTTGGTAAGTGCCTCATTATAAATAGCAACAACAAGAATAGTGGTCGTTTGTGCTTCAGTGTCTTGTGCAAGTTGTATCCAATCAAGTGACACTTCTTGGAGCGACACGGGGATATACTTCCGTGCCTCCACTGGAATACGAGACTCAATTTCGTCCGCATCAAGCGTTGCAAGGGTGATACGCACCATGAAACTTGAAGCGTACGGGATAGAAAACGCGACACTGTTACCAGAAATACCAGACTCCCGCATAATATCTACCAACGCTTCCGTAAGGATCTTTTGCTCAAGTGAGGTTACTGCACCAATATCTGTCTGTGCATACGGACCAAGCTGCAACTCTCCGTAGGTATCAAGCGTCGGTACGCCATTCTCGTCTCGTAGTTGTACCACCTTTATAGAAGAAGACCCTATATCAACACCTACAAACTGTGTCAGTGCATCTTTCTTTCCTCCAGAATTAAAGAGTGCTTTTATATTTCCAAAATCAAATGCCATAGAAGTACCACCATAGTATCATGAGAGACAATGAACGCAGAGTCCTTTTTCCGCTGGTGTGTAGACACGCTTTTTCCACCAAGTGAAGAAGCCCTACTCGTACGAAAGACAACCATCCACACTCTCACACCCCGCCCCCAGAGCATAGATGGCGTGACACACCTTCTTTCCTTCAAAAATGCACAGGTTCGTGCATGCATACACGAAGCAAAGTTTTCAGGAAACACCCGCGCACAAAAACTCCTTGCATATGTACTTGAGACGTACCTCAAAGATAGGGAGACCTGCATCGTACCTATACCGCTCTCAAAGAGACGACTACGAGAACGTGGCTACAATCAAGTAGCACGAATTGCACACTATACCCACTTCCCTGTGTACGAACATGCACTTTTTCGTACAAAACATACGACGCCGCAGACAGATCTTTCACGTGAAGAACGTATTGAAAACGTCCATAACGTATTTGAAAGTACTGGACAAGACATACACGGAAAACATGTCGTACTCCTTGATGATGTGGTAACAACCGGCAGTACACTGCGCGAAGCATACATGGCATTACAGAAAGGAAATCCCTCCTCGATATCAATCATTGCCCTCGCTCATTAGTTGTGGTATAACCTTCAACTAGGAGGACAACGAATGAAGACAAAAACACAGTCAGATCAAAAGTTGATAACTCACAGAGAAGCCCCGTTGGGGAGAACGGGAGCAAAAGGAGAATATGAGAAGCAACGAGACAAAAACATTCTTGCTACACAGAAGCTAGGGAGCGTCGTGGACACAAGAGTGTAATACAGAGGGTCGCATACGCGACCTTCTTTTTATTTCTCTTCAAAGTTGAGACACACGGAGTTCACACAGTACCGCTTCCCCGTTGTCTCTTTTGGACCATCAGGAAAGACATGCCCCAAGTGTGAACCACATTTTGCACACGTTACTTCTGTTCGACGCATACTATGAGAGTCATCATCCTTAAATTCCACCGCATTTGGAAGTGCCCCATCAAATGATGGCCACCCTGTGCCAGATTCAAATTTGGTATCAGACGCAAACAACTGATTCCCGCATGCAGCGCAGGTATACATACCTTCTGCTTTTTCATGGAGTAGTTCACCGGAAAATGGTGCTTCTGTCCCTCCTTCACGAAGTACCTTGTATTGTTCTGGAGTGAGGTTCTCTTTAAAATCTTTTTCTTCCATATGCTTATTCATTATATTCTTTTAAGAGGGTCGCGAACTTCTCTTGCACCTTCTCTAGTTTTGGATTGATAACCAACTGACAGTACGCAGCGTCAGGATTCTTTTTGAAATATTCCTGATGATAGTCTTCTGCTTCGTAGAATGTCTCGAGTGGTTCTACCGTTGTCACAATGGGGTCGCCACTATCATTGGAAGCATTGAGGTCTGCAATGAACTGCTCCGCCACTTCTTTTTGTGCATCGGTTGTGTAGAAGATGACGGTGCGGTACTGCTCCCCTACGTCATTACCCTGCCTATTCACCTGCGACCCGTCGTGTGATGCAAAAAAGACGGTGAGTAAATCTGTGTACGCAATCTGCTCTGGATCGTATTCGATACGAACCACCTCTACATGTCCCGTTGTTCCTGAGGACACCTCACTGTATGTTGGATTCGGTGTATCACCACCCGTATATCCAGGAAGCACTGACGAAACACCGCGCAGCATTTTGAATACCGCTTCTGTACACCAAAAACATCCACCGCCAAATACTGCTATTTCTTTCATGAGCATAGTATATCGCATGTAAAGTAGACTGTACATGCGACATGTCTGCTATTTCTTCATGAAACCAAGATGTAGTAGCCAGATGAGAATGAAAAACTCTCCGATAGATGTCCACTCACTCACGGTCCATTCTATGAGTGACAGAAACGGTGCAAGAGAATCAAACAGATATCCAAAACATGCAATGACGAGAAGGACGCCAATGAACTTTGGAATGAATCCAGATGTATATGCCAATACTCCCATTGGCAGTAGCCATAATCCCCAGAAAATCTGTGCGACATAAATACCATACGTGTGTAACTCTAGAAACATCTGTATAAGTGCGTGTACCTGTGCTTCAGTAAACGCAGAAAGGTATTCTGCCCCACTGAGCAGCACCAGTACTGCAGCGCGATTCACTTCATTAAGCATCGCGATGGATACTGCAGGGATAATGAGTGCAACAAGAAGAGTTGACCACACTTTACTTGTCTCCTTAAAGAGACGATACAACGCAAGTACCAAGAAAATCTGTGCGACCTGCACCGCGAGTGCAGAAGCAATACTGGCACTGAAGAGATTCTTGTGCGCCAAAATATTCCCTACTGTTGCAGCAACGTCTCCGGACACTACAAGTGTTGGTGTATATAAAATACCGAAAAGACCAAGTGGTACAAGCAGGAGGTACAGAAGTCCCGCAGTTCGTGCATGTTGTTTGATTGTATTCATATAAGGCAGTATAGCAATGCAAAAGAAAACACCGTAATCCACGCTGTGGGTTACGGTGTTCTGTTCTTTATACTTTCGAGTTTCATTCTGCAAGAGCCTCAGAGAACGAGCGAAGGATTAGCACCTTGATTGGATCAGCCTTACCAGTGAAGAATTTGGTAATGCGATTAATATCACTCTGCAATTTCTGTCCTTCTTCAGTCCATTCGATGAAGACGCTCATCCAGTCAGTCACCTGACTTTCATCACGCATCAACTGCAAAGCATCACCTGCAGTTTTTCCATTAACCAGAATCGTCCGCTTAGAAAGGAAACGCTCCCGGAAATATTGTTGAACTTCAGCAGAAGAAACGGATGGGACACTGACTGTGACCACATCTCCGTTCTTACCATTCCGCGTTGCAACATGAAGCACCCTCATGCCAGTGCCTTTAAGCAAACGATACACGCCTACCTCGCACCCTTTGGCAAGTTTCTCAACCTCCGGAAGATAAATACGAGCCACTCCTCTGTCGATGGAATACATCCAGTTACTCGACTTGTCTTCAAGACCTGCGTCTTTCAGAAAAGCCTTCTGCGTCGTATCGGCAAAAAACGGCCGCACTCTCCCAATGATTTGATGCCGTAGTTTTTTCGACTTCAGATCAAAGACTTCCCCGTCAGAAGCGGTGGCAACGAGTCCTTCGTCACACCATGTAAGTTCAAGTTCTTCAAACTCTTCTTCTGTTTCAGTTTCTTCTTCAACAGAATTTGCTTCTTCATACAGAGACTCGTCATCAGTTGAGTCCTCTTGAATACCCTCAGCGTCAGCAAGTTTGACACCCTCTTCTTTAAGAAGTTCTCGGAGTCTCATGCGAGCAGAACTGCCATAGTTATAGAACAACTGATTTAGACTCAGGTTGAAATCAGCACAAATTGCATCGACGTCGACTTTATTAAGTCGAGTGATGTCTCCCCTTGCCAACAGTCTGACTAGAAACATCTTGTCGACTTCTGCTCGAACAGCAAGAGAATCTTTGTTTCTCCCGGTCAGTTCAAGACACCTGTTCACATTCGCTGCAAAGATATCAATCATCTGCTTATTCCCGAGCATCTTTTCGATTTCCTGATCACTTCCAGAAACAGTGCTTTGCACGTTCATTGTAGTCCTCCTTTTTCAAATTCCACTCTTTTACCCAAAGTGAAATGTATATAAAAACACCCTCAATTGCAAGTATTGGAGTGTTTTGTGCGGAGAGTATGGGATTCGAACCCATGAAGGGGTTTAGCCCTTACCTCGTTAGCAGTGAGGCGCTTTCGACCACTCAGCCAACTCTCCAGTGGGTAGTACTATACTGTATTTACCCTTCCCCTTCAAACCTATTTCTTCTTCACAGCACGCGCCACCTTTGCAGACAATCCCTTGGTCATAACACTTGGAATAATCTTTGCTGCCGTTGGCTTCTTCACCATGCTCGCAATTGCGTGTGCAGCACGTATCTTCATATCATCAGTTATATCACGCACTTCTGCATCAAGCGCTCCACGGAAGATGCCTGGGAATGCCAACGCATTGTTCACCTGATTCGGATAGTCTGAACGTCCTGTTGCCACCACTCGTGCGCCTGCACGCTTTGCATCATCAGGAAAGATTTCTGGCACTGGATTTGCAAGTGCAAACACAATGGCATCCGCTGCCATTTTCTCTACATGCATCTGCGCAATCTTTCCGGGACCTGATACACCAATGAGTACATCTGCGTCTTCAACTGCCGTATTGAACGATCCGCTCTCTCCCTGAGGATTGGTCACTTTCGCCAACTCCTTTTTATATCCAGAGATACCTTTTCGTTTTTTATGAATAACCCCTGCACGATCTACCACTACCACATGCTTAATTCCCGCCTTCACCAAAAGGAGCGCTGTTGCACGCCCAGCCGCTCCTGCACCGACAATGACAATCTTGAGTGTCTCCAACTTCTTCCCCACCACCTTTGCAGCATTGATGAGTCCTGCAAGGATCACAATGGCAGTACCGTGCTGATCGTCATGCATCACAGGGATATCCAACTCTTTCTTTAACCGCTCTTCTATCTCAAAACAATGTGGTGCAGCAATGTCTTCCAGATTGATGCCACCAAACCCTGGTGCAATACGCTTCACCGTCTCAACAATTTCGTCTGGCTTTTGTGTGTCTAACACAATGGGAAACGCATCAACGTCTGCCAACTCTTTGAAAATGACACACTTTCCTTCCATAACTGGAAGAGAGCCAAGCGCTCCAAGATTTCCAAGTCCCAATACTGCAGACCCGTCAGATACAACCGCCACAGTATTCCCTTTCATGGTGTAGAGTCGGGCGTCTTTTTCTTTCTTTGCCACATGACTCGAGACAGCACCTACTCCTGGTGTATACATCGTACTCCACGCTTCAACAGAATCTAGTTTCTGCTTTGATGTTATTGAGAGTTTCCCCCGTAGTTTTTTATGCGCCCGTAGCGCTTTCGTATCAAAATCCTTTTTTGCTGCCATAAGAATGACAGTATACGGCAGTGTACATATCCTGTCACGGCGGGTTTTGGTATGATACGTTCATGAAACCAACTGATGTACTCACTGACCACTTCAGAATAGACACGCCACACAAGAAGGCGCTTGCACGGCTTCGCATAGAAACGGTCGAGGATGTACTTCTTCATCTTCCAAAGCGATACGAAGATATTGCGAACATACAATCTGTCGGTGGACTCACAAAAGGTGAAGACGCAGTGGTGTATGGACAAATTGGTGGACTGAAGAGCCGAAAGGCATGGAAGAGCAGACGCCCTATCGCAGAAGGGTGGGTTGAAGACGGTAGCGCCCGTATGAAAATCATGTGGTTCAACCAACCGTATCTTGCAAAGATGCTTACCGACGGAATGTATGTGAAACTCTCCGGAAAAGTAACCGGTACTGAGGGCAAACTCTATATCGCAAATCCAGAGGTGGAAAAATTTGACAGTCTTCCCATAGACCGTCATGACTCTATCTTCAAAGATACCGAGAACCTTGATGAAACCCTCTACCCCGTATACTCAGAGACAAAAGGGGTGACTTCTAAATGGTTTTTTCATACCGTGCAGAAGTGTTTTGATAAAGGGGTGCTGGACGCACTCACCGACCCTATCCCAGAAGATATCTTAAAAAAATATAACCTCCCTACCCTCACTACCGCACTACAGTGGATACATACACCAAAGAAAGCAGAACATGCAGAGAGCGCACGAAAACGGTTTGCGTTTGAAGAGGTGTTCTATATCCAAGCGCAGAAAGCGCGAGAACGTGCGACGGTGGAGTCTGCTGCCTGCTACCAATTCACCACCGATGGTGTCCAAGATTTCATCGAACGATTCCCATTCACACTCACCGCTTCACAACAGAAGGCAATCGACGCTGTCCTAAAAGATTTTAACGGACAGCATGCCATGAGCCGACTATTGGAAGGAGATGTCGGAAGTGGAAAAACTGCGGTCGCTGCCACCACCGCGTACGCAGTAGCGACCAGCCGTCCTGATGCAGAAAAAGACTGGGGTAATCTACAAGTCGCATACATGGCACCAACAGAAATCCTTGCCAAACAACACTTCGAGAGTTTTATAGAATATTTCAAACATCTTCCGATACAAATTGGACTCATCACCGGCTCTGGCTGTATGAAGTTTCCATCGAAAGTAGACGGTACAAAACCGACAAAAATCTCTAAAGCACAATTGGTGAAATGGGTGAAAAATGGAGAAATCCCTATCCTCATTGGTACACATGCACTTATCTATAAATCCGTGGAGTTCAAGCATCTTGCACACGTCATTATCGACGAGCAACATCGCTTTGGTACAAACCAAAGAAAAGCACTTGCAAAAAAAGATGCGCGCATGCCACACCTCCTCTCTATGACTGCCACCCCTATCCCCCGCACATTGGCACTCACGGTCTATGGAGATCTCGACATTACCCTTCTCGAAGAGATGCCTTCAGGGCGAAAACCGATCATCACCGACATCATCACTCCAGAGAAACAAGAAAGTATGTACGCACATGTACGGAGTCAACTGGAAGAAGGGAGACAAGCGTATGTCATTTGTCCTCGCATTGACGAACCAGATCCAGATAAAGCAACCGCACTGCGTCTTAAGTCTGTAAAAGCAGAAGCAGAGCGACTGCAGAAAACAGAGTTCAAAGCGTATCGTGTCGGTATCTTGCATGGGAAGATGACGCCAAAGGAGAAAGACGCTGTCATGAAACAGTTTGCAGACCATGACATAGATATACTTGTTGCCACGTCCGTTGTGGAGGTGGGGGTGAATGTCCCAAACGCAACAAACATTATCATTGAAGGTGCAGAGCGATTTGGACTTTCACAGCTACACCAGTTGCGTGGTCGTGTGATACGTGGGACACATCAATCATATTGTTTTGCAGTGACTGACAGTAAGTCAGACAAAACAAAAGAACGTCTGAAAGCACTCACGTCTGCAAAAAATGGATTTGAACTTGCAGAATACGACCTTGCATTCCGTGGAAGCGGAGAACTCTATGGTGCAAAACAGTCAGGACTCACAGACCTTGGTATGGAAGCGCTAAAGAATATAAAACTTGTTGAAGCAGCACGTAACGAAGCACAGAAACTAATAGAATGTGACGCTACCTTAGACAAGTACCCAGAGATATGCGCACGACTTTCTTCGATACAAGAAAGTCTGCATATGGAGTAGGCAGTTGAGTACCCTCTCAATTCACGCTATAGTTCTCTCACCAACCACCCATAGCTCAGTTGGTAGAGCGCGGAGCTTATACCTCCGTGGTCCTTGGTTCAAGTCCAAGTGGGTGGACTCGATAGTCATTCCTTTCATGTATAATCAAAGGAATGAAAGACATTTTTTATAAAACAACAAAATGGATACTCCTAACCATAGGTGCGTCTGTTATTACTATCTTTGTACAAGGAGTGTTACATGGTCCGCAGACAACAAAAAGTATCCTCTCTGCAGATACCAATGAATATCTCCACTTCTCTTACGAAAAAACGGACGAGATGCGCAAGGGTGACGTATACGAAAGTACCTACCTACTTCGACTTATTGGCTCAACCGCAACTGTTGCAGATCGTGTCCTCTTTGTATATCCAGGGGAACAGTGTTCTAAGCCAAAGTTAGTTATCGGTACCGGAGACATTGCTGCACCACACTATGCCTACGAATGGCGATACGCTGCAACCTGCGAAACGTCACGCAGTCTCCACGATGAGGAAGTCATATTCTCCGTAATATAAAAACCGAGGTACATACCTCGGTTTTTATATTACTTCCCTACCTTTACATTTAGTTTCGTTGCTCTGTCCTTATCTACCCGTGGGAGTGATATCTCAAGAAGTCCATGCTTCTCCTGTGCCTCTGCTTCGTCGATAAGAATCTCATCTGGGAGAAGTATTGTTCGTGCAAATGATCCCCAGAAGAGTTCACGATGGAAATACTTGTCATCAGGTACTTCCTGCATTTCCTCGCGCTGCCCTTTAATGGTCACCATATCGCGAGTGATTGCAATATCAAGGTCTCCAGGCTTTACACCCGCAACGAGTGCGCGAATAACGATAGCATCGTCTGTCTGGAACATATCAATAGGAAGTTCTCCTTCCACCTCTTCTTGCTCTGGAGTGTCATCCCACTCATCTCCAGACTCCATAGAAGCATCGTCGAGTTCTTCCTCTTGGTACATATCGTCGTGTTCAAACTCATCAGCGTCATACGCTTCTGTACCAGTGAGTCGTTCTAGAAATGAGGGTTTTTTAATCATGATTGTGTCGTGTGATTTCTCTGTAAGAGCTTAACTTTTTCAAAAGCGAAAAAGAGGATAATAATGCCAAGCCAGACGAAGAGGAACACATTAAGCAGTGCGCCTCCACTTGACTTAATTATAAAAAAGTTAAATATAGCGTGCAACACTATAGCAATGAATAACCCAAACGTTGCACAAAGTATTTTAATGACATCTTTTTTGTAATAACAGAGTGCCATCGCTACCCCGACAGTACCCGAAGAGAGTATGTGAAGTAATGTTGCACCAAGGAATCTGAAGTTTCCCGTGAGAATAAAATCAGATACATCCCCTGCTGCAATAGGCGTAAACACAAAGAGTGCGTTTTCCAATGCAGAGAATCCAAGTGCGATGGTGATCATGTAGATGATGTAGTCTATCGGCTCATCTACCTGACACCGCCACAGCACAACGAGAAGTGCGCCACCATATTTAAGGACCTCTTCAATAACAACCCATGCAAATATGGAGGATGTTTCAGAAAACTGTAGGTTTGCATACCACTGGAGAAACAGTGCGACAGGTACTAAAAGCATTCCAGTAACAAACGTACGGATAATGAGCCGCCGTGGTTCTGGATGTACCTTATCTTCCCGTAGCCAGAATAGAAGCCAGAAAAAAGCAGGGACAACACCACCAAGAAGCGCCCATGCAAATACTGTAAGTGTCATGGGAGTAGTATACCAGGTGTCTACGCCTTCTTTTCAAACACAATTGGCTTTGTTGGGTCTGCCTGTGTTTCCTCTCGTCGCTCTTTGTAGACATCTTGTATCTCTACTCCTTCCTTTGTAAGAATTGCCTCGTACTCTTCTCGTTCAAGTGTCTCCACTTCCATGAGTCTCTCAGCAACGGCATCAAGTGCCTTTCGGTGTGTTTCAAGGGCATTGCGAGCAATGTCTTTCGCTTCAGAAACAATACGAGATACTTCGTCATCAATTGCCTTGGCAACCTCTGGAGAATACCCACGATTCTCACTCGTTCCTCCGCCAATGAGACGTCCTCCAGTCCCCTCAAGAGCAACAGGTCCGAGTGTGTCGCTCATTCCATATCTGGTCACCATGTCGCGTGCAAGATTTGCAATTACCTGCAGGTCATTTGATGGACCAGTCGTGAGGTCTCCGAAAATCATATCCTCCGCAACATATCCTCCGAGAGACATTGCAATATCATCGAGAAATTCTTTCTTAGAATGCATCTTACGATCCTCATCTGGAAGCTTCAGTGTATACCCAGCCGCACGTCCGCGAGAGATGATTGAAATCTTCTGTACAGGGTCTGCATATGGAAGTACAGATGCAACAAGTGCATGCCCCGCTTCGTGATACGCAGTAATTTCCTTCTCATGCTTACTCATCACATGACTCTTTCGTTCAGGTCCAAGCATCACCTTTTCAATCGAGCGAATGAGATCAAATTGTGCCACCTTCTTTCGATTCTCCCGTGCTGTAAGAATTGCTCCCTCGTTCATAAGAGAATAGAGATCTGCTCCAGAGAATCCAGGAGTACGCTGTGCGATGATTTCAAGATTCACATCTTCTGCGAGCGGCTTCTTTCGTGCATGAATCTTCAATATCTCCTCTCGATCGTTTCGGTCTGGAAGATCTATGGTGACACGACGATCAAAGCGTCCCGGACGAAGAAGTGCAGGGTCCAGTACATCAGGACGGTTGGTCGCTGCCATCACAATTACCTTTTCTGAGGGCTCAAATCCGTCCATTTCTACGAGAATCTGGTTGAGTGTCTGCTCTCGCTCGTCATTTCCTCCACCCATACCAGCACCACGAGCGCGCCCTACCGCGTCAATCTCATCTACGAAGATAATTGCTGGTGCAGATTTCTTTGCCATGTTGAAGAGGTCACGTACACGTGACGCACCTACTCCAACAAACATCTCTACGAACTCACTTCCTGAGATAGAGAAGAATGGGACACCTGCCTCTCCCGCTACTGCACGTGCAAGGAGTGTCTTACCCGTACCTGGCGCACCCATCATCATGACTCCCTTTGGAATCTCTGCTCCAATCTCCAAGAATTTTTTTGGATTCTTGAGGAAATCTACAATCTCCTCAAGTTCTTGCTTTGCTTCCTTTGCGCCGGCGACATCTTTGAAGGTAACCTTCTGATTTGCATCATTAGGATCAATCATGCGTGCCTTCGAAGACCCAAATGAAAGTGCCTGCATACCCGCGCCTTTCACTGAGCGTGTGAACATATACACGATGAATCCAAGAAGGATAAGTGGGAACAAAAATGGTGCAAGCGTGCTGAGCCAGAAACCAAATCCCGTTTGGTTCTGCACACTAATTGAGGTAGATGCTAACTGTTCTGTCGTCACTCCAAGATTTGCAAGGGTCTCCGTAATTGCAGCATCTGTTTCCTTCTTTGCAATACCAGATGTTTTTGTTTCATCGGTGTATGCAACCTCAAGCTCATTTCCACGAACAATAATTTCAGCAACGTCTCCTGCCTTCACCTGTTCTACTACCTCTGAGATGGTGAGTTCTTCAGGCTGTGTCTGTGTCTCACTAAAGTGAGCATATACAAAGGTAAGGACAATAAGCAACAACACTGTTGATGCAACAGTGTTCCAAAAATTACCCGGACCAACTGGCTTTTTCTGCTGTTTTTTTGTCTGCTTCTTAGGTGTTCGTGGTTTTTCTGTCATGAACGCCATTATACAAAAGTGACGCTATTTTGCTATAGTTATCGCATGGCGACACTCGTCTCACATAAACGCGCTTCTTTTGACTTTGAAATCCTTGAGACATTCGAGGCGGGTATTTCCCTATTGGGTACTGAAGTGAAGTCTGTGCGGAATCATCAAGGAAAACTTGAAGGGTCTCATATTGTTATCCGAGGAGATGAGGCATTTATACTCGGTATGTCTATTCCCGCGTTTCAGAAAGCAAATGCTCCTAAAGACTACGATCCTGAGCGAACACGGAAACTTCTATTGTCTAAAAAAGAGATCGCACATCTTGATATGAAGACAAACCAGGCTGGCTTGACAATAGTGCCTATAAAATTGTATAATAAAAGTAGGAATATCAAGGTTGAAATTGCGCTGGTTCGTGGTAAAAAGAAGTACGATAAACGTGAGGTGATCAAGAAGAGAGACACCGACCGTGATATCGCCCGTTCATTGAAAAACTAGAAGACGAATATCGAGACGTGGGCAATTGTGCACACGGAAACCAGAGAGGGGTTAAAAATGAATGGATTTGTAGATACCGAAGCGTGGACGCTTATGGCAGACGAGCCAGGCTCATCACATGATGAACCAGAGGCTGTCGACATAGACCTCATTGCACAGCAAGAAGATGCAGGGGATGGCTATGAAAGCGACAACAGCGACGACTGGGGTCCAGGTCGTTGGACCAAAGAATTTGGTGGTATCATGTAGCACCAATTTGTACTGTTCTTTAATTCGTGGTGGAGCCAATATTGTATCGCTCCACCCCACATCTCGATATTCGTCTCACGTACCTGCCATTCACTGTAAGCGTTCGAGCATTCGCTCGTCTCCTTACAGGGGGTGACAGGCTTAGACGGTTGGAACCGTATATACGTGCAGTATCGAAGTTGGTTCTGACTTCGTTAAAACAGAACCACTTGTACGTGCAAAGAATAGCGTACCAAGTCCTTACGCTAACGCGTTTGGATTCGCATTCGCTCGAGCGTAAATTTTTACTGCTCGCGAACGCGACGTCAGCACACCTTATGTCTGATACGGTGTCGCTGGTGAAATAACCATCAGACTCTGGAATGCTCTGTTGTTTCCATAGCATTCTGAACTTCTATGAAACTCGATGGATATCATCTTTGTTCACTTTCTGTGATATGCATCTAAATTAAAAAGTGAACTATATACTGTAGATTCTTATGTGCGCTCCTTCTCGGACGGGAGTTCAATTCTCCTCTCCTCCACAGATTTAAACACCACTCTTTTGAGTGGTGTTTACTTTTTATAAAATGCGCGTATGGTGTTTTTAGTAACTTTTTGTTCTAGGAGAGAGAAATGTACGATGATTCACACGTGTATGACATATCGTTTGTCGACTCCGACGAACATCCTGCTCTTGTCATTACCATGCACAATGCGTACTTGAAGGAAGTGCTTGCACGTCTTGAGGTACTCGTAGACAGAAATACTGACCGAATACAAAAATATCTCGGTGAGGAAGTCTCGTTTGTCTCCGAGGAGACAAACCTCTTTGGAGAAACACTCTTTGGATTTGAAGGTTGTGGACGTATTGTTCTAGATGATACGCTAGCAGCCTTTCATCTTCCATACACACAACACACCATTGGTGCATGCGCACTTACACTGCAATTCCTCACCCATGTACTGAGTGTTCCTATGGGAGATACTGCCGTCAAAACAAACAGGAAACAGCATGTATCCATTCACACCGTCTGTGACCCTGAACGACACTTCCATGCTCATTCGGCTGGAGGATATGTTTCTTCAATTATAGTCACTGGACTTTGTGAGTATGCAGATGGTGAAACAGTTTCTGTGCCAAAGGAAGTAATGAAGGCAATGCATACTGCATGGAAAGCGCTCACTCCCTCAGATATGCATCGGTGGGTATCAGAATGTCGTGGCTGCATCACTTCCGACGGAAGGTTTATGCTTCAGTGTCTGGGAAATGCATGTGATCTTTCAATCTATCCTGACCAGATGTATACAGATGGAAACGTCTCGGTCGCCTTTGCTTGCCACAATGTAGACAGTGCAATGCAGCAGCTGACCCTGCTCGCAGGATTTGCGTCGTTATGTGAGTATGTTCTAGGAAAATAAGCAAGCCGCACAGAATACTGTGCGGCTTTATTCTTTTAAGAACATCTATCTGCCCACGTGTCGGTAAGTTTGGCGACCTCTTCATAGATTGCCAACATATCAGACACAGCGGCACCATCGCGGAAAGGTTGCTTAGATAATTGCATCCCTTCTCGCAAAACACGCCAACTATCGCAATCTATAACATCTGCGACAACCAACTGTCCCTCAGGATCAATACCGAACTCCAGTTTGAAATCACAGAGCATGCCATGCAGCCTGCCCCATGCTTGTTCCAAGACTGTAAATACCTCAAGTGCGACGGCTGTTGCTTCAGGTAGATACTGTGCAAAAGCATCCACCAAGGAAGAATCGAGGACGCCGATACTCTCACCGGTAGCTGGATGGTATAGTTCCCACCCATATTCCCTTTTTCGCATAATTGGATCATCGCAAGGAATCTCTTTCCCTTTAATCACCTTACCAGTTGTCTTGTAGAAGAACTCTACGACA
>Ga0070726_10000858_pt1 | contig 33877 bp, 25 predicted proteins | sample tdAd471_FD_67275 | JGI IMG/M metagenome (GOLD analysis project Ga0070726, IMG submission 67275) | Marine sediment microbial communities from the Atlantic coast under amendment with organic carbon and nitrate - tdAd47.1 | ecosystem: Environmental > Aquatic > Marine > Coastal > Sediment | place...
TCCGAAGTCGTCGCGCCGAAGTTGCCCAGCACAAGATTGAGGTCGGCGAGATCGACGATGTCGTCGCCGGTTACATCGGCGGGGCACTCGTCCCCGCCCTGCGTGGCCGCGAAGAGCAGCGCGTTGGCCATGATGAGCCCGCCGTCGGTGGTCTGGTCCCAGTATCCGGCGTTCACCGCGCTCGACACCGGGTGGAAGCCGATTTCGACCACGCTCGGGTTCGGCGCGATCGCGATGAGGGTTTCGCCGGTGGTCCAGCGTGCGACGAGCGTCGAGCCCTCGGTCAGGTCCGGCTCGGCCACGCGCCAGGCTCCGAACGGGCCGTTGGTGCCGATCGGTGCGTTGTTGAAGAACGAGTCCACGCCGTCGAGGATGGGGTGGCCAGGGACGAGGATCTCACCCAGGCCGGCGGAGGTTCCGTCCACGAACCCGCCGTTCTGCGGGATGGCAATGTAGCCAGGCTCGGAGTTCCAGCGCCCCTGCAGGAAGCGCGCTGTATTCGTGGATGTGTTGGCGAACACGCCGACGACCACGCCGCCACCCGCGTCGACATAGTCGGCCAGTACATCGCCCATGGTGACGGCGTTCTCGAACGAGGCGTTCGACCAGGTCAGCACCGCGTCGTACTCGAGCAGCGTCTCGAGGGCCGGCGTGCCGACGCCATCGCCGATGCCGGTCGCGTTGATGATGTCAACATCGCTGAACAGACCGGTCGCGAGCAGTTTGTCTCGCGGGTCGGTAAACCGGGGTTCGTTCTGGGCGTCGGCGGTGTTCGTCGCGGCGGCGACGATGACGACGCGCGGGAGCGGTTCTCCGGCCGACGCGAACTGGGTGCTGAACAGGACACCAGCGGAAGCGAGCAATGTGGCAACTTTCATGTTTGTCTCTCCTCAAGAGCCCGGCACAGGGCGTGCTTGGAGACTACCACCGATCCCGGCCACAACCAAGAAACGCGGACTATTCCCCCGCTTCCGGATGGCCAAACAGGAATCTCGCGGCACCCGGGAAGCGTCTCGCCCATGCCCGCTCGTTGTGGATCGCACCCTCCTCAACCACGATCAGGTGGTTCTCGCCGGCAAACGCTTCGCGGAGTTCGTCCATCAGCTCGACCAGTTGCCTGTTGTAGGTCTCGCTTCCGGTCTCCGCGGTGCCCATCGCCATGAAGACGCGTCCGACGAAATCGTCGGTCTCGGGCGTCCAGCGGGATCCCTCGCCAAACTGCTGGATGGATTCGAGGAACTTCGGGCCGACGACGGGGACGGCTGGCGACTCGATGAGCAGGCGCCCGAACACGCCGGGGCGCTCCATCGCCGCGAGCAGCGTGATGTTGCCTCCGAAGCTGGAGCCCCCGAGGGAGGTGTACTCCGGACCGGTTCGCACACGATACTTGCTCTGGATCTCCGGCATGAGCTCGTCGACGAGCATGGCGATGTACTTCTCGCCGTAGGGTTGGATGCCGCGGAAACTGGTGTAGGACGCGTTGTACTCCGCGGCGCGCGCCGCACCGGAGTTGTCGATCCCCACGACGATCATCGGCTCGATGTCGCCGGAATCGATCAGCTCGGTCATCGTCTCATCGATACGCCACTCGTCGCCGAACGCGCTGGTCGCTTCGTCGAAGCAGTTCTGGCCGTCGTGCATGTACAGCACGGGGAACGCACGGTCCGTTTCGGTCGCGTACGCCTCGGGGAGCCAGACCCGGACGATCCGAGCGTTGCCGAGGATGTTGCTGGTGAACTCGAAAGTTTCCAGCCGGCCGACGATGGTCGAAGGTCTCGACCGTTCGGCTCTCTCGTCGGCAAAGGCCGCCACTGCCAATCTGATCTCCGAGACGGTGCCCTCGTGCGGTCTCGGAATCGAGTCGCGATCGAGTGTGCGGTTGCTGATGTCCTGGAGATCGGCGTTGCGTTCGACGGTCTCCCACGAGCCCTTGGTGAACTTGAACTCGAGCCCCCCGGTCGGGATTGCGCTGAGCGGGAGTTCGAAGAAGTACTCACGCGCCGTCTGCTCGCGCGCGGGGCGCAGACGGTAGCGCGGATCGCCGGGATTCCAGTCGTTGAGGTTGCCCGCGAGGTACACCTCGCCACCGGCGTGCTGCTCGGGAACCTCGACGATGAGGCGAACGCGCGGCTCGAAATCCGCCCGCGTGTGCGCGAACGCGGCACTGCAGAAGGCGATCATCGAGATCACGACAACAGTAAGGTGAAGGTGCATGCGACCATCGTATGCTGTGCGCACGAAAACAGCCCCGGGCGAGCCGAGGCTGTGGTTCGTTCAGAAGCGCCTGGATCAGTTCGTTGCGTCGGCGAAGCGCTTGCCGATCGTGTCCCAATCGACGACGTTCCAGAACGCGTCGATGTAGTCGGGGCGACGGTTCTGGTAGTTCAGGTAGTACGCGTGCTCCCAGACATCGAGGCCGAGGATCGGCTGGTGGTCCGATCCCTGGCCGCCCATGGAGGTCGGCATCATCGGGTTGTCCTGATTGGCGGTTGAGACGATGTGGAGCTTGCCGCTGGGCTGCACGCAGAGCCACGCCCAACCGGAGCCGAAGCGTCCGGCAGCGGAATCAGCAAACTGCTTCTTCATGGCGTCGAAACTGCCGAACGCGCTATCGATGGCCTTGGCGAGTTCATCGCTCGGCTTGCCACCGCCCTTGGGGCTCATGCTCGGCCAGAACATCGAGTGGTTGAGGTGTCCGCCGCCGTTGTTGCGCACAGCGGTCTGCTTGTCGGAGGGCAACTTGTCGAGGCTGCGGATGAGGTCTTCGATGGGCTTGTCGGCCCACTCGGTGCCCTTCACCGCATCGTTGAGTTTGGTGACGTAGCCGTTGTGGTGCTTGCCATGGTGGATCTCCATGGTTTTCGCATCGATGTGCGGCTCCAAGGCGTCCTTGGCGTAGGGAAGATCGGGGAGAGAAAATGCCATATTCCTATTCCTTTGCATAGAATTCGGGCTGGTGGTGATACCCCACGATAGACCGCGTTAGGGCCGGTGTCGCGTGGCCCATCGCGATCTTTCCGGACGGAGATGGGCTGAGCAGCGATATCGCCTGAATCAGCGACTCTGGGCAATTTCCGGGTTGTGTACGGGCACGAACTTTTTTAGAATGATTCTAGGTTTCAGCGAACCCGATCCCTGGATCAGCCATATCACCTTACGGTGACTCGATTCTCTACCTCGCACGCGAAACCCAGAAAACCTCGAATGCTGAAACCAACCGCAGAATTTCTCGGAATGAGTACGCATTCATCAGGCGTTCACTGACGACTGACGTTCAGAACCGATTTTCAAGGGGTCTTGAAACTAACCGCTTCGACACGGCGAACTCATCTTCGAACTTCCGGGCACCGGAGCGTGCCTGAGACTTGAACCCAGGACGGACCCAGCTATGACCTCTCGCACTCCACTCTCCAACCTTCAACGCCGGCGCGGCGTCAACGTCGGCACCGATCGCTCCGGTGGCGCCCCCAGCCGCGGTCTTCGTGCACTCAACGAGCACGACCGTCGCCTGATCTCTGAAATCCTCGCCAACGAGCAGGATTACATCGACTCCGAGGAATTCCGCAAGCCGGATGCGGAGAGGGCGATCTACGACGAAGCCCCCGATATCCGCAAACCGGACGCTTCTTGGTACAGCCCTGTCATGAACGATCTTGGCATTACCAAGACGCGTCTTCCCCGGAGCAGCGACCAGGTCATCCTGACCGGCGCCGAGGAGCGGGTGATTTTCCTGCAGTACAACTACGCTCGCTTCCGGGTCGCCGAACTGCGTGACGAAATTCTCGAATCACCTGACCGGACGCCAACCGAGGAGCAGGCCCACGAACTCCTCCGCTGGTACCGCAAGTCGCGGGTTCTGCGGGAGCAGATCGCCGAAACCAACCTCGCGCTCGTGCTGGCGATGGCCAAGCGGACGCGTATGAGTGAAGTTGATTTCGCTGATTTGGTCAGCGAGGGCAACATGGCCCTTCTCCGGGCGGTCGACAAGTTCGATGCGGGCCGCGGCTTCAAATTTTCGACCTATGCCTGTCGCGCAATCATCAAGGCGTTCAGCCGCCAGGGCATGAAGCTCAGCAAGTACCGTCAGCGCTTCCCCACCGACTTCGACCCGAAACTTGAGCGCTCGAACTTCGTTGAGTCAAAGCGCGAGGAGTTCCTGACCGATTCCGCTTCTGAGGTCAAACGGATTGTTGTTGAAAACCGTGCCGATCTGTCGGACATCGAGAAAACCGTGATCGAACACCGATTCCGACTGGAAGACGAATTTGCTTCCCACAGCAAACCGATGACGCTTGAGCAGGTGGGCCAGATCATCGGCGTGACCAAGGAGCGCGTCCGTCAGATCCAGAACAAGGCGCTCGAGAAGATCCGTATTGAGCTTGAAGAGTCGTTCATCGAGGGCAAGCCGCGTAAGGGTCTCGGTCGCGCGGAAGCCGTCCTCAACTGACCCTCCGGCCAACGCAAGTCTCCACTCCGGCCCCGCGCTCAAGCGGGGCTTTTTCGTGTCAGCGTGACGCGGTTGGCCAGCACCCGGGCAGAGAGTCCATCACCGAATTCGAATGTGCGTGGCTCGGTACTGCGGTCATGGGCCGCTTCGGCTACCCGCATGAGCATGAGGCTGTCCAAGCGATCGAGACCGTTCCGATTGAATTCTGATTCCACGACCGATCGGAGCAGTTCGCCGATCTCGATCGGCTCGAGTGCGCGGAGTTCCGAGCGCGGCCAGGTCCTCCCCTGCGGCGACTCCTCCGAGCCGCATCGGTCGTCGAATTCCCGGACCCTCGTTCGGAGAAGGGTGGACATCTGACGGAACAGGTCTGCGCTGCGCGACACCCGCTGGGCGAAACCGGGGTACATCCGCTCGAGCAGCGGTGCCACTTCGTGCCTGATGCGGTTTCGCGCGTATTGCCTGTTGCTATTGGTTCGGTCCTCGGCCCACTCGCGTCCGGCGTCGCCGGGCGGATGCACACCGAAATCGCGGCAAAGGTCCTCGACCTCTAAACGCGTAATATTGAGCATCGGCCGGAGCAGCATGACCGGCGGCGTGAGATCGTCGAGAGGGCGCGATGCCGGGACGCCGGCCATTCCCTGAGGTCCAGAGCCGCGAAGCAGAGCCATAAGCACAGTTTCCATCTGGTCGTCGGCGTGGTGGGCACTAGCGACAAACCGAATGCTTCTGCGTCGTGCCTCGTACGCCAAAGACGCGTACCGGTTGCGGCGCATGTCAGCTTCACTCGGAGACTGACCGTCTTCCGCGACGCAGTCGACGGCGAGGAAGTCCGCACCGAGAGCCTCGGCAAGTTGCTCAACAGTTCGCTGGTCTCGATCCACATCGGCGGACGGTCGGGCTCCGTGACGGGCGAAGGCGAGGGCAAGCTGGGCCTTGGCGCTCGCGAGCGCGAGACTCAGAGCGGTGGAGTCCGCCCCACCGCTACAGGCGACCAGCGTCGGCTCCCCCGCGGGCTCGCCGCCCTGAGCGGCGATCAGGGAGCGCCACGAGGCGATGATCCGGCGTGACACGGGATGGCGCCGGTCGAGACGGAGCGGGGCAGGAGATGGCTCACCTGAGGATGACACTCTGGCATCATCGCCTTCTCGGGCCGCGGATGCGACCGCGATGCAGCCGTCGCGCCGGGCTTGTATGCTGCCCGCGGCTGAATTGCCGATGATCTGAACGGCCCACAGGAGGTGGGCCCGAAGCGGAGGACTCGCGAATGCCATCGAGGTGCATGGATGTACCGCTGTTCATTCTCGGTTCGGCGTCCCCCCAAACGGAATCGGCCGGGAGTTTTCTTAACTCCATGACATCGACGCAGAACTGGCTTCCGGGTGCCGTCGCGGCCCTCGGGATTCTGCTCATCACCACCACCCTACTCCGGCGGTGGGTCAAGAAATCACGGGCAGCACGCAATCACGATCCGCGCGAGAAGCTACGCGAGCAACGGGAAACCCTCCAGAACCGCGCCGAACGGGACTCGCTCGAGCACCTCATGGTTGAGGTCCAGGAGTTGACCCGTATCTGCGCCGCCCAAATCGAGAATCGTGCCACCAAGCTTGAGCACCTGATCGAGCTTGCCGACCGACGACTGGCGGACCTTGAGCAGGCCACGAGCAGACGCTCGGATCCATCGCCGTCTTCTGCGGAGCGGGACCGAACCATCGAAGCGCGCCCCGCTGCCATGCCTTCGAACCGGTCCCGCGATTGGTCGGCCGAAAGCGACGAACCGTCTGAATCGCCGGCCCAGCGTCGGGATCAACTGGCGGAGCGAGTGCATGAACTCTCGGCGATGGGGCTCAAGAGCGTTGAGATCGCGCGCCAGCTTGATGAGCAGGTCGGCAAGGTTGAACTGATCCTGGCGCTTCGCAGCGCGTCTTGAGCGAGCCCGCCGCTCAATCAGCGGGCATCCACGAACTGTCGAAATGCATGCCGGGGAGCAGTGATACCTCCGGCTCGCGCTCGATCATGCTAGCGATTGGATACGCGCAGTAGTCGAGGCTGAAGGCACCCGCCGGGCGGTGGTTGCCGGACCAGCCGAGGCCGCCGAAGGGCAGTTTGCCGCTTGCTCCGGCGGTGCCGGTGTTCACATTGATGCATCCCGCTCGGGACTCGGCGACGAACCGGTCGATCGCGTCGTCCTCCTGCGTGAAAATGGAGGCGGCGAGACCGTATCGAGTCGTGTTCGCCTGCTCGATCGCTTCCTCAAGGGACTCGAATTCGCAGAGGCGGACCAACGGTCCGAACAGTTCCACATCCGCGCCCGCATCGTGAGCGATCGAATCGGAGAGGCTGAAGCGATCGACCTGCCAGATGGCCGGGGAGACGTAATGCCCGCCCGAGGGGTGATCGACGGCGGTCATTTCGAGGATCGGCTGCGGGTTGCCTTCGCCTGCCCTTGCCAGTTTGCTCTGGAAATCGATGGCCTGGTCCCGGGCCTCCGCAGAGATGAGCGGGCCCATGAAGACGGGTTGGTTGCGTGACCCGCCGCCGATACCTTTCGGGTCCCCGACGATCATGTTGGAGGAGATCTTGGCAAGCAGCGTGGCGAAAGGCCCGGCGATGTCCTTGTGAACCAGGATCCGCCGCGTGCAGGTGCAGCGTTGCCCGGTCGTGATAAACGCGGCGCGAGCGCATTCGATCGCGGCCTGCTTCAGATCGGCATCCGGCATAATCACTGCCGGGTTGTTGCCCCCCATCTCGAGCGCGACGATCTTGCCGGGCTGGTCGAGGTTGGCTTCAAGGATGCGACGACCGACCGGCCAAGAGCCTGTGAAGAGCACGCCGTCGATGTCGCGACTGGTGACCAGTGCCGAGGCGACATCAGCGCGACCCTGCACGAGGTTGAACACGCCCGCGGGCGCGCCAACTGATTCGAGCGCCGCGAGGAACAGTTCGGCGATGGCCTGGCCAACGGCCGGCGTCTTGTCGCTGGGCTTGAACACGATCGTGTTGCCCATGAGCAGCGCCGGCACGATGTGGCCGTTGGGCAGGTGGGCCGGGAAGTTGAAGGGGCCGACGACGGCCATGACGCCGTGAGGACGGAATCGGCAGATGCCCTTGCGCGTCTTCGAGAGTTCGAGGTCAAAGCCGGTGACGCGACCGCGACCGGAGTTCTTCGAGTCGTCGAGTGTGACGTCGACTTTGGCCCCGAGCAGCTTCGCTTCTGATGCGGAATCCCAGATGGCTTTGCCGGTCTCGGCGCAGATCAGTTCGCCGATCTCTTCGGCCTTTGCGCTGGCGAGCGCCTGGTAGGCCCTGAGCATCTCGACGCGTTGCTCGATGGAGGTGGACGCCCACTCGGCGAGGGCTTTCCGGGCGGCGCCAACCGCTTCAGCGACGTGACGGACATCAGATCCTCCGGACCAGACGATTTGCTCCGGTCGAGCCGGATTGGTCGAGACGATCGCGTTGTCGGAACTCGCGCCGGCGATCGCTCGGGATTCACCGTCGATGATGTCGCCCATCGGGCGGTTGAGACACGGCGATTCGATCCGGGAGTTGGGTTGGCTTGATGTAGTCATGTCTGGCTCTGTGGAATGCGATCACTCAGTCAGGATCTGGTGGCGCGTTTCCTCGTCGGCTTTGCGGCGCTCGACGAGGGCTTCGCTTTGCTCTTCGGTTTCTTCGTGGTCTTGCTCCCGCCGGACGCCACGCGCTTCGTTTTCGACTTCGGCGAGAGCACCAGCGGCGTTACGCCGGCGTGATCTTCCTCGACGGGGTGCAGCGCCTCCATCGCCTTTTTGGGCAGTTCGACGCCCCGTCCGTTCGCGACGAGGCGGTACGGAGTGTGCAGGGCTCGCCAGTTGCCGTCCTCGCCGTCGATGCTGATGAAGCCCTCGTGATTGCAGCGGGACTGGGCGCAAGTGCCGCTGATCTTGAGGATTCTGGTGTCCTTGATGATCGGAATGTCATCTGTGACGGCTTCGAGGTGCGGGCCTCCGTCGAACGGGTCGATTCGGCCGGTGTACTTGAAGCCGATGTCCTCGAGCATTTTGCGAGCGGGGATCGTGTCGTCGCCGACCTGGCCAACGAGCTTTCGGGCCTCCGGCGGGAGCAGGGAAAGGTAGATCTCCTCGCGCGGCAGCAGCGAGACCATGAACTCCCGCGAGTACTGGCAGAACTTGTCCGCCTCGGTGTACGGGAGGTTGATGAAGCGGCGCCCGAGGTACTCCCAGAGGGTGTTGTGCCCGTCAGGCGTAATCGGGGCCATCATCTCGGCGAGGACTTTGGAGCCGAACTGCTCTCGATGGACGCCCATGTAGTGGAAGCGGACGAGGCTGAGCTGCTTGCCGAGTTTGAGCGGATGGCGACGCGAATTGGGGCCGAGGATTAGGCCGCCGATTTCGCTCGGGCCGGATTCGTCCATGTAGAGCTTGGCGGTGGTGTGGGTGGTGCCGGTCTGAAGATCCTCGGAGAAGAACTGCTTCTTCTGGAGCATGAACGAGAGGTTCGGGTGGCCCGGCCCGCCCATCCTGGACACGCACATCGAGCTCCCGAGGCAGTTCTTGGTTTCTAGGTCCTCGAGCGCGAACATGAAGAGCGGGCTGGCACCAACGGCGGACTTGTCGCCCGCGACCGCTTTGAGTTCCTTGCCTTCCTTGGCGGCACGGAAACTCATTCGCGAGCGCCGGATCTTTTCCGAGATGATGTCCTTGTCCGCTGGAAGATTGATGAAGTGCACCATCTTCGCGAACTTGAAGAGCACTTCCATGTCTTCGGGTTTACAGCGTCGGATCAGAAACATCGGGTCGCGTCCTTTGCTCGAGGATGCACTGTGGCTTGGTTCAGTTGGTGGCGTACGGCTTGCGCATGGGACGCGGCTCGTTTGAAGCGGATGTTTCGATTTCCGAAGCGACTCTGGCCATCGCCCGTTCGAGGACCTCGAAGACACGGGGCCAGTGTTCGTCCTGCATGACGCCGAGCGGCGGGAGCATGCGGACGTGGAACGGGTCGTGGCCGCAGTAGAAGAGGATGAGCCCCTCATCGAAGCAGGCGCGGCAGAGCTTCATGATCGGGGCTTTCTCGCCGCCGAACGGGGTCAACTTCATCATGCCGCCGAAGCCGCCGCAGAAATCGTGCACTCGGTGGTTCTCGGGGAACCACTCCGGGTGCTTCTTCACGAGCGCGTCGACATGTTCGCGGAAGAGTTTGTGGTGGTGCGCGATGCGTCCCTTTGTACCGTCGGATTTGTTGTAGTAGTCGCCGTCGCGGAGGCGGGTGAGGATCTCCGTTCCGGCCTTGAGGCCGGCGGAGGATCCCAGGAAGGTGCCGGAGAGCAGGCCTGGCTGGGGGTTGTATTCCTCGGTGTACATCGCGGCGCAGACCTGGCTCATCTTGCCGACGCATGCCACGTCGACGTACTCACCGAGGCCGAGCGCATCGAAGCAGAACATCTTCTCGGTGCGACCGAAGGTCTGGACCTCGTCGGCCCAGACCGCGATGTCGTTGTCGCGACAGACTTCCATCATCGCCTTGTGGAAATCGGGGAGCGCGGTATTGAAGCCGCCTTCGCCCTGCACGAGTTCGAAGATGAAGCAGGCGTGCTGTTTTGGGTAGCGGGCGATGTACTGCTCGAGGTGCCAGACGCACATGTCGATGTAACGGGTCGGGCCGCTGACCTCGCCGGCCGACATGCGACGGGCCGCGACGTGATCGTAGAACGGCATGTAGTCGACGAGCGTGCTCAGGGGGATGCCCTGACGCCCGCCGGCGGAGTCACCGATCTGGGCCATGGTGACAGACCGGCCCATGAAGCAGTGGGCGAACGCGATGACCCGGCTGGCCGGGGCGTGCTTCTGGTAGCAGACCTTCAGGGCGTTCTCGTTGGCCATGGCGCCCGAGCCGCAGAGAAAGGCGTGCGCGAGTTTGGAGCCGCCCTTCTGGGCCTCGTCGACGAGGATCTTCGCGAAGTCGAACGCTTCGCGGTTCATCATGAGGTGGCCCTGCATGACCGTGTCGCTCGCGGCGCCCTCGATCGCCGCGCGAGCGATCCCGGGGTCGGAATGGCCGAAGAAGTGGACGCCGATACCGGTGATCATGTCGAGCTTGACCGAACCGTCCATCAGTTCGATGAGCGGGCCGTTGCCAAGCCCGGAGCCGACGTGCGGGTAGAGCAGCGGACGGCCGCGAACGTCGGCGGCGAGTTCCATGAACTCCTCGAACGACTGTGTTGCTTCGGACGATCGCGGGCCTCGGATATCCGTGATCTTCTGCGAATGCGTCTGCATCTCCGCGACGATCTGCTCAATGCCGGAGCGGGTGGCGTCGGAACTGCGGAATTCTTCACCGAAGCTGCAGGCGGCGGTCTGGGTGGCGGGCTTGTCGTTCATTGCGATGGCGTCTCTTGAAGGCGGTGTGCTTAAAAAGTTTTGTGGACAGGAGTCGTGTCAGTCGATGCCGTGCAGTTCCAACATCAGCGTGGCGAGCAGTTGGCTGCGCTCGACGAGCGATCGCAGTTCGATCCACTCGGTGGTCCGGTGCAGGTCGCCGCCCCGGACACCCAATGTGTCGATGGTCGGGAGTCCGGCATCCTGCATGATGTTCCCATCGCAGACACCCCCCGTCGAGGCGAACGGCAGGGATTGACCAAGGGATTCCGCGACGCGCCGTGCCGTCTGGGCGAGGGCCTCGGTTTCCGGGATGAGAGGTTTGGCGGGGCGATTGAACGAGCGTCGGATCACCACGCGGGGCATAGCCGATTCATCGGTCTGCAGGGCGTCCATCTTCGCCCCGAGGGCGTCGGCGGCCCCTTGCGAGGGGTATCGGACGTTTCCCCACGCCGCGGCGTGGTCCGGTACGACGTTCGTCGCGATACCGCCTTCGAGCGGGCCGACGTTGACCGATACCCCGGCATCCTCATCGGAGAGTTTCTCGATCTCGACAAGGGCTCGGGCAAGGGCGTAGACCGCGGATCGTCCCTCGAAGAAGGCCCGCCCGGCGTGCGACGACCGGCCGCTGGCCTCGACCATGAACTGCCCGGAGCCGCGGCGCTCGACGGCGAGCTCGCCCCCGGGCAATGCCGGCTCCAGGGCGATGCCGATCTCGTGCTTCGTTGCCTGGTCGTACAGCGCCGAGTGGGAGAAGTAGCTGCCGGTCTCCTCGTCGCTGTTGAGGGTGAAGGTCCATGGCACATCGGCGCCCGCCTCGGCGATCGCTTCGAGGGCGTTTACAGCGATCAGGATGCCGCCCTTCATGTCCACCACACCGGGGCCGTTGGCCGTCTTGCCGTCGCTGGATACGACCATCTCGCGGAACGCGCCCGCGGGGTCGAACACGGTATCCAGGTGTCCGGCGATCATAGCTTTGGGGGCCTCGCCGGAAGCCGTTTCGCGACGGAGCACGGCCATAGGCGGCACATCCGCGCTGACCGTGCCTTTGGGCGTGAGCCAGTTGTCGCGGGCCACACCGGGGATCATGGTGAGTTTCGCGCCGAGCGCTGCGAGCCGGTCGCTGAGCAGGCCCCGGTACTCAGCGAGGCCGGGTGTGTTGTTGTAGCCGGTCGGGATCGCGATGTGGCGCGCGAGGTCCTCGCGCATCGCTTGATCACGGTCTTCGATGATGCGACACACTTTCTCTCGGACGGTCGAACCCAACGGATCCCCCATTTCTGCGTGCTTCGGACGTGAGACGAGATCGTATCACGCCTCGAATCCCGCGGCAGAAAGCGGCAAAGTGCCCGAGAACACGATCTCGGCGGTGCCGGAGACTCGCGCGATCGGCGCAGAGTCGATGGCCTCTGGGTGCGCCACGAGTTCGATCGCGAGTTCACCGCCGGGCATCGCGACGGTACAGGTGGATCCCAGCAGCCCCGCCCGCCGACCCGTCGCGACGATCGCCGCTGCGCCCGAAGCGCAGGCCTGAGTCGGACCGACGCCTCGTTCGTCGGTCATCGCCACAACACGTCCCGGAGAAGCCGCGAAGGCGAGGGAGATGTTGACGCCCGACTTGAAGACTCCGGTCTCCCGAACCTTTGAAGCCATGTCGACGAGGTCTCGCTCTTCCGGGTGCCCGTTGACGAAGATGACGAGGTGCGGGTTACCAGCCCACGCGCTGTCGAGACAGGCGTCGCCGACCGCGTCACGCAGAACCGACCGGTCATGATCGCTCAGCGGGGCAACGGCAGACTTCATGCCTGGTTCTACGCGTCCCAGATCTAGCGCGCAGCGAAACGGGTGGTCGCGTTCGATCAGGATCGAGGTCGGCCTGCTCCCCATCAGGACATTCAGCGTCTGCCCGGGCTGGGCTGCTCCGATCCGGAGCAAATACAGCGCGATGCAGCGCAGCCCGTTGCCGCACATCCCGCCGGCGGTTCCGTCGGCGTTCAGGATCTCAGCGCTGGTCGAGCCATCAGCATTGGTCAGGATTAGAACGCCGTCGGCCCCTATGCCGCGACGCCTGTCGCAGATATTGCGGACCAGTTTCGAATCCAAAGTCGCGACGACCTGGTTGCGACGGGCCGTGTTCCAGGCAGTCAGATCCACCAAAACGAAGTCATTGGCACAGCCGTGAACTTTGACGAACGGGACGGAGAGATTCATGGCGGTGTCTCCGAGCCCGCTCCGAAGATGCGATCCAGCATGGGCCGAGACATCCACTCCTGGATCGCCTGTCTCTTGGCGGCCTCCCGATCCCGCTTCTCCAGTTCGATCTGGAGAACGGTCAGACCCGTCGCGACGAGCAGAAGAACCGCGGTCGCCAGTTTCAGGCGCGCGACGACGCGATCGATTGGCAGTCGTAACGCCGGCAGGCAGGCCAGCGCGCGAACCGCTTGCCGGCGCGACGCGATGGAACCGTGGCGGTACGAGAAGCGGTCCGGTGGCATTCCCGCGACCGAAGCAACGGTGGCCAGAGCCTCGCTCATCGCCTCCGTGGCCGGACCGGAGATCACCGGACAGCGATCGACCGGACGCGCGATCGGCTTGGTGAACCGCACGCCGGAAAGGTGTTGCGCCGCGAACGCGTCGGCCTGCCTTTCGAACCGTCGGCTGATGTAGCCGAATGCTAGAAACGCGATGACCAAGGCGACACCGAGCGAGACGCCCGAAACGACATCGGCCCAGAAGAACCGCTGCTCGACATCCTCGATGCCCAGAATGAGCAGCCGGCCGAGCAGCCAGAGCCCGGCGGTGCAGATGGTCACGACGGCGACCATGGCCCCGAGGAGCCAGGGCAGGTGGTGGCGCCGGGCGTGGGCGATCTCGTGGGCCATGACCGCTTCGAGTTGCTCGCCGGGCAGTCGTTCGAGCAGACCGTCGGTCAGGAGGATGTAGCGCAGTTGCGGGAGCACGCCGATGAGTGCGCCATTGAGCATGCCGCGACTGGTGTGCCAGATGAGGATGTCCCGGACGCGAACGCCTTGATCCCGGCACATCGACTCAAGGCGATCGCGCAGCGGCCCGGGCTCGAGGCGGGAGGTCCGCCAGAGAACCCGAAGCGCGACCGGCATCAGGCAGAGCACGCCGAGCGCGAAGAGCAGGTACAACCCCTGTGGGAGGAGTTCCGCCCACTCGCTCTCGCTGAACCACTGGGACGATCTCTCGATCGAGGCGAACAGGCGATCGACGGCTTCGCTCGCGGTGCTGAGCACGAGCACAGGGATCAGGATGATCAGCGCCCTGTGCCGGACCGTGTCGAGGATGTGCTCCCAGAAGCCGGGCGGCCTTGAGAACGTGATGCCTTCGTCCAGCCAGCGTGCCATCGAGGCCTCGCGGAGACGGGTCTGGATCGGGTGGGTCAACCCGTAAAGCAGGAACAGCCCGACGAGGGCCGGAGCAGCGGCGACGACCTCGTCGACAACCACGAGATTGCCGCCCAACAGGTCCCGTGATATCCCAACCCAGTCCAGCCAAAGCGTGCACACCAGCCAGTGCGCTCCGAGCGCAGCCTTGGCCAGCCTGTCGATGCGATAGGCCCGGATGACCATCCGTCCGTCACCGGTGGCATCGAACCGTCTTACCGCGAGCGCGTTGAGCGCGTACGCGAGTGCGATGATCGCCGCGATTCCGCCGAGCAGGAAACCGGTCAGCGGAGCGGCGTCGAGCTGCGGCCCGAACGGCAACCCCTCAACGCTCTCGCGAATCGCGATCGTCAGAACGATCAGGATGATGATCGGATCAAACACGAACGCTCATTCCGGATCGGGTGCCAGACACTCAGGGCCGCTCGATGGTTCCGAGGTCGATTCGCACGCCGTCGGGTTGGAAATAGTCAACGTTCAGCCGGTCAGCGGAGACGAGGGTGAAAAGGAGGCAACCGCGTCCCTCCCGCTTCGCGTACTCGAAGTCGCTGAAACTCGGCCCGGCGTAGTCAGCGTTCCGCGTGCGCATGGCGTGGAAGTGGTAGTGGAAGAGCGCGGTGTCCGAAGCTTCAATGAGCTCCTCGGAGGCGACGAACCGGTCGTCGCCAAAGCGTGAATTGACCCGGGGCGGGAACAGGTCGAAAGCCGGCATTCCGGAATCTGTCCAGTGGACGACACCGCCGTACTCTGTGGAAGTGTCGGCATGGTCGGCGTCCGCCTGCTCGAGCAGTTCGGCGTGCAAAGACTCGGTCGACCATGCAGCGGTCTCGACGACCCGCGCCGCCAACAGCAGCGCCACGGCGTCGGCCCAGACGATCTCGTCTTTCCACTCCCCCAGCGATTCGCCGCCGAGCCACGCGGTATCGGTACGATCGCGGAAAAATGTCTCGCGGTCTTCGAGTTCGCTTTCCAGTTGGTTCAGCAACTGGGCTCTCGTGGCGTTCATCAACTGCGGTTCGAAGCGAGACGCCCAGACCACCGGTGCGAGGTGGCGCAGTTCCCAACCGGCGCGCTGCTCGGCGTTCAGCGTCGCCACGGCCCGCTCGGCCGCGACGACGAATTCGCTGTTCACGGGGTCTGTGAGCAGACGCCGGACCCACGCAACCTGCTCCGCAGTCTTCGGCACCGCGCCGAAACGATCGGCGGACCGCGCGACCGCCCACATCAGTGGGTCCGCGCGCCGATCGACCGAGCCAACCTGGTCAACGAGCCGGGTGATCTGGTCATCGTCGGATGCGCTGCGGACGAGAAGGCCCCAGGCGGCCCGGCGGTCTTTCTCGCCGAACTTCACGCCGGCGCCCTCCTGGTAGGAGCCGCTGAACACCTCGAACAGCGTCTCCGGCAGCGAGCGGTCCGGGAAGAGAGCCGTCAGCGTCGCGGGTTCGGGACGGTCGTCATCGATGCGCACCTCCTGCGTGTTGCGATCCCACGCTCGCACGAAGCTTGGCGCTATGTTCACCCACCCGCGGTTCACGCACACCTCGCCGATCCGCTCCAGAACTTCAACGGATTTTTCCGTCGGCACGAGCAGCGCGAACATGGTCCGTGTGTCGTCGAGACCCTCGGTGTCTTTCAACAGCGAGTTGATGGCTGCGACGCGGGTCGACCAGTATGTCGAGCGGGACCAGATGACTCGCTTGAGCATCTCTCGGGCCTGCGGCCGCTCGATCTCACCAGCGTCGACCGCATCCCAGACGCCGCTGATCGCGCGAATGCGGGTCTTGGAGTGTGCCTCGGCATCAAGCATGCGTGAGGGCGGTTCCGGCCCCCCGCTCCCGGAGCAGCCGGGCACCCCTGTCAAAAGGACGGTGAGCGATATGAACGGAAGAACCACGACGCGTCCGATGCGATGGTTGGCAGGCATGCGGGTAGTGTAATGACCTTGCAGAACCGGCTCAGACCGACGGACGAGCACATCCGGGGCTACAATCCAACCGATGAGTGCTTCCGAATCACGCCCCCTAGATACCGATCGTGAGGCTCTGGCAGACGTCTTCCGTCGCGTCGCCCGGGTTCTCAACCTCGTGCGTCCGTCGATCCAGGCCGACGGCGGCGATGTTGAACTGGTGGACGTCTCGGCCGATGGCCTGGTCCGGATCCGGCTGCACGGCGCGTGCGTCGGCTGCCCGTCCTCGTCGATGACACTTCGCGAAGGCATCGAGCGCAATATTCGGGACCACGTCCCGGAGATCCGGGCGGTCGAAGCGGTGGACTGACCGAACGCACAACGCAGGGAGCTTTCGCGTCGCTCTGGTTATCGGCCCAGCACTAGGGATTGGGCGTGGAAAATTCGTGAACCTCAAGTGGGTTTCGCGATTCCGCAGCGTGATCGGCGGCTCGGTCGGTACACTCATTGGCGGTGGGCACGCGCCTCTTGGGCGGTGACCGGACAGGAGGTCCTGCATATGTTGGTGATCACACGCCGCGAGGGCGAAGAGGTCGTCATAGGCGATCCACGGAATCCGATCGGTATCGTTCGGATAGCGAACATCAAGGGCGACCGCGTTCGCGTGGCGTTCGATTTCCCGCGTGAGGTGCAAGTGCACCGCCGGGAGGTCGCTGATCAGATCAACGCCGAGGAACCCTCCGTGGTCGCCAAGATCAGCGGGTCGCAGGTCACGCGCGGCTGATTAGGCAGACTGACGCTTCAAGAGTCCGACCGAGCGAGTCACGATCTCGTCCACAGCGAACGGCTTTCGCACGGTCGCCCGAACATTTGGTGCGCCGCTTCCGGTGTGATCGCCGGGAGCGGCCGTCAGCAGGATGATTGGGATTGCGCTCGTCTTTGGATCGGAGGCGAGCAACCTGCTCAGTTCGACGCCATCCATGTAGGGCATACGAACATCCGAGATGACCAGGTCGGGTCGCCGCCGGGCGATCGCATCGAGCGCTTCCAGACCGTTGCGACTCACCGTCACCTCGATGCCCAAGGCTCCCAGTCGCGAAGTCATGAGATCGGTAATCAGCGCCTCGTCGTCGACGAGCAAGATGTGGCACGCGCGCTTTCCGTTCGTGTCCGACATTGAGGTCTCAGTGTGGGGCATAGCCCTGATTCGCTGCACGGATTCCGTCCGATCAGTCGATGCTGACCGGAACGTCCGCCACGGCCCGGTCCGAGACCGTCTGGCTGAGCGAGGCCAGGAGCGTTCTCGCCTGCGTGCTGGTCGGATCGATCTCCGAAGCAATCTGGGCGCTCTGCAGGGCATCCGTGAAGCGACCCAGGTCGTGGTAGATCATCGCCTGCAGCATCGCCGGTTGCGGATCGGCACTCGTCCGCTCGATCGCCTTGTCGAGAAGCTCGGCGGCAGACTCGAGCTGGCCCTTGCCCCGCTGGAACATAGCGAGCATCAGGTACCCTTCGTGTCGCTGCGGTGACATGCGCATCATGCGGTTCGCGGCCTCGCGCAGACGCAGGTCCTCCTTCAGGACGATCGAGACCTTCGCGATCCCCATCCACGCGGTGAAGTCGGTCGAGCCGCGCTCATCGCTCGTGAGCTGCTTGTAGATCTCACGTGCTTCGACCGGGCGGTCGAGTTCCATCAGGCAGCGTGCCCGCAGATGCAGGAGATCGCGCCGGGTACCCGTGCCGTCCATGCGGATGAGTCGGCTGATGCTGTACTCCGCCTCCGCGTAGTCCCCCACTTCGATCTGTGCACGGGCCAGATCCTCGACGAGCGAGGGCTCGTCCGGTGCGAGCAGGCAGGCCTCTTCAAACAGCTTGATCGCCCTTTGCTCGTCGCCCTTCATCAGAGCGATGTGACCCTGAAGCTGGCGGACGCCGGCGTTGTTCTGGTAGCTTCGATCGCTCCGCGCCAGCAGTTCGGACGCGCCGTCGAGATCACGCATCTGGATCAGCATCTCCGCCGCCGCGATCGCGTACTGCGTGTTGTTCGGGTCGTGGCGCGCCGCGGCCCGATAGTTCTCGAGCGCACGATCCGGCTGCATCAGTCGTTCGTAGACGATGCCCTTGAAGTAATGCGCTTCGGAGTACGCCGGATCGATCTCGATCGCGCGATCGAACGACGCGAGCGCTCGGTCCAGTTCCCCCATCTCGAAGACGATCCGTCCCTTGAGCGTGTGCGAGCGAGCAACCGACTCGGCCATCGTGATGGACTTGTCGATGCTCCTCAGGGCCTTCTTAAGGTCGCCGGCGAGGAACTGGCCGTGGGCCATGTCCCACTCGGTCCCGGCGCGGACCATGTCCATGCGGTTATTCGCGTCCTGCCGGAATTCTTCGGTGTAGTCGCCGTGGCCGCCGCAGCCGGTCAGCCCGGAAGCGAGGCCGGTCAGAGCCGCGAGGGCAAGCGGCAGGCAGAGGGCGCGCGAAGCCCGCGAGTGGTTGCGAGTCTTGGACATGTCAATGCTCCGGTGGTTGAGGAACAGGCGGTGAGAGAAATGGCACCGCGCGCCGTTCCCGACGCGCGGACCAAGTTGGTCAGTTGTCGAGATCGACATCGACTTCGGTGATCTCGGTATCGGACTCGGACCCCTGCGACTCCATTTCGGTCTCGGTGTTCGAGGCCCAGAACTCGGGTGTGAAGAAGCTCATCGGCATGTTCCAGATCGCGGGGAAGTACGCGAGCGGACCGGATCCGTTCTGGAAGAAACCGCGGAGCTTGGGCGCTTCGGCCATTTCCGATTCTTCAGCAGCCGATTCATCGGAGAACTCGCCGGATTCGCCGCCGTCAGCCACGGTCTCGGAGTCATCCGGCTGGAACGAGCCGCGATCAGAGAAATCTTCAACCTCCGCGAAGGGCGAGGTCTGGTTCCGGAGCTGAGCGAGGTACGCCTCGAGTTCCGCGGTCACCGGATCGGTCGCGCTGTTCGACGAACGGTTGTTGCCCGACGAGCGGTCCGAGGCGTCGGCGATCGATTCCAGCTCGCCCGGTGCGCTGAAGCTGCGACCGACGAGCGAGACATCGTCACCGAAGCTGCCCTCCTCGGCGGAGGACTGTTCGGATGAGGCGGTTTCGGCTTCGCTCTCGCCGACGAGGTCGCCGAACGAGTTGCTGCCGTCGACGATACTGCTCTCAGCAACGGGCCCGCTCGACCGGGAGTTCGATGAGCGAGACTCGCTCGTCGCATCCAGTGACGATCCGTCGGGGCTCGAAGCGAGTTCATGAGTCGGACCATCGAACGGACCGAACGAGGTATCGGCCTTGCCGAGCGGCGACGGGTGCGCGTCGGAGTCCGGCTGCGGCGGAGCCTGGAACCGCACGCCGACCTCGTCGTTGATGATCGCGTCGAGAAGGCTTCGCTTCGGCCAGAAGTCCGTCTGGTTCATGAGCTGCTCGCGCAGACGCAGCGCGTCGGGCTGCTGCGGGTTCAGCTCCAGAGAGCGACGGAGAAGGTGCATCGCGCGATCGTACTCGCCCTCGCGAGCCAGTCGCTCGGCCTGAACATTGAGCTGGGCGGTCTGGCGTTCACGCGAGAAGGGGAGCGTTCCGTTGCGGGAGCCGACCCGGACGCGTTCGGTCCACTCCACACCCTGCTCGCCCTGGGCCAGCAGCACGTTGTCGTTCATGATCGTCGGCGTCAGCATGAAGATGACTTCCTGACGGTCGATCGAATCGTCGTGGCCGCGGAACGCGGCACCGATGATCGGGATGTCGCCGAGGACTGGGACCTGCGAGCGACCGGCGGAGGTTGTTTCCTTGAAGAGGCCGCCGAGGACGACGGTCGAGCCGTCCGGTACCGCGATGTTCGTGTTGAGTTCCTGGGTGATCTCGTCGGGAACGGTAATCGCCACACCTTCGACATCGGTCCGGGTGTTCACCACGCCCTCGGATACGCGCGGCGCGATCTCCAGGCGGATGATGCCCTCGTTCGAGATGAACGGGCGGAACGCGAGCTGCGTACCGGTATCGAGGAACTCAACGGTCTGCGTGGTCGAGGTCTCGGTCGAGGTTGTGCTCAGGTAGCCGAGCTTGCGGCCGACGAGCACGCGGGCCGGCATGCGGTTGAGCGCGAGGATCTTCGGGTTCGACAGGATCGTGGTATCCGAAACCGAGTCGAGCGCCCGGATGAACACACCGACGTCGTCGGAGAAGAGAGCGGCCCGGAAGTTCGCCGACCCGCCGCGGAAGTTACCCGCGGTCGACTGGACTGTCTGGAGGCTGTCGCCCACCGAGCTCTCGTCGCCCGCGATGGCGTTGGCGATGCCGAGCGGGCCCCCGACGCCGAAGAAGTCCGAGAAATCGATATTGCCCACCATCGAGAAGTCGACACCGAAGGCGTTCGCCTCGTTGAGCGTGGTCTGAAGGATCGTGGCCTCGACGAGCACCTGCGACGGGCGGGTGTCGAGCGATTTCACAACTTCCTCGATCTTCGAGATGTTTTCCTCGTAGTCGTACACGACGAGAGTCGCGCTCAGGGCAAAGTCTTCAGCGCCCGACGGGCTGCCGTCGGTGATGGCCCAAGCGGCGGCACTGGCGTTCGCCTTGAGTTCGCCGACTTCAGAAAGCAGCGGCTGCACGAAGAGCGCCGCGTCTTCGGCGTTCAGATAGTTGAGCTGGATGACCTTAAAGGCAGTCTTGCGCTGCGCGGCCTTGATCGCCTCGTATTCCGCCTGCGTGTAGACGTAGATGAAGTTGCCCTTCTCTTCATACGCGAATCCGTTCACCAGGAGTATCGCGTCGAGCGCCTCGTAGAACGTCACGCCGAAGAGGTTGGCAGTCACGGTCGCCCGGACGTTCGGACTCGCCACGATATTCTTCTGGGTCTCAACGGCGAGCGCCTGCAGAACGTTTGAAAGGCTTTCGTCCTGGACGAAGATGTCAACGGTCATATACTCGCTGACCTCGACGCCGCCGGCCTTCTCTTCCCCGCTACCGGAAGGTACCCCGGCCTGAGCGAAGGTCTGGCCCGCGCACACAGCCAGAGCCGCCGCGGCGGTGAGACCGAGCGGGAGGCGACGGTTGATCCATGAGTTCGAGAGAGAGAAAAGTCGGCTCATCGCTGTGCTCCAGAGCTGTCGAGAATCCATCGGTCCGGCGTGCCTGCGACACGCTGGCATTCACCTACGCCCGAGTGGGTTTGATGCCCACCCCCCGAGTCCGCCCCGATCGCGAACGCGTTTCGGGAAGGCCTGCCACCGGTCACGCGCCGGACTCGCAGGCCTGCGTAGGCTCCCGCCAGCGCAAACGCTTGCAGGAGAAAAGACTCTGTTTCACACCATCCGTCGGCCAAGTCCGGTCGGGAATTCGGCGGAAGCCTTGCCGAACATGCCGTCTCGGGAGGCTCATCCGTCACAGAGTCACCCTGAGCGTTCCAACCGTCGCAAACCGAACCTTCCTCCCCCGAGCCGCGGAGGGATTCCGTCGGATCGCGGGCGAGGGCCCGGGCATGAAAAAGCCCCGTCGATGCGGGGCAATCGGTGTCGCGAGAATCGCATCCACCGGCTCAGGGAACCACGCGTTCCACGACGATGCGCCCCGTCATCGGTGACACGTTGATCCGGAACACCCACTCGTCGTTCGCTCCACCGACGATCTCGACGAATCCGCCCTCGCTGGACTCTTCGCTGGTCAGACCCTGAACCGGGCCGCCGAGCGCGTCGAAGATCAGCATGCCGTCGTCGTCGAAATTGGCCTGCGTGATCCGCGCGCCGCCGTAGCGATCGTGGTCGAAGTTGCGGCTGTACGGGCCGACCTGATCATCCGGGTGGAACATCGCGTGGGTGTTCAGGTCCAGGAGCGGCCCGTTGACCTCCGCGAGTGTGTATCCGTTGCCCACGGTGAATTCCCACGGCGTTGCGTACGGATCGACCGGCACACGCTCGAACCAGATCGCCCGGCGGGACTGGTACGCCATCGCGTCGGACTGCGCGAACGTGATGTCTGCGACCGTCTGCCGGACAGCAGACTGCACCCGCAGCACGCCCGTCGAATTCATCGAGGGGATGACGATGACCGTCGCGATACTGAGCACCACCACGGTGACGAGCACCTCGACGAGCGTGAACGCTCGCGTCGCGCTTGGCACGGACTGTGTTTCAACCGATCGGCGCATGAACAACTCCTTGCCTCACGATCCCGACAGCCCGGTCACTCGGCGACTTTGATCTCCGGCATCGTGAGGACGTTCACGTCCAGCGGCGCGGCGAGCTTCTTCTCGATGCTCTCCATCCGGCGGTCGAGCTTCTCGAGTTCCTGGATCATCTTCAGCCGCTGCGCCCCCGCGTTCGGAGGCGCCGGCACACCACGGCTCGCCTGCGCCGCGACCGCGCTGCCCGTGTCGGGCAGGATCTCAACCCGCTGCGCAACAACAATGGCAAGAAGCACGGCGATCATGGTCAGGACTCGGTTCTGGTAGGTCATTCGACCGCCGGTCCGTGTCGTGTGCTCGTTGGTCATGGCTGGCTCCTCGCCGCGTGGGCGGTCAAAACGGGATCAGGGCTTGGCACCGACTGTGAATACGAACGACGACGGGCCTTCTTCAATAGCATCGGAAACATCCGTGCTCCATAGCAGCGTCACGCGATAAGCGTCTTGCCCGAATTTCCCGCCCAGATCGTCCAGACGGAATCCGTCCACGCCGACGGCGATGGCGGCGACCGTGACATCCTTCCGCTCTCGCCATTGCGACGGGAAGGACGGGGCCGCGGCTCGGGAACGATCGATCGGTCGGGTCAGGCGATCGAACGATGCGTCGCCGGGCGACGGCTGCCACTCGACGGACGACGCCGTGAGCTGTCCCAGGAAACGACTGTGGGTGAGGACCAGCAGTTCGGATGGGTCCATCGCGCGGTCGAGGTCGACATCGCGGTACCAGAGGACCAGTTCCGTCACGCCGGCGTCAGAGGACGCGTGGATGGCGACAACTTCCTGACACGAGGACAGAAGCGTCTTGATGGCCTCGAACGCGGTGAGACGCGCGACAGACCGTGGCGGCACGTCAGGCGGTGTCTCCGACGTCGTGACGGCGCGGATCGCCGTCGGCACAAAGATGAAGCTGGCGGCGGTGAGCACGGCTCCGGCAACAAGCACAACGAGTGCCTCGCCGTGGACGAGACCCCGCCTGAGCGACCGCGGCGGCGGCTGATTCGTATCTTTGCGGTTGAGTCCGACCACGGTGGGAGTTGTTACGGCACGGTTTCGTTGGAGAGCACGTCGTTCACGGCGTCGTAGCCGGCGGCGTAGAAGTTCAGGGCGCGACCGTTGACCTCGAAAAGCCAACCGACCACGGCATCGCTCGTCAGGGCGAGCGCTTCTTCGTATGTACCCTCGCCGACTTCGGTGCTGGACGTGTAGAAATTCCGGGGCTCTTCGCGGAGGTAGTCGGCGGAAACAAGGATTCCCCACGATCCCGCCTGCAGCGGCTCATCCGGGTGCGAAGTGGGCAGGCCACCGGCGTTGTTGCCCTTGTAGACCTCGACCTGGTTGGCGATCTCCTGCAGGTTGCGCTGGATGTGCGTCTTCGTCGCTTCGGTCGTCGCGCTGACGAATTGTGGGACGACGATGCTCGCCAGGATTCCCAGAATCACGACGACGATAAGGATCTCAACGAGCGTAAAGCCGGAACGTTGATTCGGGCGATCGATCATGATCGGCTCCTGCGTACGGGGGTGCAAATCGGTTCGCCTGCACGATCCCAAGGACTACGGAATCAGCCGACTCCCCCTTCGGAGAGCCGGCTGAGGTGCTGAAAATCAAGCTCGCGAGAGCGTGATGTGTTCAGGCTTTGCGATCATGTCGCTCAGGGAGCGGCCGGATCGAACGGGGCGTAGCCATCCTCGTTGGAGAGGAGGTTGTTCACCGGGTCATAACCGACGGCGTACACCTCGCTGGCACCGGTGGACCAGCCCCAACCGGCGGCGGCGTCCGAGCCCTCTTCGCCAGCAGCGAGCTGCGCGGCGTCTTCGGCGATGCTGCTCGTCCGGGTAAAGCCGTTGAACGGCTCTTCCTTGAGGTAGTCGCTCGAGACGAGATCGCCCCAGCCGTTGTTGTCGGCCGTGGTGAAGTCGGGGTACGCGCCCTGTTCCTTCACACGGTAGAGCTCGACCTGGCTCGAGATGGTCTGGAGCTGGCTCTGGATCGCACCCTTCACCGCCGACTGGGAAGCCGAGGTGAACTGGGGCACGACGATCGCGGCAAGAATGCCGAGGATCACGACAACGATCAAAATCTCAACAAGGGTAAAACCAGTGTTCCGCTTACGCATGCTTCATACTCCTCAGACAGGCGCCAACGCCCGAGATCGCGCGTTCGGGCCGGTTGGCTCGCGCGGTGTGACCTGCCTGCTGATGCGGTTCTAATGCGACGCGTGTCTCTGACCCACACGGGTTGAGACCGACGGGGTTCACCCAACCCCGTCCGCGGCTCCGAACAGCGGGCAGCCGATCAGTCGCATCGACTGAACTTGCGGGGCTCTTCATCGCTGTAACGTTTCCGCGAGAATTCGCGCCGGTCGTACCGGTAAAGCCGACCCATCTGGGCACTTAGCCCCACCTCGAACCCGGACAATTCAACAAAAATCCCGTGCCGGGTGGCACGGGAGTCGTCAATGTACGGTCCGATATCGGAGCGGATCAGTTCTCGCTCAGAATCAGCGGCACGATCCGGTTCCCGCCGAGGTTCAGCGAACCGATGAACGCCGCTGCGGCCGTAGCCTCGTCGCCATCAGCCGTCTCGGCGATCTCGATCATTCGCTGCACCTGACGCTCTTCGAGCATGTTGCCGAATCGTTTGGCGGAAGCCGAAGCGATCTGGATGAGTTCGATCCGTTGCTGATCCGAGGCGGAGAGCGCCGCGTCGACGATCGCGACCTGGGCACGCTGCTCGTTCACATAGCTCAGCACGCGAGCGACGTTCAGTTGGGTCCGGTCGAAGGTGACAGGCAGCGAGCCGATCAGCGAAGAGGCCGAGTCCGCGACGTTCAGGATGGGGTTGCGACCGACAGCCAGGCGTTCGAGCAGGGTCAGCGCACGCTCGGAGTACGCTTCGGCCTCGTCCGGGGTCATGGGAGCGCCGGAGCCGCGAGCAACGACCGCGGCCACCGTAGCCTCGAGTTCAGAGGAGCCGAGACCGTCGCGGGCGATGCGCGTCAGGTCGTCGTTGGCGTAGCGCGGGCCGAAGCGGTTGACGTTCTCGAAGGGCATGAGCGCGATGACCGGCGTGGCCCGGAGGCGGGCCGTGCCACGAACGGACTCGATCAGTTCGATGCCGGGCTCGTCGTCAATATCAGAGATGATCACATCGACGCCGGGGATATCGGCGACGAACTCCATCGCCTCGTTGAGGCTGCCGACCGGTGGGAGCACGATGAACCCCAAGTCGGTCAGCACCGCGTCAAACTGCTGCTGGCGGTCCTCATCACGGGCGATGACGAGGGCGTACTGCGTGCCGGCATCGCTCACGACGCTGGCGAGCGTCGGCACGATCAACTCCGCACCACCGAACGATGTGCGAGGGTCGGCCGCGGCGATGGTCATCGCGGCGTCGTAGCGCACGCGACGGTCCGGGTAACTCAGGGCGTCCACGAGCGGACGCGAGTTGCCGAGACCTCTCCAAAGGGTCGCGCCGCCCGTCGATTCGGCGAGCGCGCCGATCATCAGGCGGGCCATCACCGTGTCGCGGGAGTTCAAGGCCTCGCCGAGGGCGAGCTGGACCGGGGTGGAACCGGCGGCGACCGCGTAATACTGCGCGTCGCGACGGCTGGAAGCGTACGCCGGGTTGTCATAGCCCTCGGGCTGATCGAGTTCGCGGCTGAAGTTCGCTTCGAGCCAGACCGCGACCGCTTCCGAATCCGAATCGTTCAGGGTCAGAGCCCGCTCGGCCAGACGCATGGCCATGGCCTCGTGATAGACCTCTGTATAGATGGCAGTGGGCTGGAGCCCGAGCGACGGCGAGAACGACCAGAGGAGTTGGTGCGTCTCACCGGGGAAGCTGGTGAGGCTGGGCGACTCGCTCAGGTAGTCGCTGGCGAGTTCGCGGTAGAGGGTCGACACCGGCTGGGCGAGCGCGTTGGAGCCGTGGATTCGGCGAATCGCCCGGTCCGCAGCGCTGCGCACCGTGTCGAGGCTCGTGCTTGAGGAGAGGTCCGCGAGGTACGGGATCGCCATGTCGTAGCCGATCGAGCCCAGGACCAGGCAGATCTTCTCCTGAACATTCGGAGAGACACCGGGCAGAGCAGCGACGAGGGGCTTGACCGCGTCACGCCCCATGTCGATCAGGAGGCGCTGGGCTTCGCTCTGGAGCAGACGATCACCGTCCTGCATCAGCGGTGCGAGCAGGGACGGCACGGCGTACTCGCCGGCCTGAATGAGGCGACCACGGGCGAGTTGCTTGGCTCGGGCGTTCCCCGTGAGCAGGGCGATGTTGCGGTCGATCTCATCGATGTCCCGCGATCGCGCGCGCCGGCCTTGTTCATACAGCTCGTACAATTCGGCGGCGAGGTCGTCGAGCTCTTCGTACCGGAGAGCCCGAAGGTACGCCGCCTCAAACCGCGACTCGAGCTGGGCAGAATCTTCGACCACGCCGAGAAACTCCTCCGGAGTCAGACCGCGATCGAGCAGGGCTCGGGCGTTGGCGAGCGCGAGTTCAACATTGGCGGTATTGACGAAGAAGTTGAAGTCGTCGAGCAGTTCCGCGTTCGAAGGCGTGCTCTGCGCCGAGGCCGAGGCACTCATGATCAGTGCCATGCTGAGGGTGGCCGCTCCGGCCAGGCGGGCAACGGTAGAAGACGCGTTCACGAACAGGGCCACAGGCTGCTCCTCTTATCGGTGCTGAAACTGTTGAGATCCGCCGCCGCTCAGCGACGAACAGCAATCCGGGGGGGTTCAGTCAGTATGTCCGGGGGCACGGGCCGGCCCGGTGGGGTTTCTATCCGGCGGGGAAAGCCCGCGAGTTCCGCAATCTACGCGGATTCGCTTCGAAGTGTCAATGAGAGCCGGAAGCCGATCGCGGCCGAAAACCGCCCAGATTCCGTCCGTTCGTAGTTCATCGGGGCGGCGAGGATCAACCGGCACAACAGATGGGTTGGGGCGCTTCCGGTTTCCTCCCCTCGGATAGGCGTAAATTGCGCACCTTCTCACCTGACGGCGTGAAGCGGCCTCCGGGATGGACCGATGAGCAGGTCTGTGCCGGCGAGTCTGTGATCGACGGCCCTCAGCACCACGCGAGAAGAGAACGGGATCCACGACCATGGGACTGCTCGATAAAGACGTCCTCACGACGGGTGAGGTGGCCAAGATCTGTAACGTCGCTCCCCGGACGGTCAGCAAATGGTTCGATTCGGGCCAGATCAAGGGATATCGGATTCCCGGTTCCAAGGACCGGCGCATCCCGGTTGCGAGCCTGATCCAGTTCATGAAAGACCACGGCATCCCGATGGACGGGGTGCATTCCGGCAAGCCGCGCGTACTCGTCGTCGACGATGAGCGCGAGATCGTCGAAACGCTTCAGCGTGTCCTTGTGGAGCAGGCGGGCTACGAAGTCCGGGTCTCGGTCAACGGTTTCGAGGCCGGCTTCGAATGCGAACGCTTCCGGCCGCATGTGATCCTGCTGGATCTGCACATCGGCGACAGCGATGCATCCTCGGTTGCTCGCTTCGTCCGCAACCAGGACGACCTGGCAATCACCCGGGTCGTCGCGATGAGCGGCAAGCTGACGGACGGACAGGCGATGGCGCTGCGCTCTCAAGGCTTCGACGGCTTCCTCAAGAAGCCGTTTCAGGTCCGCCAGGTCATCCAGGAGATTGAGCGCGCCAACGCCCTGGTCGCCTAACAGCCTGTCGCTTCACAACTTAGGCCAAAACACACCAGATCAAACGACCGCACGCCCGCTCGCAAGAGCCCGCGTGCGGTTTTCGTGTGCGCCGAACGTTCTCCGGAGAAAGCCGACGGTCCGGAAACGCCGAGGAAACGGGCCGGTATAGTCGAGACTCGGTCGCGATCAGTGCCTTGATCGGGCCGCTTGTCTGTCCATACCGGAGGTATTCATGCGTTCAACGTCCGTCGCCCGTGCTCTTTCTGCCGCGTCTCTGGCACTCCTGCTCCCGAGCTCGCTTCTGGCGGCATCCGGAAACGTCGACCTTCCTCGGTTCCCGGCGATCAGCCCCGACGGTTCCGAAGTCGTCTTCTCCTGGCGCGGCGACCTCTGGAAAGCGACCCTGCCGAAGCGTAACGGCGGTAACGCCCAAGGCACGCTTCAGGCTGTGCGCCTGACATCCCACCCGATGAACGAGCACCGGAGCACGTGGTCGCCGGACGGCCAGTCGATCGCGTTTGAGTCCGATCGCGACGGCTACACCAATGTGTTTCTTATGAACCCCGACGGGACGAACATCCGTCAGGTCACGCAGTCTGATCGCAGCTTCGGGATCACCGACTTCTCGCACGACGGCACGCGGGTCCTCGGGCACGCCTCACGCGAGGGCGACGTCTACCGCGGAGTCCGACCGTACAACGTCCCGATCCACGGCGGTGAGATCACCCGCGTACACGACGCGTTCGGCAGCATGCCCGCGGTCTCGCCGGACGGCAAGCACATCGCGTTCGAACGCGGCGGTTCGGACTGGGACCGGCGCCACTACCGCGGACCGGACGCTCGGGACGTGTGGGTCTACTCCGACCCCGAGCACGGTGGCAACGGCGAGTTCACGCAGATCACGGAATGGACCGGCAACGACGGACAGCCGGCCTGGGCCGATGCCGACACCATCCTATTCCTCAGCGATCGTGAACTCGACACGGTCAACCTCTACACCATCGACCTCGGCCAGCCCGACGCTCGAGCGAAGCGCCTCACGAGTTTTGATGGAATCGATGTGCAGTCGTTCTCGGTCTCCGAGGACGGCTCGGATGTTGTGCTCCACGTCTGGGACACGCTGTACAGCCTGAACCTCTCTCGTACGAACGCGACGCCAGTCGCGCTTCGCATCACGGCTCCGGAGGACGAGCTGACAAATTACGAGATCAAGCAGATCGGTCGCGAGGTCTCCGAGGCCCGACTTTCGCCCGATGGGCAGGTCATGGCGTACATCGCTTACGGCGAAGTGTTCGTGCGCAACGTGGACGACGACAGCCCGACGCGCCGCATCACCAACAACCACGCTCGCGAAACGGATATCGCGTGGTCGCCCGACGGCAATCGGTTGTACTTCGTCTCCGACGCGGACGGGACGCAGAGCATCTACGCGGCAACGGTCACGTTGACCCGCTCGGAGCTGCGCGAGGCTCTCGAGCAGACCCTCGGGGATGCAGGTATCGAGGGCGTCGGTGCTGCTCCCGACGAACCCGAGGCCGATGAACCCGCTGCAGACGACGGGCCGTCAGGCCCGCTGGCGGGAGACTGGAGCGGGCAGGCGACCGGGGTCGCCCAGATGACCGGTGGCGAGGATGTCATCCCGATGACGCTGCGTTTCACGCGCAGCGACGGGCAGATCACCGTCACCATCGACACGCTCGGCGGCAGCTTCACAAGTTCTGTTGCGGAGTTCGACGCCACGACCGGCTCGATCCGCGCGGAGTTCACGATCGAGGGCGGGCCGACGATCCTGACGGGAACCGTCGAAGGCGATTCCATGAGCGGGAGCTGGGACGCACCGGGAGCGGGGATGAGCGGCTCCTGGACCGCGAGCCGGCAAGCGGTCGCGCAGGCGGCCGAGGCCCCCGAGACCGCGGATTCCGAGAAGCCCGCAGAGTCCGACGACACCACGGACGAGACGCCCCCCCACCTCGATCCGAGCCGCTGGCATGATGCGATGCGTTTTGAGATCTCGGCGGTGCTGCAGAGCGAGCACAACGATGCTCGCGTGATGCCGACCCCGGACGGTACACGGCTGACCTTCACCCGCGACATGAGCGATGTGATGATCCACGACCTGGTTACGGGCGAGGAGCGGGTGCTGATCGAAACCTGGGACATGCGCTCCGAGTGGCGTATGTCGCCGTGCGGGCGGTACGTCGCCTACGCGATCAACGACATGGACTTCAACACCGATGTGCACGTGGTTCCGGTCGATGGCAGCTTTGAGCCCGTGAACATCACGATGCACCCGGACAACGACTACATGCCTCGCTGGTCCCACGACGGGAAGATCCTGTCGTTCGTCTCCGGGCGGAACGACAACCAGAACGATGTATTCCGGGTGTACCTCGATCCCGATCTGACCGCGCTGCGCGGCAAGGACCTGGAGGCCTATTACGAGGCGGCTTCGGATGCCGCGAAGAAGATCAAGCCCGTTGACGCGATCGACTTCGAAGCTCTGCGTGCGAAGCACGAGGCCGGCGAATACGAGCGAGCCGAAGCCGAGGGGGACGAACCGTTCACACACGAGGACCTGAAGACCGCGTACCTCCGTCTCGATCGGATGACCTGGCTCGATGGTTCCGAGTGGAACCTCGAGATGACGCCCGCGGCAGACCGCTTCGTCTTCTCCGGTGTCGTCGACGGCTCGTCGGGCATCTGGTCGGTCGACTGGAAGGGGCAGGACCGCAAGCGCCTGACCGGTTCCGGCAGTGTCCAGCAACTCTCGCACGACGGCAAAAAGATCGTCCTCGTCAGCGGCGGACAGGCGCGGTCCGTGAACGCCTCGGGCGGCGGCGACTCGACTCACCCGATCTCCCACGAGGTGCGGATCGACCTCGCCGAGCAGTCCAAGTGGAAGTTCAAAGACGCTGCGCGAACGCTCGGCATGAGTTTCTACCACGAAGACATGAAGGGCCTCGACTGGGACGCGTTGACCGAGCGCTACGCCGATCTGGCAACCAAGGCTCGCACGGCCGACGAGTTCGCGCATGTCGCGTCGCGACTGCTCGGTGAGTTGAACGGCTCGCACCTCGGCGTCTACCCGTCGGACCGAGTGTCATCGGATGTGCGTGTCTCCAACGGACGCCTCGGCATCGACTACAGCCATCTCGGTGACGCGATCCGCGTCGATCGTGTCCTGCACCAGTCGCCGGTTTCGACGGGCACGATGGCCCTGCATGAGGGTGATCACATCGTGATGGTAGACTTCGTGGATGTCGATCCGCTGACTTCCTACGAGGAACTGCTGCGAGGGCGCATCGGCGAGGAAACGGTGATCACGGTTCGTCGCCCCCTCGAGTCGTTCGCCGACGATCGCCGAGAGGCGTTGGCGGACCGCGTCGAGGATGGCATGGTCGAGCTCAACCTGCTCGTCACACCGATCTCGTACGGCCAGGAGAGCGGGCTCCGCTACAACCAGTGGCAGCTCGACCGACGTGCGCTCGTGGAAGAGCTCTCGGACGGCCGCATCGGCTACCTGCACATCCGTGGAATGAACATGTCTTCGCTCGAGGAATTCGAGCGCGACCTGTTCGCGGCGGCGTACGGCAAGGACGGGCTCATCGTCGACGTCCGTAACAACGGCGGCGGATCCACCGCCGATCTCGTGCTGTCCTCGATCATGGTTCAGCCGCACGCCTACACAGTGGCCCGCAATGCCGACCTGTCCTACACCGACGGCTACCCTCGTGACCGTCTGTTCATCCAGCGCTACACCAAGCCCATGACGATGATGTGCAACGAGAAGAGCTTCTCCAACGCCGAGATCGTGTCGCACGCCTTTAAGACGCTCGGACGCGGCACCCTCGTCGGCCAGCAGACGTACGGAGGCGTCATCTCGACCGGCGCATTCACACTCGTCGACGGCACACGCGTGCGCCAGCCGTTCCGCGGCTGGTACCTGCTCGACGGCACGGACATGGAGAACAACGGTGCGATGCCCGATGTCGTGATCGAGCAGACGCCCGAAGCGGAATCGTCGGAGGCCGACGAACAGATAGAGGCCGCCGTGCGCGAGATGCTCGGCCGCCTGTAATCAGAACACTGTTGTTCCCAACTAACTCGCGGGGGCGTCGTCGTGGCGCCCCCCGAACCAATCTGGAGATGAGGACAATCATGAAACACGTTCGGACCCCGGCCGCGCTTATTGCGGCATCGGTTCTCAACGCGACCGCGACGGCTGGTCTCGCGTCAGAGATCCGTCCCGACGCGACGCTTCTGCAGTTCCCCGACGTTTCGAAGACGCACATCGTGTTCGCCTATGCGAACGACCTGTGGCTCGTTCCCCGCGAGGGCGGCACAGCCCGGAAAGTCGCGTCGCCTCCTGGCGCCGAGGTGTTCCCCCGCTTCAGCCCCGACGGCAACACGCTCGCGTTTATGGGCAACTACGAGGGCGGACGGGATCTCTATCTGATCAAGCTCGACGGCGGAAACCCCGCCGAGACCGCGCAGCGTCTGACCTATCACCCGGCGGGCGAGATGCTCTCGGAGTGGACTCCGGACGGCGAGTCGCTGGTCTTCTCTTCGAGCGGCATGACCGGGATGACCCGTGCGCCGCAGATGTTCACCGTGTCCGCCGACGGCGGGGCGCCCGAGCGGATCCCCGTCCCCTACGGCTCGGCCGGCACGATCAGCCCGGACGGCAAATGGCTCGCGTACACGCCGCAGAACCGTGACATGCGCACGTGGAAGCGGTATCGCGGCGGCATGGCTTCGGACATATGGCTGCTCAACCTTGAGACCTACGAGTCGGTCCGGATGACCGACTTCGACGGCACCGACACCCAGCCGATGTGGTCGCCCGATGGCAAGAGCGTCTACTACCTGTCCGACGCTGGCCCTGAGCACCGCCTGAACATCTGGAAGTACGACATCGCCAGCGGGCAACGCTCGCAGGTCACGAATTCAACCGAGTACGACATCAAGTTCCCTTCGATGGGGCCCGGCCCGCGTGGTCGCGGCGAGATCGTCTACCAGCTCGGCTCAGATCTGGTGCTGCTCGACCTGTCAAACAACCGGACGAAGACCGTCGAGGTCACGATCCCTGGCGATCGGCCCACGCTGCGCCCGCGCTTGATCGACTTCTCGAACTACATGGCAGGTGGATCGGTCTCCGCAACCGGCAAGCAGGTCGTCGTCGAAGCACGCGGCGATATCTGGACCCTTCCCGCCGAAGCCGAGAAGGGCATCGCCCGGAACCTGACCCGCACGAGCGGCATCGCCGAGCGCAACCCGATCTGGTCGCCGGACGGGCGCTGGATCGCCTACGTGTCGGACGAAACGGACGAATACGAGGTCTACATCACGCAGTCGGACGGCAAAGGTGAAACGCGACAGCTGACTTCCGGCGGCTCGAATTGGCGCTATCTCGATTCCTTCTCGCCGGATTCGAAGCACATTGTCTTCACCGACAACTCCGGCGCGGCGTACCTGCTGGATGTGGACACCGGTGAGCACCGGGAGATGTTCAAGGACGAGTGGGCCAACACGCCATCGATCTCCTTCTCGCACGACGGCAAATGGATCGCGACCGCGCTCGCACTCGACTCCGGCGCCAACGCGGTCTTTCTGTACGACATCGACAACGACGCGTTGCATCAGGTGACCGAAGGCTTCTTCAGCGCTGTGAGCCCCGCGTTCGATCGCAAGGGCGAGTTCCTGTATTTCGTGTCGGCGATGAACTTCGCCCCTGAGTACTCCACGATCGACTCCACCTTTATCTACCCCGACAGTCACCGAATCCTCGCCGTGCCGCTGAACTCTGAAGTCGAGAACCCCATGCTCATGGAACTCGACGAGGAGACCTGGGAGGAAGAGGCCGAGGAGTCCGACGAA
>Ga0070726_10000860_pt1 | contig 33826 bp, 28 predicted proteins | sample tdAd471_FD_67275 | JGI IMG/M metagenome (GOLD analysis project Ga0070726, IMG submission 67275) | Marine sediment microbial communities from the Atlantic coast under amendment with organic carbon and nitrate - tdAd47.1 | ecosystem: Environmental > Aquatic > Marine > Coastal > Sediment | place...
GCATGGCCGAGGCTGTGCTGGACGAGACTGCGGTGTTCGGCTCCAACACATCAACGCTGCCAATCACGGGTCTGGCGAAAGCCTCCAAGCGCCCTGAGAACTTCATCGGCATTCACTTCTTCTCACCGGTTGAGCGGATGGGGCTCGTGGAGATCATCAGTGGTGAGAAGACCAGTGAAGAGACGCTCGCCAAGGCGGTCGACTATGTGCTGGCCATTCGCAAGACGCCGATTGCTGTCAATGATAGCCGCGGCTTCTACACGTCCCGCTGTTTCGGCACTTATACCCGCGAAGGTATGGAAATGCTGGCGGAAGGTATCAAGCCGGCCATCATCGAGAATGTTGGTCGTCAGTCCGGCATGCCGATGGGGCCGCTGGAAGTCTCTGACTCGGTCGGTCTCGATACGGCCCTGAAAGTGACGCGCGCAACCGCTGAAGCGGCAGGCATCGATCTGCAGACAGATGATCGTACGCAGTTCCTGGCATGGCTGGTCGAAGACCAGGGGCGCGTTGGCCGCAAGGCTGGCAAAGGCTTCTACGACTATAATGAGAAGGGCCGTCCGGACCAGCTCTGGCCTGACCTGAACACCCGCCTCGAAGTGAAAGTGGACGAATGTCCGCCGGACCTGAAGCAGGAGCTGAAGAACCGCTTCCTCGTGCGTCAGGCAATCGAAGTGGCTCGCTGCTTTGACGAAGGCGTCATAACCGATGCACGCGATGCCGACATTGGCTCCATCCTGGCTTGGGGCTTTGCGCCGTACACTGGCGGCTGCTGTTCCTATGTGGATCTCATTTGGGGCATCAAGGAATTCGTGGCCGAAGCAGATCGTCTGGCCAAGAAGTATGGTGAACGGTTTGAGCCGCCAGCCCTGCTGCGCGACATGGCCGAAAAAGGCGAAGGTTTCTACGATCGCTTCCCGCCTGCTGGTAAGGCTGAGAAAGTAGCTGCGTAAGCTTCTTTAGGCGAGTTCTTCAGGAGTATTTTCCCGCAATAGAGAAGGCTGTCACGAGTATTGTGTGACAGCCTTCTTTTTTATGTTGACTTTAGAAACTGTAGATAGAATTACATTTCTACGATCAGATGGGTCGTGGGGAATAACTGGGAGAATTCCATGTTGAAGTATCTTGCGGTCGCGGTTGCCGCGTTATCGCTTTGCGCGTGTGAGACGACATCTAGCCGTCCGTATACGCCATCTACTCAGAATATTATGGCATTTCAGTCTGCGCTAGATGCAGACGATCAGAAGGTCCAGCTTTCTACTTTCGAAACGGCTGCAGATCTGGATGCGAATCTGACTTGCCGTGCACTAGGCGCCCTAGAGGTGGCTCCCGGTAAAACTCCGGTAAGTTTTATCGAAGGTGCTATGCGTGACGAGCTTTTTGCGGCTGGCGCGTATGATCAAGCGGACGGTAAAGTTATCCAGGGTGAAGTTACCCAACTGAGCTTCAACTCGTTTGGTACGGGCTCTTGGAAAGTGGCATTGAAACTCTCTTCTGAAAGTCTCCCTGAGGGGTATGAGGTCAGTACAGACTATAGCTTTAAGACTAGCTATAGCGCGCTCAAGGCGTGCCAGAATGTTATTGATGCTTTTACGCCTGCTGTGCAGGAACTAATCGGAAAAGCTGTTGCTGATCCTCAGTTTGAGACACTAACCAAGTAATTTTATTGCTGGATTAAGTCGTACAGATAAATAAAAGGCCGGAGCAAAACTGCTCCGGCCTTTTTTGTTTCTGGCGTGTCGGGAAGCCTTAGTCGCGCTTGGCGCGGGCCCACCAGCCGGTGCGTTTGGGACGCGTGTCCTTTTTCGCAGGTTCGGCGCTTTCAGCAGGTTTGGTTTCAGCAGCCTCAGCCATGACGGGCTCCGCGTCGACCGTTTCGGGGTCGGCTGCAGGCTCAGACTTTTCCGCAACAGGAGCTTCAGCAGGTTCAGTCTTTTCAGGCGCAGGCTCCGGGGCCTTGTCTTCCTTGGCAGGCGTTTTCTCTGCAGCGGCCGGAGCCTCCTCCGTCTCAGCTTTGGTTGGCTTTTTGCGGGAGCGGCGGGCGCGCTTCGGTTTCTCTTCGGATGATGTCTCGTCAGACTTCGCGTCGTCCTGTGCTTCGGCCTTGGCGTCGCTCTCCTCGGCTTTCGCTTCAGCCTTTGCTGCATCCGCTTCTGCCTTGGCGGCGCGTTCAGCTTCTGCGGCCTTGGCGGCTTCAGCCTCTTCGGCGGCCTTTACTTCGCTCGCCGGAACATCGTCGAGCATTTCCGCAGCACTCGCAGACAAGCCGTCCAGATAGGCGCCGCCGTCTGTGGGGGCTTCGTCGCCTGTGTCGATGCGGTTTTCGTTGGACTTGCGCCGCCGACGGCCTCCGCGACGGCCTCGGCGGCGACGCTTGCGAGGCGAGCCATCCTCGTTCGTGTCGCTTTCCGAAGAGGTTTGCGCCTCGTCGTCAGTGCTGTCGTCGTCCTCGCTGTCCTCGGCGGACTGTTCGTCGCTCGTTTCGGCGCTCTCGGACTTGCGGCCACGTCCGCCACGACGGCGACGACGCTTGCGGCGACCGCCCGTGTTTTCCTCTTCCTGTTCGGAGGAGTCGGCGGTGGTGTCTTCTTCGTCCTCGTCTGCCTCGTCCTCAGTAACCTCCTGCTTGGAAGGTTTGGCGAGCGAGCGCGGGGGCTTGCGCTTCTTCGGCTTGCCGTTCGGATCGCGCTCGGCATCGATCACGAAGTCGCCCGGCAGCATGTCTTCGGAAGAGTGGATGGAGACTGCAAAGCCGGCCATACGCTCAACTTCCACCAGCGCCTCGCGCTTATTGTTCAGCAGGTAAAGCGCGACATCTGTCGGCGCCTTCACGGAGATTGCCTTGAGGCCGCCCATGGAGGCGCGTGCCTCGATGGCCCGGATCAGTTGCAGCGCAGCAGATGGAATGGAGCGGCGGCGGCCTGTGCCATTACAGGCTTCGCACGGATCAGATGTTGCCTGCAGGACGCCCTGGCGGCGGCGCTGGCGGGAGATTTCCATCAGGCCGAACTGAGAGATGCGGCCATGCTGCACACGCGCACGGTCGACTTTGAGATGCTCTTTCAGTTTTTTCTCGACGGCGCGATTGTTTTTGTTCTCATCCATGTCGATGAAGTCGATCACGATGAGGCCCGCAAGATCGCGCAGGCGCATCTGGCGGCAGGCCTCTTCGGCCGCTTCCAGATTGGTGCGCAGAGCCGTCTGCTCGATGTTGCGTTCGCGGGTGGATTTACCGGAGTTCACGTCGATTGCGACAAGCGCTTCGGTCTGGTTGATCACCAGATAGCCGCCGGATTTCAGCTGAACGACCGGAGAGTAGATGGAATCGAGCTGCTGCTCGACCGCTTCGGCGACGAAGATCGGGTCTTCATCCTTCCAGTGCTGAACCTTCTTGGCCTGGCTCGGCATGATCAGCTTGGCCAGATCCTTGGCCTCGCGATAGGCGTCCTCGCCCTGCACAAGGACTTCCTCGATCTCTTTGTCGAACATGTCCCGCATCGCGCGGTGGACCAGCCCGCCTTCGGCATTGATCAGCATCGGGGCTTCTGAGGAGAGCGTCTTTTCGACAATGGTTTCCCAAAGTTTGGAGAGGTAATCATAGTCGCGCTTGATCTCGGCCTTGGTGCGCTTTGCGCCCGCTGTCCGCACGATCAGGCCCATGCCGTCCGGCACATCCAGTTCGGCAACGATGGATTTCAGGCGGCGGCGGTCTGCGCCATTCACGATCTTGCGGGAGATGCCCCCGCCACGCGGCGTGTTTGGCATCAGCACGGAATAGCGGCCAGCCAGGGAGAGATAAGTGGTCAGGGCAGCGCCCTTGTTGCCGCGCTCTTCCTTCACGACCTGCACCAGCATCACCTGACGGCGGCGGATGACTTCCTGGATTTTGTAGCGTTTGGAGATGGAGGTGCGGCTGGATTTCTTCGGCTTGCGCGCCCTTTCAGGCTTTGCCTCTCCATTGCCTTCAGACTCGTCATCCTCTTCGTCGTCACTGTCGGACTCATCAGAAGCGGAAGACTCATCGACCTCATCATCGCCATTCTCGGCGGTGTCATCATCATCTTCGTCATCGTCTTCGATGGCGGCCGCGGCTTCTTCGGCAGCTTCGCGGAGCAGGGCTTCGCGGTCTTCGGCAGGCAGCTGATAGTAATCCGGGTGAATCTCGCTGAAGGCAAGGAAGCCATGGCGATTGCCGCCATACTCAACGAAGGCCGCCTGCAGGGACGGCTCAACGCGCGTCACCTTTGCCAGGTAGATGTTTCCGCGGAGTTGTTCGTTACCAGTTGTCTCGAAGTCGAAGTCGTCGACCTGACCATTGTTGACGATCGCCACACGGGTCTCTTCCGGGTGGGCGGCGTCGATTAGCATGAGTTTGCTCATGTATGAGAACCTTTTGAGCCGGCAGGGCGGCATAGGGCGCCTTTGGGCACCTCAAGCCAGCCTCTAGGCCGATCTGTAAATTTAAGGGGAGGGTGGTGTCATACCGGCCCGACTGCAGCAATGGCAGCACAGGTTCGTTGGTTTTGACTACGGCACCCGTATACATCTTCTTTGCTTTCCGGAGCGCGGCGCCCGCTTGCCTTTTCGGTGAAGCCAGGATCGCTGTCGCGACTATGGGAAACTTGTTTGGTAGGCCAATCTGTCGGCTACCGTCTGATACTGCCCAATTTTGTGCCTCAAGAAAAGACCAAAATGGGAGCAGTGACAGCTGTATTACGTTTCCTGTAGTCAATGCTGGGTTAATATTCGGTCTGTTAGGAAGTCACTCTAATCCGGTTTGAGTGATCGCCTGATGCTTTGTTTGCGCTTGATTTTCCTTTGGATCGCCTGTCTCTGCACGGGATTGGCAGCCTCTGCAGAGGTGCGCCGTGTGCAGGTTGTGGGCAATGGAGAGCCCACACGGATAACCATCTGGAGCGATACAGCCCAGGATGCCCGCGCATTTCTTGCGGAATCTGATGGTGCGCGCAGCCTGATCCTGCCCCTGAATGACGTCGTTTCGCCGCGTTCGGGCGATGGCATGGGTGGTGTGGAGACCTGGGCGCTGTCCAATGACACGCTCAACTTTGCCCTCGACAAACCGCTGATGGTGGCGCGCGTGCTCAGCCTGCCGCCTGCAGGGAATGAGCCCCTGTACCGGGTGATCATCGATTTGCAAACCGTTTCTGCCGCGCGCTTCAGCAGTGTCGCCAAGCGTGACATGCGCAAGCTGGGCGCGCTGCGGGCCGAGGAGCAGAAGGCCGCCATGAACCGCGAAATGGCCTCGCTTCGTCCGGATGAGCCGGTTGTGTCCTCCCGGCGCGCCTCCGGCCAGAAATATGTCGTCGTGATCGATGCGGGGCATGGCGGGAAGGATCCAGGGTCGCTGCCGATCACGGGCGGCACAGAGAAGGACATCACTCTGCGTGCGGCGCTGGCGCTGAAGAAGCAACTGGAAGGCGATCCGCGCTATTCCGTGCGGCTGACGCGCGACACAGATATCTATATTGAGCATGAAGACAGGGTGACCATGGCGCGCAATTGGGGCGCTGACTTGTTCATTTCCCTTCACGCTGATGCGGCTAAATCCTCTGAAACGGCGGGGGCTTCGGTCTATACGATCTCTGCCAATGGCGAGCGCCGTATCGACAAGGAAGCCAACAGGAACAATTGGCGCATCCCGATTGAGGATGGCGCGCCCAAACAGCTGAGCGGCATTCTGGAGGATCTCGTGAAGCGGGAAACCAAGACGCGCTCAGCCGAATTTGCCGAGATGCTGTTGCCAGAGCTGAAAAAGTCCGGGCCTGTCCTGCGAAATACACATCGCAATGCCGGTTTCTATGTCCTGCTCGCGCCGGATGTGCCGGCCGTTCTGCTGGAAATGGGGTTCGTCACCAATCGTGAGGACGCCAAGCGGCTGCAGTCTGACAAGGCGATGGACAAGAGCATGGGCGCGGTCAAGAGAGGCATCGACCGGTTCTTTGACAAGCAAGATGTCCTGCTGGCAGGGCAGGGATGAGCCCTTTGAATTCCCTTGCCGTAGCAGCCTGTTGTTGAGAAGCTGGACCTGATGATGTCACTACGTCTCCTGATTTTGCCGGTCTGTCTGGCGCTGGCGAGTTCTTGCGCAAGCACTCCGGAGGCTTTGGGCATACTCGACCGAAATCTGATCCAGTCTGGTCGGCCCGATAACGCAAAGGCCTATAGTGACTTCCTGATTGCCCGCTATGCGGCCATGACGAATGATCCCCAGATCGCAGCGGCCCACTACGCGGCCGCCATTGATAGCGCGCCGGAAAAATCCGGCATCGCGGATCGGGCGCTGTTCGCGGCCTTGCTGTCTGGCAATTATGATGAGGGCGTGAAACTGGCTCACCGCGCCGACGAGCTTGGCAGTGACGCGGCGCTTGTCCGGCTGACCCTTGGAGTCGATGCCATGCGCAGGGGCAAGGATGCGACTGCGCAGGAAATGCTGGATGAAACCCGTTTCGGACCCTTCAACCGCGTGGTTGCCCGCGGGCTCTCTGCCTGGCGCGTCGTGGATAGGCAGGGTCCTGCTGCAGCGGTCCGCTATCTCAATGACGGCCTGACCGGCGATCCGAGGCTGGATAGCGCAACGCTCTACATGATGGGGTTGGTGCAATTGTCTGCCGAGCAGGATGACGCCGCGCTCGCAACCTTTGAAACGCTGTGGCAATCCGGCGCTCGTCTGGCGGTTGGCGTAGAGGCGCATGCCCGTTTGTTGGCCAATCGCGGGCGCAGGGCTGAGGCGCTTGGTCTGCTCAGCACGTTCCGGTCTGAAGTGGGCACGAATGCCTCGCTGGACCGGCTCAGAACCGCCATTGAAGCAGGCGATACAATCAAGATCAGACGGCTGAAGCCGTCGCAAGGCGCGGCGCTGGCCGTCTACATCCCTGCCGCAGCGCTGATGACACAGACCGAGGATGACGTATCGGCGGTCTATTTCGTGCTGGCTCTTGCGCTCGACCCGGATTTGCACGTGGCCCGCTCTCTCTGGGGGCAGACGCTGGATAATGCTGGCCGTCATGAAGAGGCGATTGCCGTATTGGCCAGGGTGCCGGAGAATTCGGCGTTCTATGCCACGTCACGTGGCCAGATCGCCTGGGCTCTGCGCCATGGCGGGCGTAACCAGGCGGCCCTGTCTGTGGCTGCCGAAGCCCTGAAGCATCAGCCCGACCGTGCCTTGAAAGTGCAATTGGCAGACCTTTACCGCTCACTGGACCGCTATGGTGAGGCCAACAGCATTCTCACCCAGATCATTGATGAGGATGCGGAGGCTGGCCGGCAGGACTGGCGCCTTCTGTTTGCGCGCGGCCTTGCGCGAGAAGAGATGGGCCGCTGGCCGGAAGCCGAAATGGACATGGTAGAGGCCATGGCGCTTAATCCAAACGATGCCGCCCTGTTGAATGCTCTCGGTTATGCCTATGTCGACCGTGGTAGGAATCTCGACACGGCGATCGACATGATACGTAAGGCTGCCGAAATCGAGCCTGATTCCGGCTTCATCCTGGACAGTCTAGGCTGGGCGCATTACCGCTTGGGCCGCTACGAGATGGCTGTGCGCTATCTGGAGCGCGCTGTGGAACTGGAGCCGGGCGATCCCGTTCTGAATGACCATCTTGGCGATGCGTATTGGCGAACAGGCCGTAAACTGGAGGCGCGCTTTCAGTGGCAAAATTCGCTGCGTCTTGATCCTTCGATGGCCGATCGTGAGCGGATCGAAGTGAAGCTGGTCAGCGGGCCTGACATTCCATCCGTCAAGCGTGCAGAATCCGGCAGCAATGGCTTGCCGATCCCGCAACAGCCATAGGGGCGGTCATCACAGCATGCTGACATCGCGCGCGCCCGCAAAGGTGAATCTCTATTTGCATGTTGGCCCCGCCCAGCCGAATGGGCGGCATCCTCTGGACTCGCTGGTTGTCTTTGCCGGCCCGGAAGCGGCTGACCTTGTGACGGCAGAGGCTGCTGAAAACCTGTCTTTCAGCGTGTCCGGCCCGCGCGGCAAGGGGATGGAGGCCGATGCCAGCAATCTGGTTCTTCGGGCCGCCGAAGCCCTGAATGCCGCTGCTGGCACGCAACATGGCGCACGCCTGCATCTTGAGAAGCATTTGCCGGTTGCTGCAGGAATTGGCGGCGGCTCAGCAGACGCTGGCGCCGCGCTACGTCTGCTGACGGAACTGTGGGAAGCTGATGCGGCACTGGCGAAGGGAATCGCGCCGCGGCTCGGCGGGGATGTGCCGGTTGCACTGATCGGCTGCACCGCGTTGATGCAGGGGGAAGGTGAGCGGGTCAGCCCTGTCAGTGGCTTGCCGAAACTGCCCGCCATCCTGGTCAATCCGGCTCTGGATTGTCCAACCGGGCCGATCTTCCGGGCCTATGATGAAGCAGGGGGCGGCGATGGCTTTCGCGAGGTCTCTCGCCTGCCAGAGTTTGTGGATGCACCAGCACTGATCGACTGGCTACGGGACCAACGGAATGACCTTCAGGAACCGGCCATTTTGAATGTACCCGCCATTGCGACTGTTCTGGAAACGCTCTCCGGTCTTGAGGGTGCACGTCTTGTGCGGATGAGCGGTTCGGGCGCGACATGTTTTGCCCTGTTTGAGACACAGGACACCGCCAAGGCCGCCGAAGCCGTAGTGTGTCAGGCGCAGCCGGATTGGTGGGTACGTGCGACCATGCTGGGAGATGCGCGATGAACTATCCGCTCGCCCTGTTTGCCGGGGGCTCAGTCGTCTCCTTCCTGCTGTGCGGGCTGGTCAAATATCTGCCTCTGCTGGACGCGCCAGATGGCGGGCGCAAGCAGCAGGCTGCGCCTGTCCCGCGCACAGGTGGGCTGGGTATTCTGCTGACGGTTTGCCTCATGGTTGCCATTGGCGCAGCGGTTCTCGGCCTTTTTCAGGGCACCAATCCATCATTCTGGAGGATCTCTGGTGCAATTGCGCTGGTGGTCACACCTTTCCTGATCGGATTTGCAGATGACTGGCTTGGCTTGCGCGCTCTGACCAAGCTTGGCCTGTTGCTGGTATGGGCTATCGCGGCGGCATCGCCATTTTTTCTCTCCGGAACGCTCATAGGAGGTGTGATCGGCATTTTGGCCATCGGTTGGCTCATTGTGATCACAAACGCCACGAACTTCATGGATGGGTCAAACGGGCTCGCGCTCGGGTCTTCCGGCCTCATGGTGCTCGGCCTGTTTCCTCTGTTTGCAGTGTCGATGATGTGCTGGGGCGCATGCCAGGCAGATCATGTGGGCGGTCTCGCCTTGCTGACGCAATTTGCCTTCTTTGGCGCGGTTGTGGGCTTCCTGTTCTGGAATATGCAGGGAGGGCTCTATGCCGGGGACTGCGGATCCCTCGGTGCGGGTGGCCTGTTCGGCTTGATGGGGCTTTATCTCGTATCTGCCAGCATGGAGGGGCTGCGCGCGGCGCTGTTCTCGCTGACGCTATGCCTGCCATTCCTGGTCGATGTGCTTTTGACTTTGGCATGGCGGAGCCTGAAGGGACGGAACCTGCTCGTGGCCCATACAGATCACGCTTATCAGCGCCTCCGGGCCAAAGGTTGGAGCCATGTCAAGGCGGCGCTCGTGTGGTGGGGCATGACAGCGGTCTGTATGATTGTGGCGACCTTCACACTGTTTTTCGAGATGAAAGCGAGAGAGGGGGAGCAGGCCGCTTATACCCCAGTGCTGCAGGCCAGCGTTCTGGCCGGTCTGTGTGTGGTGGGGGCAGGGCTATGGCTGTGGGAGCGGTCCCGACCTATCAGTAAGCCCGGCTGACGCAGAAATCTGCGAGATCTTCCAGCGCTTCGCGATACGGCGTATCTGGCAGGGTGCGTAGTGCGCTTTTCGCCAGAGCGGCATAGGCCTCAGCTTCCTGAACCGTGGCTTCGGCGGCCCCGGTTGCGCGGATCAGATGGACGGCATGGGCCAGATCGGATTCTTCCTGCGTCTCCGGCTTCATGGCCTTGTCCCAGAACGCCCGGTCTTCATCAGAGCCCCGGCGCTTGGCGATGATCACCGGCAGAGTGATTTTGCATTCGCGGAAGTCATCGCCGACGGATTTACCAATCACAGATGTCGTGCCGCCATAATCCAGCACATCATCAATGATCTGGAAGGCCAGGCCGAGATTCTTGCCATACGTCGCCAGCGCGTGAGCGTACTTGTGGCCGCCAGCTGACATCGCGCCTGTTTCAGCCGCCGCTTCAAACAGGGCGCCCGTCTTGGCTTCAACAATGGCCAGATAGTCTTCGGTCGGCAGGTCGCCTGCCTGCATGGCGGCCAGCTGACGGACTTCGCCTTCGGCAATGATGGTCGAGGCCGTGGCCAGCCGGTTCAGGATGTCCAAACTGTTGGCTTCGACCAGCAAATTGAAGGCACGGGCGAACAGGAAGTCCCCCACCAGGATGGAGGCCTTGTTGCCCCAGATGGCTTTTGCGGCGGGCTTACCGCGTCGCAGGTCGCTTTCGTCGACGACATCATCATGCAGCAGAGTGGCCGTGTGGATGAACTCGACCGCCGCGGCCAGGGCGTGGGTTGCCGGGTTTGCCTTGCCCACAGCATGGGCGGCGATCAGCGTGATCAGCGGGCGCAGCCGCTTGCCGCCTGCAGAAACGATGTAACCGGACAGGTCAGGAATGATGGCGACCGGGCTTGCGGCCCGCTGGGCCAGCAGCGCCTCGACTGCCGCAAGGTCTTCGGACACCAGCGTTTGCATCCGCTCCACAATGGAGCCGATGGCCGCTTTGCCTTTTGGCTTGGGCGAAAGGGTCACGTTTTGAAGGCTCCTGTCCTGAATGCAGTGCTTCCGGAAATATACTTAGGCGCGATGGGCTTCAAGCTCGACGTGGCAGCGGGCCGCAGGTGACCTATATCTCTTATGGCAGGGCAGCCTCGCCTGTGCGACAGTTACAGCAAATAAGCCTCAGGAGTGAAACGCATGAGAATTCTGATTGGACTGTCCGCCGCCTTGCTTCTGGCAGCATGTACAACGACCACGCCCTATGGCCCGGCAGCCAAGGTGGGCGCGGATGGATACATGACGCAACAGATTGAGACGAACCGCTTCCAGATCGCCTATACCGATAGCGATCCGCGTCGCGCGCGTGACTATGCGCTGCTACGCGCTGCTGAGCTGACATTGCTGGAAGGCGGGGACTGGTTCGAAGTGGTCAGCGGATATACCGATGTGGCGCAGGAGCCGCGCAGCCGGTCCTCCGTATCGATTGGCGGCGGTACGGGATCCTATGGTCGCAGCAGCAGTGTCGGTGTGGGCGTCGGGATCGGCCTTCCGCTCGGCGGCAGTACGGGCGGCACGGTGACGGAAGTGCTGGAAATCGTAACAGGCACAGGCGAAAAGCCGGACAGCCCGAATGCCTATGATGCCCGCTCGGTTGAGATCAATCTGCGAAGTGCGATGCAATAATGGAAGAAGTTTTCCGGACCAATGACATGGTCAAGCTGAGCTATATCGAGCATCTGCTACAGGAAGCCGGCATCCGCTATTTCATTGCGGATCAGCACATTTCCGCTGTGGAGGGTAATATCGGCGCTTTTCCCCGTCGCGTAATGGTACCGGACGAGCTGAAGGCTCAGGCTGAGGCTGCCCTCGCAGAGGTAGAGCGCGGCTAGTGAGCGGCATTACAGAGGACACCGTCTATCAGGGACGGGTGAAACTGTTCCAGCCGGAGAAGGGGTTCCGGGCAGGGACAGATTCGCTGATGCTGACGGCTGCGCTGCCGGAAAAGCCGCAAGGCCACGCCCTTGAGGTTGGCTGTGGGTGCGGCGGCGCGCTGATGACGGCGGCTTTCCGTTTGCCGGGGGTCACATTCACCGGGATCGATATTGATGACGGCATGGCCTCTCTGGCCAGGCAGGCGGCTGATGCCAACAGCTTCACAGACCGCGTAAGCGTCGAGACGAGCGATGCCGGCCTCTGGGTGCGAGGTAAGGAAAACCGCTTTGATCTCGTCTTCTCCAATCCCCCTTATTTCCAGCCGGGACGCATTACCGCGCCAGGCGAAGGCAAGCAGGCCGCCTATCTGGAATCCCTCAGCCTGGAGAGCTGGATCAAGGCGATGGCCTTTGCCGCCAGGCCGCGTGCACCGCTGGTCATGATCCACCGCGCGGCTGAACTGGCGCGTATCCTGTCTGTCTTTGAGCGTCAGACCGGAGACATTACGGTTTTGCCCATTGCGTCAAAACAGGGTGAGGAGGCCCGGCGTGTTCTGGTGCGGGGGCGAAAGGGCCTGAAGCGCGGGCCGGTCAGGCTGCTGGCGCCGCTGGTGACGCATCAGGAAGATGGCACAGCCAGTGCGGCTCTGGAGGCCATTCGGCACGGCCTGCCGATCGCCTGGTAGCGAATTGTCTTGGGCGCGCGGCAATCCGGTCGTATCGTGCGGCATGTGAGCGTAGGGCGCTTGTAAAGGAGGTGGCCATGTTCGGCCTCTTGTTCTGGGCCTTTCTGATCTTCGGCGTCATTGTCGCCGCCCTTGGCCATGCCGGTTTTTACCGGGCGGTGACGGGGCGGGGCAGCGGATCGAATGATAACGAGGAATCCCGCGGCATGTTCTGATCACATTGCCGCGCTTGCGTCACTCCGCGGCCAGCTGTAACCCCGCACAGAACCATATTTCCGGATCAGAGCCATGACTGCACCCGAAGCGAAATCCAAACCGAAATCCTTTCAGGACATTATTCTCAGGCTGCAGATTTACTGGGCCGCACAGGGCTGCGCGATCCTGCAGCCCTATGACATGGAAGTTGGCGCTGGTACGCTTCACCCCGCAACTGTGCTGCGTGCGCTGGGGCCCAAGGAATGGCGCGCCGCCTATGTGCAGCCCTCCCGCCGCCCGAAGGATGCGCGCTATGGCGAAAACCCGAACCGTCTTGGCCACTATTATCAGTATCAGGTGATCCTGAAGCCTAACCCGGCCAATTTGCAGGACCTCTATCTCGAAAGCCTCTACGAGATCGGCATTGATCCGACAGTTCACGATATCCGTTTCGTGGAAGACGATTGGGAGAACCCGACCGTCGGGGCCTGGGGCCTCGGCTGGGAAGTCTGGTGCGACGGTATGGAAGTCAGCCAGTATACCTATTTCCAGCAAGTTGGCGGCCTGGATGTGTTCCCGGTGTCCGGCGAGCTGACTTATGGTCTCGAACGCCTCGCCATGTATGTGTTCGGCGTCGACAATGTCTACGATTTGCCATTCAACGACCCGGGCAGCGACGTCCCACTGACCTATGGCGACGTGTTCCTTGAAAACGAGAAGCAGCAATCTGCCTTCAATTTCGAACATTCCGATGTCGAGATGCTGAAGCGCTGGTTTGCCGATTGCGAAAACCAGTCCAACGCGCTGCGCGAAGCCGGCAAGCCGCTGCCAGCCTATGACTACGCCCTCAAAGCTTCCCACACCTTCAACCTGATCGACGCGCGCGGCGCCATCAGCCCGACCGAGCGTCAGGCCTATATCGCCCGCGTGCGAGACCTGGCCCGTGGCGCTGCCGCGCAATGGGCCGAACAGGAAGAGGCCCGGGCGGGCGCTTGACCCTCATACTTCACCCCATGATCCGAACACCGAATTCTCAGGCTGGACCCCATAATGGCTGAGCTGCTTCTTGAAATCTTCTCCGAGGAAATCCCCGCGCGCATGCAGGCGAAGGCCGAGAGTGATCTCGGCGCAGCGCTGGAAAAGGCGCTGGGCGAGGCGGGCCTCAGCTGGTCTGCGCTGGAGACGGCCTCCGGGCCGCGCCGCCTGACCGTGTTCGTTGATGGCCTGACGGAACGCTCCGCCGATGTAAAGGAAGAGCGCAAGGGCCCGAAGGTCGGCGCACCGGACAAGGCGGTTGAAGGCTTCCTGCGCGGCGCTGGCCTCAGCGACATTAGCCAGGCCGAAGTGCGCTCCGATCCTAAGAAAGGCGATTTCTATGTCGCCGTGATCGAGACGCCGGGCCGCGACGCGAAGGACATCATCGCCGAGGCTGTGCCGGCCATCATTCGCGGCTTCCATTGGCCGAAATCCATGCGCTGGGGCACGGGAGAGCTGCGCTGGGTGCGTCCGTTGCAGCGCATTACCTGCGTTCTGGACGGGCAGATCGTGCCGTTCGATGTCGATGGCCTTGCCAGCGGCAATGAGACGGAAGGCCACCGCGTGCATGGCCGCGGGCCTTACACGGTCACCGGTCGCAAGGATTATGAAGCCCAGCTGGGCGGTGCAGGCCATGTGAAGCTGACGCGCGATGAGCGCCGTCAGGTGATCCTGGAGGGCATCGAAAAAGTCTGCGCTGACGCAGGCCTCGAATGGATCGAAGACAAGGGCCTTCTGGAAGAGGTTGTTGGCCTCGCCGAATGGCCGGTCGTTGTGCTCGGCAATATGGACCCGGATTTCCTGGCCCTGCCGCCGGAAGTGATCCAGCTCTCCATGCGCACGCACCAGAAATACTTTGCCGTGAACGACACAAAGACCGGCAAGCTCGCCCCGAACTTCATCGTGGTGGCGAACATTGACGCGGCCGATGGCGGCAAGAAGCTGGCCGAGGGCAATTCCCGCGTTCTCTCTGCGCGTCTCGATGATGCGCGCTTCTTCTGGGATCTCGACAAGGCGAAGCCGTTGGAAGAGATGGCCGAAAAGCTGTCCACGATTGCCTTCAAGGCAGAGCTTGGCTCGCTTGGGGACAAGGTGGGGCGTGTGGTGGAGCTGGCCCGCGAGTTGGCAGACAAAATCAAATTCGGGACCGGCATAGATCCGCTTCTTCCTGCGATGGCTGATCGTGCTGCACGCCTCGCCAAGGCAGATCTCGTGTCAGAAATGGTCGGCGAATTCCCAGAGCTTCAGGGCGTTATAGGCCGTTACTACGCGCTGGAGGCTGAACAGCCCGAACCGGCTGTTGTCGCCGATGCAATCCGAGATCATTACAAGCCACAGGGGCCGAGCGATTCCGTTCCGACCGACCCGGTGGGTATCACCGTCGCGTTGGCTGACAAGCTCGACACTTTGGTCTGGTTTTGGGCTATTGGAGAGACCCCAACTGGCTCAAAAGACCCCTTTGCGCTGCGACGGACCGCACTCGGAGTTACGCGTATACTTGTGGAAAACTCGACAAGGCTGAAGCTGAAAGATGTCATAGACCGTGAGCTTCAAAAGCATTGGAAGAAAATTATGTGGGAGGACCACGCCAAGGGCGAGCTCCCCGAAAGTGCCATTCCTGGAGAGTCTGATGAAACACCATCTGACTATGTTTACGCGGGTGGAAGATACCAAGACCGGATTAGTAAAGCGACTACAGACCTCCTCTCCTTCTTCGCGGATCGCCTGAAGCAATTCCTACGCGATCAGGGCCAGCGGCATGACCTGATCGATGCCGTGTTCGCCCTCGGCGAGGACGATCTTGTGCTCATCACCCGTCGGGTCGAAGCGCTCGGTGCCTTCCTCGGCTCCGAAGACGGCGCGAACCTGCTTGCAGGGTACAAGCGCGCGGCGAACATCCTGCGCGCCGAAGAGAAGAAGGGCGAACTGCCCGAAAACCTCTCCGTCAATGCTGACCTCATCGCCAAGGGGCCGGCAGAGGAGCAGGCCCTCGCCAAGGCGCTGACCGAGGTTCAGGCCGCCATCGAAGGCCCGCTTGAGACAGAAGACTTCACCGGCGCCATGGCCGAGCTGGCCAAACTGCGCGGTCCGGTGGATGCCTTCTTTGAGGCCGTCATGGTGAATGATGACGATGCCGCCGTGCGCGCGAATCGCCTCGCTTTGCTCACACAGATCCGCGACACGCTGCATCGCGTGGCGGATTTTTCACGGATTGACGGCTGATCTGGGTTAAGCCCGCAGCGGTGCTGTCCCAGTGTGGAACGGCGCTTTTGCCTGCAATAGCGCCAATGTGTCACAAACAACGTTGTCACACCTCCAGTGCCCTTTCGGACACTGGCCAATGGCGCTGCAATGCAGCATAGGAATTGCAAATCGACCCAGGGTAATCTTGGGGACACAGACATGTATCGGAAGGCAGAATTCATGGGTGAAGCAGCACTTAAGACCGCAGACGAAACCTGGGTGTATGCTTTTGGTGGCGGCAGCGCAGATGGCGACGCTTCAATGAAGAACTTGCTGGGCGGCAAGGGCGCAAACCTCGCGGAAATGGCGAAGCTTGGCCTGCCGGTGCCTCCTGGCTTCACGATCACCACCGCCGTATGCACGGCGTATTATGAGCTGGACCGGAAATATCCGGACTCGCTGGAAGCGCAGGTCGATGCCGCGCTGGAAGCGGTCGAGAAGGAAACCGGCAAGGGCTTCGGCGATCCGGAAAATCCGCTGCTCGTTTCCGTGCGCTCCGGCGCGCGTGCGTCCATGCCAGGCATGATGGATACGGTTCTGAACCTCGGCCTCAATGAGGCGGCGGCTGCGGGCCTCGCCAAAAAGGCTGGTGAGCGGTTCGCCTATGATTCCTACCGCCGCTTCATCCAGATGTATTCCAATGTCGTACTGAGCATCAGCCATGATGAGTTCGAGCACATCCTGGACGATTACAAGGACCGTCAGGGCTATGATCTCGATACCGAGATGACGGCAGATGACTGGAAGAAGATCATCACGCTCTACAAATCTGCGGTTCAGCACAATCTTGGCCGCCCGTTCCCGGATGATCCGAAGGAACAGCTGTGGGGCGCCATCACCGCCGTGTTCGGTTCCTGGATGAATGACCGCGCGATCACCTATCGCAAGCTTAACGACATTCCGGAGGAATGGGGCACAGCCGTGAACGTGCAGGCCATGGTGTTCGGCAATCTCGGCGAAACCTCCGCTACCGGCGTTGCTTTCACGCGTGACCCGTCCAATGGCGACCCGGTCTTCTATGGCGAATATCTGATCAATGCGCAGGGCGAAGACGTTGTGGCCGGTATCCGCACGCCTGCACCGATCTCTCGCGAGCGTGCTGACAAACTCGGCTCCGAAGATGCGCCGCTCGAAGAGGCGATGCCGGAAGTCTACACTCAGCTGCGCGATGTCGCGAACACGCTGGAGCAACACTATAAGGACATGCAGGATCTGGAGTTCACGGTCGAAGATGGCCGCCTCTACATGCTGCAGACCCGTAACGGCAAACGGACAGCCGCTGCCGCGCTCAAGATCGCGGTCGACATGGCCCGCGAAGGCCTGGTGACGGAAGAAGAAGCTGTGCTGCGCCTGGAGCCGTCTCAGCTGGACCAGCTGCTGCACCCGACCATTTCCGAAGAGGCCGCACGCGATGTGATCATCACCGGCCTGCCAGCCAGCCCCGGCGCGGCCGTCGGCAAGGTCGTGTTCGAATCCGATGAGGCTTGGGACATGGCCGAGAAAGGCGAAGACGTCATTCTCGTGCGCATCGAGACCAGCCCGGAAGACATCAAGGGCATGCACGCTTCCCGCGCCATCGTGACGGCGCGCGGCGGCATGACCAGCCACGCCGCCGTTGTGGCGCGCGGCATGGGCCGTCCTTGCGTCTGCGGTGCCGGTGGCCTGCAGATCGACAGCAAGAATGGCGTGTTTCGCGTCATGGGCCGTGAAGTGAAAAAGGGTGACATCATCACCGTGGACGGCGCGACCGGCCAGGTGATGCTGGGCGCTGTGGAAATGGTACAGCCAGACCTCTCCGGCGATTTCGGCTTGCTGATGGAATGGGCCGACAAGGCCCGTAAGCTGAAAGTGCGGGCGAACGCGGAAACACCGCTCGATACGCACACAGCTGTTGATTTCGGCGCTGAAGGCGTCGGCCTTTGCCGCACAGAGCACATGTTCTTTGACGCAGAGCGGATACCGGAAGTGCGCGCCATGATCCTGGCGGAGAATGAATCCGGTCGCCGCGCTGCGTTGGACAAGCTGCTGCCGATGCAGCGCAGCGATTTCGAGGAGATCTTCCGCATTCTGGAAGACCGCCCGGCCACGATCCGCCTGCTGGACCCGCCGCTTCACGAATTCCTGCCTCACACCGATGAGGACATGGAAGATGTCGCCAAGGCTTCCGGCGTCAGTGTTGAAGTGCTGCGCCAGCGCGCCGGGGAACTGCACGAGAGCAACCCGATGCTGGGCCACCGTGGGTGCCGCCTGGGTATCACCTATCCTGAAATCTATGAGATGCAGGCCCGCGCCATCTTCGAAGCTGCCGTGAAGGTTGCCGGGGAAACAGGCCGCAAGCCGATCCCGGAAGTCATGATTCCGCTGGTGGCGACCCATAAGGAGCTCGCCATCCTGAAAGCGGTGGTGGATGACGTAGCCAAGTCTGTTTTCGAAGAGAAAGGCGTGACGCTGGAATACATGGTCGGCACGATGATCGAGCTGCCGCGCGCCGCGCTGCAAGCCGGCGAGATCGCCCAGTCAGCGGCCTTCTTTTCCTTTGGGACGAACGATCTGACCCAGACCACGCTGGGCATCTCGCGCGATGATGCCGGGCGCTTCCTCAAGGTCTATGAAGACAAGGGAATCTACGAAAAAGACCCCTTCGTCACGCTGGATCAGGTGGGCGTTGGCGAGCTGGTTCGCATGGCGGCTGAACGCGGCCGCAGCACCCGTCCAGGCATCAAGCTGGGCATTTGCGGGGAGCATGGCGGCGATCCGGCATCCATTAATTTCTGCCACCGCACAGGCCTGGATTATGTGTCCTGCTCGCCTTACCGGGTGCCGATTGCGCGTCTCGCAGCGGCACATGCGGCCCTCAAGGAATCGCACAAATAGGCAGCTTGGCGCTCGAATCGGCATCATTTGGGTGTTGTATTTTGACCACAGGGGTGTTTTTGCACTGCGTCAAAATTCGCAAAAATTGAGGAAATATTCCTCTAAAATACAATAGTTTGGGCGCCATCTCATGAGATGGCGCCTTTATTTATGAAATTCGTGTAATTGCATTCTGACAGAAATGTCACTCCCCGAACTGGCGAGCTTCTTGCTACTTAGCGAATGGGGTGCATATCCCCAGTCAGAACGGGGTGAAATTCACCTCACAAATTAACAAGTCAAACCAAAAACACCCGGGTCAAAGTGACGGAAAATATCGTCTGCCGGGGGATTGGGGAGCGGTGATGTTAAGGGTTCTTCAACCACGAAGGGCGACGCTGTCGTCAATGCGTGGGCTCCAAGGGCAGCTCAAGCGTTGGTGGATGGCTATGACGAACGAAGAGCAGCGAGATATAATCGTGCGGGGTGCGACCATTGCGGTCTGCGCCGTCGCCGCGACTGTAACTTTGCCGGTTCTGGGTGATGTTCAGCTCGAAAAGCGGGCTGAGGCTGATTTCCGGGCCGAAGCGATGCGTCTTGCCTCCATTGAAGATGGTGGTGTCACGGTCCGTACGGACCCGCACACACCAAGCCTGCTGGATTCCCCGTGGATCCGCACGGTGGAATACACGTTGAAGCGCGATACGGACTCCTCCATGAGCCGTTACGCCATGCGCGACCGTGATGGCGCCGCGCTGTCTTCTCTGGTGTCTTTCCGCCCGGAGCACATCAAGCGCGCCGAAAAGATCAACACAGAGGCCGATTGCTTGGCCAAGGCCGTCTATTACGAAGCTGGCACCGAATCTCTCGAAGGCCAGCTCGCTGTTGCCGAAGTCATCAAGAACCGTGTCCGTGACCACCGCTATCCGGACAGTGTCTGTGATGTTGTCTTCCAGGGTGCAACGCGCACAACCGGCTGTCAGTTCACTTTTACCTGCGATGGCGCAATGAATCGCCAACCGCGCGGCCGCAACTGGGAAAGCGCCCAGAAGGTTGCTGCACACGTTCTGATGAACCTCAATGAGGAACGGACCGGCGGTGCCACGCACTATCACGCCACTTATGTGGATCCAATCTGGAGCGCCGGCCTCATCAAGACGGACAAGATCGGCCTGCACGTCTTTTATCGTTTCCCGCGTGGGTCTGAGTGGGCGAAAGTCCGCCGCGACTATAATAACAAGCGTGAGCAGGTCATCATGGCAGCAGAAGACAAGGATGCGGCGGCAACGTCTGTCATCCGCACGGTCTCTGCAAACACGCAAGATGCGAAGATTGCCGGCGTGGATGCGCCGACGATTGCCCCGGCGACCGTGACGACCTCCACCCGTACGATCACCAATGGCGCCCCTCGCCTGACCACGGTGCGCACGGCGGCAAGTTCTACATCCGATGTGCCGGTGTCTGAAAAGCTGCCGCCTAAGGATTCTGTTGCGGCTTACACGGCTGCTCAGGCCGAGAAGGCTGCGATGTCTTCCGGCTCCAGCGCCTATGGCGGCATGAACTAGCTTCGCTCCGCACCGAGCAGACTCAAAAAAAGCCACCGATGACATTCATCGGTGGCTTTTTTTCGTTTTCCGGTCCTGGAAAGGGCAATCTAATCGCGCGGCGGTACACCGTCTTTCACCCGCTTGCGGATGGCGCCGGGCAGCCAGCGGGTCATGAATTTCGCGCGTTCTGCATCCTTGCCGACCATATAGTGTACGTCCTTGCCATGCGCGGCGTCCCAGGCGCGTTCGGCGGCCATGGAGACCGGATACACATTCATCCCGGCTTCGCGAAGCTGGTCAGACATTTTGTGGTTGGAGCCGTCCCGGTCGCCCATTTCCAGAATGGGAGTTTCGATGAACCAGGGCATCAGGCTGGTGACGCGGATATCCAGATCGCGGAATTCGGCATCCAGGGCCTCCGTCAGGCCCCGCACGGCGAATTTCGATGCTGAATACACGGCCAGCTGGGGCGATCCGACAATGCCGGCGGTAGAGGCCGTGTTGACGATGCGAGCGCCAGAAGTGGCCTTCAGCAGCGGCAGGCAGGCCTGAACGCCATTGATCACGCCCTTCACATTCACATCGATGATGGAATCATTGTCTTCGCCGGAAACATCCTCAAACCAGCCATGACGGCCAATGCCGGCATTGTTGAACAGCACGTTCATCGCGCCTTCGGTAGCTTCGCCAAACGCCTTCACAGCGATGCGCCAGTCATCGCGAGAGCAGACATTCAGGCTGGCCGTGATACAGTTCTTCTCGCCAATCTCTTCCTGAACGGCGCTCACTCCATCCATGTTGACGTCATAGAGGCCGCAGAACCAGCCGCGCTTGGCGAAGAGTCGGGCCGTTTCTGCGCCAATGCCGGAAGCGGCACCTGTAATGAAAATACTCTTTCGGCCACCTGCACGTGACATGGGCAATTCCTTCCTGCTGTCAGGGACTCATGCCCTTTCAGTCAGTGTCAGACGACATCCATGCCCACGTCAAGATTGGGTGCAGAATGGGTCAGTGCGCCGACAGAGATAAAATCGACCCCTGTCTCGGCAATTGCGGCAACAGTCTCCAGCGTTACGCCGCCGGAGGCTTCCAGCGTGACACGGCCTTCATTCATATCAACAGCGCGCCGAAGCGTTGCTGTATCCATATTGTCCAGAAGGATCGCGTGAGGCGCATGTTTCAGCGCCTCCTGGAATTGCTCCAGCGTGTCGACTTCAATTTCGATCATGCGCAGATGCCCCGCATAGGCTTTGGCGCGCTGCATGGCGACCGCAACGGAGCCATCGCATGCCGCGATATGATTGTCCTTGATCAGGATTGCGTCATCCAGGCCATAGCGGTGGGCTGTGCCGCCGCCGCACCGCACGGCGCGCTTCTCCAGCGCGCGATGGCCGGGCGTGGTCTTGCGTGTGCAGACGATGCGGGCATTCGTATGAGAGACTTTCTCGACATAGGTGCGAGTCATGGTGGCAACGGCCGACAGGCGCCCGATGAAGTTCAGCATGGTGCGTTCCGCCGTCAGGATAGAGCGGGCGCTGCCTGACAGTCTGGCAACGATATCCCCCGGCATGATGGCGGAGCCATCCTGCAGGACAATCTCAAGCGAAACGGATGGGTCTACCAGCGTCAGTGCATGTGCGGCAGCATCCAGGCCGGCAATCACGCCCGGCTTGCGCGCGGCGATGACGACACTCAACTGCGTGTCCGGTGCAATCGTCGCATCGGTTGTCAGGTCTCCGGCGCGGCCAAGGTCTTCCGCCAGTGCCAGGCGCACGATCGGGTCCAGAATGATGCTTGGGAGAGGCGGGGGAACAGGGCTCATGCAGGTATGGGCTCCTCAGTATGGGTATCTTTTAAAATAAATTGCCGATGCGGTTCGCCCGTATCAGGGTAATCTGACCGGTAGTGACCGCCACGGCTTTCCTTGCGGTTCAGCGCAGAGGTGACGATAAGGCGTGATGTCGTAATGGCGCGGGCGGGGCCATGTTGATCGCGCAGATCAAGGATCAGGTTCAGCACCTCGTTCATGCCGGTCTCGTTGCGTACCACGCCGCACTTTTCCGACATGGCCTTGCGGAGTGTCTGAAGGGCCGCATGGGGCAGGGCGGCGGGCACATGACCTTCGGCGCTGCCTGGCTCGGCGAGGTTCGCCTCACGCAGCCTTTCGGCAATTCTGTGAGAGAAAACAACTGCCTCCAGAAGGGAGTTGGAGGCCAGGCGGTTGGCGCCATGCACGCCGGTGGATGTGCATTCTCCGCAGACGGATAGACCGTCAAGTGTCGAAAGGCCCCAGAAATCCGGCACAATGCCGCCCATATGATAATGCGCGGCGGGGGCAATCGGGATCATGTCCGTTCGCGGATCGATGCCTGCGGATTTGCACGCGGCAAAGACGGTCGGGAAGTGTTCGGGGAAGTGTGCGCCAACGGCCTTGCGGCAGTCCAGGAATGCCCCCCGGCCCGACATACGTTCCGTGTGGACCGCGCGGGCGACTTCATCCCGCGGCGCCAGTTCGGCCAGCTCATGATAGCTCGCCATGAAAGGCGTGCCATCGCGATTGTGCAGGGTCGCGCCTTCGCCGCGCAACGCTTCGGTGGCCAGTGGCGCAGGGTCGCGCCCAATGTCGATGGCGGTCGGGTGGAACTGGACGAATTCCAGATCAGCAATCAGCGCGCCCGCCTCCCAGGCCATGGCAACGGCATCGCCGCGCGCTTCGGGCGGGTTGGTCGTGACCTGGAACAGGCCGCCAGAGCCGCCTGTGCACAGAACAGTTTCGCGAGCTGTGCGTGTGCTGAGCGTACCGTCGCGGTCGCGCAGGATCACACCAGCCACACGGCGGGTCTCATCTTGCAGCAGACCAGTCGCGCGCACACCTTCAATGATCTGGATGTGAGGGGCGGCATGCACGGCAGCGACCAGCGCGTCCATGATGGCTTTGCCGGCCAGATCACCGGCCACACGCGCGACGCGGGGATGAGAGTGGGCCGCTTCCAACGACAAGGCCAGCGCGCCATCGGGTGTGCGGTCAAACGGGACGCCAAGGGCGATAAGATCGCGTACGCGGGCGGGGCCCTCTTCGGCAATGAGGCGCGCAATGATCGGGTCGACCAGGCCTGCACCTGCGGCCACGGTATCTGCGGCATGCTGCGCCGGGCTGTCTTTGGGGTGCAGCGCCGCGGCAAGTCCGCCCTGCGCCCAGGCAGACGAGGCGGCCTGTCCCAGTGGGGCCGGAGAGATGACCGTGCACGGACGCGGTGCCAGCTGCAATGCCAGAAACAGGCCGGCAAGGCCTGCTCCAACAATCAATACATCATCCTGGACTGGCCCGCAGGCTGTCAGTGTCTGGGGTATGGGGGCGGTCACGGGTCAGGAAATGCCTTCATTGGCCCTGCGGAATTCCGCAGGTGCCGTCACGGCAGAAACCAGTGCGCCGAACATCCTGTCCGCAGACTGAATGGTCAGGGTGAAATTGTCCGGTACATAGATCAGGCCCTCGATCTTGGCTTCCAGCATTTCCTCAACCTGGGAGCGTATGGAAATCTGGTCGCCAAAGCGACGGGCCTTGCAGGATTGGCGCACGACGGAGCGTCCCCACATGGAGCAAACTTCCACAGCGGTCAGCTCGCACTCATACTCGCCCTCATTGGGGTGGGGAGACAGATACATCGTACCAGACATCATGCATTGCCCATTGCGATAAGGCTTAGTCTGGAAGCTCCACGTGCCGAGTACATCGGCGGGGTCTTCATCTCCATTGGTCCCGGCATAGGCATGTGTGCTGACCATGAGGACAGCCAATGCCGATGCGGCGAGACGGGTAATGCCTCGGAACATCCTACCTCTCCTTGCGCCCGAAGATACATTAAGCCCGTCTCCATAGTCTGTACAACTGTTTGGCTGCTAGCCGACCATTTCGAGTTCGAGAGGCTCAAGACCGGTCACAAAGTCCAGCGGTTTGTCCATTTTTGGCAGAGCCATCATGGCATCCAGGGCTTTTTTTGCGCGCACGCGCACATCTTCCGGGATCGTGACTTCGTACTCGCCATTGACGAGACAGTCATAAATGTTCTCCAGCGTGATACGCTTCATGTGCGGGCACAGATTGCACGGGCGGATGAAGTTCACGCCGGGGTTTTCTGCGGCGACATTGTCGCTCATGGAGCATTCGGTCAGCAGAACCACCTTGTTCGGGCTCTTTTCGGAGACGTAATTGGCCAATGCGGCGGTGGAGCCGGCATAGTCGGCCGCTTCCAGAACGTCCGGCGGGCATTCCGGGTGGGCCAGGATCACGACGCCCGGATGGGCCTCGCGCAGCTGGTTCACATCATCCGCGCTGAACATCTCGTGCACCTCACAGGCGCCCGGCCAGGTCATGATGCGGATATTGGTCTGCGCGGCGACGTTTTTCGCCAGATACTGGTCCGGCACCATGATGACAGTGTCGGTGTTCCATTCCTTGGCAATCGCCTCAACGACTTGAGCCGCATTTGAGCTGGTGCAGGTAATGTCGCATTCGGCTTTCACGTCAGCCGTCGTGTTCACATAGGTGACGACCGGATAGTCCGGATATTTTTCCTTGATCAGGCGCACATCGGCGCCCGTGATGGAGGCGGCCAGCGAACAGCCAGCCCGCGTATCCGGGATCAGGACGGTCTTTTCAGGCGCAAGGATCTTGGAGGTCTCGGCCATGAAGTGCACGCCGGCCTGTACGATGATATCGGCATCCACCTTGGAGGCTTCGCGCGCCAGCTGAAGGCTGTCACCACGGAAATCGCCCACCAGGCGGAAAATGTCCGGCGTCATATAGTTGTGGGCCAGGATGACGGCATTCTTCTGCTTCTTCAGGCGGTTGATCGCTGCCACTAGCGGTGCAATGGCGGGCCATTCCATCGGCGTGATGAAATCTTGCACCAGTGGGTAAAGATCATCCGTTTCTGCCTTGACGGCGTCGTCATAAACCAGTCCGCGCGCTTCTGCAGCAGAGGCACCGCGCAGCGGGGTTGGGGTGGGGCAGCCTGGGCCGGAATCAATAAGACGTGCCATTGTCGTCCTCCTTCGTAGCAGATCGACCCTTTTGCTCGATCTGAGTATAATATAATCCTGAAACCTCGCGCTTCAAGGGGATTGGCCTTCAAACGTCCGGAAGCAGGTCAGAGTTGCGACAAAAATTTTATGCTTTTGCGCACTCTGAGCAAAACGGATTTAACGCCCGGAGGCGCTCCGGGCAAGTCAAAACCCGTAAATTCAGACTTAACCTTCGTTAAACAGACCGATGGCGGCGGCTGTCATGGCCTCAACGCCGGTAGCGATTGTCGGGTCATAGTCAGGCGCGAAGTAGGGCGAGTGCAGGGAAGGCAGGGGCAGCTTGCCGTCTTGCGAGGCTTCATACTTTGCGGGCTCGACTGCTCCGATCCAGAACAGCAGGCCGGGAATTTTCTCTCCAGTGCGGCCATACTGGCTGAAATCCTCGCCGCCCATCACGGCGGGGACTTCCTTGACCTTGTCAGGCCCGATCGCCTTGGCAATCGCTGCGGCGGCCTTGTCGGTCAGGTCCGCATCATTGAACAGGGATGGTGTGTAGTCTTTTTCCACCGTGATTTCCGGTTCCGGCGCATCGAACGCCATGGCCTCGGCCTTTGCGATCCGCTCGATGCCGTCCAGCAGCATCTTGCGTGTTGCATCATCATAGGAGCGCACGGTCAGCAGCAATGTGGCCTCGTCGGAAATGATGTTGTGCTTGGCGCCAGCCTTGAACGAGCCGACCGTCACGACGGCGGAATCCTGTGGATTGGTATTGCGCGAGACGAGGCTTTGCAGGGCGACAACGATCTGGGAGCCGATCAGGATCGGGTCCCGCGTGGTGTGCGGATAGGCGCCGTGGCCGCCAACGCCTTTCACCTTGATGTCGACACTGTCCACATTCGCCATGGCATAGCCCTTGGTGTAGACGACCGTGCCGGCCGGGGCCGAGGCGGAAACGTGAAGGGCCAGATTGTAGTCCGGTTTCGGGAAGCGGCTGAACAGCCCGTCGGCCAGCATGGCCTGCGCGCCCAGGCCTATCTCTTCGGCAGGCTGCGCGATCATGACCAGCGTGCCGCTCCATTCATCCTTGTGGGCCACCAATTCGCGGGCCGTGCCGATCCAGCTGGTCATGTGAATATCGTGACCGCAGGCATGCATGACCGGGCTTTCCACGCCGGTCCAGGTGGTGGACTCGACTTTGGAAGCGAACGGGAAGCCAGTATTGTCCGGTACGGGCAGGGCGTCCATGTCGGCGCGAATCAGAACAGTTGGGCCATCGCCATTGCGCAGAACGCCGACCACGCCATAGCCGCCAACACCTTCCTTGACTTCGCCGACATCCTTCTTGGCTTTCTCGACAACCCAGTCCTGGCCCATTCCGGTGGTCACCTCAAAGCCCAGCTTCTTTAGCTCCGAGGCCATCAGCGCGGAGGATTTGGCTTCCTTGAAGGACAGTTCCGGATTGGCGTGAAGCTGCTTGTAGATCTCTATCAGCGCCGGGTCTGCATGGGTCAGGCTGCTGCTAGACGTGCTGCTTTCTGACGGTGCCGCCTCGGCCGATGCGAGCTGTGCATATCCGGCGCCATAGGCGGCAAGAACAAGGGCGAGAGAAGTCAGGGCAGCGTTGCGCAGCATGGGGGTCAGCCTCCGGTCTGATGTCTTATGTACCGTAGCGGGGTTTTGCTCTATGCCAAGGGGCATGAAGATCACCTGCAATCAGCGGTAATCGCTGGGTTGCGCCAGAGTGCTGCGCTGCATATAAGGGGCGGTTCAAAGGAGATTTGCTGCCCATGGCCCGCGTTACCGTTGAAGACTGCATCGAAAAGGTCCCAAACCGCTTCGAGCTTGTCCTGCTTGCTGCTCACCGTTCCCGCATGATCCGCGAAGGTTCGCCGATCACTGTGGACCGTGACAACGACAAGGACCCGGTCGTCTCTCTGCGCGAGATTGCTGATGAGTCGGTTGATCTCAAAGTGGTCAAGGAAGCCCTGATCTCCAACCTGCAGGATATCCGCCCAGGTGAAGAGAATGAGCGCGAAGCTGACCGTCAGGCTCTGGAAGCGGCCCCAACCGCTACGGAAGAAGACGTCATGCGTGCCTATCAGGCTGAGCTGGAGTCCGGACGGGACGACCGGCTGTAGGAGGCCTGATGGACGGCAGCACCCTTTCCGCCAAGGACAAAGGGGCTGGCGACGAGGCTGGCAAACCGCTCGCGGCTGACGACACGTCATCTGAACGCGCTGTCCTCACGCGTGAGCAGCTCATATCCAAGGTACGCGCCTATCACCCACGGGTGAAGTCAGAGCTGCTTGGCTCTGCCTATGACTTTGCCAAGAAACATCATGGCGAGCAGAAGCGCGATTCCGGCGATGCGTATTATTCCCACCCTGTAGAGGTCGCGAGCTTGCTCGCTGATGTGCATCTCGACGAGATCACCATCGTGGCGGGCCTGCTGCACGATGTGGTGGAAGATACCCATATCGACATTGGCGAGATCGAAGTCCGTTTCGGCGCGGATGTCGCCGAGCTTGTCGACGGTGTCACCAAGCTCGACAAGATCGAATATAGCTCCAAGGAAGAGGCTCAGGCTGAGAACTTCCAGAAATTCATTCTGGCAACGACGAGCGATATTCGTGTCCTGCTCGTAAAACTGGCCGACCGTCTGCACAATATGCGCACGCTGCACTTTCGCAAGAAGGCCGCCAGCCGTGAGCGCACCGCCCGCGAAACGATGGACATTTATGGCCCGCTCGCCCGTCGGGTCGGCCTCTACCAGATCGCTGCCGAGATGGAGGATCTGGCCTTCCAGGAACTGAACCCCGAGGCCCGCCGCGCCATCCTCTACCGCCAGGAAGAACTGGCCAAGGAAAATGCGGACGATCTGGAACGCATTCGCGGCGATATCATCCAGCTGCTGGAAATGTCCGGCATTGAGCATCGCATCAAGGGCCGCCGCAAACAGCCCTATTCGGTCTGGCGGAAGCTGGAAAAGAAATCGATCTCCTTCCGCGACGTGGCGGATTTGTTCGCGTTCCGCATCATCGTGAAATCGGTTGAAGACTGCTACCGCGTGCTGGGCGAACTGCATACGCTTTGGGCCTGCATTCCGGACCGGTTCCGCGATTACATCTCCGTGCCCAAACCGAATGGCTATGCCAGCCTGCACACCACGGTGCGCGCCAGCGGCAATCGCCGCGTGGAGCTGCAGATACGCACCGAGGAGATGGACCGCACGGCCGAGTTCGGCGTGGCGGCGCACTGGAAATACAAGAACCGCTCCTATGGCTTTGACGTCGAGTCCGCTCGTGCGGCAGGTCTCGATCCGGCCGCAAACCTCGAAGCCTTTGCCGAGCTGTTGCAGGATGGTGCAGACCCCAGCGAGTTCATGGAACACGCCAAGCTGGAAATGTATCGCGAGCACGTCTTTGCGTTCACGCCAAAGGGCAAGCTGATCATCCTGCCGGCCGGGGCTATGCCGCTGGACTTTGCCTATGCCGTGCACTCGGCTGTCGGCGATACCTGCGTAGGAGCCAAGATCAATGGCGAGGTCAAGCCGCTGCGGCGCCCGCTGAAGAATGGCGACGTGGTTGAGATCATCCGGGGCAAGGTGCCCCAGGCGATCCATGGCTGGGAGGCGCTGGCGATTACCGGAAGGGCCCGCTCTGCCATGCGCAAGCTGGTGCGAGACCGCGAGACGACTGAATTTCGCCGCCTCGGTGAGGGTCTCATCAACATGGCGCTGCGCCGGGCCGGCATTGATCCGGTCGATGTGAAGATGAACCACACGGCGCGCCTGGCCGGTTTTGCGGATCGTGAAGAGATGGACGAGGCCCTCGGACGCGGCAAGATCAGTTCGAATGATGTAATCCAGGCGGCCTTCCCGGGCTATCGTCCGGACCGGGCCGACGATCCTTCCAAGATGCGTGTGGATGGTGAACATGCCCCGCTGATGGTGTCAGGCACGGATCTGTCGCCCGGTGTGACGCTGCATCTCGGTGAGTGCTGCCGTCCGCTGCCGGGGGACCGCATCATGGGGGTGCACGAGCCGGGCAAAGGCATTGTGGTGCACGTCGCCAGCTGCGCAAAGCTGGCCGAGTTTGATGACCGGCCGGAGCTGTGGGTTGATCTGCGCTGGACGGAACTCGCCCGCACGGGCGCCGTCGCCATCGGGCGCATCCGCATCAATGCTTCCAATGAGCGCGGCGTGCTGGCGAAACTGTGCGCCGCCGTGGCGCAGGCCAATGGCAACATCACCAGCATCCACACCGTGGACCGGCATGAGGATTTTACCGAAATCCTTATGGATATTGAGGTTGAAGACCTGAAGCGCTTGACGCAGATACTGGCCGCACTCCGGTCGCTCGCTGTGGTCGACCGGGCCGTGCGTGACCAGGAGAGTGAAAATGACGAATGATGATGTGTTGAATGTGTTCCGCGAAGCCGGGGCTTTGCTGGAGGGCCACTTCATCCTGTCATCCGGCCGCCGCAGCCCGGTCTTCCTGCAGAAGGCGCTGGTCTTCTCCCAGCCGGACCTGTCGGAAAAATTGTGCAAGGCGCTGGCGGACAAGCTGAAAGCGAAATTTGGCAAGATCGATGTGGTCGCCGGGCCGGCTGTGGGCGGTATCATTCCGGGGTATGAACTGGCGCGGCAACTGGGCGCGCGGTCCATCTTTGCTGAGCGCGTGGATGGCCAGCTGCAGTTCCGACGCGGCTTTTCCATTGCCGAGGGCGAGCGCGTTCTGATCGCCGAAGACATCGTGACTACGGGCCTGTCTTTCCGGGAGACCGTAGACGCGCTGCAGAATTTGCCCGGTGAAGTGGTGGGCGGTGCCTGCATAATCGACCGCTCGAATGGCCGCGCCGATGTTGGGTGTGAGCTTGTCTCCCTCGCGGCTGTGGACTTCCCGGACTATGACGCAAATGATCTGCCTCCGGAACTTGCCGCGATGGAAGCCATAAAACCGGGCTCGCGAGGCCTCGCCTGATGACTGACCGTCTGCGCCTTGGCGTGAATATTGATCACGTCGCCACGATCCGTAATGCCCGGGGTGGGGATCATCCTGACCCCATGCGTGCTGCGGCGATTGCGGCAGCCGCCGGGGCAGACGGCATTACCATTCACCTGCGCGAAGACCGTCGCCACATTCGTGACGGGGATCTCGATGCGATCCGGGCTGCGTCCAGCCTGCCGATCAATCTGGAAATGGCGGCCACTGAAGAGATGACCGTGATCGCCAGTCGGTTCCGTCCGCATGCGGCCTGTATCGTGCCGGAAAAACGTGAAGAGCGTACCACCGAAGGCGGCCTTGATGTGGCGGGACTGCACAATCAGATCGCGCCCGTAGTGCGCCGCCTGAGTGAGGTTGGCGCGCGTGTCTCTCTGTTTATTGAGCCGGACCCGGTGCAGATTGCCGTCGCGGAGGTGCTGCAGACGCCGGTCGTGGAACTGCACACAGGTCGCTATGCTGAACTGTGGATCGAAGGCGGGCAGGAGGCGGCCGCCGATGAATTGGAGCGTCTGAAGCGCGCCGCCCAAGACGCCCGCAAGCGCGGGATAGAGCCGCATGCCGGTCATGGTCTGACATTTGAGAATGTCGGCCCCGTCGCCGCTATCCCTGAAATTGCCGAACTCAATATCGGCCACTTCCTGATCGGCGAGGCGATCTTCATTGGCCTTGATGCTGCGATCAAGGAAATGCGACGCCTGATGGATGAGGCCAGAGACGGGGCAGGCGCATGATCATCGGTATCGGGAATGATTTGTGCAATATAGAGCGTGTGGAAAAGACGCTGGAGCGCTTTGGCGAACGCTTTGAAAACCGTGTTTTCACGAAGACCGAGATTGCGCTGGCACGCCGTCGTCGCCGCACGGCAGAAACCTATGCCAAACGGTTTGCCGCCAAGGAGGCTTGCGCTAAGGCGCTTGGCACTGGCGTTCCGCGCCGGGGCGTGCACTGGAAACATATGGGCGTCGTAAATCTGCCGACTGGAAAGCCGACGGTCGAGCTGACCGGCGGCGCGGCAGAGCGTCTGGCAAAGATGGTGCCGGAAGGCTATGAGGCTGTTGTGCATCTCACCATCACGGATGACCATCCGTGGGCGGAAGCCCAGGTGATTATCGAAGCCCTGCCGGTGGCAGGCAAATGAAACCAGTCCGCCCAAAACGCACCCGCCTGCGCAGCAAGGGAAAGCTCGACACACCATCACTCACCGAGAATGAGCTGAAGGCGCTGCAGGAGATTATCGGCCATCGCTTCAAGTCACCAGACCTGCTGGTCCGCGCCGTCTCGCACCCCAGCGCCGTATCCTCTGCGGACTCTGTGCGCCTGTCTAATCAGCGGCTGGAATTCCTGGGCGATCGGGTCCTGAACCTTGTTATTGCCGAACGCCTGATTGACCGGCGCAAGATGGAAAGCGAGGGCGACCTGGCCCCGCGCCTGAACAGCCTGGTCAAGAAGGGCGCCTGCGCCATGGCGATGCGGCACCTTGAATTGCAGCGCTTCATCATCCTGTCAGATAGCGAAATTTCCTCCGGTGGACGCGAGCGGGAGTCCACTCTGGGCGATGCCTGCGAAGCAATTATCGGCGCGATCTATCAGGATGCCGGCCTCAGCCAAGCCCGCAAATTCATCGAAAAGGGCTGGGCTCCGCAATTCAGCGCGGCCCCGTCTGAAACCAAGGATCCCAAGACGCTGCTACAGGAATGGGCGCAGGGGCAGGGCCTTCCCCTGCCGGATTACAACGTTCTCAGCCGCTCCGGACCGGATCATCAACCCACTTACGAAGTCAAAGCCAGCGTAACAGATCGAGGCTCGGCTGTTGCCGCGGGCTCGTCAAAGCGCGATGCTGAGCGTAATGCTGCCGCGCTTCTACTGAAAAGCCTGACCGGAGACACATGACAGATACGCCCATCACCCATGCAGGATTTGCCGCCATCATCGGTGCGCCGAATGCTGGCAAGTCGACGCTGACGAACCGTCTGGTTGGCGCCAAAGTGGCCATTGTGACCCACAAGGTGCAGACGACGCGCTTTCCTGTGCGCGGCGTTGCGCAGCGTGACGGGGCCCAGATCGTGCTGGTCGATACGCCCGGTATCTTCGCCGCCAAGCGCCGTCTGGACCGCGCTATGGTCAAGGCAGCCTGGAGCGGAGCGGAAGATGCAGATGCCATCGTGCATCTGATCGATGCCTCTGCCTGGGTGGCAGAGCGCGAGAACAGGCTGACCGGCGCGCAGAAGAATTCGATTGAGGATGACCGACGCGTTGTCGAACAGCTGAAGCAATCCGGCCGCAAGGCCTTCCTTGCCCTGAACAAGATTGACCTGTTCCCGCACGATCAGATCCTGCCGATTATCGCTGAGCTGAATGACACCGGCGTCTATGAGGAGGTCTTCATGATCTCTGCAGAGAATGGCGATGGGGTGGATGTTCTGGAGGCGGCTCTGGCGGCCAAGATGCCGGAAGGCCATGCGCTCTATCCGCCGGACCAGGTGGCCGATCTGCCTATGCGTCTGCTGGCCGCTGAGGTGACGCGCGAAAAGCTGATGTTGCGTCTGCACCAGGAACTGCCTTATCAGTTGATGGTCGAGACCGAGAGCTGGGAAGAGCGAAAGGACGGATCTGTCCGTGTGCAGCAGGTTGTGATCGTTGGCCGCGACAATCACAAATCCATGGTGCTGGGAAAGGGCGGCTCCGCCATCAAGGATATTGGCCGCAAGGCCCGTGAGGAGCTGTCTGAAATGCTGGGCCGCAAGGTTCACCTTTTCCTGTTCGTGAAGGTGGATGAAAAATGGCAGGAGCGCCGCGAAAGCTATCAGGGACTGGGTCTGGAGTTTGATGTTTGAACTGGTCCGATGACGGCATAATCCTTGGCGGTCGCCGCTTTGGAGAAGGTGGCCTCATCCTGGACGTTCTGACCCGCACGCGCGGCCGCAGATCCGGCCTTGTCTATGGTGGCTCATCCCGCAAGCGCCGCGCGCAATACGAGGCCGGCAATTCCGTGCACCTCAGCTGGACCGGGCGTCTGGAAGACGCGCTCGGTCGCTTCGATGTGGCGGAGGCCAGCCGCGAACGCGCCGCCCACGTGCTGGACGATGCCGCCGCCCTCGCCGCCATTTCCTCCATTACGGCCATCCTGCGCGGTGGGCTGGATGAAGGTGACGCCGCAGGATCGGCCCTGTTTGAAGCGACAGAGCTGTTGCTGGACCAGATCGAGGCGCAGGAAATCTGGCCCGCGCTTTATGTGCGGTGGGAGCTTGGTCTTCTTTCGGCCCTCGGTTTCGGGCTCGATCTTGATGAATGCGCGCTCTCTGGCGCGAATGACGGCCTCACCCATGTGTCGCCGAAGACAGGCCGGGCCGTGCGGGGGTCAGAGGCGGAAGACTATATCGACCGCCTGTTGCGTCTGCCGCAATTCCTGGTGTCCAGCACCGCGCCGCTGGGGCCCGGTGACATTGCCGATGGTCTGAAGCTGACCGGTTATTTCATGGAAGAGCGTCTGTTTGGTGGCCTGAACCGAGGCATGCCGCCGGAACGGATGCGGCTGGTTGGCCGCATCCTGAAACGGGTTTA
>Ga0070726_10000864_pt1 | contig 33736 bp, 23 predicted proteins | sample tdAd471_FD_67275 | JGI IMG/M metagenome (GOLD analysis project Ga0070726, IMG submission 67275) | Marine sediment microbial communities from the Atlantic coast under amendment with organic carbon and nitrate - tdAd47.1 | ecosystem: Environmental > Aquatic > Marine > Coastal > Sediment | place...
AGGGGATCGCCTGCGCGCAGGCGAAGGCCTCCCCGACCTTGCGCTCGAGCTGGTCGAGGTCGTTGAAGGTCGCGGTCCCCCAGCCCCCGTTCGGCGCGAGGCAGCGCACGAAGCCGCCCCGGTCGAGGACCGCCCGCGCCGCCTCGAGCCGCTCGCCGCGGAACACAACCCGGGTCCCCGAGGTCTCCTCGATGCGGATCTCGGTGTAGGGCGCCGGGCTCTGCTTGAGCGCTTGCTCGATGCGATCGCGGTAGTTGCCGCCGTGTTCAGCCATCAGGACCTCTCAAGAGTCGGCTAAACCTACGTCCGCCAGACTCGTCTGGTAGAGTAAACGCCAGATCTGCCCGTGGAGCAATTCCTGTGACTCGTGCCCGTCGCGCCGCCCCTCGCGCCCTCAGCTTCGCGCTCTGCTTGTTCGTCCTGATCCAGTCCGGCTGCGCCGCCCTCCCGGGCATGCTCACCGGGGGCTTCACCGGAGCCGTAGACGCTCCAGCCCAGGTCTACCGCAACCACCGCGGGACCTTCGATCGGCACCCGGAATACTGGGTGTTCAACCTGCTGCTCTTCGTCCCACTGGGGATCGCGGCGGGTCCCCTGGCCGGCTTTGGCAAGGGGATGGGGACTGATATCGAATGGCTCCTCGACCACGTGACCTACCAGAAGGCGTTCATGACCTACCGGGACGAGAGCATCTGGCGCCCCTACACCATTCATTGGTAGGACTCCCTAAGCTCCTTTCCTAGAGAAAGTTGAGCCTGGTGTCTCCAATTTGCTCCGGTGATCGAACTCCGTTCACTGTGCCCATGGTGCATGGGAAATAATTTCACACTGCCTGCACCATCGGCCCTCCTATCCTGCTAGAGTCAAGGGTGTTGGAGGGGCTCTCTCATGCCCAGCTCGGACCCGAATCGACGTAAGAGCGGCAAGAGCGGTCGGATGCGGTCGGAGCGCCGTCGTCGGATGCTGGAGTCCGAGGAGACCGAGCCGCTCCCCTTGCCGGAGGACCTCGCCGCGTTCGCCAAGGACCCCAGCGAGGCCAAGCGCAAGCTCCTGGCCCGCGATGCCGAAGCGGCCAAGCGCAAGGGCTTCCAGAAGAAGCCGCTGCGCGCCGAGAAGATGAATCCGCCCGTGGGGAACATGCGCCCCGCGAACTCCCAGCTCGAGACACGGCGGCTGGCGCGGCTGCTGGACATCAACAAGGCGATCAACCGCGAGCACGACCTGGGCCCGTTGCTGGACCGGATCATGGATGCGGCGATCGAGCTCAGCAACGCGCGCCGGGGGTTCCTCGTCCTCTGGGACCGGGGCGAGATGCAGGTCGCGCGCGCGCGGAACATCGGCAAGGGCACGATCTCGAGCCCCGAGGCCGCGATCAGTCGGCACTTGATCAAGGAGGCCCTCGACCGCCGGGAGACGGTGATCACCGCGCAGGCGGCCGAAGAGCGCGACAAGTATGCCTCCGCCACCGGCCTCGACCTCAAGAGCGTGATGGTCTCGCCCCTCGTCCAGGCGGGCCGGGTGATGGGCGCGATCTACCTCGACGAACCCGAGAAGATCGGCGTGTTCCAGGACGATGACGTCGCCACCGTCGAGGCCTTCTGCGATCAAGCCGCCATCGCGCTGCTCAACGCCCGCGCGATGAACGAGCTCAAGACCCGGATGGAGTCCCAGCGCCTGCGGCTGCGCCGGGTCGAAGCCGAGGTCCGCCGGCGTGACGAGGACGAGGTCCGCCGCTTCGGCAACCTGGTCACCCACTCGCCCAAGCTCAAGCGCGTGTTCGACCTCCTGGCGCGGGTCGCCGAGACGCCCTTCCCCGTGATCATTCAAGGCGAGAGCGGCACCGGCAAGGAGCTCCTCGCCAAGGCGATCCACTACTCCAGCCTGCGCAAGGAGCAGCCGTTCATCGCGATGAACTGCGCGGCGGTCCCCGAGACGCTCCTCGACAGCGAGCTCTTCGGCTACCAGGCTGGCGCCTTCACGGGCGCGGTGCGCGGTCACAAGGGTCTGTTCGAGCAGGCCGACAAGGGCAGCCTGTTCCTCGACGAGATCGAGGAGATGAGCCCCGCCATGCAAGGCAAACTCCTGCGTGTGCTCCAGGAGAGCGAGGTCCGTCGCGTCGGCGGCAAGGCGACGGTCAAGATCGACGTGCGGGTGATCGCGGCGACCAACGTCGACATCCAGGAGATGGTCAACACCGGCCAGTTCCGCCGCGACCTCTACTACCGCCTGAACGTGATCCCGGTGGTGATCCCACCGCTCCGCGAGCGGCGCGAGGACCTGCCGACCCTGATCAACGACCTGATGGCGCGCCTCGTCGAGCCCGGCCAGGAGCTCCCCGAGCTCGAGGACGAGGCCTTCGACGCGATCATGCGCTACGACTTCCCCGGCAACGTGCGCGAGCTGGAGAACGAGCTCAAGCGCCTGCAGGCCCTCGGCGTGACCCACATCCGGAAGGCCGACCTCTCGGACAAGCTCCGCTTCCCCGAGTCCCCGGGCGGCAACCCCGCCGACGGACCCGGCGGCCTCCCGACCCTGAACATCAAGGACCTCGAGCGGCTCACCATCGCTCAGGCCCTCGCCGAGTCCAAGGGGAACAAGACCCACGCCGCCAAGGTCCTCGGGCTCTCGCGGCGCGGCCTGCTCAAGAAGCTCGAGCGCTACCGCAACGACGGCATCGACCTCGAAGACGAAGCCCTCGGCTAGCAGCCCGTTGAAGAACGGCTGGCAAGGCGCGAGGAGCGAGCCGTTGTCAGCATCGCGAACGACGAGCAACGTAGTCGCCAGGGTTTGCGAAGCGAATCCTGGCGATCGAGGAGCCCGGCACCGCCGGGCTCCGAAGACCAGCCGTTCTTCGACGGGCTGCTAGCTACCAGCGCAGCTGGCGCGTGAGGGCGCGCGCTGCGGCGCGGGGCCCCTCGCCGGGGTTCAAGGCGGTGAGGGCGACCCGGGTGCGGTAGACCCCGGGACGGATCCAGGTCGAGAGCGGCGCCGCGGCGAAGCGCGAGCTCCCCGGGTCGAAGACCAGCGTCAGGTGCGTCGCGGCGCGGCGCGCGGTGAGGGAGTTGGCGAGGAAGCCAGGTGGCCCCGCGCGGACCCGGTCCTGGCTCGCCTGGGGCTTCCAGTCCGGGGCAAGGATCAAGATCGGAAAGCGAGGGCCTTCGATCACCAGCCACTCCAGCTCCTCGCCGACCGCGCTCGCGACCCGGCCACGGCTCGCGACACGGGTCAAGCGCACCTCCTCTCCGAAGATCAGCGCCTGATCGCCTTGCCCCTCCACCTCCCACTGGGCGCCGCCGCCGAGGCCGAGGTTCACGCGCCCTGAGCGGGGGAGCGCCAGCTCGATGCGGCAGCCCTCGGCGCGCGACACCGGGAGCCAGCGTCGCACCCGGGTCAGGCCCTCGATGGCTACCCACCCCGACTCCAGGTCCGTCAGCACCACCACCGACCCGCTCAGGTCCTCCGCTTCTGGGCCGGCGCCCAGGAGGTGGGGGAGGAACCCCCGCGGCTGCTGGGCGCGGAGGAAGTCGGCGCGGGTCCAGCCGCGCTGCCAGCCCTCTACGAAGGCGGCCTTGGCGAGGCCCTCCAGCTCGAGTCCGTAGCCGTTGAGCTGACCGACGAAGAGGAAGCCGTCCGTCGCGCCGCGGGTCACCCGCAGGCAGGGCTCGACCACCAGCGTTTGCTTGCGCAGCTCGACCTGCACCCGGGGACGCTGCAGGCTCTGGCGCACGCGGACCCTCCGCCCCGAGGCCTGCAGGCTGCCCTCCAGGCGGCGAACGCGCCCCCGCTCGAGGGTCACCGCTGGTCGCGAGAGGATCGGCGCGACGGACGCCTCCGCCCCGGCGACGGGGCGCGGCCCTTCGCCCGCGGGGCGCATCGCGATCAGGGCCATGGCGGCGATGCCCGCGCCGGCCAGCCCCGGGTAGCGCATGCCCCGCAAGGGCTCCTCGCGCTCGGCCTCGAGCAGGCTGGCGCGGGAGAGGGTCAGCGCCGCCCAGCGCAGCGCGACGGCGTAGGCCACGCCGAGGGGCGAGAGCGCGAGGAACGTGAGCGGGAAGCAGAGGATCCCCACCCCGGCCCCCCCCAGCGCGGCGCCGACCAGGACCCCGACCCAGCGCGGCGTGCTCTCGGGGGCGTCGTAGGGCGTGAAGCAGGCCACCAGCGCCACCGCGGCGAAGAGCACCGGGACGGCGCCACAGCTCCACCAGGCCGGCTGGGCGGGGCCGAGCTGCACGAGGACATAGGCCCCTGCCAACGCGCCGACGACGAGGCAGGCGGCGATCCCCAGCGAGTAGACCACCCGGGCGAAGACGATCACCTCGCCACTGTAGCCGCTCCGGGTGCCGAGGGACGTCTGTGGGTGAGGTGCAAAGGAGCGCACGATCCGCGGGGTGCAACCGATTCGGCTTCACGGATCCAACCGCTGCACCCGATCCCGCGCTTGCGTCCCGTTCCAGGCCCGCAGTAGGATCCCGACCCCGAGGCACGGATGTACAAGCTCTTCCTGATGTGGCGCTACCTGACCCGGCGCGTGCTCTCGCTCGTCGCCGTGATCGCGCTGATGCTCTCGGTGGGCGTGCTGGTGGTCGCCCCCTCGATCATGAGCGGCTTCCAGGAGGAGTTCTACAAGCGGATCCGCGGCACGCTCAGCGACATGACGATGAGCAGCGGCCGCCCCCACGGGATCCCTCAGGACCCCCTGGCCGAGCTGCGGCTGGAGAAGCTGCCCCACGTCGATGCCATCGCCCCCTACGTCGAGAACCCGGCCCTCGACAAGCACCTCGAGCAGGTCGACTACTGCTTCCTGCGCGGCGTGGACCCCGAGCGGGAAGCCAAGGTCAGCAAGTTCGCCGACTACCTGATGTCCCCGCGGGCGATCCTGGAGGAGGTGGCCAAGCAGAACCTCGCGGCCCGGGAGATCCTCGACGTGCTCGAGGACCCCGACGCCGACCCCGAGCTCCATGCCGCCTACGAGGAGTTCTACCCCGCCGAACCCGACGAAGACCTGGTCTACACGCAGCTGAACGAGGGGATCCCGGGTGACGCGGACACGCCTACCTGCCTGGTGGGCAAGTTCTACCTGCGCTACTGGGGCGTAGATGTAGGCGACAGCATCGTACTCACCACCGCCAGCTCGGACGGTGAGATCTCCGAAGAGCGCGCGTTCCGCGTCGTGGGCGCCTTCCAAACCGGGGTCAGCGAAAAGGACCGGCGCTTGATCGTGACCTCGTTGCGCTCGCTGCAGGAGTTCATCGGCGTCGAAGGGCGGGTCAGCGGCTACTCGTTCAAGCTCGACGACTACCAGAACGCCGACACCACCCGCGCCGAGTTGAGCAAGTTGGTGCGCGCCGGCGCGTTCCGCGACCTCAGCGAAGACGGGATGTACCTCCGCACCTGGGAGCAGCACAACGTGCAGCTGATCAAGGCCGTGCGCATGGAGAAGCTGCTGATCTGGCTGATGACGCTCCTGATCGTCATCGCGGCCTCGGCCACGATCTTCCTCGTGCTGTTCATGAGCGTGCACACCAAGGTGCGCGAGATCGGGATCCTGCGTGCGATGGGCGCGAGCTGGAACGGTGTCCTCGGCCTGTTCGTCTCTCAGGGCCTGCTGCTGGCCCTCATCGGGATCCTGCTCGGCTACCTGCTGGGCAACCTCTTCGGCTGGAACATCAACGAGATCGCCGACTGGATCGAGTCCTGGAGCGGCTGGCACCCCTTCCCGCCCGAGGTCTACTACATCGACAAGATCCCCTACAAGCCCTCGCCCACCGACACCGCGGTCAACGTCGCGATCACCCTCGGGCTGGGCGCCTTTGCCGCCTTCGTTCCCGGGGTCATGGCCGCGTTCCGCCCGCCCCTGAAGGCGATCCGTCATGACTAAGCCGCTGATCACCATCCGCGGCCTGCGCAAGAACTACCCCCGCCAGCGGGTCGGGGCGCCGCTCTATGCGCGCCTCGTTGGCAGGGCCCTGGGCTGGACCGGCGCCCTCGACAACTGGGACAAGCTGCACGAGGGGATCCCCGTGCTCAAGGGGGTCGACCTCGACGTCTACGACGGCGAGACCCTCGCGATCGTGGGCCCGTCCGGCGCGGGCAAGTCGACGCTGCTGCACCTGATCGGCGCGCTCGACCGCCCCAACGGCGGTGAGATCCTCTACCGGGACATCGTGGTCAACACGCTCAAGTCCTCGCGGGTCGCCGCCTGGCGCAACCGCGAGGTCGGCTACATCTTCCAGTTCTATCACCTGTTCCCCGACCTCACGGCGCTGGAGAACGTGCTCATCCCGGGCATGATCCGCTACGGCACGAGCGCCTACCTCGGGCAACGCGCCGAGCTCCGGGAGCGCGCTCGCGAGCTCCTCGAGCGGGTCGGCCTCGGCGAGCGGGTCAATCACCGCCCGAGCCAGCTCTCCGGCGGCGAGCAACAGCGGGTGGCCATCGCCCGCGCGCTGCTCTTGCGGCCCAAGCTCTTGCTCTGCGATGAGCCGACCGGAAACCTCGATCGGCGCACCGGCGAAGCGATCCTCGACGTCCTGTTCTCGCTCAAGGAGTCGGAAGGCCAGACCTACGTGATCGTGACCCACGACGACCGCCTCGCGGCGCGGGCCGACCGGGTGGTGACCATGGTCGACGGCATCTTCGAGGAGACCCCGCCCGACCCGGGCGCCGGCGAGCCTCCTGCGGCCGAGGCTCCGGCGCCTGCCGCCGAAGGCGAGCCCAGCCAGGACGCGGCCCCCGACTCGGCCTGAGCCGCACCCCAGCTGCAGGGTCAAACGCGCGAGGGACTCCGGCGTAACAGGCAGCGTTGGATCCGCTTAGCGCGGATCTCCCCGGACTGGGCGCGCGCGCGATTCTCGGGTTGCAACCCCAGCCGTCAGGGGCGACTATGCGCCCCACACGGAGCCAAAGATCGATGCCGATCCTGCGGATCAAGAACGGACCGCACAAGGGCCACGAGGTCGCGCTCTCCGACGAGAGCCTGATCATAGGCCGCGACGAGACCCCCGGCGGGCTGCAGATCCTCGATCAGGGGGTCTCGCGGCGTCACGCCGAGGTGTTCCGCATCGGCGAGATGTATTTCATCCGTGACCTCGGTTCGCGCAACGGGACCTTCGTCAACGAGGAGAAGATCTCCGAAGAGCTGCTGCGGGTTGGCGACGAGGTCAAGATCGGCTCGACGGTGTGCCTGTTCGAGGACCGGCGGCCCTCGGGGCGCTCGAGCAAGCGCTCGATGGACCCCTCGGACGTCGACCGTATCTCGGCCACGACCACGATTCGGATCGACCTGGCGGTCGACGGCGACCTCGACGTGCTCGACCCCGTGGTCGAGGACGCCCAGGAGTCTCGCGACCTCAAGGTGCTCTACAAGGTCGCCAAGACCATCGCCTCGGAGCGCGACATCAAGGGCCTCGCGCGCAAGGTCGTCAAGCTCGCCTCAACGCACTGCGGCGCGACCCACGGCTACGTGTTCATCAAACACCCCGACAAGAACGAGCTGACCCTCGCCGGAACCTTCGAGAAGGACGGCAAGAAGGAAGCGCCGATGGTCAGCCGCGCGATCATCAAGCGCGTGCTCAAGTTCAACCGCGGGGTGCTCACCAGCGACGCCTCGACCGACGACCGCTTCAAGGACCGCGGGAGCGTGGTGATGAAGGGGATCCGCTCGGTGATCTGCGCGCCCCTGGTCGCCATGGATCAGATCTGCGGTGCGCTCTACCTGGCGAGCACCAAGCTCTCCGAGGCCTTCTCCACCGAAGACCTCGAGCTGGTCACGGCCATCGGCGTCCAGGCCGGCATGGCCGTCCAGGGGATCACCCTCTCGCTGGCCCAGGAGAAGAACTACCTCGAGCTGGTGGGCGCCCTCGTGCGCGCCATCGAAATGCGCGACCCGCTCTCCCGCGGCCACTCGGAGCGCGTGGCCACCTACTCGTCGGGGATCGCCCAGGCCCTCGGCTTGACCCGCTCGAAGAACCGCCGCGTGCAGCTCGCGGCGCTGCTGCACAACATCGGGAACCTGTTCCTCAGCAGCGACGAGGCCGAGAAGGCCCCCGGCGACCCGGCCCTCGACGGCAAGCGGATCCAGCTCGCCTGCGACCTGCTGGAGACGATCCAGGGCATGACCTACCTCGTCCCCGCGATCAAGCACCACCGCGAGCGCTGGGACGGGTCAGGCTACCCGGACGCGCTCAGCGGCGAGGACATCCCGCTGCAGGCGCGGATCATCTCGGTCGCCAACGACTTCGACGTGCTGCTGACCGACGCCGCCACCGAGGGGGAAGACCTCTCGACCAAGGACGCCGTGACCCGGCTCACCGAGCACGGGCAGGACGAGTACGACCCCAAGGTGCTCGAGGCTCTGATGACCGCGCACCACGAGGGCTGGCTCTACAAGCCCCACGAGCGCGTCCGCGTTCAGTAGCCGATTAGCTGGCGCTCTTCTTCGCGGTGGGGCCGGGGGCCATTCGCAGCAACAGCCAGCGCGGCGCGAGGCGCATCAGGGGAATCCCGATCCAGGCCATTTGCCAGGGGAAGGTGAAGACACGCCTCTTCTTCGCGATAGCGCGGCGGATCTTGCGGCACGCCTTCTCGGTGGTCATCAGGAACGGCATCGAGAAGTCGTTGTCCGCGGTGATCTCCGAGACCACGAACCCGGGGTTGATGGTCGTGAGGCGGATCCCGTGCTGCTCGAGCTGCATCCCGTATCCCTCCATCAGCGCCTGGACCGCGGCCTTGCTCGTGCAGTAGGCGGTGTGCCAGGGCATCGCGCGGAAGCCCGCGACCGAGGCCACGGCCACCAGCTGCCCTGAGCGCTGCTCGACCATCGTCGGAATGAACGGGATCAGGGTGTGCACGACGCCCAGAACGTTGACGGTCAGGAGCTTGGCCTGGGGGGTCGCGTCGCCGGTCTCGAGGCGATCCACGCAGCCCATGCCCGCGTTGGCGATCACGATGTCGATGCCCCCGGCGGCCTCGACGAACTCCCCCGCGACCCGGGCGCAGGCCTCACGGTCGGCGACGTCCAGCGGGTAGACGTGGGCTACGCCCCCCCGTTCGCGCACCTCGGCCGCGGCCTCCTCCAGCCGCTCCGTCCTGCGGCCAGCCAAGCCCAAGGTCACGCCGGCGGCCGCATACTGCAGCGCCAACTCGCGCCCGATCCCGGAGGTGGCGCCGGTGATGAAGATCCGCACCCGACCCCCTACTGCCAGTAGGCGTCGCGCTCGACGGAGCGCAGCTCGCCGCGGGTGATCCCGTCGTCGAAGGCGACCAGGGGACGCGTGTCGTCCTCGGCGACCCAGAAGTGCCGCTCGGCGCCGGCGACCTCCAGCACCCAGTGGGCACAGCGGAAGGTGCCCGCGGGGACGGTCTTCTCGACGCCGCGCTCGCGGCAGCTGAGGGTGGCCTCGACGGGCCGGGTCGGAGCGGCCTTGTTGGTGAGGATCGAGGGCAGGACCTGGAGGGTCAGCGTCGTGTCCGGGGAGAGCCCGCGGACGACGAAGGGCAGCTGGTCCTCGACCAGCGCGTCGCCCCGAACCCGGTCGGTCCAATCGCCGAGCCCGTCGAAGTAGCAGTGGGCCTCGCGCTCGAACCCGGCGCCCCGTCGGACGAGCAACGAGAACGTGCTCCCGCACCACTCCTGCGAGGAGCTGGTGGCGTCGAAGAGGTGCCTGGGGTCGGCCTGGGCCACCCGACAGATCACCTGCTGGCGATAGGCGTAGGGCTTCCCGCTGGGGACCTCGTGCACGGCCACCGTCTTGATCGCGTCGACGGCCCCCGGCCGCGAGGTGTCCGGTTTCACCCGTCGGGCGGGGTCGTAGGGCTCCCGGACGGCGATCCGGATCAGCTCGAACTCGCGCTCACCGCCGTAGATCGTGCGCACGGCGGCGTAGCGAGCGACCTCGGCCTTGCCGTCGCTCCAGCGAGGGTGCTGGGCGAAACCCAGGGGGTCGTGGACGGCGGGGCCCGCCGCCTGCTGAGCCAGCGCCCAGGGAGCGCCGACGCCGATGGCGACGACCCCCAACAGCAGCGCGGCGAGGTTGTAGCGGCGGAAGGTCTTCCCGCTCACCTGGTCGGGGGTCAGCGCCGGCGGCTCGGATTCGCTCATGCGGGGATCCTCACCCACCAACGGCGGCTTGTCGAGGCGAAGCCTAGAACGCGCTGGCCCATCCGCGCTGGGTCGCTCGCCAGCTCGGCGGCTCGGGGGTCGGCGAGGGGACGTCTTTGATTCCGGTGAGGCCCTTGAGCGCGCGGTGCAGCTCGAGCAGTTCGTTCCAGCCGGTGTCGGGCTCGTCCTCGGACCACGTGGCCATCCGCTCGCGCAACGCTGGTAGCGCCTGGGCTCCGTCGGGGCGCTCCCGGAGGGTCGTGATCGCCAACAGCCGCACCTGTGGGTCGTAGTCGAGCAACGCCCGCTCGAAGGCCTGCCGCGGGCGGTCGCCCAGGCGCTCCCTGAGCCCGCCCAGGGCCGCTCGCCTCGTCGCGACGTCGTCGTCACCGCTGAGCTGGAGCAAGAGCTCGGTGGCCCGGGCGCCCTCCTTCTCCGCCAGGAGCAGCAGCGCCGCGTCGCGCCGTCGGGCGTCTCCGTTGACCAACCCCTCCAGCTGCTCCACCGTGAGCGTGGACCCCAGGCGATCGAGGCCGCTGCGCGCGGCGGCCCGCACCTGCGAGTCGGGGTCCTCGAGCGCTGCGGCGATGGCGGGCTGGTAACGCGCCTCCCCCAGGCGCGAGAGCGCCTCGATGGCGAAGGCGCGCACCCGAGGGTCGGGCTCGCCAGGGCTCACGGCCCGGACCAGCGCTGGCTGAGCCGCCTCCGGAGCGCGGTAGGAGGCCAGGATCAGCGCCGCCAGCCGCCGGTGGGCGTCGCCCGGGTGAGCCAGGAGCCGGCTCGCGAGCACGAGCAGCTCCTCGCTCCCCTCCCAGCGCACCCAGTCGCGGGAGGTGAGGTAGTTCAACGTGTAGAGCGCGGCGAGCTGCAACTCCGAGCGCTCCTCGGCCTGCAGCGCCCGCGCGATCGCCGCGCAGTGCTCGGCGATCGCCTCCGGGTCTTCGGGGATCGTGATGTCTCCGCTGGGCTCCTCGTCTTCGGCCAGCGCCGGCGGCAGGCTGCGCCGACCCGCGAGCAAGTAGACGACCTCACCGCAGAGCTCACGTCCCTCGGCGGTGCCCATCCGGTGCAAGAACACCTCGAAGCTCCCCGGGTCGCGGGCCTCGACGAGCTGCTCCACCGCCCAATCGCTGAATGGGCCGCCCTGACGCGCGAGGGCCCGGTAGACCGGCATCCGCAGCAGCCAGGCTCCAACCCCGAGCACGACGACCGCCAGCAACACCGCGCGCAGGTGGCGCCGACTCCAGCGCGTGACCTGCCTCGCGCGCTCTTTGGCCAGCTGGGCGCGGAGGGCGGACGTCCCCCCGCCCGCGCGCCACTCGGACTTAACGGCCGCGTCGGGCGCGGACGCTGGGGCGTCCGCTTGCGCGGGCGCCTCCGGCGTCTCTGGCTCGGCCGCGTCGGGCGTCTCTGGCGCGGCCGCGTCGGGCGTCTCTGGCTCGGCCGCGTCGGGAGCTGGGTTCTCGGGAACGGGCCCCACCTCCGCGGGAGCGGGGCTGGGTTCGGACTGCGCCTCGGCGCTCGAGGGAGTGGGGCTCACTTCGGCTTCACCCGCGGGCGCGGCCTGGGGTTCCCCAGAGTTGGGATCTTGCACCCGTGCAGTATAGGGGCGGCAGCTCAGCCTCGATGGGTCAGCCCGAGCGGCTCTGCCCCCTCAGCCCAGGTCGTAGTCGCTGAGGGCGTCCTCGAGCGAGCTGAGGAGCGCGCGGGCGGGAGCGCTGGGCAAGCCCTCGGCGCACACCCGGGCAATCTGCTCCTCGAGGGTCCGCGGCTCGTCGGCGCCGAGCTCGGTGAGGGCGACCTCGACCGCCTGGATCAAGGTGCCCACGTCCCGGGTCGAGCCCCCGGCGAGGACCTCGTCCTGGATCTGTTGGGGGCCAAAGCCGGCCACCACCCGCGCCACCACCTGGTCGAGGATGTCCTCCCAGCGTGGGTCCGATTCCTTTTCAAGCGGAATGAAAAGTCGGTCCGACTCGCTGCTTAGCACGCAGTGCCTCCTTCGCTCCCGTAGGCTCCCGCCGCAATTACCCATCCGCGCATAACCCAATGAGAAAACGACCCGGATTGGGCACGTTTTCCGTCCCTGGAGGACAATCTTCAGAATCTGGGCGCTGAGGGGTGTAATGCACCTGAAATGCGGCGGGGAGGTTCGACCTCCAACGCGACTCAGGCCCTGGGGACCTCCGCGAGCAGTCCGTCGACGATCCGCAGGGTGCGGTCGGCGCGATCGGCGACCGCGGGGTTGTGGGTGATCGTCACGCTGGTCACGCCGCGCTCCTGGTTCGCCCACGCGAAGAGCTCGAGGATCTTCTCCCCCGTGGCGAGGTCCACACTGCCGGTTGGTTCGTCGGCCAGCAGGATCTGGGGATCGTTGACCAGGGCCCGCGCGACCGCGGCCCGCTGCCGCTCACCCCCGGAGCACTTGACCGGGAGGAAGTCGACCCGCGGACCAAGCCCCACCGCGTCGAGCAAGGCCACCGCACGCTTGCGCCGCTCGCGGCGGGAGACCCCCAGCGGGTGTGCCGGAAGGGCCACGTTCTCCCAGAGCTTGAGGTTGGGGATCAAGTGGTGCAGCTGGAACACGAAGCCCAGGGTCTTGCTGCGCAGCTGATTCAGGTCGCGGACCTGAGCGACGTCCTCGCCGAGGATCTCGATTCGCCCTGAGGTGGGCACGTCCAACGCCCCCACCAGGTGCAAGAGCGTGGTCTTGCCGCTGCCGGAGGGTCCGGTGATCGCGATCTGCTCACCGGCCTGGACCTCGAAGCTGACGCCGTTGAGCGCCTTCACCAGCCCGCCCTCGTAGTGCTTGACGAGGTCGACGCCGCGGATCGCGGGCTTACTCATAGCGCAGCGCCTCCGTCGGCGGGAGCAGCGCCGCGCGCACGGCCGGGTAGATCGAGCCGACGACCCCCACGAACAGCGCAAAACCCACGGCGGCGACGTAGAGCAGCGGGTCCAGGGAGACCTGCAGCCAACCGTGCTTGATGAGGAACCGCGAGAGGAAGATCAGGAGGTAGCCAACCGGCAACCCCAGGAGCCCCCCGCCGATGGCGAGCAGGACGCCTTCGCTCTGGATCATGCCCACGATGCGCAAACGCGACCAGCCGATGGCCCGCAGCAACCCGATCTCGCGCGTGCGGTCGAAGACACTCATCAGCATCGTGTTCGTGACCCCGATCGCGCTGACGAACGCTGCGAGCAGGCTGATGGCCCAGGCGAAGCTGTCGACGATCTCCGCCTGCTTGAACGAGTCGAGGAAGTCGATGATCGTGCGAGCCTTCTGGCGCGGCGCGGCCTCGTTGATGCCGGGGATGACCTTCAAGCAGCGATCTCGGGCTGCGTAGACCTCCCTCGGCCCGTCGGCCCGTCCCCCGAGCTTGGTGTGCGCCACCGCGAGCTGCGGCTTGAGCTTGTAGAACCCCTGGTAGTGGTCCATCGACATGATCGCCTGGCCTCCGAGGAAGGGAACGTCCTTCAACGGGGGTTTGAAGATCCCCACGACCTCGCAGGCCTGATCGCCGTCGTAGCCCAGGACCAGCTGATCCCCGAGCTTCAAGCCGTCCTGCTCGGCCATCAGCTCGCCGATGAGGACCTTGTGTCCATCCCCCGGCTGGAGGGTGCGCCCCTGGAGGATCTCGTAGCGCCGGAGCAGGTCGCCCTCGGGCTCGAGCGCGATCATCGTGATGGGCTGGGGGCGCCCCTTGGCGAGGGTCACGTAGAAGCCCATCCGCGACACCCCCTCGACGCCCTCGACCTTGGCGATCGCCGCGACCTCCTCGGAGGTCACCCGGCTGAACATGGGTGAGCTGGCGCCCCGGGCCTGGATCATGATGTCGTAGGCGAACACCTGGCTCAGCTGGAAGAACTGTCCGCGGAGCCCGGTCATCACCCCCACGATCGCCACGAAGGCGGCGATGGCGACGGCGATCTGGGTCAAACAGAACAGGCTCCGGAGCTTGCGGCGGAGTAGGTTTCTCAGTGGCAGCATGGCCCCCGAGCCTAGCCTGATGGGGTCGACCTGTCGCGCCCGAGGGCGCACATTGTGATTCGTTGCCCCGCGATCGATCCCCATGTGTTGGTTCCGGGCGTGTCACTGGACTCCTGGTTATGCTGGTCAGCCGTGAGCGATTTACTGAGACTCCCCCATGCCCCCAATGCCCCCGAGTGGGGCTACCTGGAGCGCACCGAGCTAGGCGTACACGGAGCCTCCGACCTGGTGGTCCGCGTGCCGAGCTCCGGGGGCCCCGAGCTCGACGCCCGCCTGCACACGGCAGTGCCGCTGCTGCTCCACGAGTTCGACCGGGTGCGGCTGAAGCTGGAGAAGCTCTTCCCCGAGGGCGTCGAGACGGTGACTCCGCGCCTGCGGCGACTGATCCCGCGCTTGCGGACTTTCCGCTACCGCAGCAACGACAAGGAGCACGAGTTCGAGTTCGAGGGCTGGCGCGCCTCCAGCATTCACCTCTTCAGCCGCGCGTTGACCCGCGGCCACACCTTCCGCCTCGAGGACCTCTCGCACTTCGCGACCCACGGGAGCCTGCTGCTGCGGATCCTCGAGGAGTTCGGCCTCGAGCACGCGATCCACGAGCGCCGCATCCTCTACTGCCCGGCGGTGGACTCGCCGTTCCCCTTCAAGTTTGCGCTCGTGGGCCCCGGGGACGAGTCGAATCAGGCAGCCTACCTGCGCCTGTTGAGCAAGCTCCTCCGCCAAACGGAGACCGACGAGGCCTTCCGCGCGCGGATCTTCCGCGAGCTGGCCCGCGGGTTCCAGAAGTTCGGCCCCGGCGCAGCGACCCCTCAGTTCCAGGAGGTCGAGCTGCGGCTCTGGCGGCTCCTCGGCTACACCGCAGCGCGGCTGCGGGTGAAAGCCGGCCGCCTGACCGACACCAAGGACCCCGAGGTCGCCAGCGGATTTCGCGAAGAGCTGCGCGACGTCCACGGCGCCCTCGACGACATCCTCCACCTCCCCAGCCGCCTGGCGGCCTTCTTCCGCACACGCTTCGACCTCAAATTCAGCAGCCTCGCCGAGCACGCGCTGACCGAGCTCGACGCCATCGCGAAGCGGGTCGACTGCGACGTGGAGAACTTCGACCGCAGCATCGAGAAGATCGCGACGACCGTCTCGGAGTTCCGCCGACTCGGCTCACGCTCGCCGCTGGAGAGCCTCGAGTCACTCGACCGCGACGTGCGCCTGGCCTACGGCGACGAAGACGTGCCCCCGCTCGAGACCGGCTGGGCGCGGACCTACGACAAGCGCATCTACACCGGCGCCGAGCGGTTCGACGAACGCCGCTTCGCCAACTCCGCGGTCAACGACGAGAGCGTCGTCGACCTGAACCTCGAGCTCAGCTTCGAGGGGGGCGACTCCCCGAGCGAAGGCGACGCTTCGAGCGACGAGGGACCCGCTGGAGCCTGGGGCTCCGCCGCCCTCGACCCCGAAGCCGACGCGGAAGAAGAGAACAAGCCCGGTCTGGGCAGCTTCATGAAGGAGTCGTCGGCCTCGCTCGAGGCGCTGTTCGGCGACGAAGAGGACGACTCCTGAGTCGATGCAACGCCGGCTTGACACGACCTACTCGACGGCAGCCCGGGGGCGTGGTCGCCCTTTGGGACCTGTGATAACGTCGCGCAACCAATCCCATCCGCCAAGTAAAGACAGAGGCTGATCATGATCATCGAGTTCGACGAAAGCACCCCGCTGCATGTCGTCAACGAACTCGCTCCGGGCCTGCGCCTGGACGATAAGACGGTGGAGCTTTCGATCCCTGAGTTGGAGGAAGCCTCGACCGTCGAGTTCAACGTCGACTTCGGCTCGGACCCAGTCTCCTTCGTCCGCCTGTTCTACAACGACGTCCCCCTCGACCCCCAGCAGACCGGCCACGGCAGCTTCCTCTTCGACCCCGAAGAGTTTGGCCACACGCTGAAGATCGAGTTCAACACGGCCACGATCCCCAGCCCCAAGCAGGACTCGGTCCCGCAGTGGGAGGGGCAGATCAACTTCAAGGTCGATCACGACGACGAGTGGAGCGCGTTCTTCATCCAGGTCGAGAAGTTCCTCGGCGACGAGGAGTTCGACGGGGTGTTCTCCGTCGACCTCGGGACCACGAACAGCTCCTGCGCTTACTGGGAGGTCAAGCCCGAGCCGGACTTCCTCCCCAGCTCGCCGACCCTGCTCAAGGAGGCCAAGTCGGTCGCCTCGGCGGTCAACGTCAACGAGATCGAGCCATTCAAGGAGCTGGCCCTCGACAGCTATGACGTCGGCCAGGCCGCGGTGGGCGCCGCGCGCAAGGCCAACCTCCACATGTCGGTCAAGCGCGGCATCGGCACCAAGAAGCGCTACGTGGTCACCAAGGGCAAGGAGATCTGGCGCGACGCCGACGCCCAGCACATGATGACCGCGCTGGCCAAGAAGATTCTCGAGGACGCGCGCTCGATCCTGGGCAAGAACATCCGCGAGATCACGGTCACCAGCCCGCCGCGTTGGAACGCCGTCCAGGTCAACGAGCTGCGCGGCGTGCTGCGCCAGCTGGGCTTCTCGCCCGACGCCATCGACATGAGCACCGACGAGGCGACCGCCTCGGGGCTCTATTACGTGCTCTACCCGCTCTTCGAGCGCTTCGGCCGCAGCGCCGCGCTCAAGGAGTACGTGGAGAACGAGTTCGCCCGGATGAAGACCGCCGACGGCGACTACAAGATCAACCTGCTCTCGATGGACTTCGGCGGAGGCACGACCGACCTCGCGTTGATCAAGGTCGCGATGCAGTTCCTGCCCCAGCACCTGGCGCTGGACATCGACATCGTCGACCGCGGTGGCCGTCAGGACCTGGGCGGAGACAACCTGACCCTGCACCTGTTCGACCTGCTCAAGCGCCGGATGGCCCTCGCGCTGACCCACCCTCAGCGTCTGGTCGATCCGGACACCACCGAGAAGGCGCCGAGCAACCCCTGGGTCAAGCACTTCAAGCTCGACGTGCAGCAGGGCGCCCTGCTCCAGCGCTGGGACGAGGTCGTCGAGCACATCGACGCCCCGAGCCTCCCCCGCGAGCTGTGGGAGGTCGTCAACGGGATGTTCCCCACCGCGTGGGACTTCAAGGACATGCCCAACACCTACCGCAAGTACAAGCTCCCGGCGCGGCGTAACTTCGACTACCTCTGGGCGCAGGCCGACCAGATCAAGAAGGCGCTCTGTATCGATATCGCCAACTCGCTGCGCGGGAAGCCCGCCACCGAGGAGGAGCTCGAGCCCTACATGGACCTCTGGCTCAGCCCAGACCTGGAAGAGTTCACCGAGGGCAAGATCAGCCTGGCCGAGTCGATCCCGGTGGCCGCAGAGAGCGAAGACTTCCGCGAGCGCTTCCTCAGCGTGAACTTCGCCCACATCTGCCGCTTCTACCGCCCGATGCTCAAGGGGCTGGTAGAGGAGGCGGTGCGGATGGAAGAGCGCTCGCTCGAGCCTCGCACTGCCGCCGACGGCGGCGAGATTCCCCCGGTCATCGACCGCGCGGTGCTCGCCGGAAACGGCGCCCGGATCCCGATCATTCCCGCTCTGGTCAACAGGCCACGCGACCAGGACGGCCTGGGCATCGGCTTCGACCAGATCAAGTTCGACCCCGTGCGCGCCAAGCTGGCGGTGCCCATCGGCGCCACCCTGCGCCGGATCGCGCGCAAGGTCGAGGGCTTCAAGATCAACATCCGCATCAGCCGAAACCTGCTGCCGTTCGACGTGTTCGCCAACCTGGGCACCTCGTCGATCCGGCTCTTCCCCTCCGGCGCCATCGACGAGTTCCGCTTCTACCAGCGTGAAGGAGTCTCGGAGGACCTCGAGGTCGAGTTCATCACGCGCCTGGAAGAGGCTGACGCCGGGACCGAGAACTTCAAGGCCTACGTGCTGTTCAAGCCCAAGGAGGAGGGCCTCCCGCTCGTCGACCTGCAAAAGCAAGACGAGTTCTGGAAGACCCTGGATCAGACCTACGGGCTGGTCACGATCCCCAAGGCCAAGCGGATCGTGGGAGACAGCGGGTTCAACAGCTTCGACCCCGCGAACCCGTCGTCCACCAACGGTGAGAACCTGATCACCCCCAGCGAGCCCGACAAGGTGTTCAAGGAGGTGGGCGAAAAGGCTTACACCCAGAACGACATGCTCGAGATCTTGCGCAGCGAGCTGCGCATGCCCGAGAAGATCGCCTGGATCGAAGAGGCCTTCAGCGAGCCGCCCGCCAGCGGGGTGACCCACCGCTACTACCTCGACGTGACCAAGCAGGTCTACCTCGTGCGGCACCACCCGACCGAGGGCAAGGCGTTGTTCATCGCCGAGACCGACGAGAAGGCCCTCGAGGAGCTCCCGCCCGAGCGCAACCCGTTCTCGGGTATGCACTAGCGCGAGCCCGATCGAAGGCTCACAATCGGACGAAGGCTCAGGAGGGGGGTCGCGGTGAGAGGGGAAGTCCAGACGGACGTCATCTGGTCCTCCGCTCTTCGTGAACCCCTTCGGCTCCTTCACGAGCGCGAGGCTGCCCGGTGAGTGAGACCCCGGCACAAGACGGCGGGTCCGAGGACGAGGACCTCGGGGAAGACGCGGCGGCCGCTGCACGCGCGGCGATGGCTGCGGCGCTGGCCCAGGCTCGGATGGCGGGGCAGGCTCACAGTCAAGAGACCGAGCCTGCTGCGGATCCCCCGGGCAAGACCGCCGGCTCCGGCGTGCGCACGGCCCCCGGTTCCGGCGTGCGCACGGCCCCCGGTTCCGGCGTGCGCACGGCCCCCGGCTCCGGGGTGCGCAAGGCCCCCGGCTCCGGCGTGCGCAAGGCCCCCGGCTCCGGCGTGCGCAAGGCCCCCGGCTCCGGCGTGCGCAAGGCCCCCGGCTCCGGCGTGCGCAAGGCCCCCGCTGTCAAGCGCCAGCCACGCACCGGGAGGCGGCGGCCGACCCGCGGTGCGCCGCGCCGGTCGACGCGCCGCCCCACCGCCGCCCAGCGCACGGATCGCCCCCCTCGAACCAAGGGTGGCTCGCGCGAGCTCCGCCGCTTCGACGACCTCGGCTGGAAGGTCAACGATCAAAAGGGGACCCGCACGATCTCGGTCGATGTAGGCGCTGAGGTGATGTGCGTCACCCGCTTCGAGGGCGACGACTACACCGCCGCCAAGGACGAGGCTCACCCGACCCTGGTCATTGCCCGCGACCCCCACGCGCTGCGGAGCCTGGAGGCGTTCTCCCTCGACTACGGACTGCCGGCCCTCGAGCGTTGGCCAGCGACCGAGGTCCTGCGGGGGACCCACGGCTCGTTGGCGATGCCCTCCCAGATCGGCCTCCTGGAGTTCCCGGCCACCCACGTCCTCAGTGGCGCGATCAACAAGATCCGCACCCAGGCCAAGCGCCAGCACCGTGAGCTGGCCGTGACCCTGCCTACCTTCTTCCCCACAGAACTCGACCGGCGAGTGCGCCGCGTGGTCTCACCGCGACGCAAGGGCGGCTTCGTCGGCGTCCAGGGCCCCATCGCGGCGGCCTACTTCTACCTCGCGCCGGCCCTCGACCTCGTCAAGGACGACGCCCCACTCCCTCGCTTCTCCCGCGAGGCGTTGAAGGCCGGTGAGCTGCTCGTGCTGGATTGGGGTGCCAGCGGACTGGAATACGGCCTCGTCGCCGTACGCAGTAACAAGGCGGGGACCGAGCTGCGCCTGGTCCTTGCCGGGGTGTGGCCGAGCCTCGGTGGACACCGCCTGACCCTCGAGATCTATCAGGCCTTGAAGAAGGCGCTTGTGGACAAGATCGTCGAGGCCGGCCCCTCCGACGAGCTCGTGCGCCGCCCGCTGTTCGACAGGGCCCGCGCCAAGGCAGGCGAGATCCCTCGTCCCCCGGGCTACGAAGAGGCCTTCGAGGTGCTGCAGTTCCTCGGGAACGGCCCGCTCCCCAGCCACGAGCACGCCCGCCGAGAGCAGCTGCGGAACATCGTGTTCCCTACCATCTGGCGCTACCCCCCCGGCGACGAGCCAGTCGGCTTTGCGCCCTACCGCAAGCTCGCGATCCAACACTTCAAGGTGCTCTGGGCGGGCGCCGAGCGGCTCAAGCGCTTGATCCTCTCCGCACCGCAGAAGCACCTGCAGCGCAAGACGATCTCCTGGAACCTGGAGGCCCTCGACAGCCCCTTCAGCGGTGAGATCTACGAGTCGGCGCTGCAATTCCCGGTCAAGCCGTTCCTCGAGACGCTCCAGGAACGGCTGCGCTTGGCGGCAGGGCATATCCGCGAGCGCCTGCACAGCGTCGGGCGCGAGCAGGTCCCCGTGGCCTACGCCGGCATGCAGTCCGCCTCGGCGCTGCTCGACGAGGCGGTGGTCGGCCCCAAGGCCCCGCCCTTCTGCAGCACCCTCGCCCCGCCGAGTAGCGACCCCCTCGAGCTCAAGAGCGTGGTCAACCGGGGCGCGGCGCTGCTCAACCGTGACCGCAAGGTGGTCGACCTGGGCCCGCCGGTCGACGTGCTGCCCTTCAACATCCTCATCGCAGACTGCCTGGGGAACGTGCTCGTGTTCGCGGCGGGCCCCATCGACGAGCTGGTCGTGTTCCAGCGCAGGATCCGCGTCGAGGAGGGCTTCCCGCGCTTCGAGTTCTACCTCTACGAGTCCGAGGACGGCACCGTGCGCGGCACGTGGGGCGCCACCGACTTCCAGAAGCCCTTCGAGTTCACCGAGCGCGACCGGGTGTTCGCCGTCGATCCGCGCTACGGCTTCGGTCGCGAGCTCCCGCAGCTGAGCGCGCTGCGCCCCGACAAGGGCGCCAACCTGCACAAGCAGTTCTTCGACCGCGGGACCCCCGGGCACGACTCGGGGCTGATCAACTTCCGCAACTTCGCCCCCCGCAAGGACCCCAAGGCGCGCAACTTCCTCCACTTCCTCGAGTACGGACTGCAGGGTGAGTTCCACCGCAAGGTGTGTCTGCTGGAGCGTGAGTTCAAGGCGCCGCCTCGCCGCTTCGACTACATCTGGCAACGCTACTACCTCTCGCGCTCGCAAGAGCTGATCGTCGTCCGCGAGTGGTGGGCGCCCCGCGACGGCAAACTCGTCTTGCACCGCACCCTGCACACCTGCCACGGGCAGACCGAATCCAACACCATTCTGGGCCTCGACTGGGGGACCTACTGATGTCCCCTGATCGAACCACCCTTACCGCGAACTCGTGTCGCGGCCCCCAAGCCACGCAAGAGAGGCTGAGATGAAGGCCGAGGCCACCGTGCTCGAAGAGCTGGCCGACGAGCTGACCCTCCTGGTCGAGTGGCTCCGCGAACAGACGGAGCCAGGATCGACGGAGCGGGAGTGGGTCAACGGGCTGCACCGCGACCTGTACGTCCTCGAGAAGGCCTGCGCGAGCGCACCCGAGAGCGATCACGCCGCCTGGGTCCACCCGTTCATCGCGGCCTCCGTGGCGAAGCTCGAGCTGGGCGAGCGGCTCTTCGCCCAGGGACTCGGCAAGCGGATCGCCCAGACTCGCGGGCGGATGGAGAGCTTCCTCGGGCGCAACGAGATCGTGATCAAGCTCAAGGACGCGGCGCTGCCCCTGCTCACCCCGAACACGTTGCAGGCAGAGGCCTACGCCTACCTGGAGCGCTCAGGGGCGTTGGAGGGGCTGCGGGGAGCCGGGCTGCTGCGCGGCGCCTTGCCCGAGCTGCAGCTCGCGGCGCGGCTGCTCGAAGGCCTGGGCGTGCACCTGGCGATGAACGAAGACGGCGAGCCTGGCCCCAAGGACGCGGAGCTCCGCGGGCTGGCGGAGCGCATCGCAGGCTGGCTGCGCAGCCAGCCCGGAGTGGCCGAGCAGGTCCCGCCTGTGGGCTCACAACCCGAAGACGGAATGGCCCGACGCATCGAGGGGTCGCACCGATTGCCTGACATCGCCAAGGGCTGCGTGGCCAAGGTCGCCACCCCGGGCTTCTCCCACGGCGAGGCGTGGCTGGGGCTCCCGGTGGTGCTCGTGTCCCCCGGCGCGGGCAAGCTGCTGGTCAAGTCGGTGCGCGACATGGTCGAGTCCGCGGCCCCTATGCTGCGCACACTGCTGCGGCCCCAGGTCGAGGTGCTCACTCGGCGTTTCTACGCCATCGTCGACTCCGCCCAGCCCGACCCGCGCCAGGCGGCCCGCGCGGCGCTTGACCTGGTCGACTGCGTGCGCCCCGTGGTTCAGGAGGACAGCGCAGCGCTGGCGCCCGTGCTCCAGGCCCTCAGCGCCGACTTCAGCGGCGCCGAAGCCGAGCTGATCCTCTCGACCCCCGGCACGATGCTCCCCACCAGCGACGACGTGCAGCCGCTGAACGTGTTCTCCCCCGAGATCGGGGTCGGCCAGATCGTCGCCATCCTCCGCCCCGGTCTGCGGCTCGGCGGCGAGATGGTACGCCCTGCGCTGGTCCAGGTCAGCCAGGGTCCGCCGCCTCCGGGCTTCGTGGAGGACGTGCTCGAGCTGCTCGGCACCGACGACCGCAGCGAGCATATCCGCGGGCGAATCGAGCTCGCGCAGTGCCTCGCCGCCGGCGATGCCGGCCAGGCGTTGAGTCGTGAGTTGGCGGCGCTCTCGTTGCTCTTGCGTGACGACGAGCTGGGCGAGGCCGCGCAGCGGGCGTTGCGCGTCGTGATCGACGAGCCGCCCTCCAACCTCTCCGGCGTCGACGGTTGGGAGAGCGTGCGCGAGCTGCTCGACGAACAACTGGAGCGCTTCTACGAGGACGGCGACTCGGGGACGCTGGCGGTGTTCCGCCTGGTGCGCCCTTACCTCCAGGGGTTGCGCACCGGCCTGCTCGAGGGAGCGCGCCTGCGCGCGCTAGGCGAGTCGATGGGCCCGATGCTGAACCTCTTCGATGAGGAGCTGGCCGAGTTCGCGCGCGCCTGGCTGTTCGGCGAGCTCGAGCGGCTGGGCTCGGAGGGCTTCCAGGCGGGTGGACACACGCGCCGGCTGGTGCGCACCGCGGCGCGCTCGATCAAGACCTTCTACGCCAACCAAGAGCTGACCCTGGCGCTCGAGCTGACCCAGGCGCTGCAGCGCTCAGGGCTCGCGGTCTATCCGGGTGACGGTGAGCTGCTCGAGCTTTGCCCCGACCCGGGTCGGATGTTCCACCGCCTCGACGCGACCTACAGCGACGAGCCCCGGGGGACCGTGCTCGGTGACTTCGACCCCGCGGTGGCCGCCGAGCTCGACGACGGGACGGCCCGCGAGACCGGGTCCATCGCGCTCAGCCTCGGCCCTCAGCCCGCGGTCGTGGAGTGGCTCCAGGGCGAGACCTTCAAGGCCTCACGGCTCGGTTCGGCGGCGGCCCGGCTGGCCCAGGACGTACAGACCCTCGATCGCTCGCGGCTGCTGGGCGAGCTCAAGGGCGACGCTGGCGCCGAGCGTCAGTTCGCGGTGGACGTCGCCGAGCGGTTCACCGCAGCGCTGAAGGACGCCAACTGGCAGCGCGGCGACCAGGACCGCCAGGGCCTGGCCAAGGTCTTCGAGCTGCTGCGTGAGGACTTCAAGCTCGAGCTGCTCCCGGGCTACCTCTCCTATCGCCGCCTCCGCGAGCTCGGCCAGAACCGCGGCGACGCCGTAGCAATCGAAGTCGTGCGCGAAGGCAGCCGAGAGATCCAGCTGCGCAAGCTGGGCGCCTTCTACCGGGACGAGCTGCTGGCGCCCCTGGACATGCGCTGGTGCACGGGCCCTCCCCCGGCCTACGTCGCGCACCTGCGCAAGATCCCCTGGTTCGCCGCGGTCCTCGACGGCGGGGATCCTGGGATCGAGATCCCCCCTGGCGCTCGCGAGGCGATCCTCGACTTCGAGTCGCCAGACGCGCAGAGCCTCGACGGCGTGGTGATCGCGATGTCGACGGTCGTCACCTGGCTCGCAAACGAGCAGGCGACCTTGCTGGCCGACTTCAGCAAGCAGGTCAAGAACGCCCCCGGCCTCGAGTTCACCTTCTTCCCGCTCCCGGGCCACGTCTACGGCCAGCCCCAGCTGCTGACCGCCGTCGAGCGCGCCGACTCCCCCGACTCGATCAAGGTCGTGCGCGATGCCGGGCACGAAGACGGCGAGGCGATCCGCGTGGACCGCATCGCGATCTTCCAGAAGGGCCGACGCCTCAGCGAGGAGCCCCAGGCGACCTTCTCGCTCAAGTCGCTGCCCCACGCCTGCGAGGGCCTGAGCGACGCCCTGGAGCCCTTGCTCAAGAGCAACCACGTCCCGGCCCAGATCAAGGCCGAGCTGCGCGGGCACGTCACGCGCCTGGCCCTCGTCTCCAGCGAAGAGGCCGAGCGAGACATCGAGCTCAACGCCTTCAAGTCGCTGCTCGCCGCGCGCCTCGTCGACCCCACCTACCCCTCCGAGCCCGACAATCAGCTGCACGGTGCGGGGGCCTACCTCTCCGCGCGCCTCGAAAGCTACGGCGTGCTCGAGGTCAATCGCTTCTCGGGCTTCAGCAAGGTGGACGAAGCGCTCAAGGGCAAGCCCGCCGACGCGGCGAACATTTACGACGTGTTCTGCACCGCGGGCGCGCCAGAGTTGGTCGAGGTCAAGCGTCCGCTCGTCGCCCTCGAGGGCAAGATCATTCAGCAGGCGTTCCTGCTCCGCGGCGTGCCCACCGGCGACCCCGAGGTGCTGGAGTTCGACCAGACGCTGATGGACTCCCTCGATCGCCTGCGCAACTGGTCCGACGGTCCCGGCGCGCTGGTGGAGACCAGCCTCGACAAGAAGCAGAACCTGGTCGTGCCCCGCACGATGAAGCGCATCGAGGACGCGCGCCAGAAGATGCTCGCCAATCACGCCAAGGACAAGCGCGTGATGCCGCCCGACACTCAGCGCCGCGACCTGATTCGCTTCGTGCTCGACCAGGTGCACCGCGCCGAAGACGCGCTGGCGATGCTCGACGACAAGACCTACCGCGGCGCCTTCGACGAGATGGTCTTCAAGGACGTCGTGTTCCGCAGCATGGGCCCCTACCTGAGCAAGACCTACAACATCAGCATCGACACCAGCGTGGTCATGGGCGCCGACACTCAGGCGCTGGTCGGCCGCTTCAAGAAGGAGCAGGGCGGACCCAAGCCCAAGCTCGACAACGGGAAGATCTACTCGGTGGTCGTCCCCTGCTACAGCCAGGACGGCGTGACCATTCGCCCGGCCACGGTCCGTGTGGGGTCCTATGACTGAGGGCTTGCTGAGCCACTCCCCAGAAGCCCTCGCCAGCGAGCTGGGCTGGACGGTCCCGCTCTCGGCGGCAGACCAACAGGTCCTCGAACGGCTGCTCGACGACGAGGTCGAGGAGCTGGACGCTCCCGATCAAGAGCGCCTGCGCGCCGCCGCCGCGAGCCACCGCGAGCTCCTCCAGCAATGCCCAGATTGCGCGCTGGTCAGCCTGACCCACTTCCTCGCCGCCGACGGCCACTGCCGGGTGTGCGGCGCGGCCCTCATCCCCGGCGCGGCCGGGTCGAGGGGGAGCGCCTCCAACAGCCCAACCCTGCTGGACCTCGAGTCTCCCGGCGGCTTCGCGCCCACCCAGGGACCGCCGAGCCTCGGCCGCCCCGTTCAGCTCGCTCCCGACAACGAAGACTGGGAGTCCCGGGCCGAGCGCATCGAGCGCGAGCGGATCGAGGCCAAGCAACGCGTCAAGGCCGAGGCCGAGGCCAAGGCCAAGGCCGAGGCCAAGGCCAAGGCCGAGGCCGAGGCCAAGCGCAAGGCAGCTGCTGCAGCCAAGGCCAAGGCCGAGGCTGAGGCCAAAGCGCGGGCCGCCGCAGAGGCCAAGGCCAAGGCCGAAGCCGAGGCCAAGGCCCGGGCCGCCGCCGAAGCCAAGGCCAAGGCCGAGGCCGAAGCGCGCCGCAAGGTCGCCGAGGAGGCCGAGCGCAAGCGCAGGGCCGCGGAGGAGGCCGAGCGCCAGCGCAAGGAGGCCGAAGAGGCCGCCCGCAGGGCCGCGGAAGAGGCCGAACAGCGCCTGGCGGCCGAGCGCCAACGCCCTGCGATGGGCGCGATGATCGGGCCCCGCGCAGGGCAGGTGATCCGCATCCCCGACGTGCCCGCCGATGGCCTGCCTGAGGTCCAGGCCGGAGAAGACTCCCTGGTCTTCCTCAATACCGACGGCAACGTCGTGCTCTGCACCGCGCTTGGCACTCTGGAGAAGATCAACGGAAAGCCGGTCACCGGGACCTTCCCGGTGCCGATGAACGCGATCCTCACGCTGTCCTCCAGCAACGAGGTCTTCCTCATCGGGGAGACCGCCGAGTTGGAGTCTGCCACGGCGCCCGACGTGCACTTCGTCCGCGCCGACGGGAAGCCAGGCGGTCCCTGGCCGTACTGGCACGAGGACGTGCTGGTCGGCGCCGGGCCCGAGGCGACGATGAAGGTCATCGACGACTTCGTCGACGACGTGCACGCCAAGATCACGACCTCCTTCGGGCGAGTGATCCTCGAGGACCTCTCGGGCAAGGAGGACGGCGTCTTCGTCAAGGACCGGCGCATGCGCTGGTTGATGCTGAAGAAGAACATGGAGTTCCGCCTCGGCCTCGAGGGCGGCCCCCTGCTGAAGGTGATGCCCGGCGTCGCCGACCTCAAGCCGCAGAAGAAGGCGGCGCGGGCGATGCGGCCCACGCGGAACAACCGGACCCTGCTCGAGGTCGCGGACTTCGAGGGCAACATTCGCCGACGGGTGTTCCTCTTCACCCGCCGCGAGATCCGCATCGGGAACTCGTCGCGCAACCCCAAGACGGGCAAGATCGTCAACGAGCTCCCGCTGATGACCGCGCCCACGGAGAGCGCCAAGCTCAGCACCGAGCAAGCCGGCCTGAACCTGACCCGCGAGGGGATCGACCTCCAACGCTGGCGGATGGGCGAAGCCGCGATGTACATGGACGACGAGCCCATCGAACCCGGCGACACCGTGAGCCTCAAGCGACGCTTCGAGCTGCGCTTCGGCGACGACATGAACCTCGAGGGCCGGCTGTATCGCTCGCCCTCCGACGTCGAGATCGGCGACGGTCCGCCGCGGCTGGGCATGAACGGCGGTCACCCCTGCGACTGCCTGCGCCTCGAGCGGAAGCACACCAACCACATCTACTTGTGGCTGATCCGTCGGCTGAAGATCGGCTCCAGCCCCAACGACACCGTCTACCTGAAGGACATGGACGACGTCGATCCGAACCACGTCCAGATCCTGCTCAAGGCGGGCAAGTATCAAATCCTGACCCCGAAGTCCGATGCGACCCTCGAGCTGCCCAACGGCGACGTGGTCGCGCTGGAGCCTGGCGTCCCCGCCACGCTCCCGATCGACGCCAAGCTGCTGATCGGCGAGGCGATCATCACCTTCCGGGTCGTTACCGAGGAAGACTTCGCGTTTTGACCGAGGAAGCCCGCCGGGAATCCAAGTCCCGGATCGTCCGCCCACAATGTCTGGGGCTGATGGTGTGCGACGCCGTGATCGAGGACAGCCGCTCACGGAACAAGTCGCTGATCAATATGTTCAACGGGATCCTGACGCCCGCGGTGCCGGCGCGTCACGACAAGATGTGCGCCTTCGTCGCGTTCTCCGGGGGTCGCGGCTCGGTGCCCATCGCGCTGCGCCTGTGCTACGACCCGGACTACTCCACCGACCTCCTCCGTCTGGACGGAAACGTGGAGTTCCCCAAGGAGCATCCCCACGCCGTGGTCGACATGGTGTTCGAGATCCGCGGCTTCGTGTTCCCCAACTTCGGCCAGTACACCTTCGAGGTGATCTGCGACGAGGTCCCGCTGATCGCGCGGCGCTTCACCGTGAGCCAGCCGCCCGCCGTAGGCGGGGGCCCTCCGCCCCCACCGCCCTCCGAAGCCTAGTCGCTACTGCCCCAGGCCACCCACGATCCCCCGGGTAGGCGGATCCGGAGGGTCCGACACAGGGACGTCCCGGGCGCCGGGGTCGCTCACCGCTTCACCCCAGCCCGGGGTGGAGTCCGACGCCGGAGTCGGTTCGCTGGCCACCGAGACGTCGACCAGCCCCTCGAGTGGATCCTCCTCGAAGGCGGGGAACGCATCCTCCGCCCCCCACGAGCCCTCGCTTCTTGGTCTGTGGTATCGCCTCGACCTGCGCTCTGCCCTCAGCTCCTGGGAGTATTCGTAGGTCTGGTGGGCGGTGATCCCGATCCCGGTGTAGATCGCGGGTGCGCCAAACGGAGAGAAGGCGAACGTCGCCCCCACTACGATCAGCACGAATCCAGCCACCAACAACACGGCTCGCTTCTTGGTCACGTGGGACTCCTCTTCACCGTCCTGGGCTGCAAACCCTGATCCCAGCACGCTCAGAGCAAGTCCCACGGCGGCGAGGCGAAATCCGTCGGGATCCGACAGCTCGTCCAGCGGGGACCCGGAGCGGCGCAGGAGCGTCACCCCTCCCGTGGGACGAGACGCAGCGCGCCTGGCCGAGTGCGCCCTCGGGGCCTAGGCTGGAGGTGTGCCCGACCAACGCCTACAACGCCTGCACCGCGCCTGGCGCGCCTCGTCCTCGAGCGAGGACGAGGCCCTCTGGCTGCGCGAGCGGGTCCGCGTCGGCGAGCTGACCCCGGCGCGGCTCCGGCTGGCGGCCAACTGCGGGCACCTGGCGGCGCGCCTCGCCCTGGAGGAACCCGCCGACGACCCCGACCCCGACCTGGCGCGCTGGGTCTACCAGCTGGGTGGCGGCCGCCGTGACGCCTGGCTGGGTGAGTCGCAGCGGGTGTTCCGCATGATCGCGCTCTGCGCCGCGGAGCTCGCGCTCGACGCCTGGTCTCGAACCGGCGCCAGCGGCGAAGGCCCCTGGCTGGTGCTCGAAGCGCTGCGGGTGTGGGCCCAACGCGAGGGCGAGGTGCCCCAGCGCGCGGTGCACGAGGCCTACGTGCACCTGGCCCACCCCAGCGCCGACGCCCTCTCGCTCCCCCGCGCCGCCGACCGCCAGCAAGCCGTGCAGACCCTGGAGGTGCTGCGCATCGCGTTGACAGCCTTCGCCTGCCCGGCCCCCCCACGGGCCAGCGCCGCGAGCGCAGCGCGCTACGCGGGAGCGCTCACCGACCCGGAGCGGGTGCGCCAGGAGGTCGCCGCGCGGGTCATCGCCTGGGCCCTGGCGACGCCCGGCTGCGCGGCCTGAGGCCGTCGTGGCCGACTCCCAGCTGCAGCACCTGCGCCGGGCCTGGGAGGCCAGCGGCAGCCCGGAGGACGAGGCCGCCTACCTGACCGAGCGCAGGCGAGCGGGGGAGCTCTCCGACGCGCGGCTCCGGGCGGCCGCTGACTTCGGCTCCCAGGCGGCGACCCTCGCCCTCGGCCGCACAGGCGGGGTGTCCTCGCTCTTCGACGGACTGATCGCGCTCAGCCCCCGCGAGCGGATCGCGCTGGCCTGCGACTGCGCCGAGCGCACGCTCCACCTCTGGTCCAGCGAGCGCCCCGGCGATCTGCGCCCACAGGCGCTGCTGCGCAGCGCCCGGCGCTGGGTCGCAGGCAGGGTCGACGAGGATCGCATCCACACCCAGGCCGAGGAGGTGTGGGGCAGCTGCGTGCAGCCCCACGAGGTCGACCCCGCGACCCGGGTCGCCCGCCTGACCTATTGGGCAGGCAATGCGATCCTGGCCGAGGGCGAGGGTCAGGCCGAGACCTGCGCCGAGGTGCTCGAGCAGGCCGTCCGGGCCCTGGCCGAGGCAGCGTGGGAGGAGGCCTACGCCAACGGCGAGTTGGTCGCCGATCTCAAGCAGGAGCACACCGCCAACGTCGAGCGCAGCTGGCAGCGGAGCCGCCTCTGCCGCTACCTGCTCCACCCGCCGCGCGAGGATTCGAGCGCGCCTACTGGTCCCGCAGCTGGTCCGTAAGGCCCTCGCGCACGTCCTGGCTCTGCCGGTAGACGGGGCGGCGAATCCGCGTGATCCAGCCCGTGGGTTCGAAGCCGCGGCCGGCCATCACCGGGCTGTAGTGCAGCGCCTCCTGGTCGAATTCGGGGAGGTGCTCCTCGAGGGTGATCTTCGCCAGCCGGGTCCACCCCCCCGGCTTGCTGCGCGTGCCCCGCCGGGTCTTGAACGTTTCGGGCTCGCCCTGGACGTCGAGGTAGAACACCGCAACTCCAGACTCGACCGCGGCCAGCAGCTTACCGATCCGATTTGGCCCCTGAGGCTCGACGTCAGCGGGCACCACCCGCACCCACACCTCCTCGCCCTCGAGCTCGAAGGGGATCGCTGGGAAATACTCGTTGTCGAAGAAGTCGTGGGGGTTCGAGAACAGCGGGGTACGCCACGCGAGATGGTTGAAACGTTCGGCCCAGGAGACGACCAGCAAGTCGAAGTCGTTCGCGCGAGGGGTCGGGCTGGGGCCGCCTGCGGCCGAGTCGTAGAAGCGGATCGCCAACCCCAGCCCGTCCCTGCGATCGGGCTCGTTGCCGTCCTCGTCCACTTTCCAGATCCCGCCGCCGAGGCGGATCAGCGCGGCGCCGGCGAGTCCGTCCGCGGTCTGGCGAAACCTCGACGGCCGCAGCGATTCCACGGTCGCGCGGAAGACCTCGCCGTCGGGGTGGAAGAACCGCGCCTCGCGCGCCTTCGTTCCCGCCCCGAGCATCGGAGCCAGCGCGTCGCCGACGACGCCGGCGAGCTTCGCCGGCTCCCCAATCGTGATCTGCCCGGCTGGAGCGAGGGTCCGCTCGCCCCGGACCCGCACCTCGTAGTAGCGGATCGGCGCCCCGGTGGGACCCTGGGTGCTGCGCTGCCCGACCACGAGCAGCGGCTCGTTGGCTCGGATCAGCCCCGCGGTCTGCGCCCCCAACCCGAGGGAGCGCACGAGGGTCACGTCGGCGCGGGTCGTGCCCTCGACGGCGGTCACACGCATCCCGTTCACGCGTAGCATCAGCGCTCGGTCCGCCAACTCGGAGTCGCCGAGCACCTCCTGCAATCCGGCGGGGATCGCTTCCCGTGGAATCACGCCGTCGTAGCCGAGGTTGGGGGCGACCTCGATCCGCAGCGGGTCGTGCCGCACGGTGCCCGGCTGGAGCGCGGACGAAGGGTCTTGCGCGGTGGCCACGGCGGCCACCAGCGCCAGGGCGCAGGTCATGCGGAGGGTCATGGGAGTCGGCTTCCTTCGCTCACTCGACCCACAGGGTGCAAGCGGGCTGCCAGTCGCCAGCTACCGGTTCAGGAGACTTAAGCGACCCGATTCGGTTCGCGTCCACCGGGGACACCCCCCGCGGGACGGACGCCGTCGCGGCTGGACGCTACTCCTCGTCCTGCAGCGTCTCGATCATGCCCTCGCGCACGTCCTGGCTCTCACGGTAGATCGGGCGACGAATCCGGGTCACCCAGCCCGTGGGTTCGAAGCCGCGGCCGGCCATTCCTGGGCTGTAGTGCAGCGCGTCCTGGTCGAACTCGGGGAGGTGCTCTTCGAGGCTGATCTTCGCCAACCGAGTCCACACCCGCCGCTTGCTGCGCATGCCCCGTCGGGTCTTGTATCGCTCGGGCTCCCCTTGCACCTCGAGGTAGAACACGGCCTGCCCCGACTCGACCGCCGCCAGCAGCTTGCCCATCCGGTTCGGCCCCTGGGGCTCGATGTCGGCGGGCACGATCCGCAGCCACACCTCTTCGCCCTCGAGGCGATAGGGAATCGCGGGGAAATACTCGTTGTCGAAGAAGTCCTTGGTGTTGGACTTGAAGGGGGTCCGCCAGAGCAGGTGGTTGAAGCGCTCCGCCCAGGAGACGACCAGCAGGTCGAAGTCGTTCGCGCGAGGGGTGGGGCTGGGCCCCCCCGCCGCCGGGTCGTAGAAGCGGATCGCCATCCCGAGGCTGAGGTCCCACTCCCCAGCCTTGAGGAAGCCCGTGCCGAGCCGAATCAGAGCCGCGCCCGCCAGCCCGTCCGCGGTCTCGCGGAACTTGCTCGGCTGCTCAGACTCGACCTTGGCGTGGAACACCTCGCCCGAGGGGTGGAAGAAGCGCGCCTCGCGAGCTTTGGTTCCCGCGGCGAAGGCGGGGGCCAACACGTCGCCGATCACCCCCGCTGCGGCGGCGGGCTCTCCGATCAGCACTTGACCGGCGGGCGCCAGCGCTCGCTGCCCGTCCACGATCACCTCGTAGTAGACGAGGTCCTGCCCGGTGGGGCTCTTGGTGCTGCGCTGTCCGATCACCAGCAGCGGCTCGTTGGAACGAACCAGGCCCGCGCTGTCGCCCCCAAGCTCGAGGGACTTCAGCAGCGTCACGTCGGCGCGGGACCGCGCGTCGACGGCGACGACGCGGTTGCGACCGTCCAGGCGCAGCTCGAGGGCGCGGTCTGCGAGGCCCGGGTCGCCGAGGACCGCGCGCAGCTGAGGCTTGATCGCCTCACGCGGGATCACGCCGTCGTAGCCCAGCGTCGCGTCGACCTCGAGCCGGAGCGGGTCGTGACGCACCGTGCCAGAGTGTTTCGTGCTGGCGGAGAAAGAGTCCTGCGCTGTGGCCACGGCGGCCACCAGCGCCAAAGCGCAGCTCAATCGGATCATGCTTTGGGACCTCTTCCTCTCACTCGACCCTTGGAGAGCAAGCAGGACGCCAAACAGAATTCGTCCTCACGGGACTTAAACGGACCGTTTCGGCTCTCGAGCCCCAGCGTCGACCGGGACTGGGACGCATTGGCGACGGCGCGCGCTGACGCTCCCTGCGTGGCTTGCCTTGGGCCTTCCGGGACCTTAGTCTTTGCGTCTTCACAGCTTGGAAGGTGAGGCCGAGATGGGACTCGTTGACGGCAAGGTCGCGATCGTGACGGGCGCGGGAGGCGGCATCGGCCGCTGCCACGCGCTCTTGCTCGCCGCCGAGGGCGCCAAGGTCGTGGTCAACGACCTCGGCTCGTCGGTCGACGGCTCGGGGGCCTCGGTCTCCATGGCTCAACAGGTCGTCGACGAGATCAAGGCCGCTGGCGGGGAGGCGGTCGCCAACGGAGACAGCGTCGCCACCCGCGAGGGCGCCGAGGGCATCCTGAACACCGCCCTAGAGACCTACGGGCGCGCGGACATCCTCGTCAACAACGCGGGGATCCTGCGCGACAAGACCCTGCTCAAGCTCGAGGAGGCCAACTTCGACCTGGTGGTCCAGGTCCACATGAAGGGCACCTTCCTCTGCACCCAGGCCTTCGCGCGACACGTCAAGGAGCGCGCCGAGGCTGGCGACAAGGGCGGGCGAGTGATCAACACCAGCTCCTACGCCGGGCTCAAGGGCAACTACGGCCAGACCAACTACTCCGCAGCCAAGGCCGGGATCTACGGCATGACGCTGACCTGGTCGCAAGAGCTGGCCAAGCTCGGCGTGACCGTCAACTGCCTGGCCCCGATGGCCAAGACGCGGATGACCGACGACATCGCGATGGTCCCCGACAGCATGCAGCCCGAGCAGGTTGCGCCCATGGTCCTGTTCCTCGCCAGCGACCTGGCCAAGGACGTCAACGGTCGCGTGTTCGGGATCCACGGTCAACAGCTGCTCGAATACACGATGCTGATGACCGACGGCGCGACCAAGGAGGGTAGCGACCTCTGGACACCCGCCGAGATCGCCGGGCGGCTGAAGGAGATCGCCGGTCAGCTGCCCAAGCCCACGCCTGCCGGGGGTGCCGCCAAGCCCGCCGGCCCCGCCGAGATCATCGCCCAGGCCTTCCAGCGCATGCCCGAGGTCTTCGTCCCCGCCCGCGCCAAGGGCTGGAACGCCGTGATCCACTTCGACATCACCGAC